>MTKW01002216.1_pt1 | contig 15175 bp, 14 predicted proteins | sample 1042761 | NCBI WGS metagenome assembly MTKW01 (sample SAMN06205366, study PRJNA360243) | anaerobic digester metagenome | biome: Wastewater treatment plant; feature: Anaerobic digester sludge; material: sludge; isolation source: anaerobic digester fed with sludge from wastewater treatment plant ... | reverse complement strand
AAAAATTCGTAAGTTCTGTTTACAGCCTTGCAGATCTTTTCCCATGAGGCTGGATATGTCAGATTAAATGTAGACGCAAGCCAGCCATTTTCTTCTCTTACTCCCATTAAAAGCATTGTTTTGTCCTCCGTAAAAATCGGTACTGTTACGGATCATGCACATGTTGTCAAAATGAACTTATCCGTACTGTCTAAGTAAAAGTTACTATTTTCCTCATATTATCTCAAGGCTGCTCGTCTCCCGCTGACTGATTGCGATAGCGATTTTCTTACATTCGACTTAGCTGTTCCATCACCTCAGCCATGGAAGGTATGCTTGTAATCCCGCCCATCTTAAGAGCAGACAATCCCGCGGCCGCAGTCGCAAATTTCCCGATTTTTCCCAAATCGTCTTTTGTCAAATCCTCAATACTTTTTTGTACGTGCAACAATTGCGCGACGGCGCTTCCTCCGAAAATATCTCTATCTCTCGCGCCCGGTTTTCTCGCAAAATCAAAACTCCTGTTGCCGGTTTTGTCTAACGTGACAAATGCAAGCGTCGTAAAAACGTTCGGGTCTACAATCACTCCTGCCGTATCCACACCGACACACCGCAACGTATCGATCAATCGACTTCCAAAGGCATCATCTCCGACCTTGGCGAGCAATCCGGTTGAAATGCATACGCGCTGAGTGCCGCCAAATAATTACCGGGCGCACCGCCCGGGTGCGCCTTCATCGTCGGATAGTTATCTTGATCAAGCGCCTGCATCGTGAAGTCTATGAGCAATTCTCCGAATGCGACGACTCTTGGCATGAGACCGCCTTTGGAGCAGTTTTTGCCATTCTAGCACTTATTCCCACTCCTTAACTTATCAAAGTTCTACAGGTGAAAAAGCTTGATATTTCAGCCTTTAAAGCAGTTCATATCCGTTCTGTTTGCTGTATTCTGGCTCATTTTTAGATTTTTACCCGTTCCAGTCCCAGTCCCGGGTCAATTTATTGATAATAGATAATAATTATTTCGTATTTATATTTAGAAATCTATATCTTCCTCGTCATTCTCCTTGTCATCAAAATATATGTCATCATATTTATCTCTAACTTCATCATATTGTGGGTCAACCATTAAACTCTGCACACTCTCATAAGATTGGCGATACATCTCAAATCCTTGTGCTAGTTCGTTCTCATAGCCAATTTTTGCATGTAATAGAAATTGATAAGAAAGGGGAATATTAGCAATCAACGCTTCACCTTTCGCAAGCTCTCTTGCCAGAGCAAAGCATAAGCTTGGAAAATACTGTAGTTCATCCGCGTAATAAAGATCATCAAGCAATTGCCAATCAGACCCCATAATATATGTCACTGCTAAACTATAGTAATAGATTGAAAGTTCTTTGTCCTCCAATCCCCATGTGTCCCTGCTATAGATATCACCTAGTTTATAGGCTGCATCTGGATTTCCCTTTTCAGACGCAATTTTAAAATACGCAATCGCTAATGCCGTATTTTGAGGAATATCGCGTCCATATAAATAACAATACCCTAAGTTTGAAATAGAGACTGAGTTCCCCATCACTGCGCCTAAGCGATAGTATTCTACAGCTTGGGAATAGAGTTGATTCCCATATAACTTGGCACCTTTTGCATTTATATAGTCATCATCCTTACGTTCAATAGCTACTTTGTCCGCTTGAGTAAGTGAAAATTTAATTTCATCCATCACACAAATCCTCCATTAATTTAAATTTCTATGTTTTTCATTATACCTTTCAAGGATATTCAACAGCCTTATTCCGAAAAAATAAATTCCTTATCTCAAAAAATATGCCTGTTTTCTACAAATATGTTGCCTTTACAGCTTCCATAACAGCATCCCAAGAAATGTTCTGCGCATACTCATAATGAGATTGGTAAGAAAGCCATCGTTTTCTCATATCATCGCTGTTTTCTATTTCATTCAGGGAAAGTTCTGCATGGCTTAAAAGCTCCGTGCTTCCTCGTATTTGTGCTGTTGCCTCAAGTGCATCTTGAAGAAGCGGTTTTGAAATTTCCGATTCATAGAGCTTTTTCAAAATATAAATATCATAAAAATCACGCATACGAGTGTTTGTCAAATGTCTTCGCACAATAGTTTCCAATTTCTCAGCTAAAACAGTTTCAAGATTGTATGAAAGCAACTGAATATATCTATCTTCAAACATCAATTTATAAGAATATTGGATGGCGCCGGGAGTTATAACCTCACCCGTTGATATGTCGATTTTAAGAGGCGTTTTTGTTCCATCGAATAAGGCTTGCATACTGACTCGTATGCCCGGATATTCAGCCTCATCCATAATAGAATTGATACTTTTAACCTGAAAAAGAACGCCGTCCTCAAGAGGAATCTTAATCAAATTCTGTATCATCTGTTCTACACTCGATATGTTAACATCAACACCCTTAATTGTTGTGTCAACATCTATCGTACTGCGGAAATCTAAGCCCACTAAAGAAGCAATTAGCACGCCGCCCTTTAATATAAAATTCTTTTTGTACTCAGAAAGAGAAATACGTTCTAAAAGTCGTTCCATCATATATGTTCGCATCAAAATTTGTGCATTGGCAAATTTTCCCTTAGCAAGATTACGGATTTTATCTTTTAATTGTCTTGATGTTTTAATCATTTAAAGAAGCACCTCCAAATAAGGTTTGAGTATTGCACTTACATTCAAAGCATCCGCATATTGCATCAAAGATCTAAGATTCTTATCTTTTCGTTTTACATAAGACTTTAAAGCATCTTGAAAGACCTGGATTTCCACACCATTTCTGCTACGTAAAACATCACATAATGTTCTCTCTATGTCATAGACCGGAACTGTATGGCCAAACGGAGTTTTTATTTTACTTTTACCAAGCATATGCAATTCTTTTCTTATGGTATAAACCTTAATACCGTCTTCCTTTAAACGATGTGGATTATAGCCTGTTCTCACCGTTACAGAATAATAAGACGGTTCGCGATCAGTCATATCATGCAAAAACAAAGCCGTTTCATGAGAAAAGATTGCCTGTGCCGATCTGAGATGAATTAGATACATCGAATCAGGCCAAACATCAGCTGAAACATAAATGCCTTGTCCGACCCTTTCCAATCCGTTTTTTTCAGCAAACTTGTAAAATTCATATTTGCTGATACCCTGATCCAGGACTTCTTTTAGCGGAAGCCAGCCATCGTTTTCTTGTAAAAGTTGTTTTAGAACATACTCAGTACCCATAATAATTTCCTTTCGTGCTAATATCATATCTTAAATTAGCACAAAAGTAAATTTATGTTGTTATAATTTATCTGAAACTACTGATAAAAATCCTCGTCATTTTCAAGTTGCATGCTCTTTGGGTTCTTATCCATTTGCATGTTTGCCATGCTTGTCACTTCCCGTATCAGTCATTCTATTCCTTGTTGGCCAACATTGGGGGTTCAGTTCAGGAGGTGGTCTTAGGTGGTCGTGATTTCCACTATCCGAGATTCGTTGCCAGAGTGTTGCCACTCAACTGGCGAGCAGGAGATCATTAATCTTATGAATGATAGCGTTGCGGATCTGGATCAAGGCGGAAGAATTCTTATTCAATTCGGTGTAAAATTCAGCCTTTTCCGTATCTCCTTTAATGGTTCCCTCAAATAAACCATCCATAATGCGGGACAAAAGGCGCTCTTTCACCGCCGCCTCGTATGCGCTGATACTGCTGTTCTGCACGTTCGACTGCAAATCCTTGTCATTGCTCAAATCTGTAATGATGCTACCAATCTCTTCGTCTGCATGCGCGTAGCGGAGATTGAATTTCTCGATGATCTCATCAATTAGAGACATGACCCTGTCCGCGGGAGCAACATCTGTTGCGATTCCGTCAAACGCCTGATCTTCCACATAGAGCGCGAGCGAGAATTCTTCCTGAGACAGCTTCGTTGAGTACTCCACGAGTTCGACGAGCTCGGAGGCATCAATATCAGGTGTGACCTCTCGCTCGTATAGCACATTGAATAGAACATCGAAGACAATAGCCAGCTGTTCCATTTCGGGATTCCACACATTGTAGACTGTGGAGATGTAATAAAACAGCTTTCCGAACTTCTTGAGTTCCAGAGCAAACAGTTTTCTTCTGTTTTCTTCAAGGGAACGATAGTTTCGGGAAATAGCGGCGAGCATCGACGTCAACTCTCCGCTGTTTTCTTCATCAGACGAGATTAGCTTGTAGATTTTTTGCGCATCCGGAAGCGTCACGACGCAGTAATCCAGAATGAGGTCCCGCTTTGTAAAGAGGATATTGGGATCGGTTTCGTTCTCGGTTGGCAGATATAGTTCACCACCGTAATATTCCGAAAAGAACCCCTTTATTATCTCAGGATCATTAACAAAATCCATTACGAAGGTGCGCTTATTCTTGGCCGGGCGGTTCACACGGGAGATGGTCTGCACAGCCTTAACACTACTGTTAAGTTTCTTTTCAATATACATGATGCAGAGCGCGTTTTCGTCAAAGCCTGACTGCAGCTTGTCTGCGACAATAATAATGCGGCAATCATCGTTATTCCGAATGATCGACTTGAGATCGTATGGGACACCGCGCTCGAGGTAATCCCGGTTCATCTGCTCTTCGGTGAACTTTACACCGTCAAGCTCGATCGTCCCTGTGAAGGCGACGCAGGATCGGAAGCCGCAACCGTGCTTCTTCAGGTACTCGTCCACTGCAAGTTTATAGCAGACTGCATGTTTGCGGGATGGTGTAATGATCATGGCTTTTGCTCGACCTTCGAGCCAGTTCAGTCTGCGATCTACGAAATCGCTCATCATGATCTCTGTCTTCGTCCGGATCACTTCATCGGAGGTCGTCACGTAGTTCAATATCGCCACTTGTGCTTTGGCGCTATCATACTCCGTGTCATCTTCTTTTTTCTTTTCGATGCGGTAGAAGTCTCGATACGATGTATAGCAAAGTAGCGGATTGAGGATGAAGCGCTCTTCGATCGCCTGTTTCATCGAATATTTGTCAAAGTACGTTTTCCCGATCTCTGTACGCGTTCCGAAGAGCTCCATTGTTTCCTTCTTAGGTGTCGCGGTAAAGGCAAAGTAGCTGACATTTCGGGTGCTTCGGATTGCCGCGCCGTTACGGATCAATTGATTTTGCCCATCTTCGAGATCTTCATAAATGTCGTCCAGTTCTACAGATTCTTTTAGAGATTTTCCTGTCAGCGTTTCGGAGGCTTTGGAGAGGGATTTGCCTGCAGTAGAGGAATGCGCTTCGTCGATGATAATGGCATAGTTTCGCTCTTCGTTCCGCTTGATCTCGTTCAAAATTGGTCGAAACTTCTGTAGCGTTGTAACAATGATGTATCCGCCGTCGTTCAACTTTTTCAGCAGATCTCGGGAGGTCGTATCAATATGTTGTGCAACACCTTTCTTTCCATCGACATTCATAAGTTCCGCTCCGAGCTGACCGTCAATGACCGTACGGTCACTGATAACGATTACAGTATTGATGTCAGGCTGATTGATCAGCCGCTTTGCCAGCCAAGCGATGGTTTTGGTTTTACCGCTACCAGCGCTGTGCCAGATCAGATATCGCTCGCCTACTCCGTTTTCCTGCACGTCATGTTCACAGCGCAAAACGGCTCGAAGCTGATGATAGCGCGGGAAGATCATTGTGCCCTCATCATCAATGAACATGAACTCCCGGATGATGCGTAGCAGCATGTCCCTCCGGAGGATATATTCCCAGAGGTAGCAGGTGCTGTGTTTTCCATGGACAACGGGGTTCCCCGCACTTTCGTCCTCGGAACCACGGTTGAAGGGCAAAAATCGGGTTTCTTTGCGATCAAGGCGGGTGGTCAAAAACGCAGTGAATTCATCCAGCGTGAAGTAAACGAGGGTGCGGCGATTGAAAGAGAAGATCAACTCATCCGGATTACGTGTCGTCTTGAACTGTTTCGTACCCTCAAAGGCCGCTTTTTGCCCAGCAGTCTGTTTTTTTAGTTCAATCATCACAAGAGGGATACCGTTCAAAAACAACGCGAGATCTACACGGTAGGGATCGGGTTTGTCCTCAAAGCTGAATTCTTTTCGGATCGAAAAGATGTTTTTCTCGTAAAGCTCGATTCCTTTGTGCATAACGCTCATCCCAGACTTAAAATAGGCAAGGCAGAACTTTGTTCCGCTGGCATAATCTTCTACCCACTCGTTTAGGGAAGTCAGTAGCCCGCGGCATTCGATTTTCTGACACAGCAGCTCCACATACCGTTCTCTATACCGGGAACCGTAGGTGTTTTTGAAGCGAGCAAGTTCTTCCGCCTGGGTGGCTTCCAGAAATTGAAACAACTTGCCGACGTCCAAAGCGTGCTTGTAATCGTAATCTGACTTTTCCCCGGGCACATATCCGTGGTCGAGAAAGTAGTCATAGATCTCGTCTCGAAAGGGATTTTCCCAAAGGTCTTTTTCTGCCAAGTTGATCCCTCCTTTACCTGTCGAGGTTTGGTGTCCTCGGATGAGGAAGTAGAATTAAACGGTTTTTACAATCTTATATAATGGAGTTTGTTTTCGATGATCAAATGCATATGCAATACTCAAATTTGGATACTTTACAAAGTCATCCCAAGTGACAACGTAAATATACCCATTATCAATATTGCTCTTTAATATCGGAAATAAATCATTTTTATCATAGTATTCATAAGAACCCCGTTTATCAGGAAGAATAACCGCAAGAACAGCGTTGTTATGGCTTGTACGATCATTGCGCGTTGTTTCTTGCAGAGAATAGGAAATTTCCCAAGGAATCCATTGCGACCTTTGCCGCTTTTCACGTTCTCTCATATTGGGCGAAATCAAGACGATTGTTATCGTACTGTCATATATCTTGTCCTTGAGATGCTCCCAAATGCGATTTTCGCTCCACGACGAGAGATCCTCATTAGTGTTTTCCCCTTTGCAAATATCATCATCGGAGAGAATGCAGTCCCTAATATAATTAACATAGTCGCAAGGCCATGTTGGCTGTGTTGCACTTGGCAAGATCTCTACATCGTAATCTTCGTACTTATAAGAAATGAATACTTTGTGGCCCATCATAATGCTCCCTTCATTTTTAAAACATAGACTGCAATTAAGATACCAATCATAGCGGGATAGAATAACCAGATGCTTGGGGACTTGATGCAATCCACGATTCGAGATTCAGCTGATTTGTTATCTTTGGTGAGTTCCATCGAAAAATCTACCGGGTGCTCATCGGTTCGAACTTTGTTATACAGAAAACGGTATTTCTTTTCCAATTTCAAGTAATAAATATCAAGCAGCGCAAATAGCAATACTGGTAGGAAAGATAGTGCTAGTATGGTTGAGTTAATCTCGCAATAAGTTAGTGTTGATATTCCAGCCACGATTGTTGCCGCAAATCCCTTAATTATGGCAGATACGGTGGACATTCTACTAATAGGCTCCTGAATCATCTGCAAGTACTCTATTTTTCCTTCTTTCATTTTTCTTCCCTCAGTTTTATCCAATCCTCGTTGCGAGGAAACTCTTTAATGCACCAATCGCCTTCAACTTTTCCCAATGAAAACTTGCGGGGTCGGTTCTTTTCATCGAAATACCGTAGCTTGATTTCATCAAAATGGGGAACATCGGTGCGGGACTTGAGCAAGAAGTGGCAGTCGATTCTTTTTATTTCTCCTCCTGCAACTGAAAGAGAATAGCTTCCTCCATTTGCGTAAAAATATACCCCGCGATTTTCTTGATCAACTTTAGTTCCCTGTACCATCGTAGCAATTTCTTTTCCTCCGGAAACAAGCAGCAAGTTTATGTCTCTCAGGATCCGGGTACTATTCGATAGGTTTTGAATCTCGATCCAAATCGGGATATTCAATAATATGCCGTCTGCTCTTTTCTGAAATCCCCACGTGTTAGAACCTGTTAGGCGATCATATACCACCTTGGCATATATTTCGAGCTTTCCCGCTCTATCAAATAGACGTTGTACTACAATGATCCCAATGCTGGACACAAAGCCAATAGCTGCACCGATAAGTGTTGAGAGCCAATCCATGTTACACCTCAATCTTTCCGGTAACCGCCTCATAGATTAGGCTTTGGCGGTACTCTTTTAATTGCAAGATTGTTGTTTCGTTCTGCTCCACAAGTTGATCCAACGAAACACATCTCGAATCCAGTGTCTCAACAATGTGATTCTGTTCATTGAGCGGAGGAAGAGCAACAGGAAAATACAAGAACCAATTCATCTCGATACTCTCAACAGTTGCGCCAATTTTTTGATAGAGCGTAACTATCGTGTCGTTCATGCCTCTCATGTAGTAAAGTAGAAAAGCGGGGTTGACATTTCCCATCAAGTTAAGTGCTCTAAGATCTTGATTTATCGTGACAGGAAGCGTAGAAACAGCGACCGGAAAAGTGTGGCGGAGAATACCGGAACGCACGCAAAAGATCAGTGTTCCTGGTTCAAACAGTGTAAGTCTACACTCATCAACGGCTTTTTGTGTAATGTGATCTTCAGAACCCAAGAGATAGTCCGTTTTCATATCTTTGGACGATACCCACGGGATATTGCCTTCCCAGTAATCCGGATTGTTTTTTGATGGCGTCGAACCGGTTACAGGAGTGCCTAGGCGTTTTAATGCGGCAATTCCCCATCCCTCCGGTATCTCGCCGATCCACTCAACACCACTGTCTTTCATGGGGGCGGTGGGATCAAGTCCTTTAGTGACCGCCTCGTAAATGATGCTCTGCCGCAACTCTTTCAGTAGCGCGTTGGTTTTCTCCTTCGCGGTAATCAGCGCATCAATTTCGGAACACTTGGCATCGAGAAAGGAGGCGATAGCATTCTGCTCACTTATCTCCGGTTTGCAAATATGAAACGCCCTTATGATGCTTTGTCTTATATTTGGCTGTCCTCCCCCAAGAGAAAGGTTTACAAGGTGTTGTCGATTACATAGAAGCCAGTAGAAAACATATTTGACATTTGTATTATTTGGCTCGTTCAATACGCAACAAGCTTGGTTTGTATAGCAGGGAATGCCTAGAATCCCTAGTTTCCCAATCGTAGCACCATACATCGCAACGACTAATGAGCCAGCAGAGTACAGTTTCAAAATGCTATAGTTTTTTACAGCGATATCAGTAATAGTCTTTTCCGTTGACAAGATAGTGCTATCATTCAAATCACCGGTCTGCAACCAATTATGTTCGCCATAATAATATTGCCCGTCGGAACTGGATGGAGTTGTTCCGCTCCCTATAGATTTGAATAGAAAACCAAGTTTTGTGACCTTCCACTCCTGCGGAATCTTTCCAATCCATTCAATCCCGCTATCTTTCATCGATCTCATTTCAACACCGCCTTCAAGGTTTTCTGCAGTTTCTCCTCATTAGCGATGATCTCCTGGAGAATATCCTCGCTCTTTCGGGGCGGAGTGTACTTGTAAAAAAATCGGGTGAAGGGAATTTCGTAGCCGATTTTATCCTTGCTACGGTCGGGGAAGGCGTCCGGCACATAGGGAAGGACCTCGTCCTTGATGTAGGCGTCCACATCCTGTTTGAGCGGAATGATCTCTGTGTCCCTGCGCTTAGAGTCCACCTGCACTACACCGCGCTTGATGACCTTATTTCCCTTTTCGTCATACAGAGGACATTCCATCGTGACCTTGGTATAGCCGAAGTCTTCGGCGTCAAAGATCTTGCTGATTTCGGAGGGGGCAAAAGCGGTATACTCCGCCACGATATCTTTTCGGTTTTTCTCATCAATGAACTTTCGTTTGTTTCCGAGGGATTTCGGTTTCTGATCGTCGTGGAGCGCTGTGGCGTCGATGAGCTGGATCTTGTGGTTTCGTCGGGGATTGGGCTTTTTGGAGAGGATCCAGATGTAGGTATAGATCCCCGTGTTATAAAACATCTGGTCTGGCAGGGCAACGATGGCCTCCAGTAAGTGATTTTCCAACACGTAGCGCCGGATCTCGCTCTCCCCACTTCCGGCGTCTCCTGAAAACAACGGCGAGCCGTTCAAAATAATCGCGATACGCGCGTCATCCTCCGCCTTGGCCAGCAAGTTCTGTAAGAACAACAGCTGCCCATCGCTGACACGGGGCGTGCCAGCCACAAAACGGTTGTTAGGCTGCTTGAGTTCTTTCTCTATGGTGCTCTTTTCCGTTTTCCATTCGACGCCGAAAGGCGGATTGGTGATCAGGAGGTCGAACTTCTCTCCTGCGAAGTGATCTTCCGTCAGCGTGTTGCCCTCACGGATATAGGCGGGATCATCGCCAAGCATTAACATCTCCGCCTGACAGACAGCATAGGCTTCCGGGTTGTTGTCTTGTCCGTAGAGGCGGATGTTCTCGGCACGGATGTTAAAACCCTCAGGGTCGGTTAACAAGCGTTTTGCTGTTGTCAGCATACCGCCAGTGCCGCAGCAACCGTCATAGATTCGGATAATTTTGCCCTCTTTTTTGAGGTTGTCCACATTTTCGCTGAGCATCAGGTCAATGCAGAGTTCAATGACCTCGCGAGGCGTGTAGTGATCACCGGCTTCGGCATTGGCCTTGTAGGTTCGGATGATTTCTTCAAAGATGTAGCCCATAGCCATCGGGCTTGTGGTAGAGGGATGAAAGTCCACCTCGGAAAAAGCTTTTACAACCTCGAACAAAATGCCCTTTTTGATCATGAATTCCACTTCTTCGCGGAATTTCAGGCTTTGCAGAATCCTCTGGATGCTTGGAGAGTAGGCCGAGATAAACTCAAGGAAGTTGGAGTTGAGGTTATCACTATCGCCCACCAGCTGTTCCAGAGACACGCACTTTGCGTTATAGAACGGCACGTTGCACTGGCGCTTGACCATTTCCTCCCGCATGTCGGAAGTCATGCCCTTGACTTTGGATGACGCCTTCAAAATCTTTTCAATGGCAGTATTCTTATCAGCAAGGATACAGTCGAAGCGGCGGATGATCGCCATAGGGATAATGACGTTACCGTACTTTTCCGGGGTGTAAGGACCGCGGGTTTTGTTCGCGATGTTTTTTACAAGATTGACCTTGCTGTTTACGTCAGCCGTCAAAGCCATGTTGTTCATTTCGTTACCTCGCTATCGTAGTCAAACAGCTTCAGCAGTTTGATGTTTTTATAAATATTCTCTCGTCCGACACGGTCTTTGCTCAGCAGTTCTCGGTCAACAAACTGATCCAGATAATCCGCCGCTGTTTGCCTGTGAATACCTAAATCGACAAGATCCGCAATCCGGACATACACCTTCTTAAAGATGACATTTACTGTGTTCTTCAACGGCTCAAGCTGACCTTTCATTGTGATCAGATACTTCTCGTCTGAGTATTGGGCCAAAAGGGAGCAAATACTCTCGACGATCCTCAGTGTATGCTCCGCCGTTTCTTTGAAGGAACGCAACATGAATTCTATGATTGGTTCATATCGCTCCGTTTCTTTGCATGTCTGCAGCAGGTCGTAATATTGGTTTTTGTTCCGGATAATATAAGAGCTCGCGTAAAGGATCGGAGCATTCAGATATCCTTTGTGACAAAGGAATAAAACATTAAGGATGCGTCCTGTTCTGCCGTTTCCATCCCGGAAAGGGTGGATGCTTTCAAACTGATAGTGCGCCAGAGCGATTTTGATCAGCGGATGAAGATCATAAGTGTCATCGTCATAGACAAAATCCAGCATATCGATCAAAAGCTTATACAGCAGATCAACTCCGTGGGGCGGAGTGTAGATGACCTCAACCTTACCAGTTGGTTTGCGGTTTGCAATCTGGGTCAGGTCATTAAAGTTCATAAGGTTTGTTCGGATGCCGGGCTTCTTCTGGTTGACAGGCTCGTTGATCGCCTCAATATCACTCAGTGAAATCAAGCCTTTGTCCATCATGCGGGTATAACCGGTAAACAGTGCATCCTTATAACGGCTCACCTCTTTTGCTTCTGCAGTAAAATCATCAAATACAATGCCGCGATACAGGTCGTCGTTAGTCGTTACGATATTCTCAATGTTGCTGCTTGCCCGTGCTTCCTGAAGGGCGAGTGTGTCTAACAGGATGTTGGGATTTGGAAGCGTCTTGACGGAATAATTCAAGATCTCAATGGCAACACGGGTATCTTCGGCCAACTTGGAAAGACCAGCAGTATCAACGTCTAGCGTTGTAATCAGCGGAAGGTCGTTATAAGGTGTTTGCGGATCAAACATGATCATCTTTCTGAAAATGGGCGGGCAGGTGCTATCCTGCCCGCTGCGGGCGATTACCGTCCGTACGTGCGGGTGTTCTTGTGGCAGGCGATGCACAGGATCTCGCAGTTCGAGAGGGTGTCGCTTCCACCGGAAGCTACCGCAGTTTTGTGGTGTGCTTCCCAGCCGCCAGGTGCATAGTTGTTCCCACGGTCATTCCAGCTCAGCGCCTTGTTGCAGCGGTAGTAACCATGACCGCAGGTGCTACGGTTGCATTCACATCTACCGCCTGAACGCTGCCATGCGGCCGCAATGACGTTGCTCGAAAAGGCCATTTTCAGTACATCCTTTCTCCGGTGGAAATTGACAAAGCACTGCGGAGACACTTACAATAAAACCGTGTGTAATAGCGCCGAGTAAACCACCGGTTTTACCCCAGACCGCCGTCAATGCAAGCTGACGGTGGTTTTGTCTACGACAATATTTTACTGCTATCTATTTTGGGACGCAATAGTATTATGTGTTGAATTTCTTCAAATATTTCGACTTATTCAGTTTTTGTGTTGATAATAACGAGTATTCGGCTAGCGGCTGTTCTAATTAACGGAGTCTTTCCCGACCATGGTGCTGATTGTTCTTTTCATTCCAATAGCCGAGCCGGTTTCTTCTCGTACTCCTAACCAAAGTATTTGTCTGACCTCTTGAAAACATATATAGGTTTTTCAGCCGTTAACAGAAACTTGCTTCATGTTGCGATAGTATTCTCTGCTGTCTTACTTCAATCGCAATCATGTGCTCAATCCAGCGTGTTATACCTTTTTTCAGTATGTCAGTTGGTTCACTTGAAAATCTGACTGCTTGGCAAGAAGTGTCTGGGTAAATGCTTTTTGCCAAAACTGCTGGCTAGAATAGTTGCTCTACCCCGAAGATCGCACAAGTGTTGTTGTATGTCTTTCGATACGCTCGATTCATGTCAGAATGGGAATAATGCTTTCCCTACGAATCCAAGAACATCACTTTCATAGATTTTGTTAAAGTCGCAAAAATCGTACCGAATTAATCTGCGGTAGTACGGATAATCAGTTTTACCGTTTTCGTAGGCGAAAGAATCAACCCATTTTTGAATCTTTGCAAACAGGGAATTGAGGTCTTTTACAAATCGGATGATCGCGCCAGAACTTAGAGTGATCCGCTGATTATCAACCTCATAAGCCAGATCAAAGGAAACTAAACCTTCGCTACTAATTCCGCCAACCAACTTTGCGCCGTGCATCTTGTGTTCAAATTTATTTCGGATGGTTTTCACATCTGACAGAAAGTCAATATGGCACTGTAGAATGTTTTCATACGCTTCCTGCAAGAAAGGGAGGCGATCCGAGAACTCAAGCAACCCATCGCGATGATTGATTCTGTACTTCTCTTTTTTGTTGTCGTAATCATATGGAACGAGCCGTGGAATAGCATGAATCACATTTTTTATGTGCTTTTCATACTGCCCTGAGTTGTCGATTACGCTAAGACCGCAGAGCTTAATCAGATCACGGTTCAACTCATACAATGTTTCAAAATATCCACACAGAGCATTTGCGATTTCAACCGTCATCGGTTAGCCTCTTTTCAACATCTCAAACAGGGGTAGGAGTTCTTCCTGCCAGAAGACGATTCGCTTCCGCTCAGACAGCAGTGGCAGAGGAAGCCATACAGCGTTGAGGGAATTCTGAACTAAATGCTTAATGTCTACTCCCACTCTATCGTTGCCGGCGGCTTGCCCGTCAGCTCATACACCACCCGGCTCACATGCGGCACTTCCGTCGTTATACGATTCGTGACGTGTTGCAGGAAGGACCAGGGGAATTCGACGGGGCGGGCGACCATGAAGTCGTCGGTTTTGACGGCGCGGAGGGCGATGGTGTAGTCGTAGGTGCGGACGCCGTCCACGACGCCGACGGACTGGAGACCGGTCATGACGGCGAAATATTGGGAGACGAGGTCGGTGAAGCCGTGCTCGATGATCGCATCGCGGAAGATGGCGTCGGCTTCGCGGAGGATTTCGAGCTTCTCGCGCGTGATGCCGCCGAGGCAGCGGATCGCAAGCCCCGGACCGGGGAACGGCTGACGGTCGACGAGAGCTGCGGGGAGCCCCAAGGCGCGTCCGACGGCGCGGACTTCTTCTTTGAAGAGTACGTCGAGAGGTTCGACGATGCCCACGAAATCGATGTTCTCGGGGAGTCCGCCGACGTTGTGGTGGCTTTTCACGACTTCGCCGCCACCACCGCTTTCGATGACGTCGGGGTAGATTGTGCCCTGCGCGAGATAGGCAGAGCCGCCGAATTTCGATGCTTCCTCCTCAAAGACGCGGATGAACTCCTCGCCGATGATCTTGCGTTTGCGCTCGGGATCAAGGACACCTTCCACGCGCCCGATGAAACGATCGGTTGCGTCGACGGCGATGAGGCGAATCTTGAACGTGTCGGCAAACATCTCGCGAATCATCTGAGGTTCGTCTTTTCTCATGAACCCGTGATCGACGAAAATGCACGTTAATTGGTCGCCGATGGCTTTGTGAATCAACATGGCGACGACCGACGAATCGACACCGCCCGAGAGCCCGCAGACGACATGGCTGTCTCCGACTTTATTTCGGATGTCAGCGGTCGCCTCTTCTATGAACGCCTCTACCGTCCAATCTCCTGAGCACCCGCAGACGTCGAACAGAAACGGCTCCAAGTGATCGCCGACGGAGAACGGCTCGAGGACGACGACCTGTTCGCCCGGCTTTTTCATGGCGACGAGTTCAACATCGAAGAACAAGTTCTCATCGTCAAATCCGCTCGCTCTCAACATCTCAATTGCCGCCGTTCCGATGGCGAACACGGGCACATCCGCGCAGAGGATCTTTTCCCAAAGCTCGGGAGTCGTACAATCCGCCGCCGTGTCAGCGCAGACCGTCGAGTCGATCCTTCCCGTGACGACGATGCC
>MTKW01010643.1_pt1 | contig 15215 bp, 19 predicted proteins | sample 1042761 | NCBI WGS metagenome assembly MTKW01 (sample SAMN06205366, study PRJNA360243) | anaerobic digester metagenome | biome: Wastewater treatment plant; feature: Anaerobic digester sludge; material: sludge; isolation source: anaerobic digester fed with sludge from wastewater treatment plant ... | reverse complement strand
CGCATCGCCCTGGAGCAGGCCGGAGAGAAGGCCGCCGGCGCGGCGTTGGGCTCCGACGCCTTTTTCCCCTTCCCCGATACTGTGGAAGTGGCCGCGGCGGCGGGGGTGACGGCCATTGTCCAGCCAGGCGGCTCGCTCAAAGACAACGCCTCGATCGAGGCCTGCAACCGCCATGGTATCGCCATGGTCTTTACCGGGCGGCGCTATTTTAAACACTGAACCTGATCTGAGAAGGGAGAGAGGAACCGGTGCGGGTATTGATTATCGGGGGAGGCGGCCGGGAGCATACCCTGGCCTGGAAACTGGCGCAAAGCCCGCTTCTGAGCAGGCTCTACTGTGCTCCGGGCAATGCCGGTATCGCCGCGGTGGCCGAGTGTGTGGACCTGTCCGCCGTTGATACCGGCGCGCTGCAGGAGTTTGCGCTCAAAGAGAAGATCGATCTGACGGTGGTCGGTCCGGAGGCGCCCCTGGCGGCGGGCCTGGCCGACCGGTTCCGCAGGGCGGGCCTTAAGGTCTTTGGGCCCGGGCGCGAGGGCGCCCGCCTGGAATGGAGCAAGGTCTGGGCGAAAGAGCGGATGGTCAGCTGGGGCATCCCCACGGCCGGTTTCGCCGTGTTTAATGATTATGAAGCCGCCCTGCGCCACCTGGAGAAACATTACGAAGGCAGGCCGGTTGTGGTCAAGGCTGACGGCCTCGCCGCCGGCAAGGGGGTGACCGTGGCCCGGGAGAGCGCCGCTGCCGCGGAGGCCCTCCGCGAGATGATGATCGAGAAAGCTTTCGGTGATGCCGGTGAGCGAGTGCTGATCGAAGATTGCCTCCACGGCGAAGAGCTCTCCGTGCTCGCCGTTACCGACGGCAAGGAGATGGTTATGCTACCGTCGGTGCAGGATCACAAGGCCATCGGCGAAGGCGACAGCGGCCCGAACACGGGGGGCATGGGCGCCTACGCCCCGGCTCCGCTGCTGACGAAGGAGCTGGCCCGCGAGGTCGAGCGCGCCGTCTTCCGCCCCTTCCTGGCGGGCCTGGAGGCGGAGGGGATCGATTACCGCGGAGTGATCTATGCCGGCCTGATGGTCAGCGGCGGCGAGTTAAACCTGCTTGAGTTCAACGTCCGCTTCGGCGATCCCGAAACGCAGGTCCTGCTCCCGCTTCTGAGTTCCGACCTGCTGCCGCTGCTGCTGGCTGCAGCTGAAGGGCGCCTTGAAGAGGCGGCGCCGGATCTGGATATCCGGTGGCGCGACGGCTCCGCCGCCTGCGTGGTCCTCGCCTCCGGCGGCTATCCGGGACCCTATGAAACAGGAAAGGTGATCAGGGGCCTTGAGCAGGCCGCACCTTATACCGGCGGCACCGCCGGCGGGGAGGAGGGGCTGGCCCTTTTCCATGCCGGAACGGCTTTTGACGGCAGCGGCCGCATCGTTACCGCCGGCGGGCGGGTTCTCGGCGTGACCTCCTGGGCCGGTAAGCTTTCGGCCGCACTGCAGAACGCTTACCGGGCGGCGGTACAGATAGAATTTGAAGGCTGTTACTACCGCCGGGATATCGGGCACCGCGCCCTCCAGAAATAAATTCCATCCATCTTCCTATCCCCCAAAGGGCTTTTTTATGATAAAATAATAGTGACAATTGATTCTATTATCAATTGTTATCATAATTAATAAAAGGCCCTTAAAACCATGGAGGGGGGATCAATTTGGATCAAACAAATTATGCGCTTACCGGCAAGCGGCAGGTAGTTTACGAACCCGCCGGCAACAGAAGGCTTTTCACCAATCCAGACGCGGATGAGGCGAGGGCCTTTTTTCGCGGTAAATCCCGCGAAAAGGTTGACAAAACAACCACGGTAAAGGAGGCGGTCGCCCGCCTGGTTCACGACGGCGATTACATTTCAGTGGGGGGCTTTGGCGGAACCCGCATCCCCGCCGCTCTGCTACACGAGATCGCGCGGCAGCGGAAGAAGAACCTGGGGCTTGCCGGCCATACCGCTACCCACGATTTTCAGATTCTTGCCGCCGGGCGCTGTATCAACCGCTGCGATATCGCCTATATCATCGGGCTGGAGGCGCGGGGCCTTTCCCGCCGCTCCCGGGAGGCGATCGAAAGCGGTGAGGTCGAGGTGACCGAGTGGACCAACGCGGCCCTGGCCTGGCGCTACAAGGCGGCGGCAATGGGGGTATCGTTTGTCCCCACGCGGACGATGTTCGGCACAGATACGGTCAAGCACAGCGCCGCCGTGGAGATGGAGTGCCCTTTTACCGGGAAGAAATACCTGGCGGTGCCGGCACTGTTTCCCGATGTGGCACTGATCCATGTGCACCGCGCCGATGTCTACGGGAACTGCCAGATTGACGGGATCATGGTCTCGGACTACGACCTGGCCCGGGCGGCGAAACACCTGATCGTCACCACCGAGCGGCTGGTGCCCGAAGATATAATCCGCCGCCAACCGGACCGCACGGCGATCCCTTATTACCTGGTCGATGCTCTAATCGAGGTGCCCTACGGATCGTACCCGGCCAACATGCCCTATGAATATTACAGCGACGAGTCGCATCTTCAGGAATGGCTGCGCGTGGAGCAGGATCCGGAGCAGTTGGCCGAATTCCTGGAGCGCAATATCTACGGGGTTGACGATTTCTGGAGTTACATCCAGCTGAACGGCGGTCTGAAGCGGATGACCGAGCTGCGGCAGCAGGAAGTTCTGGTTGAAAAATAAATTTCAGGGGGGGCTGAATCGAAAATGGATTACAACCGCATGGAGCTGATGATCTGCCTGGCTTCGCGTTTACTGGAGGACAACCGTACCGTCGTCGTGGGAACCGGGGCTCCCTGCGCCGCGGCGATGCTGGCGCAGAGCCTTTACGCGCCCAACCTGATGATCATGTTCGAGGCGGGGGGGATGGGGCCGCAGCTGCCGTCGATGCCGATCTCTGTGGGCGACTCGCGCACCTTCTACCGCGGCCTGGCTGCCGGGAGCATGCCCGAGATCATGGAGAACTGCCAGCGGGGGATGGTTGACTACACCTTCCTGGGCGGCGCCCAGATCGATATGTACGGCAATATCAACTCGACCATGATCGGTGATGATTACGAAAAACCAAAAGTGCGCTTGCCGGGCAGCGGCGGGGCCTGCGACCTGGCCTCGTTCTGCTGGCGGATCATGGTGATCACGATCCAGGACGCGCGCCGGTTTACCAACAAGATCAATTTCATCACTTCACCGGGATTTCTCACCGGAAAGGGGGCCCGCGAGGCCGCCGGACTGCCTCCGGGCGGGGGGCCCTACAAGGTGATCACCGATCTCTGTGTGCTCGGTTTCGACGAGGAGACGAAGCGGATGCAGGTGGAGAGCATTCACCCGGGGGTGACCAGGGAGAAGATCGTGGAAAATACAGGTTTTGAACTGCTCTGGTCACCGGACCTGGTGGAAAGCAAGCCGCCGGCAGAAAGAGAGCTGCAGATATTGCGTGAAAAGGTGGATCCTTACCGCTATATTATCGGCCGCTCCTAGCTATATTGTATAATCAGCTTAGGCTTTTCTGAGCAGGAATCGGGCGGTATGAACAAGAATATTCATGCGAGGTGGAAAATGTCGCAAACTGTAATTGTCGGGTTTGCCCGGACTCCGTTCGGCCGTTTCCAGGGTTCGCTGCGGGATATCCCCGCGGTTGAACTGGGCGCCGCGGCTCTTCGCGAGTCGCTTGCCCGGGCCGGCGTATCCGGTGAACATGTGGACAACGTCCTCCTGGGGATGGTCATCCAGGCGGGAGCGGGGCAGATCCCTTCCCGCCAGGCGACGATAAAGGCCGGCCTGCCTCCCGAGGTGCCCTCCGATACGGTCAACAAGGTTTGCGCTTCCAGCCTGCGGGCGNNGGAATGGAGAACATGAGCGCGGTCCCCTACCTGCTGCCGCGGGCCAGGGATGGCCTGCGCATGGGCGACGCGCCGGTGATCGACGGGATGATCAGGGACGGCCTCTGGTGCCCCTTCCATAATGTCCATATGGGGGTGCACGGCGGCAGGATTCCCGCATCCGAATACGGGATCACCCGCGAGGCCATGGATATATGGGCGCTGCGCAGCCAGCAGCGCGCCGTGGCGGCAATGGACCGGGGCCTCTTTGATGAAGAGATCGTGCCGGTAAGCGTGCCGCAGCGGAAGGGAGAGCCGCTCCTTGTCGAGCGGGACGAGCTGCCGCGCCGCGACAGCAACCTGGAGAAGTTGGCCGGACTGCCGCCGGCTTTCGAGCCGGACGGTCTGATCACAGCGGGGAACGCTCCCCCGATCAGCGACGGGGCGACGGCGCTGGTCCTGGCTTCAGCTGACCGGGCGCGTGAATGGGGGCTCAAGCCGCTGGCCGAGATTCTCTCCTTCGGCTGCGCCTCGCTGGAGCCGCAATATATTGCCACGGTACCGCATGCCGCGGCTGTCCTGGCGCTACAGAAGGCGGGGCTGGCGGCGGAGCAGATGGACCTGATCGAGGTGAACGAGGCTTTCGCCGCGGTGCCGCTGACCTGCATCAAGTTGGGCGGTTGGGACGAGGATAAGGTTAATGTAAACGGCGGGGCCGTGGCCCTGGGGCATCCCATCGGAGCCAGCGGAGCCCGCATTTTGATGACCCTGGTTGCCGAACTGCGGCGGCGCGGCGGCGGTTACGGTCTGGCGGCGATCTGCAGCGGCGCCGCCCAGGGCGAGGCCACGGTCATCCGCGTCAATACATAATCATGAGAAACCAAGGGGCGAACTTTGTTCGCCCGCGGGGAGATCAAAGATGGACTTTATATTGTCGGCCAAACACCTGGCCCGCCGGGATGAATTCCGCGCCTTCGCCCGTGAAGAGCTGGCTCCGGGCAGCGGCGGCTTTGCCCGCGACAATGTCCGGAAAGCAGCCCGACGCGGGTACATGGGGCTGCCTATCCCGGCGGAATGGGGCGGCCGGGGAGAAGACTTTTTAACCTACATCCTGCTGATCGAAGAGATCTCGCGGGTCTGCGCCTCCACCGGGGTCATTCTGGCGGTGCATACCTCGGTGGGCAGCTTCCCGCTGCTCTATTTCGGTACCGCCGCCCAGAAGAAGCGCTACCTGGCCGGATTGGCTGGCGGCTCGCTGCTGGGCGCCTTTGCTCTCACCGAGGCGGAGTCCGGCTCCGATGCCGCCGCCCTGCGCATGACCGCCCGGCGCGCACCGGAAGGCGGCTACATCTTGAACGGGACCAAGCTTTTTATTACCAGCGGCGGCGAGGCAGATCTCTACACCGTCTTTGCCCTGACCGATCCGGCTAAAGGAAGGAAGGGGATCAGCGCCTTTCTCGTGGAAAAAGGAACCCCGGGACTGGAGATCGGGCCGCCGGAAAGGAAGATGGGGCTGCACGGCTCGGTAACCACCGAGCTGCGCTTCAGTGACGCCACGGTTCCCGAAGAGAACCGCCTCGGCGCCGAGGGAGAGGGCTTTGCCATCGCCATGTCCCTTCTCGATGGCGGACGTGTCGGCATCGCCGCCCAGGGCCTGGGCCTGGCCCGCGCCGCCCTTGAAGAAACGATTGCGCACCTGGGATCCTCCCGCACAGATCGCAGCGCAGCTCCGGACCAGGGCACCGGCTTTACCCTGGCCTCCCTATATACCGGGCTGGAGGCGGCCCGCCTGCTGGTCTACCGCGCCGCGCTGCTCAAAGACGCCGGTATTTCCTGCACCAGGGAGGCCTCCATGGCGAAGCTTTTCGCTACCGACCTGGCGGTTGCCGCCGCCACCCGCTGCCTCGACCTGTGGAACCTGGCCGGGGCCGGCGCGGATAACCCGGTGGCGCGTTACTTCTGCGATGCCAAGGTGACCCAGATTTACGAAGGGAGCAATCAGATCCAGCGCCTGATCATTGCGCGGGAGCTGCTTAGCCATACAAAATTTAATAGCTAGGAGGCATGTAAAATGAACTTTGTCCTTACAGACGAACAAGAGATGACGCGAAAAATGGTCCGGGACTTTGCTGAAAAAGAGGTTCAGCCCAGCGCCGAAGAGAGGGATGAAACAGAGACCTTCTCCCGTGAGATCTTCGACAAGATGGGGCAACTGGGACTGACCGGGATCCCCTGGCCGGAAGAATACGGCGGAGCAGAAAGTGATTTTATAAGCTATATCATCGCAGTTGAAGAGCTTTCGCGGGTCGACGCCTCTACCGGGACGACCCTCTCAGCGCATATCTCGCTGGCGAGCTGGCCTATCTTCAAGTACGGCAATGAAGAGCAGAAGAAAAAGTACCTGGAGCCGCTGGCCCTTGGCGAGAAGCTGGGCGCCTTTGCCCTGACCGAGACCACCGCCGGTACCGATGCGGGCGCGGCCCAGGCCACGGCGAAGCTTGATGGGGACAGCTATCTGCTCAACGGGACCAAGATTTTCATCACCAACGCCGGCGAGGCCGAGATCTACATTGTCTTTGCCATGACCGACCCGGAGAAGAAGGCCCGGGGCATGAGCGCCTTCATCGTTGAGAAGGGTACTCCCGGTTTCTCCTTCGGCAAAAAGGAAAAGAAGATGGGACTGCGCTCCTCGCCAACACTGGAGCTTATCTTTGAAGACTGCCGGATTCCCCGGGAGAACCTGCTCGGCAAGGAAGGGGAAGGATTCAAAATTGCCCTGAGCACCCTCGACGGCGGCCGCAACGGCATCGCCGCCCAGGCGGTCGGGATCGCCCAGGGGGCCCTGGAAGAGGCCGTTGCCTACTCGCAAAGCAGGGAGCAGTTCGGCCAGCCCATTGCGAGGTTCCAGGCGATCTCGTTTATGCTTGCGGATATGGCCACGAAGGTNNAGTGAAGCACAGCGCATGGTCATAGCGCGTTACCTGCTGCAAGGATAATCAGCAACTTCCATAGTTCTGTAAAGGTTGCTTGACAGACCACGAAGATATTTTCAGCAAGTAGAAAGGGGCAGGAGACGAAGCATGACTGAAGCGACAGATAAAGGCCTGGTGATGGTCTATACCGGCGACGGCAAGGGGAAGACCACCGCGGCAGTGGGGCAGGCTCTGCGTGCCCTGGGACACGGTTTCCGGGTCTACATGATTCATTTCATGAAGGGGCGCGATTACGGTGAATTCCTGGCCGCAGAGAAGCTGCCCCGCCTCACAGTTGACCGGGCGGGAAGGGACACCTTTGTCAACCGGGAGAATCCGGATCCGGTCGACATTGAGCTGGCCCGCGAGGGTTTCGCCCGGGCCGGCAGGGCCATCAAGAGCGGCGAGTATGACCTGGTTGTGCTCGACGAGATCAACGTGGCCGTTGATTACGATCTGATCCCGGAAGCGGATCTGTTTAGCCTTTTGGAGCAGAAACCGCCCGGGGTCAACCTGATCTTGACCGGGCGGGGGGCTTCACCGGAGCTGATCAAACGGGCGGACATGGTCAGCGAAGTGCTGATGATCAAGCATCATTACAACAACGGTGTTCCCGGCCGCAAGGGGATAGAATACTAGGTAGCCAATTCCTCATGCCGGGAGCCGGCGTAGTGCACAAAATTTAAGCGCTTACCGGTATGAGGTATATTTTTAAATCGAGCTGATCGGTGGTGTGTGGATGGAGCTGGTGCAGGAGCTGCTGCAGGGGAGCCGGCGGGCGCTGGCCCGCCTGATCTCGCTGGTCGAGAACAACGACCCGCGGAAAGAGGAGATCATGCAGCAGCTGTTCCCGCATACGGGGAAAGCGTATCTTATCGGGATTACCGGGGCTCCGGGTGCGGGAAAAAGCTCGCTGGTGGACCGGCTGCTTAGCGGAATGCGACGGAGCGGTTTTACCGTTGGGGTGATCGCGGTTGATCCGACCAGCCCCTTCACGGGCGGGGCGATCCTGGGGGACCGCATCCGCATGCAGGAACATGCGCTCGACAGCGGCATTTTCATCCGCAGCATGGGGACGCGCGGCAGCCTGGGCGGCCTCTCCCGGGCCACGCGCGAGGCCGTGCAGATACTGGATGCCTTCGGTAAAGATCTGATCGTCATCGAGACGGTNNATCGGCGATATCTTCGCCGTAAACAAGTCCGATCTGCCGGGAGCGGAGCGCACCGTTGCCGAAGTTAACATGATGCTCGATCTTAAAGAAGAACCCGGCTGGCGCCCGCCGGTTATCCCGGTGATGGCCCTGCGCGGCGAGGGGGTCGACGGCCTCTGGCAATCGCTGCAGGAGCACCGGGATTATTTGCAGCGCCACGGCCTTTTAGAGGCGAGGCGCAGAGAGCGGGCCGGACGCGAGCTGGGCGAGCTGGTTGAGTTCCTGGTTAAAAGCAGGGTTTGGGAAAGCATCAAGACGCAGATTTCACTGGACAAATTAATCGAGGCTATCGCTCTGCGGCGGCGTGATCCTTACAGCGCCGCCCGGGAACTGCTCCGGCAGATCAATTTTCCCCTTTAAGAAATCCGGGGGAAGCTTGAGGAGGAGGAGCGATGCCCGAAGATGAGAAACGGGCCGGCGGGACAGGTGTGGAATTTGAGCGGGCCGCAGAAGAGTGGCGGAAGCAGGCCGGCCCGGCCCGGGAGCGCCCGGGGCCCTTTCAGACAGTTTCAGGAAAAGAAATAAAGGATCTCTACACGCCGCGCGATATCGCGGGCCTGGATTACCTGCGCGACCTCGGTTATCCCGGCGCCTATCCATTCACCCGGGGTGTGCAGCCGAACATGTACCGCGGACGCCTCTGGACGATGCGCCAGTTTTCCGGTTTCGGCGACGCCGCCGATTCCAACCGGCGCTACCGCTACCTGCTGGAGCAGGGCCAGACCGGCCTGAGCGTGGCCTTCGATATGCCCACGATCATGGGTTACGATTCCGATCATCCCCGCGCTGCCGGCGAGGTCGGCCGCTGCGGGGTGGCCGTCGATTCCCTGGAAGACATGGAGCTTCTCTTTAAGGGGATCCCACTGGAGAGAATCACCACCTCGATGACGATCAACGGCCCGGCGGCGGTGCTCTGGTGCTTCTACCTAGCCAATGCCCTTAAACAGGGGATCGGGCTGGATAAGGTCGGCGGTACCATCCAGAACGATATTCTCAAGGAATATACCGCCCAGAAGTCGTGGATCTTTCCGCCGGAACCTTCGCTGCGGCTGATCACCGATATCTTCGCCTTTGCCGCGCGGGAGGTGCCGCGCTGGAATACGATCAGCATCAGCGGTTACCATATCCGCGAAGCCGGCTCCACCGCCGTGCAGGAGCTGGCCTTCACTCTCGCCGACGGCTTTGCCTACGTGGAAGCCGGGATCAAGGCCGGCCTCGACGTCGACGATTTCGCGCCGCGCCTCTCCTTTTTCTTCAACGCCCACCTCGACTTTTTCGAAGAGATCTGCAAGTACCGCGCCGCCCGCCGGATCTGGGCGCGGCATATGAAGGAGCGCTACGAAGCGAAGAATCCCCGCTCCTGGATGATGCGCTTCCATACCCAGACGGCAGGATGCAGCCTCACCGCACAGGAGCCGGAGAACAACATAGTTCGCACGGCCATCGAGGCGATGGCCGCGGTCTTGGGCGGCACCCAGTCGCTGCATACAAATTCCATGGATGAGGTGCTGGCGCTGCCCACGGAGAAAGCGGTGAAAATTGCCCTGCGCAGCCAGCAGATCATTGCCTGCGAGAGCGGCGTGGCCAATACCATCGACCCGCTGGCGGGTTCATATTTCATCGAGTCTCTGACAAACAAAATGGAGGCGGAGGCGGAGGAGTATTTTCGGCGGATCGAGGCGCTGGGCGGAGTCCTGGCGGCGATCGAGCGCGGATTTTTTCAGCAGGAGATCGCCGACGCCGCCTATGCTTACCAGCGGGCGGTGGAGAAGGGGGAGCGGGTGGTGATCGGGGTGAACCGCTTTGCTTCCGGTGAGCCGCTGAATATAGAGCTTTTGAAGATCGACCCGGCGGTGGAGCGGAGACAGGTCGAGCGGCTGCGGCGGCTGAAAGAGCGCCGCGACAATATCGCCGTGGCGGGCGCGCTGCAGCGGCTGTCCCGCGCCGCCGCTGGCAGCGAGAACCTGATCCCCTCCATCCTGGAGGCGGCGCAGCTTTACGCCACCGAAGGGGAAATTGCAACTGCCCTCAAAGAGGTCTTCGGCGAATACAGGGAGAAGCCTCTTTTCTAAATAAGTTAGTTGTTTTGGTGCCTGGCACCGCGACAACTAAAAGGAGGAAAGCTTCATGAGCAAGGTCGTATTGTTTGCCAGCATGTTTATCTGGGCGGTGGTCATCCTGGTTTCATCGATGATAGAACCGGAAGCCTTCAAGAGCATTGTCCTGGTCCTCGGAGGCGGCGCGGTTTTTCACCTGATATTGCTGGGTTCGCAGGTGGTCAAAAGAAAATAGGCTGAAAGAAGGCCGGTAAGTTGACAGTGCCCCGTTCCCCTGTCTACAGGGAGAGAGCTCTTTTCTAAAATAGTTAGTTGATTTGGTGCCTGGCACCTTGTCAACTAACTGGGGGGTGTTTTTTTGTTAGACGAACGTAAAATCAGGGTGCTGGTGGCCAAGCCGGGGTTGGATGGGCACGACCGCGGCGCGAAGGTGGTGGCGCGAGCGCTGCGGGACGCCGGGATGGAAGTGATCTACACCGGGCTGCACCAGACACCGGAGCAGGTTGCCGAGGCGGCGCTGCAGGAAGATGTCGATGTCGTCGGCCTGAGCATCCTCTCGGGAGCGCACCTGACCCTGGTCCCGCGAATTAAGGAGCTGCTGGAGGAAAGGGGGATGGAGGAGGTGCTTCTCCTGGTCGGCGGGATTATCCCCGCGGAAGACGAGATCTTGCTCAAAGAGAAAGGGGCAGCCGATGCCGTATTTACCCCGGGCGCGCCCCTGGAGAGCATTGTCAGCTATATCCGCGAGAAGACCAAAAGGCTGTAAATAGAAATAGCTTAAGGAACAGGGGGACAGGTTCCATAAGAAGAGAGTATCTCACACGATGTTTTTCTGACTTCTGACCTCCGACTTCCAACATCTAATATGCGGGGCATGCCCCGTCCCAAACCTCGTTCTCCTTGCAACAGAAAACTGCCTGAGGTGTCAACAGAACCGTTTCCCTGTAACCCGATGCACTTTTTTCTTCTTATGCCCATAGAATATAGCATTATGGGAGGCGACGGGTATGGAAGAAAGTGCTTTGGATTATGATAGCCTGTCTGGATTGATCAGATCGACTCTGAAGCGGATGGATCCGGATGAATTGTCCGAAATATACTCTCTGCTAAAGACAGGGAAGCTGCAGCATATGATCCTCGAGATACTCGGTGTAGATGAAACGGAGTGCAATCCGGATGAACTGGGTTCAATGACAGTGATGCTGCAAACGGCATTGCGGCAGATCCTGGAGAATAACGGCGCGTAATATTGACGCAGTAAACGGCGGCGAAATTTTAGCGCCGCTATTTTTAATTTGCAGGACCAACCCTTGCACCGGCACTAAAAGAAGGAATCGGCGACTGCAGCGACGAAACAAATCAAGTCTGTATGGTGGTAATATACGGTAAATACAGGCCTTGTTTTTCCTCTTCAGCCAGGAGATAATAGCTGATAAAGGACGGAAGTATTTGAAAGAGATAATCTAGAGTGAAGGCAGGTTGAGACATCCGTGAGTAAAGAGAACAGGGAAGAGGCGGCTGTCCGGGCCGCGCAGCTGCGCCGGGAGATCGAGGAGCATAACTACCGCTACCATGTGCTCGATGAACCGGTGATCAGCGATCATGAATTTGACGCGCTGATGCGCGAGCTGATCGGGTTGGAACAGCGGTTTCCCGAGCTGCAAAGAGATGATTCCCCGACCGGGCGCGTGGGCGGAGCACCGCTGCCGGGGTTTACCACCCTGGCTCACAAGCTGCCCATGCTCGGCCTGGACAATGCTTTCCTGCCGGAAGAGCTGCACGATTTCGANNCGTTGACTACTTTTGCGAGTTGAAGATAGACGGGCTCGCTGTTTCGCTGCAGTATGAAGAGGGCTGTTTTGTCCGCGGCTCCACCCGGGGGGACGGCTTTACCGGGGAAGAGATCACCCATAACCTGCGCACAATCAAGCAGGTCCCGCTGAGGCTGGCCGAGCCGGTCACTGTCGAGGTACGCGGCGAAGTATATATTAACCGGGCCGATTTTGAAGCAATGAACAACCTGCGCCGGGAGCATGATGAACCGCTCTTCGCCAACCCCCGCAATGCCGCCGCCGGCTCGCTGCGCCAGCTTGACCCCCGCATCACCGCCTCCCGCCCGCTGCGGATCTTTCTTTACGGGCTGGGGGAGCACAACCTGCCGGTTTTTACACACGCCGATCTTCTTGCCACCCTGGAGAGGCTGCGCCTGCCCGTCAATCACCACCGCGCTCTCTGCCGCAATATAGACGAAGCCTGGGACTTCTGCCGCAGCTGGGAGGAGCGGCGCAGCGAGCTGCCCTACGAGATCGACGGCATCGTGATCAAGGTAAATGACCTGGCCCTGCAGGAGCGCCTGGGGAGCACCGCCCGCAGCCCGCGCTGGGCTATTGCTTTCAAATATCCCCCGGAAGAGAAGAGCACCCGGGTTCTCGAGATCCGGGTCAACGTGGGGAGGACCGGGGCGATCACCCCGGTGGCCGTGCTCGAGCCGGTTTTCATCAGCGGCTCCACGGTGCAGCGAGCAAGTTTACATAATGAAGATATTCTCGCTGAAAAAGAGGTCATGATCGGCGATACGGTGGTTATCCGCAAGGCCGGCGAGATCATCCCCGAAGTGGTGCGGGTGCTCAAGGAGAAGCGCACCGGTGCGGAAAGGGCTTTCCGGATGCCGGAAAAGTGCCCCTCGTGCGGGGTTGCCGTGCACCGCCTTCCCGGTGAGGCGGCGCTCCGCTGCCTGAACCCGTCCTGCCCCGCCCAGCTGGTCGAGCGGATCGTTCATTTTGCCTCGCGGCGGGCCATGGATATCGAGGGGCTGGGGCCGGCGGTGGCCGAACTGCTCTGGAGAGAAGGGCAGCTGCGTGACCTGGCCGATATTTATTACCTCGAAGCTCAGTCTCTCTTGGCGTTGAATGTTAAGGGTTTGGGCGAAAAAAAGGCAGCCAACCTGGTTGCCGCGATCGAAAAGAGCAAGGGCAACCCGCTGCACCGGCTTCTCTTCGGCTTCGGGATCCGCTTTGTCGGCGAAAAGGCGGCGCGGCTGCTGGCGGAGCATTTTCTGACGCTGGAAAGGCTGAGCGAGGCCGGGCCGGAGGAGCTAACTGCGGTTCCGGAGATAGGGCCGAAGATCGCCGGGGCGGTGATCGGGTTCTTCCAGGCTCCGGAGACGGCAGAGCTGCTGGAGAAGCTGGGCTGGGCCGGGGTAAATTTCAGCGAACCTGTTGCCGAAGGCGGCGTCGCCGGGGATCTGATGCTGGAGGGGAAAACATTTGTTTTCAGCGGCGCCCTGGAGCGCTTTACCCGGGATGAAGCCACGGCGCTGGTCACGGAGCGCGGGGGCAAGGTCTCCTCGGCCGTCAGCCGGAAGACCGGCTATCTGGTGGCCGGCGATGAACCGGGAAGCAAGCTCGCCCGGGCCCGCGAGCTGGGCGTTGAGGTTATCGACGAAAACTCATTTATGGAGCTGCTGCAGTTGTGATCCAGAATGCCCCGGCCTGAATTTATAAAGGAGGATCCGATGATGTACTGCCCGAAATGCAGGGATGAGTTTAGAGAAGGGTTCAAGAAGTGTCCGGACTGCAAGGTTGAACTTGTCGAGGAGCTGCCGGCGGAAACCGGGCCTGAGTATATTGAACCGGTCACTGTTTTTGAAACCGGTGACATGGGCTTGCTTTTGGTGGTTCAATCGGTTCTCGAAGATGCCGGCATCCGTTACTATGCCAGGGGAGCAGGTTTACAAAACTTATTCGCCCTGGGAACCATGGGCGGATTTAATCCGTTAACCGGCCCGGTCCAGATCCAGGTTAACCGGGATGATGCCGCCGCGGCGGCGCAGTTATTAAAGGATCTAGCAGAAAAGAGCTAGCGCTTTTTATCAAGAGGGACGGGCTTACAGCCGGCCGTTAGTNNTCACCGGGGAGCCCGGTAGTCGATTTGCTGGTTCTCTATCCCGATCGTGTCCTCCAGGGTGAGATCTGGCGCCTGCTGACCTATATTTTCATTCCTCCGACCGATTCACCGATCTGGATCATCTTTGTTCTTTATTTTTATTATCTTGTCGGCACCGGGCTGGAGCAGGCCTGGGGAGCCTTCAGGTTAAATCTCTACTATGTCCTGGGGATGGTCGGCACGACCCTGGCCGCCTTCATTACCGGAGCCGGATACACGGGGGCCTACCTCAACCTGTCGCTCTTTCTGGCCTTTGCCCATCTCTACCCGGATTTCGAGCTCTTGATTTTCTTTATCCTGCCGGTAAAAATAAAGTACCTGGCCTGGCTGAACTGGGCTTTGATCGGGTTCACGGTGATTTTTACTGCGCTGCCGTACAAAATTGCCGCCGTTGCCGCGGTGGTGAACTATTTTATTTTCTTCGGCCGGGATATCTACCGTGGAATCAAGCTGAGAAGGCAGGTTCAGAGAAATCGCCAAAAATTCTTTTCCGAAGTCCGCAAGGCCCAAAAATAATGGTGATCACAGGTGAAGCGGTTTGCCGGCAGTGTTAATGAAGAGACAGTTACCATTGTCGCTTTTATTTTTTAAAACATAATGTACACAATTATGATATAATATTAAATAAAGGAAAAATATTCATGTAACAGAATAGATATGAAGAAGGGAGGGATTAAATGAGAATATCTCTTTTCGTGGACGGAGGAAACTTCTTTTATATGCAGAAAAAGGATTTGGGGTGGTGGATAGATCCCCGGAAATTGCTGGATTATATCAGGAGCAAGGGGGATCTGATTGATGCAAATTATTACGTGGGCAAAGATGCCCATCCCGAGGCCAGGCAGGACAAATATTTGAAGGCGCTGACATACATGGGTTACTCCCTGGTGACCAAGGATCTGAAAAATGTTTTGCAAGATGATGGTACTTATAAGCAAAAAGCCAACCTGGATATCGAGATTGTTCTGGATATGTTTAATACAATAGAGCACTATGATATGGCGGTACTGGTCAGCGGTGACGGAGATTTTGAACGGCCGATCAACCTGTTGAAGGCCAGGGGAAAGAGATACCTGGTCATGGCCACCAAGAATTTTATTGCCAGAGAGCTGAGAGAGGCCGTGGGAATGCATTACGAAGATTTTGAGAAATTCAGGGAGCAGGTAGAGAAAGATTATTAG
>MTKW01023501.1_pt1 | contig 15241 bp, 13 predicted proteins | sample 1042761 | NCBI WGS metagenome assembly MTKW01 (sample SAMN06205366, study PRJNA360243) | anaerobic digester metagenome | biome: Wastewater treatment plant; feature: Anaerobic digester sludge; material: sludge; isolation source: anaerobic digester fed with sludge from wastewater treatment plant ... | reverse complement strand
GGGTTTGCATGGCCTCAATAAGACTCAATAACAAGGCGCGACCGCTCGCCTTTCGACCGAGAACATGGATGTATTGACCGAGAGACACGAAATGTTCGAGATCGAAGATAAAGACGAGACGGTCGCGCTCCTTAAGCAACGTAAAGGGCAGCGCCGCCTGCGGTCTATGACGCAGTAAAATGTTCAGGAGGTGGGGATCTATGTCCCCACATCCTTCAAGCACCAGTTCGCTGCCAAATCGCTGAACGGTCCATGCCGACACTTAGAGTCCTTCCAGAATAGAAAAGTTGAATACGCGTGCGATCAGTTGATTCGCAAAGTCCATCAATTGCTGTCGAAAGATCAAGGCGACGGCAAGGAGTACCGCAATAATGATCACGACCTCCAATGTACCGATGCCGTCTTCTTCCAAAAAGATATGGCGTTTTTGCTTCATGACATCCCCCTTCCTCCGCCGAAGCGGTTCATTAATAGATGGAAAACGACGCGATCGCCGGCATAATCGCGATCGCGATCACGGCTAGTAGATCGAGACCCATCGGAATCATTAAAAGGAGCGATCGCTTTTCCAGTTTGACTCTGACGGCGTGCCGGTAGACCTGCCAGCTGTTTTCCGCTGTCTGCTGTAAAAGATCAATCAACTCACTGCCGCCTAGCCTCTGATAGCGAGCGGCCAGATGTAAAGCGGCTGAGAGATCGGGTATCGGACATTGGTCAGCGAGATCCGTCAGAACCTGATCGGATGGTTCTCCAAGTTGCAGTTTGTGTCGCATCTCTTTAAGTGCATAACCGCAGGACGGCGGCGTTTCGTCCACGTGCTCTAGCGGTAACACCTGAAGCGCCGTATCGAGTGTCAGACCGCTTTCCAAGAGGACGGCGAGCAGGTTCAGCATGACCGGTAAGAGAAGGCGATACGATTCGATACGCGACTTTTCCCGTCGCCACAGATCGTAGTCATGACTGATCACAGGCAGGATGAAAACGAGCGGATAGATAAGCCATGTGATGTCGGTCGTCATCTGTAAAAGCAACACAAGCAAAAGTCCGATCAGGAGTAAGCGCGGCTTTTTTGCGAGATGGCGTTCGAACGGCGTGGTCATTTCCGGATAGACGTTTTCCGCCATGCGTTGTAATCGGTAGCCGATACCGGCCGGCAGTCGCTTCGCATACAATGCTAAAAGAAAGCGCGGGTATTTCTTCAACGGTGGCATCTTCTTTTTCTTGTTCGTTTTCTTTTTAATCGCTTCTCGTTCCGGAGCGAGGATCAACATGGCAACGCAAGCGGCGGCGATCGTCAGAAAAAATACGGCGATGGAGACAAACGGATACCAAGGCTCATGTATCAGATCACTCCTATACTGACCGGCCATGGCTGCGGCCACGACAAATGGCAGGAACAAGAGTACGGTCGTCTCTGAGCTCGTCTGACTTCTTTCGGCGGCGACGTCGAGCTGCATCTGACGCTCTCGATTCAGAGCATCGTGACTGCGCCGAAGGAATATGTCGAGGCGGCCGCCGTGACGACTGAGCGGCACGAGTACCGACAGTTGCGTCGTGATGCGGCTCAAGCGGAAGTGGGCAGAGAGTCCGGCCAGAGCCGCTTTAACACTCATGTGAGCCATCATCTGCTGACGCAGTGTCCTGAGTGCCTGTACGAGAAGATTGCGCGGTCCCAACTCCTTTTCGAGTGTCGGTGCCGCATCAGTCAAGGCGTGTTCGAGCGTCTGCCCGGCAGCGACACGGCTCGCGAGATGCGCCAGTAATTGCTGGAATTGTGAGAGTCGCGCCGACTCATCTTTACCGATCAGGTATCGCTTGAAAGCAAGAGCAAGGCAACATGCCGCGAGTGGGGCGGTAAACAACAGAAGCTTTTGCGACAAGATAATGAAGTGCCCGACAAAGGCGACCGGCCAGAGAAGGCAAAAGGAGAGCAAGAGTACCGACATGAAGCGTTTATGCAACATACAAGAGGTCTCCGTTTTCATTTCTTATAAAGTGCGTACGTAGGACAAATTGCTGAGCGTCGTACTTTTCGATCTCGACGATCTTTTCGATGACCCGACTGCCGTCACTTTTTCTTTCCAGATGAATCAGGAAATCCAAAGAGGATGCGATCAGACGGCGGCAGGCTTCCCACGGCAATTGAGACGAGGTTAACAAGAGGAGGCTGAGACGCTCCAGCATGGCTTCAGCGCTGTTGCCGTGTCCGGTCGACATAGATCCCGGGTGGCCTGTCTGCATCGCCTGTAGCATGTCGTACGCTTCTTTGCCGCGCACTTCACCGACGATGATGCGGTCTGGACGCAGGCGTAACGAAGAACGGATCAGGTCGGAGAGCGAAATCTCACCCTGACCGTCCGGACCGGCGATCCTCGCTTCCAGCCTGACGATGTTTTCGATCGTCGGGAGCTGAAGTTCCATGGCATCTTCGATCGTGATGATTCTCTCCGTTACGGGTATGAAGGTGCTGAGCGCATTCAACAGCGTCGTTTTTCCGGTACCGGTTCCGCCCGAGACAAACACATTTTTCTTTTGCAAGACGAGGCGGTTTAAAAAAGCGGCGGCTTCAGCCGACATGGATCCGGCCTCGACCAACGCTCCAATCTCCGGTCTGATGCCGGTGAAACGTCGAATGCAAAGGATCGGGCCATTCGGCGCCGCCGGAGGCAAGACGGCATGGACTCTGGAACCGTCTTCGAGACGTAGATCGGCGATCGGTTTTTGTTCGTTGATCAGGCGGTTTGAGCGACCGAAAAAACGGGTGATGACCTGAATCAGATGTTCCTTGTCTTCAAAAGCGAGAGGCACGAGGGCTAATTGACCGTCTTTTTCAATGAAGATCGTATCGTGACCGTTCACCATGATCTCGGTAATCTCTTGATCGTCGACGAGCGGCTGCAGGATATCGAGACCGCGCATCGTCTGAAACAGTTTTTCAATCAGGGCTTTTCGGTCTTTCAGACTGAGCCGTTTACCGTGTGTACGGCGCGAAACCTCAGCGGTGATCAGGCGCATCACGTCATTGTCGGAAAGCCGCTCCATTTCGCCCGCCTGACGCACGATGCTGGCGATCAACGGTTGCTTGTCACTCTGGCTGATCATCTCATTTCTCCAGTTCCGATATCGCGCACGTCACAAGAGGAGGGGAGTGAGGCCAGCATCCGGTGTAGCTCTGACTTTGAAAGTCCCGACCGTTCAACAGTCTCACGATCGAGCGTCAACGAGTCGCAGTGGGCGGCGATATGTGAGACGGTTTCGAGCGGTAAGCTGTCGCAGGCGATCAGGGCAAAACCATCCTCACCGCTTTTATCGATGCGTCGCCGCATCAACTTGACCAAGCGATAGAGCGTATCGGCAGACGCTGTGATCAGATCATCGGCCTGTTCCGGAGGTCGCGGCTGCAAATACCCGCTACTGTGCAGAAAAAACACTTGACCGAGATCAGCATCTTCACTGTCGTCATTCATTGCGAGTGTCAGCAAAAGATCCGAGAGTGTCGGACCGGGGCCGCCGGGTTCCGCGTGCGGCACAAGATAGGTCGGCATGAGCGGCAAAAAATATGGCGTGCACCCGCGCTTTTGTATATCGTCCAATCGTCTTTCGATATAACGATCACGGAGCGAACGATCGAAACAGATCACCATTTCCATGGTCCCGTGTCTCGAAACGAGCGGGACAGGCCGAGCGATCGATGCTATATCTTCAAATATATGATTGACGATGTCACTAAGAGGCGAATAGCGTGACACTTTATTCGGACCATTCGTATCACAGAGCAAAAAGAACCGTGTGTCGTTCGACCAGCGTCTTGTCGCTAAGGCATCGGTCTTCTTATGTGAAAACAGACAGACGTCGAGTGAGCTTAGGGTCCTCTCGTCAATTTGCTCGAGCGAATCGGAGACCGTCATATGGAGTCGACAGTCGGCTCGTTTTTCAAGGCCGGCCGCCAGTCGTCTGGCGTATTCTTTTGTCTCGTCGAGAACCAGGACGGCTAAACTTTGTGCTTTGGTGTCATAAACAGTCATTACAAAACCCTCCCATATACTCAGATCTAGCGTAGAGTGAAAAGCCGCCCAGCATCCGGGATAGTGCCGGCCGGATTGCGACATTAGGTGACGAATCCACTTGACACCTCGGGGTGGCCGTTCTATCTTTGTAGGGCGTGTCCCTCGCGGCACGACATGACAATTGAAAGAATTACTTATCAAGAGCGGCGGAGGGACTGGCCCTTTGAAGCCCGGCAACCGGCAGTAGGCAGCGGTGCTAATTCCAGCGGGTATGAGCCCGGAAGATGAGGAGTGTAAACCTCCTGCAAGGAGGTTTTTTTATGGAAAGGCAATATGAAAGATAATTATTTGTTTACTTCAGAATCGGTGACGGAAGGCCATCCGGACAAAGTGTGCGACCAGATATCGGATGCGGTACTCGACGCTCTCTTGAAACAGGATCCGATGGCACGAGTCGCCTGTGAGACAGCCGTGACGACCGGGCTGGTACTCGTCATGGGGGAGATCACGACGAGCGCCTATGTCGATATTCCGCGCATCGCCAGAGATACGGTGCGTGATATCGGTTATACGCGCGCTGTCGGCGGATTCGACTACGAAAGTTGCGCCGTGTTGACCTCGATCGATGAACAGAGTCAGGATATCGCGCTCGGCGTCGACCATGCCTTGGAAAGCAGAAACGGCGGTACACTCGCTACCGGTGCCGGCGATCAGGGACTGATGTTTGGGTTTGCCGTGAACGACACGCCGGAGTTCATGCCGTTGCCGATCACTCTGGCTCATAAGTTGACGAAGCATCTGACCGATGTACGAAAAGAAGGCTTGACCGACATGCTCTTTCCCGACGGTAAAGCGCAGGTCAGCGTGCGATATGAGAACAATCGACCGATACATATTGATACTGTTGTCGTGTCATCACAGCATCGTGCTGAGGTTGAATTAGCCGATCTGGAACAAGAGATCAAGCGCCTGGTTATCGATCCGGTGCTTGAAGGAAGCCTGTATGATGAGGATACCGCCATTTTGGTCAATCCGACTGGTCGCTTTGTCATCGGTGGTCCGCAGGGCGACTCCGGACTCACCGGCAGGAAGATCATCTGTGATACGTACGGCGGCATGGGGCGTCACGGCGGCGGTGCTTTCTCCGGCAAGGATCCGACGAAGGTCGATCGGTCGGCCAGTTATCTCGCCCGTTACCTCGCTAAAAATGTCGTCGCGGCCGGATTTGCCACCAAGGCCGAAGTGCAGCTTGCCTACGCCATCGGTGTCGCCGAACCGATCTCCGTATCGATTGATTGTTTCGGTACAGCTGTGATGTCCGAAAACGAGATTGAACGTCTCTTAAGAGAAGCGGTCGATATGCGTCCCGACGCGATCATTCGCCGCTTCGAATTGAGACGCCCGATCTATCAGGCGCTATCAAATTACGGGCATTTCGGGCGTGTGGAACTCGGTCTACCGTGGGAAGCGACCGATCTGGCATCTGAACTGAGAAAAAAGACAGGCCATAGTGGTGACTGATCAGCTCACGACACTCGAGGGCACTGTAGAAGATATTGTCTTTTATGCTGAAGACAGCGGGTGGACCGTCGCTGAGATTTCGGGTACTACCCATTTTACGGCGGTCGGTTCGATGCCGAAGCTCAGCATCGGTCAGGAAGTCAAACTAACTGGACACTGGACGGAGCATCAACTCTACGGTGAACAGTTTCAAGTCAGCGCCGTCGAGCACAGACTGCCGACGTCGCAGTCAGCCGTGATGCGTTTTTTGGCTTCCGGTGCGATCAAGGGAATCGGGCCGGCGCTTGCCTCGCGCCTGATCAATCGTTTCGGTGAGGACACGCTGACCGTTTTACAGACGAAAGCGCGTCTGGTTTCCACGGTCAAGGGAATCTCATATAAGATGGCGCTGTCTTTCAAGGAGCAGTTGACTGCGCAAAAAGAAGAACAGGAACTGGCGCTTCTTTTGATGCCGGCCGGTATATCCTACGCGCGCGTCAAACGCATCCATCGCGCGCTTGGTATCGGTGCGGCCGAAGCGGTTAAGAAGGATCCGTGGATCATTATGCGTCTTGTTTCAGGCGTCGGATTCGAGACGGCGAACAACGTCGCAAAAGCGCTCGGTTTTGCCGACGACCATCCGGCCAGAATACGCTCCGCCTATTGGCAGCTCGTCTATCTGCAACTTTCGTTCGGCCACACGTTTGCCTATAAACAGGCGCTGCTAAAGGAACTGGCGACACGTCTCGAAGTATCTCAGGAAGCGATCGACAAGGCATTGGCAGACGGTGTCGAAGGCATCATCGAGTTCAGACTTAACGATCAGACGGCAGTCGCCTTTACGCATGTCTACGACGTTGAAAAAGAAGCCTCGGTCGCCGTAAAAAAACGGCTCTCCGGTGAGTCAAAGCATAATCCGCCGGCTGCCGAAAGCATTGCCGATTACGCGCGCTCGGTCGGGATGGAATTGTCGGTAGAGCAGATCGCTGCCGTCAAGATGGCACTTTCGTCTCGTCTTTCGATCATTACGGGTGGTCCCGGCACAGGGAAGACGACGATCGTGCGAGCGCTGGTCGGCATGGCCAGAGCGTCAAAACTGAAAGTCATGCTCGCTGCGCCTACAGGAAGAGCCGCCAGACGGTTGGCCGAAGCGTCTGGCTCGCATGCGCTGACTGTGCACAGGCTATTGAATATTACGGTCGATGACCATGAGTGGGAACAGGCGTCATCTAAAGAGATACTGAAAGCCGACTTGCTCATCATTGATGAGTGTTCGATGGTCGACTTGCAGCTCTTTTGGCGGATTATGAGCGCGCTATCTGAAGACACCGCACTTGTTCTGGTCGGCGATAAAGATCAGCTACCGTCCGTCGGACCGGGGCAGGTATTGCGCGATCTGTTGTCTTTTGACGCGATTCCGCGCACTGTCTTGACTAGGATCTACCGACAATCGGAAGATAATCTTATCGTGTTAAACGCCCACCGCCTGAACAACGATCAGCCGCTTCGCTATTCTCAAAAAACGGAGTCGCCTTTCCTTGTCACCTTCTTGAACGACGACGAGGCGATTGCGGCGACGCTTGAAAAGCTGTTGAGCGGTCCGCTCAAGGAACATTACGGCATTGAAGACTTACGTGAGGTACAGATACTGGCCCCTATTCGACGCGGCGTGGCAGGTGTCACGCAACTTAATACGAGGCTACAGACCCTGTATCATGGCAAGGTACCGGAGGGTCTGACCTATGGCGGCATTCTCTTCGCCGTCGGCGACAAGGTCATTCAAACGCGAAACAATTACGATCTTGAGTGGAAAGGCCAGCTGGGTCATGAGCGCGGAAGCGGTGTGATGAATGGGGAAACCGGCATCATTCTTTCACTCGATATGGCAGATAAACGAGTCAGCGTCCTGTTTGAAAATGAGCGACTCGTATCCTTGGAAGCCGAGGATCTCCTCGATCTGGAACTGGCTTACGCGATGACCATTCATAAAAGTCAGGGCAGTGAATACGAGACGGTCTGTCTGGTGCTCGGTCATGCGCCGCCCGATTTTCTCACAAGAAACCTTGTCTACACGGCGTTTACGAGAGCCAAGAAGCGCCTTATCGTACTCTCCCGGAAGCGCACCCTCGATTGGGTCAGGAGCAATAAGCGCATCGCCTGGCGTCGCTCTCAGCTGGCCGGATTATTACAAGATGGCTGATGCTTATTCCCTTAACCCTTACTCCTTCTTTCGCTGATTTTTGCCAGTTTTGCCGGCAGCGATCGCGCGTGACCGTCATGCCTTCCATCTGTGGTCACTGCCTTAGTCGTCTGCCGTTTCGACCAAAGCGTATTCCCGTCTCGTTCGCTGAACTCCAGGTCATTTTGCCGCCGCTTGTCTCAAAAATGATTATCTGCCCTTTTTATTACACCGGTGTGGTACGGCAATCGATTCTGCGCATGAAGTTTTCCGGTCGCTGGCACACGGCTCGTGCCTTCGGGCCGTTACTCGCCAATGCCGTGCGACGGGAGCGAGTCGTGGCCGATTGGATCGTTCCCGTGCCGTTACACGATTCTCGACTCAAGCAACGCGGGTTTAATCAGGCGGAAAAACTGGCCGTCTTTATGGGGAGCGCACTCGATCTGCCGGTTCGTAAGTCCTGGTTGGTTAGAAGAGAAGATACACCGCGGCAAAGTGAAGCCGAAGAAGGAGCCCGTTTTCGGGCTGTGCTGAATGCCTTTGAAGTACCTGAGAATATTCGTCTCGACAATCAAGCAGTATTGCTAGTCGACGATGTCTACACGACCGGAGCGACACTCGCTGCGGCTGCCAAAACGCTGGCCGCCGCCGGTGCCTATGTACAGCCTGTCGTCTTAGCGTCGAATCAGGGCAAGCCTATGATTTGACGAGTCCTTGCTCGAGCGCGCTCTTACCGGCCAGATAGATGACTACACTGCCGATCAATGTCTGTACGACTGCCGCCAGTATGAACAGGATGGACGGGTCGGCATCGTACGTCATAAAACGAACGAAAGCCGTGACGAGCAAGCCGAAGGTCGGTAGGATGAGAATCATGTTGGTGAACATCTGAACGATGCCGTCCAACTGACCTTCGATCGATCCCATCATGCGATACGTCAACATGGTCGATGCTGCCGTTAACACGGGAAACGTTAAAACGACTGCCAGGGCAGAGGCGAGCTGATACCATACCGGCCGTAAAACGGCGACGTATAGGATGATACTCGGTAAGACAGCAGGTATGCTAAAGACCACTTCAGTCAAGGTCAACCAAAACAGTTTTTGGTGCGGTGCGTACGGTAAGGTGTAGATTAAAGGCCGTTTCATTTCTGTCGTGGCGAAGGAATCTCCCTTCACAAAAAGCTGTAGCAAGAGAATGATGAAGATTAAGAAGATGCCAAACGAGTCGGCGCCTTCTGCCTGTGTGAAACCGAACACGATGCTGCCCGTTACGAACAGGATGGCAAACGTCGGTATCCCTACGAAGTACGGCTGTTTACGACGCATTTCACGCCAGTTGCGAAAGAATATCGCGCTCAAGCCGTGACCGCGGTTCAAGCCGGAATGCCCTTTATGTTTAAGTTGTAGCTTGCTCGCTTTTGTCTGACGTTTACCCTGCATGCGTGCCTGCTGTTCCTTCACCTTTTCCACTTGAGTGATCGCGTCTTCATAGAAGTCGGCAGGGATTAAGTACACGAGATAAAAGGTGACCGGTATGGTCAAAACGAGCAGAACCAAGGAAATGATACCGATCGTGTCGAATCCGGCGGCGATGCCCTGACCGATCGACATCGTCCAGCCAAAGAGCGGAAACAAACGCACGACTGTAGATTCGGAAAACAGTTGCAAGGTGTGGCCGAATGAGCCGTTTTTCATGAAGAGAAAAAGAAATACGGCGATGAATGCGAGCGGAATGGCGATCAGGAGCCCTCTGATCATCGATCGAACATGCGGTTTGTTCTGAGCGATCAGATAGAGCACCATCGAGCCGAGATTGAAGCAGATCATCATGACGATCAAAAGCAGGATCAGAAGGAAGAGCTTTCCGATGGAAAACCCTAAGCGTGAGAGATTTGGAAATTGAAACGGCAAAAAGACCGCGACGATCGCCATCGCTTTCAACATGCCGACCAGCCCGTAGATCAATATGGACTGCGGCCTGTAAGGTGCGGTGAATAAAAAGTGGACGTCCGGGCCACTGAAGACGGCACTGCCTTTAGTCGCGCCGAAAAAAAGAATACTGGTCCCGATGAGAAACGCGATCGCGAGCCAGACAAGGCTATAGATCTCGAAGCCATGTGCCTGTTCCATCAAAGGAACGGCCGCTTCTCTTTGAATAAACGAGACCGAGACGAGCGCCAAAATAAAGAACGCTGCGTAGAAAAGTACCAGAATGAAGCGACCCGGTTTCTTCGGCAATTGTTTGATGAAATTCCACAGTGAGCGTCGCCAGATATAAAGAAAAGGACTCATGACGATGCCTCCGCGTTGTGCTTGGTTATACGGAAAAACAGCGCTTCGAGTGATTCATCTCGGGCGTCGAGTTCAGCCCTCGATACATCCTCGATGATTTTGCCTTCATTCATGATCATGACCTTATCCCAGAGATCATCGACAGTATCCAAAATATGGGTCGAGATGAGAAGCGAGCGTCCGCTACTCGCGAGCTCTCTAAACATCTGCTTGACCTCCGCTATGGCATAAGGGTCCAAACCGACCAGCGGTTCATCGAAGAGAATATATTGCGGTTCGGGGAGCATCGCCGTGCAGATCGAGATCTTTTGCTGCATGCCTTTTGACAGTTCGCCGCCGAGTTTATCTCTTTTGTCGTCCAACTCGAAGCGACGAAGCAGCGCGTCGGCTCTTTCCTCCCAATCCGTCAACTTGTAAAGTCTGGCGATTAGCTCCATATGCTCAGCGATCGTCAACAAGGGGTACGGTTCCGGCATCTCCGGCACGTAACCGAGCAGGCGTTTGGCTTCAACACTCTTGGCATCATGGCCGGAAAGACGAATTTCACCGCGATAACGCAAAAGCCCCATAATGCTTTTTAGCAGCGTGCTTTTGCCTGCACCGTTCGGACCGACCAAAAGAGCGACTGTATTTTCCGGTACGACGCCCGATACATGATCGTTCGCGATCACCTTGCCGTACGTTTTCGTCACATTGATTATCTCAAGCATGTGCCACCTCTAAACCTGTTAAATCACCTAGCATGATACATCAGTTCATAGAGAGGATTCGTACAATAGCGGCAATTCCGACAAAGTGTCTAAGCGCTTTCGTTCCGCATGACGTTATTCTTTTGCGCCTGGCACGGAAGCGAAAGTGAGCAAAAAGAAGCGAATAGAGAACAATCCAAAACAGAAAAACCGCCGACCTCAAAAAGGTTCGGCGGTTTTCTTATGGCGCGCCCAGCAGAATTCGAATCCACAATCTTCTGATCCGTAGTCAGACGCCTTATCCAGTTTGGCCATGGGCGCACGTGCTTGGCTATAATAATACCCAATTCGGAAATTGTCAAACAGCGGTTTCCGCGGGCAGAGATTCCCCCACATTGTGGCTTTAGGGCACCATGTTGATCGTTAGTTTCGTGATGTAGCCTTGCTCGATTTGGGCAGCGAGGCTGACGTTTTTGCCATCGATGTTTCCGGCGATCAGGTAGTTACTCTCTCTGGCAAAAGGATAGCGCAGGTAGAGTTCACTCACCGGCATACCGACTTTGAGTCCAGAACCCAACGCAAAATCACTGTAAGAGATGCCGGCCGAATAGATCATGCCGGCCCAGTGTTCATGCTCATCGCATGTACCCTGGCCGCTTAACGTGATACCGCGGTAACGGAAATTGAAGTTGGCCTGGCCGTTCACGGTGCGACAGTTTTTATTATTGTGCTGAAGCGCCATGCCGAGTGTCGCTTCGAGTTTCTTTGAATCTGTCTGCTGCTCTTCCGATCCAATGCGAAACAGTTTGATTCCGTCTTGGTACACATCGAGATCTTCGCTCTTCAGTTCACTAGGTACCTTGTCGCTGACCAGGATCTGACCGTTGACATCGGTGAAGGTGACGACGCGGTTTTCTCTGCGGCCCGAGCCGAGGCTGATCGAGGCATAGTGCTCGACACTCGCGTAGCCCGGTATAAGTGAGATCAGTTTATAGTCGATGGCGGCCGTGATGACGCGACGGAAGTAAAAGTTGATCGTCTCCTGACTCTTGTTTTCCAGCGCTTTATCCATCGTCACGGTCGGGGTAGACGCTTCCCCTTGCTGTAAGAGTGCTTTCAATGCGAGTACATCGCCGGTGCCGATCGCCGAAAAATAAAGCTCAAGAAAGTCGTAAAGCCGTAGTGTCGTCGAGATCCACTCGCCCGACATGTAGGGAAGTCCGTCAGCATCGACCTGTATGGCGACGATGAAGGATGCTTCGCGGCGTGTCTCATCGAGAAACGTCAGATGATAAAACTGACTGATCGCCGCCAGTTCCGCGCTCGCATCGGATTGCGCCGATATCTGCTCAGTCAGAGCGTCGCGTGTCTCCTGGCTGACGACGGAAAATGAGGTGATCGGCTGCATCACGCCGCGCCTGATCAGGCTGACGTATTTAGTAAATGCCGAGAGCGTGACGGTCTCTAGTTGTCTTAAAGGGATGCTTTCAAACGCGCTACCGACCGGTGTCTGGTCGTTCACTGCCAGAATCAGGGTCTGAATCAGCTCTTGCGACGTCATTTTGCCCGGTGTCTCCGGCTTCACGACATGTGGCGCGTCGCGGTGCACGCGAAACCAGCTGCCGTCACTGTAATATGTCCCGTTGCAGGCGGTCAAAAACAAGAGCAACACAAGCAGTAGGGTAGAGACTATTTTTTTTGTCAGCTTGTTATTCATGTGCGCGTTTCAATTTGCGCCGAATGCGCGTCATGGCGTTATCGACGCTCTTACGTTTCGTCCCCGTCTTTTTCGCGATCTCGTCATAACTGTATCCCGATAGATAAAAATGTGCGACCGATCGCTCCAACGGGCTTAAATCATTTTGCATGAATTGCCGAAAGGCATCAAGTTGTTCTTGCTCCACGATACCGCTCGGTGCCGATAGCTCCATCCACTCTGTATCCTCGGCGTCGAGTGATACTGATAGGTTAAGTGGTTCGTTTTGTCGGCGGTTGGCGCGGCGAATCGCGTCTTTCAAATGAGACGTGACCGACAGATCGGCAAATGCCGCGAAAGGACCGCGGCTTTTATCGTATTGGCGAGCGGCCGAAAACAGACCGAGCATGCCCTCCTGGATCAGGTCTTCGCGGTCCGCACCGGGCAGAAAATAGGAGGCTGCGCGCGCACGCACCATCGGTTTATAGTGAGATAAAAGCGTTTCAATAGCACTCAAGTCACCTGAACGAAATTCCTCGATCAGTTTTTCATCACGCGCTTGGTGCTCCTTCTTACTCATCTACCTTCGATTTCAACCGCTGGCGCAACGCTTCAAACACGACGACACCGGTCGCGACGGCCACGTTCAGGGAATTGACCTTGCCAAACTGGGGAATGCTGACCAGAAAGTCACAGTGATCCAATAACTTTTTACTGATGCCCTCGCCTTCGCTGCCGGCGATCAGCGCGATCTTGCCCTGCCAGTCGATGTCGGTGTAGGCGTCCTTCGCCGAGGCGTCGGTTCCGACAATCCAGAACCCTTCTTCTTTCAGGTATTCGATCGTCTGGGTCAAGTTGACGACGCGTGCGACCGGCACATGTTCAATGGCGCCGGCGGACGCTTTGGCGACGAAGGCGTCGAGTGAGACGCTGCGCCGTTTCGGGATGACGATGCCGGATACACCGGCCGTGTCGGCCAAACGCAAGATGGCACCGAGGTTATAGCCGTCGTTGATGCTGTCGAGGAGTAAAAGAAAAGGCGGCAGATTGTCGGCCGAGTTTCGTTCAATCAGGGTCTCGAGTTCGGCATATGTGTGAGCGGCGATCTGTACGATGATGCCTTGATGGCTGCCGCCGCCCGCCATCTGGTCGAGCACCGAGCGGGGCACTTCAAGTATCGGCACGCCGGCGTTTTTCAGTTCCTTGACGAGAGGCAAAAGGTCACGCTCAAGGCGACCTTGCTGAATCCACGCCTTGTTAATCTCGCGACCGGAGCGCATCGCTTCAGTCACCGGGTTTTTGCCGAACAGGCGGTCTTCCGGTAGCGCTTCCTCGCGGCGCGGTCGCCGCTCGCCCTGATCTCGTTTTTTCGGGCTAGCCGTTTTCCGACGATGTTTTTCAGCCATCTTGATGCGCCTCCCAGACACGCTTGCATAGTTCATTGACGCGCTCGTCTTGTCCGTCGAGATAGAGATAGCCGATCAGGGCTTCAAATCCGGTGGCCAGACGATACACGGCGGGATCGGCATGCTTTGGCATGCTGTGCGCTTTCGCGTTACGCCCGCGGCGCACGAGCGATGCTTCCTTTTCGGTCAAAGCCGCTTTGATGCTCTCGAGTGCTTCCGCCTGTGCTTCGGCGCTGACGTAGTGCACGCTTTGTCCGTGCAGTCCGCCACTCGCAGCGTCCGATCTGGCAGCCAGCGCCATCCGGATATATAATTCGAAGACGGCGTCGCCGATATAAGCCAGTCGACTGATCGACCAGGTGTGAGGATCGGTCGTTATGGCTTCATGGGTGAGACAGCGTCTCGTCTCTTCCGGCTTACTCATGCGTCGAGCGGCGATACTTTCGGTCCTTGCGGTGTATCTTCAATCTTGAAGCCCAGGCTTTCGACCTCGTCGCGCAGACGATCGGCTTCGGCAAACTCTCTTTCCGCTTTTGCTTTCGCACGTTGCTCCACGAGCTGCAGGATCGATTCGGGTACGGTCGCTTCTTTGGCACGCGGATCGAGTCCCATCACATCGAGCATCAAGAGGAGCGCATCTTTCGCGGCGACCAGGGTATCGGCGTTGACGTTTCGATTCTTCATCGCCTGGTTGGCTGCGCGCACGAGTTCGAAGATCGCGGCCATCGCGTCGGCTGTGTTCAGATCGTCCGACATGCCGGCGTCCCAGTCGCGTTTTGCTTCTTCGATCGCCGACTGCAAGGCGGCGTCCGCTTCCGGATCGATTGACTCGAAAGGCGATTTGGCAAAGAATTCGAGGTTTTCCACCGCGGTACGAATACGCTCGAAACTCGAGACAGCGGCATCGAGCAGATCGTCGGAGAAATTGATCGGCATCCGGTAATGTGCCTGCAGGATGAAAAAGCGCAGGATCTCATACGGATAGTCCTCTGCGAGCTCGCGCACGGTCATGAAGTTTCCGGCCGATTTGGCCATCTTCACATGGTCGATGTTGACGAACCCGTTATGCATCCACTGTTTGGCGAACAACGTACCGTTCGCCGCTTCGCTTTGAGCGATCTCATTTTCATGGTGAGGGAAGACCAGGTCCTGACCGCCGCAGTGCAGATCGATCGTCTCGCCGAGATGCGCTTTGACCATCGCCGAGCATTCGATGTGCCAGCCGGGACGTCCGTCGCCCCAGGGACTGGAAAAGAACGGCTCATCCGGTTTTTTAAACTTCCAGAGCGCAAAGTCGAGCGGATGACGTTTATCATCCGAGGTGTCGACTCTCTGACCGGCGCCTTCTTCCAGCTGATCGATTTTCTGACCTGACAGCCGACCGTAGCGTTCGAATGCTTCCATATCGAAGTAGACGCCTGTCGTGCTGACGTAGGCATACCCTTTTTCTTCGAGCACCGAGATCATGT
>MTKW01029010.1_pt1 | contig 15242 bp, 7 predicted proteins | sample 1042761 | NCBI WGS metagenome assembly MTKW01 (sample SAMN06205366, study PRJNA360243) | anaerobic digester metagenome | biome: Wastewater treatment plant; feature: Anaerobic digester sludge; material: sludge; isolation source: anaerobic digester fed with sludge from wastewater treatment plant ... | reverse complement strand
CCCTGATTAATCCCAACATCTTTTGATATCTTTCTACCATATGTTGGCGCGTCTGACTTGCTTAAATAAGAGAGAACCAGCATGGGATTTCTTTTGTACAAGAGGTTTCTCATGCGCAATATGCCTCCTCCCAGCAAAATTACATAAATAATCGTTTGATTATATATATAATAATATGTTTATTGTATCAATTATATTCGTGCCTGCAAATAGAATTTCATCAAAAGTTGGTAGGTATGCTCCACACGGGTTGGTGAGGAGAAGTGGATTCTCCTTTCAAATAGGTGAGCACTGGGGTAAGTCTTCTTGACCGCATCGATCAAAATGCTGACTTCCTCCCTACCAGTGTGCCTAGGAGGAAGACTGCCAATCCGTTGATCCTGGCTGACTCTTGTCCTTCATTGACATTGTTTTGGATTTCAAGGACTGCTTAAGCGCACACCTTTATTGGTGGCTTTCTTTTAACCATGAATCCTTCGTTTACTGCGGTACTGAGTGGACAAATCCAGTGTTGGTTTTGAATGAGACTAGTGTAGTTGTTCTATGCGAAAACAGAAATGAAGTCTTTGTACTTGGACATTGGACACGAGATTTGTCACCAGAGAATCTCATAGGTAATAGTAGGAAATATGACAAATATATAGAAACAATGTTATATAGTGGTAGACTGTGGCCAGGCGATTGTCTCGCCTGTGGAAAACACACCTTGAAATTCGTTGATTTTTGGGTAGTGGTCTTAGCAATATTCTAGGAGTCATATAGTCTTGCACACGTTCGATTGTTGCCTTTCTACAGTGTACAATGCAGCCACATTGTTCACCTGAGTCAGTTGTAAGCTTACAGAACTTTGATGAAAGTAGGAATTCCAATTGAGTCATGATACTGACCAACGACGCTATACTTCGCACGTAGCTAATGGCGGTGCGCTACTGCCCGAAACTCGATTCTTGCTTGCTCAATGGGATCTGTCCCTTACCCTAGATGAGAACCTTTGCCGGGCGCAGATGGAAAACACAATGGGTAAGACCTCTCGAAATCGGGTAGCGCGCATCCTTACTATATTTCGGCGTAGATATGCATCAAATCCTGATGTTCTTAAAGCGCTTATAGTGTTTGCTAAGTCAAATCTGCCGCAGGAAATTCTCGACCGGATACTATGCTTCTGTGTTCTTCAGGACGATCCGCTCCTGATGGATGCCGCGGTTTGTGTTTTGGCTCCTGCCTATAGCTTGGGTCAGGTCCACATTGATACGACTGAAGTTGAAGATTGGCTTAACACACAATGTGCGGCCGGCCTAATTCCTACGAAGTGGTCTTCATCGACCACGGCACGGGTGGCGAGGGGAATCCTCTCAACGCTGCGCGATTTTGGTCTGCTTGAGGGGAAAGCAACTAAGCGATTCAGAGCTGCCTTTATGCCGGTCGAAGCATGCGCGTTCATGTCATTCTTACTGTATCAAAAGCATTGCTCAGGTGAGCTGGTTATACATGATTCTTCATGGCAGGTTTTTCACATGAACTCTTTTGATGTTGAACACGTGTTAGTCGAGGCTACCGGCAGAAAGCTGTTGCAGTATAACGCTGCCGGAAATGTCATTCGCATAGACTATCCGGCAGGAAGTGCGGAGGAGTATGCCCGTGTTATCGTTGAAAAACAGAATTGAACTGCTCGAACGGGATCTTGTGGCAAGCCCGATGCGGATTGCAACTTACTCTGATTTTCCATTCGCAATCTTTAGGTATCGACCCGATGAAGAGTGGCGGATACGGCGAGAGTTGCGCCTTTTGGCTACGCGAATCAAGAAGCATGGACTTGCCGCGCACTGTTGGTCAATGGGTGACCTCATGTGGGAGTCTCTTGCAGCGGCAGATGCCATTGAACCCCTGGTAGAGCTCGAGAAGAGTAGGGGATATTGCGAGGCTGAAGAACAGGCTGCCATTTACTTGAGTGACCCTGATTTTGTCCCCATTGATTCCCTGTTAAGGGATGGATATTCGCAGCTTTCATCTCCGAGGGATGTAGTCTTTTTGTGGCGACTAGGGGCGCTGGCGCCCAGCCTTCTTCGAGTATCGGCACTGAGCGAAAGGCTTCATTCCGCCGGGACACCGTTGGTACCTACTGTCCTTTTCTATCCAGGAGGGTGGCAGGGGAGTCTCAACTTCATGGGTTTGCGTAGGGATGATGAGCCTCTTGGGAGCTACCGGGTGAAAGTGTATGGGAGGGAATCATCATGAGGGTCCAACAGCTTATGCAGCGCGACCTTGCAAGGCCGATTGAGGAAATCATCAAGGTAGATCAGACTAGCGAGGATGTGGTTCACGACGAGATCTCCGAGTACATAGTGACTGAGAGAATTCGCGATCAGTATCTCGAAGTATTGCGTGCTATCGCTGATGGGAAGTCGGAGCCGACAGAGGCAACCGGAGTATGGATATCGGGGTTCTTTGGCTCAGGCAAGTCATCATTTGCTAAAATCCTTGGGTATATCCTGGCGAACTACTCCGTTCTAGGGGAGAATGCAGGAGAGCTCTTTTGCCGTCAGGTGAAGGATGAACGAATAACCAGCCTTGTGGAGTATATCAATGTTGCGATACCCACCGAGGTCATAATGTTCGATGTGGCCGGCGGACGAGACGTACGCCAGTCGACTGAGCGGATCAGCGAGCTGATGTATAGGAACCTTCTACGAGCTCTCGATTACTCTGAGAACTTTGAGATCGCCGAACTCGAGATTGATCTTGAGCGCGAAGATGCGCTCGATCAGTTCATAAGGATTTGCGAGGCAACGTACGGCCCGTGGCGCATCGTGCGGAAATCCGCCCAGAGCTTTAGCCGCGCCAGTGCAATCCTGCACAAGATGGATCCCGATACATACCCATCGCCTGATTCGTGGGATAGATCTACTAGGGGACGGAAGGTAGAAATCACAGTAGATGGCTTTGTAAAGCGAGTCTTTGATCTTATGGCTAAGCGCAGGCCTCGTATGGCAGTGGCCTTCGTAATCGACGAGGTAGGTCAGTATGTAGCTAGGAGCGAGGAGAAAATTGAAGATCTAAGAGTCGTTGCAGAGAAGCTGGGACAGGAGAGCAAGAACAGAATGAGCGCGGGCCTGGCCCCTGCGCCTGCATGGCTCATCGTCACGTCCCAGGAGAAGCTGGAAGAGGTCGTGGCAGCCATCGGCTCTAAGCGAGTTCAGTTAGCCAAGCTGACCGATAGATTTAGGCATAGAGTAGATCTTTCGCCTGCTGACATTCGAGAGGTAGCTACACGCCGCGTTCTCTCAAAACGTCCGGAAGTGGTTCCTCTTCTGCAGAAGTTGTATTCAGAGAACGAGGGTTTGATTAATACCGCATGCCAACTGGAACGGACTACCCGCTGGTCAGGCCTGAAGAGAGACGAATTCGTGGAGTTTTACCCCTACTTGCCGCATTTTGTTGAGTTGTCTATTGATATTGCATCGGGCATGCGATTAGGCTCAGGTGCTCCGCAACACTATGGGGGAAGCAACAGAACCATGATCAAGCAAGCGTACGAAATGCTTGTCTCAAAAAGGACGCAGGTGGGTGAGCGTCCTGTTGGCGCATTGGTTTCCGTAGATCTCATTTTCAATTTGGTTGAAGGTAATTTACCTACCGAGAAGCAGAAGGACTTGTCAGACATAGCTGCACGGTTTGCAGGTCACGAAGGTGATGGCAGTTGGGCACTTCGTGCTGCTAAAGCGATCTGTCTTCTTGAATACGTGCACGACCTTCCAAGAACAGAGTGGAATCTTGCTGCGCTTCTCGTGGATGAGATTGGAAAACCTGCCCCAATTGAGGCTGTCGAAAGGGCACTAGACGCCCTGGCTCGGGCTCAGTTCATTCGGCGTTCTGATGACGGATGGAAACTCCAGACAGCGCAGGAGAAGCACTGGGAGACAGAGCGGTCTAGCTTTCTGCAACCAAAACCAAAGGACAGAAACGAGATTCGGCGCGAGATAGCTTCGGCAATCTTTGACGACCCGAGAATGCGTGCGATACAGCTTCAGGGACTCAAGACGCTACGGGTTGGCGTGTTCATGGACGGCGTACGGATTGGCGAGGAAGGACATGTCTTGATGAACCTTGTCAGTATCGCTGATGAAACGGAGCTTGCGCAGAGGCTGGAGGAGATCCGGGCTTCAAGCCGAACCGGTGACGGTCAAAATCAGGTTCACTGGTTGTTCGCATTGGATGCGGAAATAGACGACCTTGTAGCGCAAGTGCATGCGTCGAGACAGATGATCTCCAAGTACGAGCAATTGCGGGCAAGACGTAACGCTACTAAGGATGAACAGGCCTTCTTGCATGAGGAAGTCTCAGAAGAGGCTCGACTGAAGAATCGTCTCAAGGACAAGTTGGGCGAAGCTATTGCCGGAGGCCATTGTGTATTTAGAGGTGTAGCCAAGGATGCGTCTGCCCTGGGTCGAACGTTGCCCGAGATCCAACGAGCAATCTTGAATATTGCTATACCTGAGCTCTATCCTAAGCTTGAAATGGGATCGTGCGCTCTTGGAGGCGATGAGGCACGATTGGTACTGCGTTCAGCGAATTTTTCCGGACTGCCGCAGGTGTTCTATGATAGCCCAGGTGGGCTACGCTTGATCGCCAAAAGCGGGAATAAGTATCTTCCCAATTCCTCTGCACCGATTGCCGCTCAAATACTGGGCTTCATTGAGAGTCTGAGTCGTTATGGAGAAACCGTGACAGGAAGAACAATCGAGGATCATTTCTCAGGGATCGGATACGGTTGGGATAGAGACGTGTTGAAGATGACGCTTGCAGTCTTGCTTAGGGCAGGCTCTATTGAAATTACCTATCAAGGCCGTCGCTACGTAGACAACACGGATCCTGGTGTTATGACTCCTTTTGTCAACAATACCGCGTTCCGGGCGACTACGTTCGCGCCCCGCCGTGCGTTGGATCTTGCGGTGCTAAAGAGGGCTGTTCAGAACTACGAGGCACTCACAGGCGATGAAGTTTCGATGGAAGAGGCTGCCGTATCTATGGCATTCAAGGAGTTGTGCGAGGCAGAACGGCGCGATCTAATTCAGTTGGAGGCGGTGGTGGACGCAAACCGTCTGCCCGGTGTCGATATGCTCAAGGACTACCATGCATTCTTGGATAAGGGGCTCAAGATGGAGTCGGACGAGAGCGTACGGCTACTTGCGGATCATGGAGACGACTTTGCGGCTATGCGATCACAGATTGCTGAGATGAGAAAGGCTCTTGACAAGAATGGTTTGATGGTGATTAGGCACGCCCGCAGTGCCATTCAGGAGATGTGGCCTGTGCTGGAGCCATACCAAGTTTTGGGGGAGCTTGCAAACGGTGCTTCCTGGCTCCGGGAGGCTGCTACGTCTGACACACTATACAGTGCTATGACGGAAGTTCAGCGTAGATCAGGCGAGATAGAGGATGCGTACAGGCGGCTGTACACGGGGAAACATTCACAACGAGCCGCTCTTTACCAGGATGCGATTAATGACATCGAAGGGCATCCCCACTGGGAGCAAGCACCCGAAGAGGCTAAACATGATGCAGTGGCACCGTTACAATCTCGTGCTTGCACCCGTTTGGAACTTAAGCCAGGTTCAGCCCGGTGTGAACGATGCAAGGCTGGAATAGTACAGATCGAGTCCGACATCTTAGCAGTCCATTCGCTGGAGTCGGAAGCCTTGAGGAAGCTAGCTGATGTCTGCGTGACAGTTGTCCATGGGCGACCGGTGACGGTAGTACGGGCGCATGAATTTTTCACAGGATATATCGAGTCAGAGGAGGACATAGAGACGGCGGTTAAGGCACTGCGAGAGTATCTGGAATCGCTTCTTAAGGAAGGCACAAGGATTCGAGTGGAGTGATCGAGATGAATGAGTCTCAAAAAGCTGTTCTTGAAAGTGTAGTTACGCAATGCAGGATAATGCTGGAGGAGTCTCTTGGATACGCCCTGGAAGGAGAGTTCGGTATTCATGGTAATGGGCACGTTGAGGACGAAAAAGGGTTGCCTCATCTTGATGCAGAAGGTCTTGCTGCCCGACGTGTGCTGGTCAGTCACCTCAATCACTTCCGGGCCGCCGGAGCTACGCCTTCTGAGGCTGTAAGCCGAGCCATTCGAGAGGCAGCATTTACTCATCTTAATCGTCTGTGCGGGTACAAGATGCTGGAGCGAAGGGAAATGATACGTGAGGCAGTGAGTCGAGGCACGAATTCCAACGGTTTCAAGTTCTACTTAGCGGATCGCCCAGAAGAGGAATTCTTGTGGGCTTTGGGCAGGCAAGACGTCGCTTACCGCCATTTTTTGACGTGGCTTGCCGAGAGTCTGTCGGATCAGATAAATGTGCTGTTTTCTCCACATGAGATCGCTAATTGCCTGTGGCCGCAGCATAGCGCAGTCATGTCTGTTCTGGAGCTCATAAACCAGCCTGAACTCGACGACATCTGGAATGAAGACGAGACGATAGGTTGGATTTATCAGTATTTCACTCCGGATGAGACCAGGCGCCTGGCGCGTAAGGAAAGCAGTGCTCCAAGGGACGGTCACGAACTCGCCTTCTTGAATCAGTTCTACACACCCCGCTATGTTGTGAAATTTCTCGTAGAAAACACCCTGGGTAGACTGTGGTATGACATGATGAAAGGCGACACTTCCCTTGTTGACTCCTGTTGTTATCTAGTACACACTCCCGGGAAGTGGCGGGATACGCCGAAGAAGGATCCGCGCGAGATACTGATCATGGATCCTGCATGCGGAAGCGGCCATTTTCTGCTCTATTGTTTTGACTTAATGCTTTGCATATACGAGGAAGCGTACACTGACCCAGAACTTGGGACGGCACTTGCCCAGGATTTTCCGACGCTGGAGTCGCTTCGAGTAGCTGCGCCGACATTGATACTAGAAAACAACCTTTATGGCATAGACATTGATTCCCGGGCCACACAGATTGCTGCTCTGGCGCTATGGTTACGGGCACAACGTGCGTACGCTGAGGCAGAAGTTCCAAGAGATGCCAGGCCACCGATTACGAAAGCTAATATCATATGTGCCGAACCCATGCCCGGAGAGGACGATATGCTAGAGGAGTTCCTACGAGACCTTGAGCCGTCTGCCCTTCGTCCTTTGATTTGGGAGGTTTTCCAGCGCATGCAGCTTGCAGGAGAAGCTGGTTCTCTTCTGAGAATCGAAGAGGAGATCCATGATGTTGTGGAGGAAGCCAAAGAACGTTGGGGACGTTCGCCCAGAGAACATCAGCTCTCTCTCTTTGCACATGAAAGACGGGAGGAATCCAGTGAGCAGCTGGAGTCAGATCTGCTGGCCATGACGACTGACGAGTTTTGGGAGGAGGCAGAGGCGAGTATCATCGAAAGCTTGCGAGTCTATGCCGAGCAGAATGGGCGTAATGATGGCCCGTTTGCAAGGCAGCTCTTTTCTGAAGATGCTGGGCGTGGTTTCGCTCTTGTCGATGCATGCCGTAAGCAGTACGATATAGTGCTCATGAATCCTCCGTTTGGTCAGCCTTCGATTACGTCAAAGGATTACATAACGAAGAACTATTCCATCTCCAAGCAAGACGTGGCCTGCGCCTTTGTTGAACGGTGGCTTGACAAGTGCACCTCCACAGGCAAGCTTGGGGCGATCACTACCCGAACGCCATTCTTCCTATCAACCACTACTACATGGCGAGAGAAGGTAGTTCTTGAGGATGGCAGACTCAGAATCCTTGCCGATCTGGGCTTCGGTGTTCTTGATGCGATGGTGGAGACTGCAGCCTATGTTTTGGACCGGAGTGGGTCAGAAGATCCAGCGCTGTTCATAAGAGCCCTCAAGGAGGAGCCGTGGGACAAGGCTATGACTATTTCCCAGGCCTTGTCCGACCCTGATGATCCAAGGCGTTACATCGTAAATCCAATCTCCTTCCAGAAAGTGCCCAACAATCCGTTATGCTACTGGGTGAGCGATCAAGTGAGGAAGCTCTTTTGTGAACTGCCACACTTTAACGGGGAAAAAAGAACTGCAAGGACGGGCTTATCTACGGCCAACGATTTCAGATTCGTGCGACTCTGGAGTGAGGTTTCTCGGGAGAAGATCGGTTCAACGTGGTTTCCTTTTGCCAAAGGCGGATCCTATTCCCCGTACTATGCCGATCTCCACCTTGTCGTGAACTGGGAGAATGATGGAGAAGAGATGCGCGCATACCCTGGCAGTACAATCCGGAATGCTAGATTCTACTTCCGACCGGGGTTGACGTGGCCATCACGCCCGAGTCAACGCGGGTGGTTTGCTATTGTCCCTCCAGGATGCATTTTTAGTCATACAGGAATGATGGCTTTCATGCCTGACGAAGACCTATGGTGGTCTCTTTCGGCAACCAATTCCACTCTCTTTATTGGCCTTTTGCATCTGCTTATGCCTCGGGGTGGAGAAGATAGTGGGCAAACATTAAAATACGAGGTCGGATATGTCGGCTCCGTACCAATGGTTTCTCCCTCGTCGAGTCAGCGAGAGCGATTGGAGAGACTTGCAGTCAGGGGATTCATCGCTCAGCGAGAGATTATGAGTGCGGCTGAGACCTGCCCGTGGTTCCGTACGGCCATAGTTCGTAGTATGCAGTCCCCCAAATCCATTACAGGTTATTGCATAAACCATCAAAGCAGAGCTAGAGCCTTGTCAGAAGAGATAGACAATGTAGGTGCGGAGATCGACTCTATTGTCGGTGAAGCCTACGGATTGAATGACAAAGACTCAGACTGTCTTGTGGAGTCTGCGGGTGAACGGCCAGCGTTGACCCGCGATGCTGACCAGAAATCAGTGTCAGAGAATAGCGGAGACGCCGAGATTAGTCAACATGATACCAGGGACACAGCAAAAGCCCTTCTTTCTTACCTGTTTGGCGTCGTCTTCGGTCGCTGGGATGTCCGTCTTTCCACTGGCCAACGGCCCATTCCGCCCCTACCAGATGACCCCTGTGCTCCGCTTCCCGCGTATTCGCCTGGGATGTTAAGGGATCAGGAAATACTCGATGGGAAGGTTGAACCGCCGGAATACCCAGTAGTGATTAACACCAATGGAATCCTAGTGGATGATCCGGAGAGTCCTGACGATATTGTGCGCAAGGTTCGGGAGGTCATCGAAGCTATATGGCACGAGAGGGCTGATGAGATTGAGTCTGAGGCATGCGAGATCCTGGGTGTAGGTGACCTGCGGGAGTACTTCCGAAACCCTAGGCAGTTCTTTGATTACCATATTAAGCAATACTCTAGGAGCCGGCGGAAGGCCCCTATATACTGGCTACTTCAGTCTCCCAAGCGTTCATATGGCCTTTGGATCTACTACCATCGTCTGAATAAGGATACTCTCTTCAGGGCGTTGGCGATGCACGTAGGACCCAAGATCAGGCTAGAGCAAACAAGGTTGGATCAAATGAGGGTTGAACGAGCTAATGCAGGAACGGGCGGCATAGAAGTCAAGCGCCTGGAACGAGCTATCGATCAGCATGAGGCCCTTATGAGTGATCTTCATGCGTTTCGTGATCGGTTAAATCGTGCAGCGCAGCTCCACCTAGATCCCGATCTGGACGACGGGGTAATCTTAAACATGGCACCATTGTGGGAGCTTGTGCCGTGGAGGGAGCCGAAAGGATACTGGGACGCGTTGCTTCGGGGGGAGTATGCGTGGTCAAGCATAGCGAAGCAGCTGGCTGAGAGAGGATGATCTGGCATGGGAGCCTTGCATGATTATGTGGTTTCGTTCGTGCATGAGCAAGTCAAGAAGCATCATGTTGTAGTCTGGTTCGATCCTGACAAATGGTATTCGTCTATGATTAAGAACTTGGCTGTGCCAGGCGTTACTGTAGCTAAGTACCAAGAAAGCTTCTTCGCATTGCGCCACGAGATTGAACCGCTTGTTCGGGGCGAGGATCCACAGAACTTACTTGTATATGTACCGATGGAAGAAGAAGACTCCTTTAATGCTTTGGCAGAACTTGCAGTGGCGGGAGCTGTGATAAAGCCGGGCCAAAGCCCCTGGCAACGTAATACGAGACCTTCCATTGTGGCAAAGCGCGTTGTTGGTGAAGTTGGCGGAGAGGTCTTGGCCGAGTCAGTGGAACAGCAGGTAGAGGCGGGTAAGTTAAGCTTCGATGACGTGGACAGGATGACGGATCGCTCAGCAGCAGGCCGTGGAGACGCCGTGGTTGCTGTAGTGTTCCGCACAACCGACCCTGTAGATGTAGCCTTAGCGTTGCTGGGTTCAGAGACTGTCGATGCTGCAATAGTTGAGCGCAATTGTCTGCAAGATGTTGCCCGGTTCCTAGGAGAAGCCTATGGCGTTGACTTATCGAATTGTAATAGCCTTGTGAAGGTTAGAGTCTCATTGGCGCGCCAACTGTTGTTGACTGACTTTGTAACCTCGCTGGGAGATGTTCCTATTGAATTGAGGACAGTCTCGGTTGCAGGTCGTTCCGACGTCAAAGAACGTCAACTCGAACTGGTTCGGCAGTGGCGGATGCGGCGAGATCTTCGCGACAGCTATTCAGAACACGCTGACAGGACCGAATGTCAGCTTGGTGTGGAAAGCATGTCGTTCAGCATAGAACAGTTGAAGGCATGTAGTACTTTTGCCGCCTGCGAACGAATGCTTCAATCGGCTTTAGCACAACAGTTGCTTGAAGCAGAGAAATGGACTGAATCTCTGCACGATGGCATGCAGAGGATGGTCAAAACGAGACTTAAGGGATTCTGGTCGGAGTGGCCGGAAAAATATCCCGATGTAAGGCCAAGATGGCAGATCATCGCAGCTGCTTCGGAGTTGTTGTATAGGGCATCCAAGATAGACCGGACATTGACTGAAAAGGAAATGGATCCGGACGAGATGATAAACAGATACATCGGTGCAGATAACGACGATCCATGGTGTCTGCTTGACACTGCACATCGCAACATGAGGCAATGGTGGTTCGCGTACGATGCAAGTTCGCGTTCAGACTCTGAAAGCATCGAGCGTCTTGTGAGCTATGCTGGAAGGCGCTACATGGAGGCTGGCGGCGGACTTGCGACTGCCTTCATTGACTCTCTCGAGAAAGCGAGGTTTGTCTTTCATGTTTACCCTAGACAAACACAAGTATATTTCATGCATGTGATGCCGGCAGTTATTGCCGAGAAGACCGCCTATGTTCTTGTGGATTCCCTCCGTTACGAAATGGCACTGGAACTCTCGCGTGAACTGAGCCAAGAATATGATGTTTCGCTTTCAATAGCCGTGGCGACCGTGCCGACGATTACTGAAATTGGTATGGCTGCTCTTATGCCCGGTGCGGAGAATGGCGTGAAGGTTGCGCTTACAAAAGCAGGCAAGCTTGCTCTGGACGTAGACGGAGCGCAATTGAAGGATCGCAGGGATCGTGTCAAGCACTTGAAAGAGATGGTGGAGGGCGTCTACGATGACAAGCTTGGAAGCCTTATCATGCCTCCGAAATCCGTGCGTTGTGGCATGGAAAACGCGCAACTGGTCTTTATAACGTCAGATGAGATTGACGAAAGCTGCGAGCGAACCAATGAATGGACAGCACGCAATAGCACTCAATCTCTCCTTAGGGAGTTGCCCAGAGCACTTAGAGCGTTACGTGCTGCGGGCTGCAGCACAATAGTTGTAACTGCCGATCATGGTCACTTGTTTCTTGAGGAACTGACGAGCGGAATGAAGATCGATGCCCCGGGAGGCGAGACGTACGACCTGCGTCGCAGAGTATGGGTTGGCCGAGGGAGTACAAGTTCACCTGACGTGTGTATGCGTGCCACGCTTTCAGCAATGGGACTCGCCGACGGCGATTTGGAGATTGTCGTGCCACGAGGATTTGGTGCCTTCAAGGCTGGAGGCGGCGACTCCTATTTCCACGGAGGCATGTCGCTACCTGAAATGGTAATCCCGGTGTTTGTACTGAAGCCAAAGGCTGGGTACAGCCCTGACATGCCGCAAGAGGCTGTATGGAATCTGACAATGGGATCTGCCAAGATCACATCAAGGTTTCTCACAGTGAATATACAGGCGGAGATAACTGTCCTGTTTGCCGGCGAACCACCACGTGTTCAACTGGAAGTGAGGGAGTCTGGTAAGGTCATATCTAAGACGGTAGGTGCTACATATGGATTTGCAGAATCATCAGGAGAAATCGTGCTCCGTCTCAAAGATGATGAGCAACGGCAGATAGAACAGAACACGGTTACATTGATGCTCGTCAGCAAACCTTCGTCGAAGCATGTTTCGATATGCCTTCGAGATGCTTCAACCGGCCGGATTCTGAAGAAAATCGACGAAATTGAGGTTGACATTGCCTTTTAATGGGGTGAGAGAGCTTGGCTGAGCTTGATATTAAGGCGTCTGAGGTTTTTGCAGGAAAAGTAGTTCGTAAGGATCTCGTGAGAAAAGTGAAAGTCGGAGCAAATGTGCCAGTATATGTGCTCGAGTACCTACTTGGCAAGTACTGCGCAACGGATGATGAGGCGGCAGTGGAGGCAGGTCTTCGCCTAATCAATGATTCCCTCGCTGAAAGCTTTGTATCGCCAACAGAGGCCAACAAGGTACAGTCTTTGGTTCGGGAGAGAGGCCGTTACACTATCATAGATAAGGTAAAGGTAAGATACCTTTCTTCGGATGATAAGTACTGGGCAGAACTCGTCAACTTCAGCCATCGCTATGTTCATGTACCTGAGGAATTCATTACCCGCTACGACCGACTTCTGGTGGAAGGTATTTGGGCTCAGGTAAGGCTGAAGCACGAGTATGATGAAGGGTCTAGAGGTAAGCGTAGCCCCTTCTGGGTGGAAGACATCAAGCCAATTCAAATGGCCACCTTTAGTTTGGAAGAGTATTGCAGGAATCGACGTGAGTTTACTACTGACGAGTGGATCGATCTTCTCGTGCGTAGCATTGGCCTTGAGCCTACCTGCTTTGACAGACGGTTGAAGCTGCTATTCCTTCTACGCCTTGTGCCCTTGTGCGAAACTAACTACAACTTAATTGAACTTGGGCCCCGCGAGACGGGCAAATCCTATGCATATCAAGAGCTTTCCCCTTATGCCCTCCTGCTTACTGGACCGACCACTGTGCCTAATCTTTTCTACAATATTGGCAGGAACAAGATCGGTCTGGTGGGGCTATGGGATGCTGTAGCCTTCGATGAGGTAGCAGATCTGCAGGGTATGAAAAAAGATGTAATCACTACTCTTAAAACGTATTGCGAATCAGGAATGTTTGCCCGCGGTCAAGATGCCCTGAGTGGGCACGCATCCATTGTCATGTTCGGTAACACAAATCAGCCGGTAGACACGATGGTCAGATCGTCTCACCTTTTCGCGCCTTTGCCTGAGATAATACGAGAAGACACAGCATTCCTAGACCGTATACACCATTACATCCCCGGTTGGGAAATACCCAAGCTGCATACCGAATTCTTCACAGATCACTACGGATTCATAACAGATTACCTCGCAGAAGCCTTCAAGGAGCTTAGGAAACATAATCACACAGAGGCAATGGATCGCTACTTCTCTATGGGATCTGCACTGAAATCTAGGGATGTGAAGGCAGTCAGGAAGACAGTGTCGGGTCTTGTCAAAATGATATACCCGCATGGTGAGACAACACAGGAGCAGATAGAAGAATTGGTCGAGCTTGCCATGGAGGGTAGGCGACGAGTGAAGGAGCAGCTTAAGAAGATAGGCTCCTATGAGTTTCACCAGACAAGCTTCTCCTATATCGATAATGAGACCCGTGAGGAACGCTATGTAGGGGTGCCGGAGGAAGGAGGCCGCAACCTTGTATCCGTAGATCCGCTCGCGCCAGGCTCGGTGTACACAGCATCAGTCGATGATCAGGGAAAGGCTGCTCTTTACCGCATCGAGGTAGGAACCGCTGCCGGAACTGGTAAGCTCAAGCTAGCAGGTGGGATTGATGGCGCCATGAGAGAGTCGATCCAACGTGCATTCGCCTACATCCAGGGGCACAAGGTCCAGATGGGAATAGCCCAGAGCTTTGACACCACCGATTTCCACGCAGAGGGAATTGACCTCTTGGCAAATAGAGTACCATGTGAGGCAGGGGTAGCGCTGATTGTCGCTGTCTATTCGGCCCTGACAGGACATCCGGCTCTGCCTTCGATGATAATTCTTGGCGACATAACGATTCAAGGAAACGTAAAGCCCGTAGCCAGCCTTGTAGAGCCCCTTCGCATGGCAATGGAGAACGGCGCCAAACGTGCGCTCGTTCCGCTGGAAAATAAGCGTGACTTTCTTGAGGTTTCCGCTGATATTGCCGAGAGGGTGGATCCAATATTCTATGGAGATCCACTGGTTGCAATGAGGAAGGCTTTGGGGATGAACTGACGAGCGCAGAGTCCTTCAGCTTTACTGGCTGAACAATAGTTGATGTGCTTAGTCAATAATGTAAAAGTCATCGGGTACAAACCTGGGGCCTTCTGCATTATGAGACACAATCTCTGATACCATTTTGACACACAAATGCAGGAAACTCGGGAGAGTCGCAGAAAATGATCATACTTTTTGCGTTTGGTACTTCTATTGCCTGACCTGCCCATTTTCCGTGCCACTTACTGTCACGTCAGGGCATCTACATATCGCAGAACTAGAATCTGCCTCATCTCGATGTTTTCAACTGAATTCACTTAATCAAGCATTTTTCTCGCATGACAGTCAACTCTTTTAGCCGGCAAGATAGCTTCCTCTTTAACCTCCTGAGCTTACTATCATAAATTCCGGTGATGTGCCTGCTATGTGTTAGATGAAGGAATTCAACATCGAAGCCTACTACTACGTCAGTGACAACCTGGTTTTTGGTTCTTTCTACTTGCTCTCTCTCTTAGTATCTCGATCTCCTTGTTGAGATATTTGAGTTGGCCTAACTGCATTTCCATCACCCTCTTTGCAACAAAAAGCCGACACCACAGTCATACAACCCGTAGGTGTCGGCATCCCTTCTTTTGGTAGCCAATAACACAGATTTTATGTTAGTGAAAAGCCTTCATATCCCACTACGTTCAGATAATACAGTAGCCGGTAACATGAATCTCGTATCAATGAATAGCTTTCAGCGATTCAGCATAACTATACGGGATCATTTGCTTCATCTCTGTCGTTCGATACCCATCTTCGTCATGGGAACAACGACTGATCTCCTTTGCCGTAGAATCCTTGAATCGCGTCAGCACAGCCAT
>MTKW01009637.1_pt1 | contig 15266 bp, 19 predicted proteins | sample 1042761 | NCBI WGS metagenome assembly MTKW01 (sample SAMN06205366, study PRJNA360243) | anaerobic digester metagenome | biome: Wastewater treatment plant; feature: Anaerobic digester sludge; material: sludge; isolation source: anaerobic digester fed with sludge from wastewater treatment plant ... | reverse complement strand
GAAATATCAGGAGATCTGGCCAGAGCCGGGATGACAGTGATTTCGGGCCTGGCATACGGAATTGATACCTCAGCACACCAGGCTGCTCTTGCCAAAGGCGGCAGGACCATTGCCTGCCTTGGCAACGGTGTAGACGTGGTTTATCCCAAAGCCAACTGGGAGCTTTATGATAAGATCCCTTCATCTGGTGCCTTAATATCCGAATACAGGCCAGGTACCCAACCAAGGCCCTGGCATTTCCCGGAACGAAACAGGTTAATTTCTGGACTGTCTCTCGGAGTTGTCGTTGTAGAAGCCGGAGAGAAGTCCGGTGCCCTTATTACAGTAGACTGGGCTCTCAGGTATGGCCGGCCGGTAATGGCGGTACCTGGCAGCATCAAGTCAAGCCTTTGCCGCGGAACTAACCGCCTGATTCAGGAGGGGGCATATCTGGTAACATGTGCTGAGGATGTGCTATCCTTTCTCAGAAAAGAAAATGAGTACGTACCGGAACCGGGCATGCAAAAGACAGCAGAAACCCTGACCCTTGAGGAGTCTCTGATCCTTGGATATCTCGAGGAATGGGAATCTGTTGACGACATTTGTGATAATGTGAACAATATACCCGTATTCAAAGTGGTTTCTATCCTGGCCTCCCTTGAGGTAAGGGGGCTTGTGAAATCACTGCCGGGTGGCAAGTACACAGTGACAACTGCCGGGCAAAAGTTTATCGGTAATAAGAAGGTGGGAATTTCGAATGAAAAATCAGGTCAAGCGCCCGTTGATCATTGTTGAGTCTCCAACAAAAGCAAAGACCATCTCTAGATTTATGAAGTCAAAATACGATGTAAAGGCATCTTTGGGCCACGTTAGGGATTTACCCAAGAGCAAACTTGGAGTTGACATAGATAACGGCTTCGAACCCAAGTACATAACTATTAGGGGCAAAGGCGACACAATAAAACAGCTTAGGGACGCTGCCAAGAAGGCATCAAACGTTTACCTTGCTACTGACCCGGACCGGGAGGGAGAAGCAATCTCTTGGCACCTGTGCGAAATTCTAGGTATTGATCCCGGCGAAGCAAAACGAGTGACGTTTCACGAGATTACAGAAAATGCCGTGAAAGAGGCTTTTAGCAGTCCTGTACCGTTGAAGCAAAACCTGGTGTATGCCCAGCAAGCCAGAAGAGTTCTGGATAGGTTGGTAGGCTATACTCTGAGCCCCTTGTTGTGGCACAAGATAAGGCCCGGGTTGTCAGCAGGCAGAGTCCAATCAGCTGCACTCAAGATTATCGTAGACAGGGAACTTGAAATCGAGGCCTTCAAGCCTCAGGAATACTGGACTCTTGAAGCACTGCTCAAGGGTTTAAGAGGCACGGTAAAGGCCAAGTACTTCGGTTTTGAAGGAAAGAAGACAGACCTCAATAGCCGTGCAGACGTTGACAATGTGCTCAAAGCCATTGAAGGCGCGACATTTTTGGTGACTTCAGTAACACCTAAGGAAAGGCGGAAGAATCCTCCGTTTCCGTTTACGACATCCACGTTACAGCAGGAAGCGTCAAGAAAACTAGGTTTTCCGGTGCGGAAGACAATGATGGTGGCACAAACCCTGTATGAAGGCGTTGAACTAGGGAAGGATGGTTACACAGGGTTAATCACTTACATGAGAACTGATTCAACCAAAATCTCCCCTATAGCCGAGGCCGAAACCAAGAAGTACATTGGATCAGCTTATGGCAAAGAATATGTAGGGCGGGGAGGCAGAAAAGCCAAGGCCAAACCCGGCGCACAAGAGGCTCATGAGGGTATCCGGCCTACTAACGTCCTTCGGGTACCATTAGATGTAAAGCCCTTCTTGAAGACTGATCAGTTCAAACTCTACACTCTCATCTGGGAAAGATTTGTTGCAAGCCAAATGTCTGCCGCCGTTTACGACACAGTTACATGCGACATTGAGGCCAATAAACACGTTTTCAGAGCCACAGGTTCGAGGCTCAAGTTCGCCGGTTTTACCAGAGTATATGAAGAAGGGCAAGATACTCCTAAAGACGAGGACAAAGAAATCATTCCTCTTTCAGAAAACGAGGAGTTACGCCTCAAGAAAATTGAATATTCGCAGCACTTCACCGAACCGCCCCAGAGATATACAGAAGCCAGCCTGGTAAAAGCACTTGAGGAAAATGGTATTGGCAGGCCGTCAACTTACGCACCGATTATTGCAACCTTGATTGAAAGGGAATATGTAAACAGGGAAAAGAGGCGACTGCTTCCAACTGAATTGGGCCGCCTGGTTGACATGATTTTAAGGCAAAACTTCCCCTCTATTGTAGACACCGGCTTCACTGCAGAAATGGAAAAGAAGCTTGATGCCATAGAAGAAGGTGCCTCCAAGTGGAATGAGGTCATAGGAGATTTTTGGGGGCCCTTNNAAAACCGGGGCGTTGTGCCCAAAGTGCAAAGGTGACATTGTGGTCCGTAGATCTAGGAAAGGGCGTATTTTCTACGGATGTGCAAATTACCCGAACTGTGACTTTGTATCATGGAACCGCCCGGTCCCTGGCAAGGTTTGCCCTTTATGTGGATCATTCCTGGTTGAGACGAAGGGTAAATCAAAAGGGTACCGTTGTGCAAACTCCCAATGTTCCTATTCACAGAAGATCTGAGAATATTAAGAAAACTGGTTGATACCTGTTAGAGCTAGTGATACCATAGGTCTGTATGGGATTTGCCTGTAAATAACACCTTATTCATGGGAAGGCGATTCAATGGCGCATTCGCTTCTTGAGTGGAAAGAAGAATTTCTTGTGGAAGTGGGAGTCTCAAAGACTCAAAGCCCCAACACTGTTGAGGCCTATTCCAGGGATCTGAGTCAGTTCTTCAGTTTCCTTGCAGAGGAAACCAAAGGAAAAGGCCCTGAAACACTGACTCCGTCTGACCTTCGCCCCGAACACATCCACAAGTTTCTCTTGACTCTCGGCCGGAAGGAATATAAGGGCTCGTCGATTTCCAGAAAACTCTCGTCTGTTAGGAGTTTCTGCTGCTTTCTTACCCGTCGGGGCGGGCTGGACCAAAATCCTTCGAAAGATGTGTCTTCTCGAAAGGCCCACAGCTACCTGCCCAGAGTGCTTTCCCGTGAAGAGGTTGAGAAACTTCTTGAAGCCATTGATGCCCGAACTCCCTCAGGCAAGCGGGATAGGGCTTTACTTGAACTGCTCTATGGCACAGGATTGCGAGTCAGCGAGCTGTCAAGGCTTAATGTAGGCGACATAGACTATTCTCTAGGATTTGTTCAGGTAATGGGCAAAGGAGACAAGGAGAGGTTTGTACCTTTAGGGTCAAAGGCTATAGACTGTCTTGGCGATTACCTTCAAAACGGAAGGCCNNGCCACAATGAGGAAACCCCTGTTTCTTAACAAGTGGGGAGGCAGACTATCTGTACGCTCAGTGCGCAGAATCTTAGAAAAGCACCTCTTGTTAGCCGGCATGGACCCGTCCAAGTGTTCTCCCCATACGTTAAGGCATTCCTTTGCGACCCACCTGCTTTCAGGCGGTGCTGACCTTCGCTCGGTACAGGATATGTTGGGGCATGCAAGTATCAAGACCACCCAAATATACACCCACGTATTGCCGGAACGGTTGAAACAAGTTTATCAAGACACTCACCCCAGGGCTCATATCCAATCCAGCGGAACCACTGACAACCCCACAACGTACCGTACCGACTCAGAAAAGGAGATAGAAAGATGACTGAAGGCGGAGCCCCGCGAATACTAAGCACTACGGTCCTTGCCGTGAGGGCAATGGGAAAAGCAGCTATGGCAGGTGACGGGCAAGTTACTCTGGAAGGCAATCATACTATCCTCAAAGCCACTGCAAGAAAAGTCCGCAAGATATACAAGGATTCGGTTATTGCAGGCTTTGCCGGTTCTGTAGGCGATGCCCTAACTCTATTCGACAAGCTAGAAGGGTACCTAGAGGAAACAAGGGGCGATCTTCTGAAATCAACTGTATCTCTTGCCAAAGAATGGCGCACAGACAGAATCCTCAGGCAGCTCCAGGCCATGCTTTTGTGTATGGACAAAACCCACCTGTTGCTCGTATCCGGCACAGGAGAGGTAATCGAACCTGATGAGCCGGTATTGGCTATAGGATCCGGGGGCGCATATGCTACAGCAGCAGCTAGGGCCATGCTTAAATTCACAGACATGGATGCTGTTGCCATTGCAAGGGAATCCTTGAAAATAGCCGCCTCTATATGCATATATACTAATGAGAACATTGTTATTGAGGAATTGGGATAACCCCGTTTCCTATCAGTAAGGGATGGTGTGACATGGAGAACCTGACTCCTCGCCAGATAGTAGAAGAACTTGATAAGTACATCGTCGGCCAGACAAAGGCCAAACGAGCTGTGGCCGTGGCACTCAGAAACAGGTTAAGAAGGCAGAAAGTACTTGGTGACCTTCAGGAAGATATCGTTCCTAAAAACATTTTGATGATTGGGCCTACTGGAGTAGGCAAAACTGAAATCTGCAGGCGGCTTGCTAAACTCGTGAATGCCCCGTTTGTGAAAGTCGAAGCTTCGAAATTTACAGAGGTTGGGTATGTAGGGCGCGATGTAGATTCAATAATAAGAGATCTGGTTGAGAGTGCCGTTAGTATGGTAAGGAAAGAAAATCTCGAGAAGGTGGAACAAAAGGCAAACATTCAGGTTGAAGAAAGGCTTGTAGATATTCTTTGCCCGATGCCGGCTAGGCGTAAGGTTGCCCGAAATCCCCTTGAGATGCTTTTCAACCCGGCTTCTCAAACAGAAGACGACGATGACGACGACGATTACAGTGAGAGGCTTCGTCAGGCCAGGGCACGTAGGCAGGTAATCCGAGAGCGTCTCAAAAACGGCGAACTAGAGGACCAAGAAGTCGAAATCGAGGTAGAAGATACATCTACCCCAAGGCTTGAGTTCTTTGATGGTGCCGGTATGCAGGAAATGGAACTAAATATGCAAGATCTCCTTGGTGGACTACTGCCAAAGCGGACAAAGAAAAAGAGGGTACCGGTCAGAGAAGCCCGCAAACTTCTGGCTCAAGAGGAAGCAGGAAAACTTATTGATCAAGATACTATAGTCTCAGAAGCAGCCAGAAGGTGCGAAAAACTCGGAATCGTGTTTCTGGATGAACTTGACAAGATCGCCGGAAGAGAAAAAGGCGCCGGCCCTGACGTGTCCAGAGAAGGAGTTCAGCGGGACCTGCTGCCCATAGTCGAAGGCACTACAGTGGTAACGAAATACGGGCCAGTGAAAACAGACCACATATTGTTTATTGGGGCAGGAGCGTTTCATGTAAGTAAGCCATCGGATTTGATTCCGGAACTGCAGGGCCGCTTTCCCATTAGGGTGGAGCTGGATTCACTGGAAGAAGACGATTTTGTGAGGATTTTGACGGAGCCGGAAAACTCCCTTACCAGGCAGTATAAAGAACTCCTTGAAACAGACGGAGTTGAACTTGAATATACTGCTGACGGTGTTGCAGAAATCGCTAGAATGGCCTTTGCAGTGAACCAAGAAGCTGAGAACATCGGCGCCAGGAGGCTTCACACAGTCATGGAGAAACTGCTTGAAGATGTGCTGTTTGAAGCTCCCGACGGTATCAGGGGCAAGGTTATAGTCGACAAAGAATACGTAGTACACAGGCTGAAAGACCTGGTTACAAACAGAGACTTAACCAGGTATATTTTGTAAGGGAAATGAAAGGGAGAGTAGAAATGCAGACATTGCTTGAGAAAACACGGAAAATGAACCAGCTACTACGAACCGCAGCAACTGAAGTTGACTTCCAGGCAAGTGCACGGGTAGTCAGGGATTCATTGGAATGTAACGTTTATATCCTGGACAAGCTTGGTTATATCCTTGGCTACTCGCTTGTAGACGACTTTGACTGCCATGTTATCAAAGAAGTCCTGGCAGGGAAGGAATTTCCGCCCTCATACAATGAGCGTCTGTATATGTACCGTGATACTGCAGCCAACNNCAGGTGAACTGCAAGCTTCTGACCTCATTTTGGCAGAACACGCAGCAACGGTTACTGCTATGGAGATGATTCGCCACAACCAGGATACTGTAGAAGAGGAAGCCAGGCAGCAAGCTGCAGTACAAGTAGCTTTAGGGACTCTGTCGTTCTCTGAGTTAAACGCCATGAAGCATATCTTTGATGAACTTGGCGGAAATGAAGGCTACCTTGTGGCCTCCAAAGTAGCAGATCGAGTCGGCATAACTCGTTCTGTGATAGTCAACGCTCTGCGGAAATTCGAGTCAGCAGGAGTAATAGAATCCCGTTCTCTGGGCATGAAAGGAACATATATAAAGGTCTTGAACGAAAAACTCTTGGAAGAACTCAACAAATTGAGGTAAAAAGTGACGAAAAGTTGAGTTTTATCGATAATACAAGAAGGAATTCTTGAGTTTCTGTCGAATCCATGCATAACAACCAAATAAGGAAAATGTTGCCGCAAGCGACAAAGGCAAATCTGCCTAAAGGCAGAGACGCAAAGCCACGGGTCTAAGGTATTGGCAATAGCCACTACTATGATAGCCGGGTTGCCGAAGGGCGGTAGTTATTGCTACTGAATAACAGTATAACCTTCCGGCTTTTCTGCGGAAGGTTTTTCTTTCTAGAAGGAGTGGTAAAATGGCGGACATAACCAGGCTTATGCAAAGAGGGCTAGACGGTTCCTGGCTTCGCCATGAGGTTTTGGCCGGCAACGTTGCTAACAGTGAAACACCCGGATATAAGAAAAAGGATTTGAACTTCGCCCATTATCTCAAGAATGCAATTGGGCCTCGTACAGTCTTGTCCACAACCAGCCCTCTACACTTAGAGAAAGCAAGTCACGATATCCCATTGGTAACTCAAGACACATCCAGTGTCACTCCTGACGGCAACAGTGTTGATATTGACAGGGAGATGGCAGAAGTCTCTGCAAACGCTCTGTACTATACATCACTCTCAAGACAATTGGCTGCACACTTCTCACTTTTGAGAAAAGCAATTACAGAAGGGAGGAGGTAGTTCATGAAGATTTTTTCATCTATTGAAACGAGTGCGTCAGGGCTCACAGCCCAAAGGCTCAGGCTGGATCTTATTGCCTCAAACCTTGCTAACGCTGAAAGCACCAGAACCGAAGATGGTGGAGTATACCGCCGTAAAGCGGCTGTCTTTACCACAAAAAATGATGGCCCTTCTTTCAGGAATGTCCTATCTTCTGTGCTTCCGATTTCCTCAGGGGTAAGGGTTGCCGGAGTAGTGGAAGATACCTCTCCTCCTAAGCAGGTCTATATGCCCGGACATCCTGACGCTGGACCAGATGGTTACGTTGCATATCCTAACGTAGATATTGTAACGGAAATGGTTGACATGATGGCGGCTACAAGGGCATACGAAGCCAATGTTACCGCTATTGAAGCATCTAGGGCAATGATACAAAAAGCCCTGGACATGCTCAGAGTTTGATAAATCCAAGGCCTGGTTAAGACCGAGGCCCAAAAAGAGAAGACCGGCGGAATCAAATTACATAGAGACTAGTTTCGCTTCTCGGGGGGGAAGTATACATGTTAGTTAGACCGGTTTCCACGCCCGTTGTGGGCCAATCGGCGTGCAATTCTATCAAGAACAATACCACTCTAAACAGCAAAGATGCTTCTTTCAATCAAGTATTCCAGCAGATTTCCAGTGCTGTCCAGAACCTTGATCAGGAACTCCTTGCATCTCAAATTGACCTGGTGACCGGAAACGCCCGTGACATGCACACGGCTGTCCTTGCAGCTGAAAAAGCCAGCCTTACTCTGGATCTAATCGTATCTGTGAGGAACAAGGCCATTGAAGCATACCAGGAAATCATGAGAATGCCGCTATAAAGAAGAGTTCCTGAAGGTAGGTGGAGTTACAAATGCCGGATGCTGTTGTTTCCCTTGGTAAGGGTATAAAAGACACGTGGAGTAACTTGAGGAGGCCACAAAGGCTGGCAGTCATCTCAGGAGGGGTAATTGTTCTGGTACTGCTGTTGATACTAACCTTTACCTCGACCAGAGGGCCGGCCTATGAGACCCTATGGTCCAATCTGGATCCTGTAGACGCAGGCGCAATAGTAAGCGAACTTGAAAAGCAAGGTGTGTCTTACAAACTGACTGACGGCGGCAAGACTATAAAGATACCTTCAGACCAGGTACACAGAACCCGGCTAACTCTGGCAACCATGGGGCTTCCTTCGTCAGGTGTTGTCGGGTTTGAAAGCATGGGTTCAAATGGGATTTGGTCTACTGACTTCGAACGCAAAGTACAGTATGTAAGAGCCCTTTCAGGAGAACTCACAAGGACAATCCAGGCAGTCTCAGGGGTAGAAGAAGCCCGGGTTCATATCGTTTTGCCTGAGCAGTCGGTATTCGCATCCCAACGAAGGCCCGCCACCGCCGCTGTACTGGTGAAAACCAGGCCTGGCCAGGAACTTGCCTCTGGTTCTATCCGGGGAATTGTGAACCTGGTATCCAGATCAGTAGAAGGGCTTTCCCCGGAAAACGTTACAGTGGTAGATGCTTCAGGGAAGCTCCTTTCCCAGGATTTATCCTACAGCCAGCCACAAGAAGACGACTTGCCTCCAAATTCCATACTAGAGCTAACCTCAAGTACTGAAAGGGAACTCGAAAGGCGGCTCCTGGCTTTACTCAGTCCTGTCTTGGGGCCAGGTAATGTAGTGTGCCAGGTGAGGACTGAGCTCAATATGGATAGGGTGAAGATAACTGATACTACATTCGAATCTGAACCGCCTGGAGTTCTAAGGAGTACTCAAGAAACAAGTGAGACTTATCAGGGTACAGGTTCTATGCCTGGAGGCCAGGCAGGAGGGCTTGACGTTCCTTCTTACGCTACTCCGGGGCAGGGCGAATCTCAATATCATCGCACTGATTCGTTAAGAAATTACGAAGTGAACCAGAAAATTACCGAGACCATGATCACTCCCGGATCCATCAAGAGGCTCTCGGTTGCAGTGGTAGTAAACAAAGAACTGGATGAGGCTGGCAAGGACGTCATCTCTGAAACTGTCTCAGCAGCCCTTGGCCTCGACCCGGCAAGGCAAGACCAAATATCTGTTACAGGCATATTCTTTGACACCAGTCTTAGCCGGCGGATCGATGAATCGCTGGCACCTGTCCCCGAACAGTTTCCACGTATTTACGTATACGCAATAGCTGCAGCAGCTGCCCTGGTTGCCGGAACAGCAATCATCCTCATATCAAGGCGAAGGCGCCGCGAACAGCCGGAAATTTCCTACCCACTTCCCCAGGCGGCTCCAGAAACAGCATCAAGCATCTCCCCTGAGCTCATGGCAAGGCAGAGAAGCCGCGAAAACGTAGAGAGGCTTGCAAGAACAGACCCAAAGATTGTTGCAGCCCTTGTCAAATCATGGCTACTGGAGGATGAGCGATGACTAACGGATACCGGGCTGGATTATCAGGCAGGGAGAAAGCAGCAATACTCTTGATCACTCTTGGCCCTGATTTGTCTCCCCAGATAATGAAACACTTGAGGGAAGAGGATATTGATGTTCTTACTCTGGAAATAGCCTCTACGAGGAAGGTGGAACAGGAAGTTAAGGACAGGGTGCTTGAAGAGTTCAATGAGATGTGCCTTGCCCAGGAATATATTGAAGAAGGCGGCATTGAATATGCCAAGAAACTTCTTGAGAAGGCTCTTGGCAGCCAGCAAGCTCAGAACGTGTTAGCACGATTGACTTCATCACTGCAGGTAAGGCCTTTCGATACAGTACGGAAAGCCGACGGAGGCCAGATTCGGAATTTTCTGGAGAGCGAATCTCCCCAGACCATAGCTCTTATCTTAAGCTATCTGTCAGCCTCCCAATCTGCATCAATCCTTGCTTCGCTTGAGCCTGATCTGCAAGTAGAAGTTGCCCGAAGGATATCATTGATGGATAGGACAAGCCCTGACGTTGTTAAGGAAGTCGAACGGGTACTTGAACGAAAAATCCTATCCATGGCAGGCCAGGATTACACCCAGGCCGGAGGCATCGGATCCATAGTCGAAATCCTGAACAATGTTGACAGGCAGACTGAAAAAACAATTCTGAGCGCCCTTGATATGGAATCTCCTGAACTTGCAGAGGAAATCAAGCGAAGGATGTTCCTATTCGAAGATATTATCTACCTCGACGACAAGTCTGTGCAGCGATTCTTGCGTGACATTGACCTGACCAGGGATCTTCCGCTGGCGCTAAAAACCGCTTCAGAAGAGGTCAAAGGCAAATTCTACAGAAACCTATCGTCCCGCGCTGTAGAAACCCTGAAAGAAAGTATCGATTACCTTGGCCCAGTTAGAATCCGCGACGTGGAAGAGGCTCAGCAACGCATTGTGGGACTTATACGCCGGCTTGAAGATCAAGGCGAGATTATCATCGGCCGGGGAGGAGGGGACGAAATAATTGTCTAGGGTATTCAGGCTAGAAGACAGGAATATCGGCTCTGTATGGATTCCTCCTTTCGAAGTAGCCACAGACGCACCACTGAAAATCGATGTTGACGGAACCATAGAGCAGGCTATGTGTGAAGCAGATGAAATAAGGGAACGTGCCCAGCAGGAAGCAGCCTCAATCCTGGAAAACGCAAAATTGAAATCTATAGAGGACTGTGAACAAGCCAAGCGGTCAGGTTTCGAGCAAGGTTTCAAAGAAGGCTATGCCAGTGGGCTCGAGGAAGCCCAGAAACTTGCCGGCCAAGCACAAGATGCCCTTGATTCGTGCAGAGATACTTATGACAGGTATCTCAAAAAGGCTGAACCTAAACTGCTTGCCCTGGCATTGGAAGTTGCCAGGAAAATCGTAGGAGAGTCTCTCACATACGACCCAGATCTGATCTTTTCCATGTTGAGGCAGGGAATTGAAGCCATTGGAGACGCACGCAAATTCTCTCTCCATGTTAACCCCCAACTTGTTGCCCTTCTTGAAGGTGGAAAAGAGAAACTGCAGGGCCAGTACAGTAATAGGTCTATTGAGGTAATCGGAGACGAGTCGATTTCTGAGGGAGCAGTCGTGGAGACGCCCACCGGACACGTCGATGCAACTCTTGATGCCCAAATTACAAACATTGCAAGGGCCATCGGAGAGGCCAGGAATCGTTTAGGGGAGCGGGGAGTTCAATGACGGAACTTGAGTATTCGCTGTATGCTGAGGCAATACAATTGGCCAGGACATTAACATTCCGTGGAACGGTTCTGGACATTATCGGACTCCTGATAGAAGCATCAGGCCCCAAGGCCAAGATGGGTGAAATATGCAAGTTAATACCTGATTCAGGAATACCGGTCTTAGGTGAAGTTGTCGGTTTCAGAGGGGGCAGAGTCCTCTTGATGCCGTTTGGCGACCTAGATGGCATAGCACCTGGTTCATCAGTGGAAGCCACCGGCCGGGAGCTAGAGGTTCCTGTTAGCAAACAAATGCTTGGCAGGGTCACTGACGCACTGGGATTTCCAATCGATCAGAAACCCTCATGGCTGGTAGACACATACTATCCGGTCATGGAGAGGCCTCCTGCGCCCCTTGAGAGAGAACTTATAGGAAGCCCTCTTCCTACGGGAGTCAGAGCTATAGATGCCCTGCTGACCCTAGGCGAAGGCCAGAGAATAGGCATATTCTCTGGTTCAGGTGTTGGAAAGTCCACGTTAATGGGTATGGTGGCCAAAAAGACTACCGGCGATGTCAACGTAATAGCACTGATAGGCGAGCGTGGCCGCGAAGTCAGAGAATTCATAGAAAAAGATCTCGGCACAGACGGCCTTAAACGGTCAGTTGTAGTAGTTGCCACTTCAGACGAACCGGCTTTGTTGCGAATCAAAGCTGCATGGGTCGCAACTGCCATTGCTGAATACTTCAGGGACCAGGGATTGCAGGTCCTCTTGATGATGGATTCAGTAACACGGTGGTGTATGGCCCTCAGGGAAGTCGGCCTGGCCATAGGCGAACCGCCTACTACCAGAGGATACACACCATCTGTATTCGCCAATTTGCCGAAACTACTGGAACGGGCTGGCAAGGGGAGCAAAGGCAGTATCACCGGTATTTATACAGTCCTGGTAGAGGGCGATGACATGGATGAGCCGATTGCCGACGCTGCAAGGGGCATTCTAGATGGCCACATAGTCTTATCAAGGGACCTGGCACAGATGGGACATTATCCTGCCATAGACGTTCTAGGGTCCGTATCTCGCCTTATGCCCGACGTTGTGCAGGAGCACCATCTCACCACAGCCCAGGAGGTGCGCACTATCTTATCTACTTACCGTAAGGCTGAGGATTTGATCAATATTGGTGCATATGTTAAGGGATCAAACCCAAACATTGACAAGGCTCTGAAGTACATACACAAGGTAAATGCGTTCTTGAAACAAGGTGTTGATGAAACGGCTCTATTTAATTCTGCCGTTTCACAGATGGCCGGAATATTCAGTGAAACCTGATACCCTGTTCATTCAGGGATTTCTATCGATAAGGATCGAGGGAGGAACATTGAAAAAGTTTGTGTTTCCTCTGGAAAAAGTGCTCGCAGTTAGGGAAATGAAAAGGCTCATTGCCGAGGAGAAGCTTGGCGGACTACTCAGAGAAATGCATGTCGTTAAAGACGCGCTAAGTATTGCTGAGTCGGCAAGGCTGGATAACCAGGCAANNGGAATCCATGGTCAGGAAAGCTCAAGAGGAAGTGCTTGCCCGAACTCAGGAAAAAAGGGCCCTTGAACGCCTTAAAGAAAAGCAGATTTCCCGGCACAGGGCCATGTACTGGTGGGAGCAAGGCAAGCAGCTTGATGAGATTGGGACTATGTACTTTAACCGCAGCGAAAAGGAGGTGAACTGAGATAAATGGATGTTAGTATAGGCTTCGCGCCNNAATGCCATAATGGCAACCCTGGCTGCTATGTTCTATTGCAAAGGTACTGAGCACACCATGGTTTCAGACGATCTAGGCTTTTTGCCAGGGATCGGTGCCGAACCGGGAATAGAACTCATTGTTCAAGGAGAATCCCACTCTAGCGAGCTCCTAGATGAGATCAGCCGTGGCACTAAGCTCCTACCCTTGGAAGGCGCGGCATCCCAAAACCCGGCATACGCTGAAATCGATCTTGAAGCCGTGAACATTCCCGGGCCAATTACACAAGATGAACGACTTAGTACCCTGATGTCCCTGGGTAAGGCACGGATTACCAGTGATGCAGTTGCAGGCCCGGCACTTGAAGTTGGTGCAAGGCTGGAAAGGGCCGTTTCAAGCATCTCTGGCGGCATAGCTGAGAGAGTACCTGCATCACCGCCCCGGCAGTTTACCGATGGGCATAATCCTGGGTCATTGGAAGAAGCAGCAGTCTGCAACAATCAGGAATTACCTTGCGGCAATGCTGCCATTATTGGCCAGGAGCCAGGTGAAGAACCAGCTGATTCCAGAAACGACAAGGAGTTCCCAGATTGCGGCCTTGTAACCCATGACATAACCCGCGACATGGCACATGGGGCAAGGGCTGAGTCCATTGTACATCCGGCCGTTGATGCATTTGAGATAGGTGTCAGGAATGAACCTTCCAAAGCCCTGGTAAAGAACTCCGAAGAAGTAGCAAAGGTGCTTGCGCAAAACAGGTACGCAAACCCGTCAAAAACAGTTGAAATCCAGCTAGACCCACCAAATTTGGGCAAAGTGACAGTGTTGCTCTCTTCACGGGGCGAGGAGATAGCAGTTAAGTTCATTACTTCTTCTCACGAGACTCAGCAAGCCCTGGCAAATTCCCAAGAGAGCCTTGCGCAGGCCCTTTCGGAGAGGGGGCTATCATTGTCAGGGTTCCTTGTTGACCAAGGCATGGCAGGCCAACGAAACCAGGCCCACCGCGATTTCAGCCGGGAGCGCATGGCCTCCTACGGGCCGAAGCAGATAGGTGTTTCCCATGCCGCTGCAGATGAATGGAATCTGGGGAATTCAGAGGTTTTCAGTACCGCAAGATTCGATTACAAGGCATAAGGTTGCAGGAATGGAGGTGAGTAGTATGGCGGTGACAGTTCAGGCAACACATAACGGTTCCAATTCGAACTGGGCCAATTCAGTTTCAGGGCAAACGGGATCCCTTCAGGATCAGTTCATGGAAATTCTTCTTACCCAATTACGGTATCAAGATCCCATGGAGCCAATGAAGGAAAAGGACTTTTTTGCTCAAATGGCCCAGTTCACCACGGCAACTCAAATGCAGAATTTGAACACCAATGTATCCTGGTTATGCAGTTACATGGCAGATAGTCAACTGGGAAAGAACCTTCTTGAAGCAGCTCACCTTGTAGGTAAAGAATTCCAAGCATCTGCCCTACAGGGCACTATTACAGGCGTTGTTGAAGGCGTAGGGCTTTCTTCAGGTAGATTGGTAGTTCGCAGTGGCGGGCAGAGCATTCCCATCGAAGACCTGATTTGGATTGGAGGAGCTGCTCATGGAATTGAAGATCACCAACAATAATAGGGTAAGCTCTCTGAATGCTCAAAAGGCCTTGCAGAGGCGCAGCCCAAGGCCAGACGTGCAATCCCAAACAGGGAGCAGTACTTTTCTGGAAGCGCTTAAGCAGGCCGGGAAAGATGCAAACGTAACGTTCTCTAGGCATGCAGAGCAGAGGATGAATGCGTGGAACCACCACGAGACACACAATTACATTGAAGAACTGGATAATGCCATGGATATTGCACAGGCCAAAGGAGCCCGGTCCACTCTTGTGCTTATGAAGGGGGTTGCGTTCGTAGTAGCTCCTCAAAGCCGGACAGTTGTTACTGTGATTCCAGAGGACAGGATGAAGGACAACCTATTTACTTCAATTGACAGTGCAGTGCTAATGGACAAATAGTTTCAGTTCCGGGCCGGACCCTTTCAGGGAGGCCAAGCGCTTTGGACTGACAGAGAAAGCGCCGGAACTCAATAAGAGAAAGGGGTGCATCAGGACATGATGCGTTCATTGTTCAGTGCTGTGTCTGGGTTGAGAACTCACCAGACCCGCATGGACGTAATTGGCAATAACATAGCAAATGTGAATACACCTGGATACAAATCGAGCAGGGTGACTTTTCAGGAAGTGTTCAGCCAGACCCTTAGAGGGGCCAGCTCGCCTTCAGGCACGTCGCAGGCTGAACGAGGAGGGACAAACCCTATGCAGGTTGGCCTGGGTGTCAATGTGGCAAGCATTGATACCATCCAGACTCCCGGAAACCTGCAGCCTAC
>MTKW01007836.1_pt2 | contig 15285 bp, 16 predicted proteins | sample 1042761 | NCBI WGS metagenome assembly MTKW01 (sample SAMN06205366, study PRJNA360243) | anaerobic digester metagenome | biome: Wastewater treatment plant; feature: Anaerobic digester sludge; material: sludge; isolation source: anaerobic digester fed with sludge from wastewater treatment plant ... | reverse complement strand
CGTCGATACCGTGTGACCGCCGCTTCGCAAAATCTCGATCAAGTCGGTCAGCAGATAACGCTCCTTGCCGGGACGCACCGCGATCTTGTCGAGCGCCTCTCTCAAGCGCACCGTATCGAAACAGTAAATCCCGGCATTGATCTCACCGATGCCGAGTTCGCCGATACCGGCCTCGTCCTCTTCGACGATCTTTTCGATCTGTCCGCCTTCGTCTCTGACGATCCGGCCGTATCCGGCCGGTTCATCGGTCGTCGCCGTCAGTAAAAGGAGAGCCGGCCGTTTTTCCTCGAACGTCTCAATCAACTTGGTCAACGTTTCGGAGCGAATCAGGGGTGCATCACCGGAGACGATAATACAGGCGCCTTCCCTGCCGTTTAAAAACGATTCGGCCTGCATCACGGCGTGACCGGTGCCAAGGGCTTTTTCCTGTAAAACGAACACCACGTCTTCACCGAGCAGCTGTCTGACCTGCTCTTGCCGATAACCGACGACATACACCTGATCCGTAATACCGGCGCCGTCGAGCGCCCTTTTCACCCAGGCGACCACCGGTCGCCCGGCGGCCTGTAAAATCACTTTCGTATGTTTCGTTTGCATGCGTTCGTCTTCGGCGGCTGCCATGACAATGGCGCAAATCTCCATAAAACACTCCTTTTTTCTATGCGTTCACGCGCGTTTTTTACGCGTCTCCACGCGACAAAGCATCGCCGGATCAAATCGAGTCGGCGATGCGCATCATTCAGCAATTCAGTATATCACTACGCGATCGGCGTTCTTTGGAAAAAAACAAGAAACAACAAGCCGGTCATCTCAAAAAACCGACCTTGAACTACTTGTGATACGGTTCATCGCGCAGAATACGAAAACCACGGTAACACTGTTCCAATAAAATGAGACGTGCCAGTTGATGCGGAAAAGTTAAGGCCGAGAGACTCAGTCGAAGATCCGACTTTTGCAAAATCGCAGGCGCCAGTCCGCGCGATCCGCCGATGATGAACACGAGCGATGCTTGTCCCCTCTCGAATCCGCTGTCCAAAATCTCGGCGAATTGTTCTGAGGTCACCGTTTTACCACGAATATCGAGTGCGATGACAAAACCTTTGCCGGGCAGTTTTCCCTCTATCGCCACCGCTTCTTTTTCCAAAGCGACAGCTTCAGGCAGCGAGTCCGGCGCATCCGGTACTTCCAGGATCTGAACGTTCGCATAACGCGATAGACGTTTTTCATACTCGGCGATCGCCTGTCTTAAAAATGTCTCCTTGATCTGGCCGCAGGCAATGATCGTCAGCGTGGCCATCAGAAACGACACATCGGCGAACAGTCGTAGCGCCTCGCCACGTTCAAACGGTAGTCGGTACCTTCTTTCGCCCCGATCATATCGAGAAAGCCGTTCACCGTGCGCTCGGCGATCTGCGGTAGATTGTTGTCCTGTGACAGATGCGACAAAACAATCTCCGTCGTGCCGCGTTTGACGAACTCGATCAGCGCTTCGCCGCATGCCTCATTCGAGAGATGTCCGTAATGGCCGCGGATGCGTTTTTTCAACATTCTCGAGTATGGTCCGTTGGCCAGCATGAAATCATCGTAATTGGCTTCCAGATAGAGCAGACGACTGCCGGCGAGTGATTCCAGCACCTTGCTGTCGAGATAACCGATGTCGGTGCAGACCGAGACGTTACCGCATTCGCCTTCAATCTTGAAAGCCATCGGATCGGCGGCGTCATGCGGCACCGATATGCCGGTCAGCGATAAGGCGCCTACTTCAAAAGGCACACCCGGTTCGATCAGGCGGATCAAGGACTGGTCGACCTCACCGATCTTCGGCGCCGTGCCGAGCCACGTATCTTCACTGATATAGAGTGGAATCCGGTGACGACGAAGCAATACGCCGAGTCCCGACACATGGTCGATATGTTCATGCGTGATGACGATGCCCTCGATCCGGTCTGGTGACAGACCGTTGGCTGCGAGCGACGCTAAAAACGCCTTACCGGTGATGCCGGCATCGATAATCAGGCCGCGGCCTTTCTCACCGACATAGATACAGTTGCCGCTGCTACCTGAACGTAAGGCGTAACTTTCAATCATGGGACTAAGACCGATTCGCGTTCGATCTTGGCACCGATCCCCTTCAGTTTCTCAATAAACTTCTCATAGCCGCGTTCGATGCGGATGATATCGAAGACGCGCGTCTCACCGAGTGCCATCAATCCGGCCATGACCATCGCCGCGCCGGCGCGCAGGTCGTTCGCTTTCACCGATGCTCCGGTCAGGACAGCCTTTTGGACCACGGCCAATCGTCCGGAGATCAGAATCGACGCTCCCATCTTCTTCAGATCATCGACGAACTGATAGCGGTTTTCCCAGACGTTTTCGATCATGCGTCCACCGCCTTCGGCAAAGCAGAGCAGGCACGTCGCCTGCGGCTGCAGGTCGGTCGGATAGCCGGGGTACGGCATCGTCTTGAAACTCGTGCCGACGAGCGGCGTCGACGCGTCGTGAATCACACGGATCGAATCTTCGCCTTCTTCGACGGTCGATCCCATTTCCAAAAGCTTGGCCGTCAGCGGTTCCATATGCTTCGGGATGACGTTGGTCACCGTGATGTCGCCTCTCGTTAACGGGGCGAGCATCATATAGGTGCCGGCTTCGATCTGATCGGGAATGATCATATAGTCTTTGTTGGCCGGCAAGGTCGCCTTGCCGTTGATCCGGATCACATCGGTACCGGCGCCGCGGATATCGGCGCCCATCGTATTCAGAAAGTTCGCGAGGTCGACGATATGCGGCTCTCTCGCCGCGTTATCGATCACGGTCAGGCCTTCGGCTTTACACGCCGCCAACATGATGTTGACGGTCGCACCGACACTGACCTGATCTAAAAAGACGCTGCCGCCTTTTAACTTACTGCATTCCAGATTGACATGACCGTAGGTGACGTCGGATGAAGCACCGAGTGCCGCAAACCCTTTCAAGTGCAGATCGATCGGCCGGTTGCCGAAATTACAGCCGCCCGGCATCGAGGTCTTCGCCTTACCGAAGCGGCCGAGCAGTGCGCCCATCAGATAATAGGAACCGCGCAGCGAACTGACGATCGGTTCCGTCGCCTCATGCGTATTGATCGTCGTCGCGTCGATGAAGACCGTTCCCGGTTTTTCGAACTCAATCGTCGCGCCGATGCTCTGGCAAATCTCTAAAAGCAGATTGATGTCTCTGACTTCAGGCAGGTTATCAATGCGACACGGTCCGTCCAGCACCATGGCGGCTGCGACGATCGCCAGCGCGGCATTTTTCGAACCGGAAATCGGGACAACGCCCTCCAGCCTCGTTCCACCTGTGATCACATAATGGTCCAAATCTAACCCTCAAATTCCTAAATAAATGGCGGCCCGGTATTAGCGACGTCCGCCTAACTGCTTATTGTCCTCGTTTTAGCATTATTTTTCAAGCGGCGCCGTGACCGGCAATACTTCGTTCGCCTCAATCTCCTCGGCAGCCGCCCTGCCGACCGCATCGATCGGCCGCGAACCCTCGAGCAACATGGTGCGCGTATCGCGCAGTAATTTTCTTTTGCCGGGAATCAAAAGCGTGAATTCGCTGCCTCTGCCCGGCTCACTTTTCAGTTCAATCTTACCACGATGTAGATCGGCGAGTTCTCGCACGATCGAGAGGCCGAGTCCGGTTCCCCCGAAACGACGTGAACCGGTGTTGTCGACTCGATAAAACCGCTTAAATATCTGTTCATGGTGTTCACGCGGAATACCCTGGCCGGAGTCTTTGACCTTGACGTACACGTCGTCGACGATCGTACCGACATAGGCGTAGATCTCACCACCCGGCTCCGTATACTTGATCGCATTCGACAAAAGATTGATCACGATGCGTTCGAGCGACGCGCGGTCGCCGAGTACCTTCGGTATATGCGCCACGACGACGCAGTTCAAGTCGACGCCTTTTTCTTCCGCCATCAGCTGCATGCGTTCCGTCGCCGCCCGCACGAGACCGGCAAAATCGAGTGTCTCGACTTTGAGATAAAGCCCTCTGCTGTCGAGTGACGAGAGCAACAGCAGGTCTTCAATCAACTGCTCCATACGGATTGAGTCATCGTAAAGACGGGTCACATCTTTTTTCAGTGCGTCTTTGTCTTTTTCGTCAATGCCCCAGTCGAGCAGCGATTCGCTGTACGTCTTAATCGTCGTTAGTGGCGTCTTCAATTCGTGCGACACGTTCGCGACGAATTCTTTGCGTCTCGTCTCTTCTCTCTCTTCGGCTGAAATGTCGCGGATCATCACGATATGACCGGACAAGCGCGCCTGATCGAGCGCACGCCTCTGGACGGTGACGACCAGGGTGCGGCCGCCGGTCGGAATCGTGCCGACCAGCGTACTCGAGCCTAAAAACATCGACGCTTTCATACCGTTGTCCTCGCCGTAGAGCGAGAAGAAATCGGACAAGGTCTCCGGTATTTCTGGCAAGAGATTGGCCGCCATGCGATTCATCGTCAACAGCCGGTCGTTACTGCCGTAGGCGATAACACCGATATCTAAAGCCGCCAACACGGCACGCACTTCCGTACTTTCACCTGAAACCTGACTGATGACGCCGAGCAGGCGTGAGATGCGCCGTCTGACGCGAAACTGATAAAGCAAAATAAAACCAAGAGCCATGACTGCCGCGGTGAGGACAGCCGTAACCGCGATTATGCTGCCGACCTTGGTCGCTGCGATAACCGCCATAAAATCACTCCTCTAGTTTGCCCGCATCCTTGTTGAAATAGTAGCCGACGCCGCGCTTGGTCAGAATGTAGCGGTAATGCGATTGATCCGGTTCCAGCTTCTCTCTGGTCCGCCGCACCGTGACATCGACGGTGCGCACATCGCCGAAATATTCATAATCCCAGACTTTGTCGAGCAGTACCTCGCGGGTAAACACCTGGCCGGCATATTGGGCGAGAAAGCGCACGAGTTCAAATTCGCGCAGGGTCAGTTCAATAATGCGGTCCTTGAAACGCACCTGATACGCTTCCTGATCGATGACCAGATCGCCGAAGACGAGATCCTTGCCGGCTCCCTGATAATCGGCTTCGGAGAGGCTGACGCGCCTCAACTGCGCCTTCACTCTAGCCAATACCTCACGTACCGAAAACGGCTTGGTAATGTAGTCATCGGCCCCGAGCTCGAGACCCAGCACTTTGTCGATCTCTTCACTTTTCGCAGTCAACATGACGATCGGCACGGACGATTCCTGCCGCACCCGGCGACAGACATCGAAACCGTTCAGACGAGGCAGCATCGTATCGAGCAAGACGAGATCCGGATTGTCGTTCAGCGCCTTGTGCACGGCTTCCTCGCCGTCGTACGCTTCGATCGTCTCATACCCCTCGCGCACCAGATTCTCGCGCAAAATATCCACGATATTATGCTCGTCGTCAACGATTAAAATGCGTGCGCTCATACGGACCTCACAGTTGATGAAATGATGTCTAAGTATATCATAGACGGCTTACACGCTTGATTGGTTCCAACGGCCGCATGTAACGGCTGTATGCGCCCCGCCTCTGTTTCAATGGTAAGATGAGCCGAACAAAAGTGATGCACATCAGTGTCATGATCGACACCGGTGTAAAGGAGGCATAGATGTCGAGCGAGAAGGTTCGTCTCACGGAAATGACATCCGCAGGCGGCTGAGGAGCGAAACTGGGACCGGGTGTCCTGTCTGAACTCCTGTGCGGCCTCGACCGTATAAAAGACGACAAACTGATTGTCGGGTTTGACAGTAGCGACGATGCATCCGTATACGTCGTGAGGCCTGACCTTGCCGTGATCCAGACGATCGACTTCTTCCCGCCGATCGTCGACGACCCGTACGAGTTCGGCCAGATCGCCGCGGCCAACTCGATCAGCGACGTGTATGCCATGGGCGGCGAACCGAAGACGGCGTTGAACCTGCTCTGTGTCGCTGAATCGATGTCGAAAGATGTGATCCGCGCCATTCTGGCAGGCGGTGCCGACAAAGCGATGGAAGCCGGCGTGATCATCGCCGGTGGACACAGCATCGAAGATCCGGAACCGAAGTACGGCATGGCCGTCACCGGCTACGCGCATCCCGATCAGGTCAGAACGAACAGCGGCGCCAAAGAAGGCGACCTGATTATTCTGACCAAGGCACTCGGCAGCGGCATCCTGACGACGGCACTCGGTGCCGATTTGCTCGATAAAGAGACGGAAAAGCTGGTCATCAAAACGATGGCACACCTCAATAAATACGCGGCCGAAGCGATGCAGACGCTCTCGCCTTCCGCCTGTACCGACGTCACCGGTTTCGGTCTGCTCGGTCATCTCGCCGAGATGGCGACCGGCAGCGATCTGAGCGCGACCGTTATAAGCCAGAACGTGCCGCTACTGAACCACGCGATCGCGTTCGCCAAGGACGGCATCATCCCGGGCGGCGCCTACCGAAACAGAGACTTCCTGAAAGACAGCATTGAGATATCCAACGAAGCGAAAAGAGAGATCGTCGACATCTTATTCGATCCGCAGACTTCAGGCGGCCTGTTGATCGCGATCTCTGAAAAAGACGCCGACACCCTGCTCAAACGGCTGGAAGGCGCCGGTGAATCAGGCGTCGTTATCGGACAGTTTAAGCAAAGATCAAGTCACGCCGTCTACGTCAAGTAACGATCGATTCGAGTGCGTTCAGCGCTTCATCGATCTCCTCTGCCGTATTAAAAGAGCCGAAGGAAAATCGCACGGTGCCTTCCGGAAACGTGCCGAGCGACTGATGGGCGAGCGGCGCGCAATGAAGGCCCGATCTCGTCAACACACCTTTTTCGGCGAGTGCCGCCGCAACGAGCGCATTGTCCATCGCCGGTACATCGATCGAGACGACCGCCACCTGGCGGCTGGGATCTGCCGGACCGATGACGCGAACGCCTGGTATAGCCTTCACACCTTCCAAAAAGCGCGAAGTCAGATCCCGCTTAGGCGCAGCCAGATAATCCATGCCGACATCGAGAATATACTCGATCGCCGCTTTCAGACCGACAATACCCGGCAGATTCAAGGTACCGGCCTCGAGCTTGTCCGGCAGCCTTACCGGCATATCGAGCGAGTCGGATCGGCTGCCGGTGCCGCCGTAGATAAACGGCCGGATCGCTTCACCGAAAGACGGCGACATGACGATGCCGCCGATGCCCTGCGGACCGAGAAGTCCCTTATGTCCGGTAAAACATATGGCGTCGATGCCGTCTTCGAGCGACAAAGGCATGTCACCGGCCGTCTGTGCGCTGTCTACGATCAAGGCGATCGAACGGTCGCGGCACAACGCCGCGATATCGGAAAGAGGCAGGATCGTTCCGCAGACATTCGAGGCCGTCGTGATGATCACGGCGCGTGTATCCGGTCTGATCAGGTCGGCAAACTGAGAAGCGGTGACCGTCCCGTCTTTGGCGGCTTCGACAAGCGAATAGTCGATGCCTCTCGTTTTGGAAAAAGCCAATGGCCTCAGTACGGCGTTATGTTCGAGCGACGAGCAGATCACATGGTCGCCGGGATTGAGCCAGGAGTACACGATCATATTTAAGGCGGCTGTGACGCCGGCCGTAAAGCACACCTGCTTCGGACTTTTCGCACCGAAAAAGGACGCGAGGAGCCGTCTCGTATCGAAGACGACATCGCCGACAGCGAGCGATTCCGCACCGCCGCCGCGCTGCACGTTAAAAGCACCTTCCGCGAGATACCGGTGAACGGCGTCCGCCACACCGGGCGCCTTGGGAAACGAACTGGCCGCCTGATTCAGATTGATCAAGGAACACCTCCGACAAAGTCATCTTCGTATCAACGTTCATCATATCACCGAGTCCATCAGACCATTTTCCCGATCCTTTATAATGACCGGCCTAAATATTAAACAATCAAATATTTGCTGTTAAGTAAATCGCATATACTTGGACATGACTATTTGTATGAGGAGTGTTACTTCATGTCAACAAAAAGAAAAGCCACGTTGATCATCATCATCGCCGGCGCAGTCGCCGGTCTTGCTGCGGTCATCTTGCAACATCTCGGAAACCCCGGCAACATGGGGTTTTGTATCGCCTGTTTCCTACGCGATACGGCCGGCGCCCTGCAACTGCATAAAGCGCCGCCGGTACAGTACCTGAGACCTGAGATTCCCGGATTGATTCTCGGCGCGTTCGCGCTGTCTTTGCTCAGACGCGAATTCAAGCCGCGAGGCGGGTCCGCCCCGATCACCCGATTCGTTATCGGCGCTTTCGTCATGATCGGCGCGCTCGCGTTCCTCGGCTGTCCGTTCAGAATGGTACTGCGTATGGCGGCAGGCGATCTGAATGCCTGGATCGGCCTGATCGGCTTTGTCGGTGGTATCTATCTCGGAACGGTCTTCCTGAAGAAAGGCTTCTCACTGCGCCGTTCGGAAGCGCAGCATCTGAGCGAGGGACTCGTCTTCCCGACGATCGGTGTCTTGCTCATCCTCGGCGCCGCCCTCGGCGCGACCGTGTTGGCCGTATCCGAATCAGGACCGGGCTCGATGCATGCGCCGGTACTCTGGTCGTTCCTGATCGCGCTCGTCGTCGGTGCCCTCGTGCAACACTCGAGACTTTGTCAGGCCGGCGGATTCAGAGACGTCTTTCTTATCAAGGACTTGCATCTGCTCTGGGGCACGATCGCCATGTTCGTCGTCGTCTTGATCGCGAACATCTGGCAGGGCAGTTTCAACCTGTCGCTCACCGGACAACCGATCGCGCACAGCGACCACCTCTGGAATATATTAGGTCTCGGTCTGGTCGGCTTCGGTTCGACCTTGCTCGGCGGCTGTCCGATGCGTCAGATCGTGATGGCCGGCAGCGGCAACAGCGACTCCGCGTTGACCGTACTCGGCATGATCACCGGTGCGGCCTTCTCGCATAACTTCGGCTTGGCCGGAGCCGTAGCGACGGCGGAATCGGCCGGCGGCGTCGGTGCAAACGGACGCTGGGCCGTGATAATCGGATTCGTCGTCCTGCTCGCCATCGCGTTTGCGAACATTCGCCGCCGCAAGGCATAAAAGACATCAAGTATTAAGGAGTGTAGTAAGATGAGCCAAGTAGATACGAGAGGATTGTCCTGCCCCGAACCGGTGATCCTGACTAAGCAGGCACTCGAACAAGGCACGCTACCCGTGAGCGTCCTGGTCAGTGATATGACGCCGTTGGAAAACATCCGCCGCTACGCGGAAAACAACGGGTACAAAGTCGAAGAAAAGGCGATCGCCGACGAGTGGGAGCTGACAATAACAAAATAGCGTGAACTATATTGCGACCTTTCACACCTTTTTCGGCGCGCAGTGTTTTTACCGCCGCCTGCTCGAATTAGGTGACCAACATGCTAAGATGATCCCGGCGCCGAGGGCACTATCCGTGTCCTGCGGCACCGGGATCTTTTTTACCCTGCCGTTCGACGAAGAAAAGATGGCCGACGAAGACACCGAATGCGTCTTTATCGAGCGTGACGACTCGTACGAATGCATTTTCGATAACTCATAATCTTCTCAGTCCCGGCTTTCATGCTAAGCTGTCATCAAGGCCTTATTAAAGGGGGATCATATGGTGGATCAGAACGCGTTACTGAGACAGTTACCGAGCGTCGATGAGCTGATCAAGCACAAGGCGTTTACCGAACTCATTCAGGCTCACGGCCACGATGTCGTCACCGGCTGCATCCGCGATGCGGTAGCCGCGACGAGGCTCGCCGTGATCGAGCATACCGTTTACGAGATAAACAAGGACGCCCTGATCGCCGATATCGATATCCGGGTGATGGAGAAAGTGCAGTTTGGCACGCTTCCGGTTGTCAATGCGACCGGCGTCGTCTTGCATACGAATCTCGGCCGCGCACCGGCACCGCAGGCGGTCGCCACCCATGTGGCGGAGATCATTCGCCGCTACAATACGGTCGAATTTGACCTGACCTCAGGCAGTCGCGGCGATCGTGGTGCGGCCGTCGAACGTTTTCTCGTGGAATTGACCGGTGCGCAGGCGTCGCTCGTCGTCAATAACAATGCTGCGGCCATGCTGCTCGCTTTGCAAACGCTCTGTCAAAACGAAGAGGTTATCGTCTCGCGCGGTGAGCTGGTCGAAATCGGCGGCGCTTTCCGTATTCCGGAAGTGCTCGAGACATCGGGTGCCACGCTGAGAGAAGTCGGCACGACAAATAAGACGCGTCTTTCCGATTACGAGCGCGCAATTAATGAAAACACCGGTGCCTTGCTGAAGGTGCACACGAGCAATTACCGCATCGTCGGATTCTCCGAATCGGTCGAACTCAAAGACCTCGTCTCACTCGGACAAAAACATGATCTTCCGGTCATCTACGACCTCGGTTCCGGAGCTTTCTTCGATCTTGCACCGTACGACATCAAGGACGAACCGGGAGTCCATGACGGACTGGCATCAGGTGCCGACCTGATCTGCTTTTCCGGCGATAAACTCCTCGGCGGACCGCAGGCCGGCATCATCATCGGCAAAAAGACATACGTCGATCGTCTGCGTCGTCACCCGCTGATGCGGGCACTCCGCGTCGACAAGATGACACTGGCGGCGCTCGAAGCGATGCTCCGCATCTATCTCGATGAAGAACAGGCGAAAAAAGATATTCCCGTATACGCCATGCTCGGCCAGTCACTCGACGAACTGAAGGATCGTGCGACCACGCTCGCAACGAGACTCAAGGATCTTGGTGTCGAGATCGACGTCGTCGAGTCAAAAGCCGTACTCGGTGGCGGCTCGGCGCCGGACCGTGAATTTCCTTCTTATGCGCTCTCGCTCAAAGCGACCGAAGCGCTGAGCTCCGCCCACGCGGCCGAACAATTGCGTCGACTCGAAGTACCGATCATCGGATACATCGAAGACGACGCCTTGAATTTCGATCTGCGCACCGTCTTTGCTGAAGAGGAAGACTATCTGGTCGAAGCGCTCGTCGAAATTGCCGGACCGGAGGAAGACGAAGAAGATGCGTAATGTCATCATCGGCACAGCCGGCCATGTTGATCACGGGAAGACCCATCTGATCCGCGCCTTGACCGGCATCGACACCGATCGCTTGGTCGAAGAGAAAAAACGCGGCATCACGATTGAGCTCGGTTTTGCCTGGCTCGACCTCGGTGACGGCGAGAAAGCCGGCATCGTGGACGTGCCCGGACACGAACGATTCATCAAAAACATGCTGGCCGGAGCCGGCGGCGTCGATCTCGCCTTGCTCATCGTAGCCGCCGATGAAGGTGTGATGCCGCAGACGATCGAGCACCTCGGCATACTCTCCTTACTCGATATCAAAGCCGGTATCGTCGTCCTCACCAAATGCGATATGGTCGACGAGGAATGGCTCGATCTGGTCGAAGAAGACGTCCTCGAACTGATCGAACCGACCTTCTTGAAAGATGCCGACATCATACGCACTTCGGCCGTCAAAGGAGAAGGCATCGCCGAGTTGCGATCGGCAATCCAGGCACTCGTCAGTCAGGCGTCCGAGAAAAAATCGGCCGTTCCCTACCGCCTGCCGATCGATCGCGTCTTCTCACTGGAAGGCTTCGGCACCATCGTCACCGGTACCTTAATCGAGGGGAAACTCGATAAAGACAGCGACGTCATGCTCTATCCGGAAGGGCGTAAAGTCCGCGTCAGAAACATCGAAGTACATGGTCACGAAGAACCGACGGCATTCGCCGGTCAACGTGTGGCGGTCAACCTGGCCGGCGTCTCAACCGAGGAAGTGACGCGCGGCGACATGCTGGCCCCGCCCGACTCGATGGTCACGACCGACCTGATCGACGTCTCTTTGACCGTACTTCCGCAGGCGACGTTCTCGATCAAAAACGGCAGTCGCCTGCACTTTTATCACGGATCGAGAGAGCTCCTCGCCAAGGTCTGGCTGATCGATACGGATGAACTAAAGAGCGGCGAATCGGGCTTTGCCCAGCTCGCCCTCGAAGAAGAGACATCGATTAAAGCGAAAGATCGATTCATCGTCCGATTCTACTCGCCGCTACAGACGATCGGCGGCGGACTCGTACTCGATCCTCTGCCTTTGAAACACAGACGTCAGGACAAAAAGATCAAAGAGACGCTTCTGACACTGGCCGGAGACGATGAGGAAAGCGCACTCTACGCGGCCCTCGATTCACAAAGCCATCTGCTCGAAAAAGAGATGAGACTGAAGCTTCGAAGCGGCCTCGATGACCGTACGTATCAGCGGACGCTGCGGCGCCTGCTCGCCGACAAACGGGCCGTATCACTTGGTGAGACGCGCTATGTCAGCGCCGATTATCTGAACAAGATGGAAGAAAAAACGATCGCCATTTTGCAGGCGTTCCATCAGGCTCAACCGCTGACGGCCGGTATGCGCCGCGAAGCATTACGCACGACGCTTCTGCCGCGCACCGAGATCGCGCTAACCGATAAGCTCTTAAACGTCTTTATCCAGCGCGGCTCCCTGGTCGACCGGGACGGCCTGATCGCCGATGCGACGTTTGAAGTCGCACTCGGTCAATCGGAAAAGGAGCTGATCGAGGAGATCGAAAACATCTATCTCGAAGAAGCCTACGCACCGCCGGCAACGAGCGAGATCAACGAGAAATATAAAAAAGCGCGAATCGCAGAGATCCTCTCCAACTTAACGCGCGACGGCACATTGGTCAGACTCGACAGAGAGATATTGATCCATAAGACGCATTTAGCAGCGGCCGCAGAAAAAGTCAACGCCGCGATAAAAGATGGCGGTCAATTGACCTTGGCCGAGTTTAGAGACGATATCGGTACGTCGAGAAAATTCGCCGTAGCGATCCTCGAGCATTTTGACCGCACCAGAGTCACCCGTCTGGTCGACGGTGTTCGTGTCTCTTTCTCGCGCTGACCTCGGTTTTAATCATCTTCTTTATCCGGCGTCTTATATCCTTTCGCCTTCGCTTCGGAAATACCGATCGCAATCGCCTGATCGCGATCGGTGACTTTTTCGCCTGAACTCGATTTCAGCGTCCCTTCCTTAAAGGCTTTCATGACTTCGCCGATCGTCTCGGACGCTTTGTCGGAATATTTCTTGACCGATGCCTTCTTCTTTTTTCCTCCACTACCTTTTTTATTCTCGCGTTTTTTCTCAGCCATCTGCTTGTCTCACTTTCTTTCGCCGGTGCCTATTCAGCACCGGGTCCACGCTGACGCTGATCGCGTTCACGATCATCGACCGGTCCTTTCGGCCCGTGCCTAGTCTCAGCGTCAATACCGGAGAAAAGCGCCTCAAAGCGCGCCCACTCTTCTTGCCAGTCGGCTTCACCGAAATGCTTCCGAACGAGCGCTTCCAACGCCTCCCGCGATTCATCGATCAGGTCGATCTCGCTCTCCGTGAACCAGTCCCATTCCTTTTTCAGCCAGTCTTTGGCTTCCGCTTTAAGAAAGTTTCGTTCGCCGCGCAACGTGTTGTCGCGCTCTTTTTCTTTGGTCATCTGATGCCCCTTCCCTATCTCCGGCCTTCACGGACCGAGATGAGAGGTGTTACCTCTCATTTTAGAGGGGGCGGACGATCGTGAACGCGTTGTCACCGGATACTCACGATTCGCCTTGCGAGCAGCCTAAACCGCCTATAGCCAAAGAGACCGCTGAGACACCACGAGACGCATAACGAAGAGGGAGAAGGCGTCTTTCAAACGTAATAAAGCCGTTCACATTCGCCGGTTCGATCGTTACCTCGTTTTCTAGCGCAAACGATTAGTTATAGACGGCCGGAATGGTCTATACTGAGGTAGCAGACAATCATTTAAAAACCTCAGGAGGATAGGATGAACGCCAAACTCGAACGTTATGTGAATGACGGATTTATGACTGAAGCACAAGCTAACTACATTGAAGAAGCGATTAAGAACGGGGAAACCCTGATCGCCTCCGGCCACGTTTCTGCCAATGTGAGAAACCTGATGGCAGCCACGATGTCGATCGCCATGGAACAACATAAAACGACGAAGGTCGCCGGCGTCGACGACGTCCAGGGTGATGCGCTGTATTTCGTCGTTCCGAAGCTCAATGAAGACACGTATCAGGATGTGCTGCAGGCCGTATTGAACAAGAAAGGCGCCGCACTCGTGACCATGAAGATTCCGGAGCACCCCTACTCGGTGATTAAGATGCTGAAAGACGCCTATAAGGCCGAACTGGATGAAAACAAAGTGATCAATCTGATGGAGTGCAACAAGATCGACAACGTACCGAAACTGATGAAATTTTCGCGTATGAGCTACGGCGAGAACGGCAAAGTCCTGCGTGAAGACAAAGAAGTGCTCGAAGTCTGATCGCCAACATTAAACGAAAAGTAAACGGCGCGGCAATGCCGCGCCGTTTTCATTTTTCCGATAGCTAAAATGCTATGATATCCGACAAGGAGGAGCGCGTATGAAAGTGACGGTGATCGGTATCGCGGGCGGCACGTCGTCCGGCAAATCGACCCTGGTCGATCTGTTTAAGCAAAAGTTCGGGGACGGCGTCGCGATCATATCGCAGGATGCCTATTACCGCGGCTTCCATGACATCCCTTTCGAAAAACGCATTCACCTCAATTACGACCACCCCGACGCGTTCGATCTCGAGCTGATGGTCGAAGCCGTCGCCTCGCTTAAGGCCGGTAAAGCGGCCAGTGTTCCGGTCTACAACTTTGTCGATTTTTGCCGTGAAGAAGAGACGCTGATCGTTCCACCGAGACCGATCGTTTTATGCGAGGGACTTCTCGTCTTGTGGTTCAAACCGCTGCGCGAATTGTTTGACCTAAAGCTTTTTGTCGACGAGGACTCCGATCTCAGACTTATCCGCAGGATCAGGCGCGACCTTAAAGAAAGAGGCCGCTCGCTCGACAGTGTCTTGTCGCAGTATGAAGCGACCGTCAAACCGATGCACGAGCAGTTCATTTTACCGTCCAAACGATACGCCGATATCATCCTGCCGGAGGGCGTCAGCAACGAAGCCGGCACCAGCATCTTGCTCAATCATCTGCATCGTCTGATCGACGCAAAGTAATAAGATAATTTTGGGAATAACGAAAGCGCCCCGGTGACCCGGGGCGCTTTGTCGTTTTAACGTATTATCGGTTAACGGAATCCGGCTTCTTTCAACACGGCTTCCGCGTCGTCCGTCTTCGCTTCGTTGACCCGGATAATCGGGCCGGTGCATCCCATGCCGGACTCGGCATAGATGCCCTTGCTCCAAAGCTTCGACACGGCATCTTCAAGGTCCATGACCTCGATGCCGGCGAG
>MTKW01006932.1_pt1 | contig 15290 bp, 16 predicted proteins | sample 1042761 | NCBI WGS metagenome assembly MTKW01 (sample SAMN06205366, study PRJNA360243) | anaerobic digester metagenome | biome: Wastewater treatment plant; feature: Anaerobic digester sludge; material: sludge; isolation source: anaerobic digester fed with sludge from wastewater treatment plant ... | reverse complement strand
AAACCGTTAATCCAGTGTGAGTATGCACACGCAATGGGAAACAGTGTGGGAAATCTGCAGGAAGTTCAGGCGCTTCCCGGAGAAAGCGTGCCGGTGAATATTGATATTTCATTCGATGCACAACCGGGAGTGGAATACTTTCTCAACCTGAAAGCATCTTTGAAAAACCGCGATGGCTTACTTGAGGCAGGAACAGAGCTGGCAGCCGGGCAGATTGTTTTGCCGGTGTCTGTTGCTCTACCTGCAGTGAATATAGCCGCTATGCCCGCCATCAGCACTAAGGAGTCCGATAATGAAGTTGAAGTTGCCGGAGAAGGCTTTTCCATAATTTTCGACAAAACTGCCGGAACCATTTCAAGTTTCAAGAAAGGAGAAACAGAATTTATCAAAAGGGGGCCCGAGCCCAATTTCTGGCGCGCACCCATTGATAATGATTTTGGGAATAATCTGCATCAGCGCAGCCGCATTTGGCGCGAAGCAGGCAAAGAGCGCAGGGTGGAATCGGTTGATGTTACGAAAAATTCTGGCATATCTGTGAAAGTTGCTTTTGCGTTTAATCTGGTTGACAATCAGGATGAAACCATAGCAAAACACAACACGGCATATACGGTGTTCGGTTCGGGAGATGTGGTTGTGGAAAACCATTTTAAAATGACAAAGAATAATTTGCCCGAAATTGTGCGCATGGGAACCAACCTGATCATGCCACGGCAGTTTGACCAGATGGCGTGGTTGGGGCGCGGTCCGCATGAGAGCTACTGGGACAGAAAAACCGGTGCGTTCGTAGGGTTGTACGAAGGNNAGATAGAGCCGGCAACGGGCTCTTTTTTGCCGGAATGCCATTGCTGGAAGTGAGTGCACACCACAATCTGCAGGAAGACCTTGAATCCATGGAACGCACCGACGGGAGGCAACGCGAAGGTGATCAGGTGGTTAACCGCCACATCAACGATGTGAAACCCCGCGACCTGACTTCCGTCAATGTGGACTACAGACAGATGGGCGTTGGTGGCGACAACAGCTGGGGTGCTTGGACGCACGACCAGTACCGCCTAACCGGAAAAGAGTATAAATACAGCTTCAGGATGAAAGGCATCGGGCCGGAGGATAGTGCAACCGAACTGGCAAAGCAGAAATTTTAAATGGATCTTAGCAGATGAAAATCAAAAGATTTTTGTCTGACAACAAAGCATTGTAAATTCTTGCTTTTGAAAAAAAGTGCTGTTGATATCATTATCGAGCTCATTGCGAAAAATGCTAAAGCCTCTCTTTCGATTCTGCTTTTTTGCTATACCTTTGCCCGAAATTATTGGCTATGGAATTCAAAAACTATACTTATCTGCTGTTAATATTGGGTTTATTGGCGATTCCGCTATCATTCACTTTTAACAACCGGATATGTTTTTATGCTAAACTGAAATATCTTTTCCCTGCAATCTTCTTTTCCGGTGCCATTTTTCTTTTGTGGGATATCCGTTTTACAGGATTGAAAATATGGAGTTTTAACCCGGAGTACCTGACCGGAATATACATTTACGGTGTTCCGATGGAAGAGTGGCTCTTCTATTTTGCAGTTCCCTACAGTGCGGTGTTTCTATATGAAACATTAGTTGTGAAATTTCCCGATTTTGAAAAGCCCAATCTGTTTCTGGCAATAAGCCTTGTGCTGTTTGTGGCTTTTGGGCTGATTGCCTACTTTGCACGTCAGAAGGTTTATACTTTTTTCACCTTTTTTCTGCTGACAATCTATTTTGGCTATACCATCTTCCGAAACCGGTTTAAGCAACACTACACCAAGTTTTATCTCACATGGTTTATTTTTCTGGTACAGTTCTTCATCGTAAAATCAGTGTTAACAGCCTTGCCTATTGTGGAATATGACAACATGCACAACCTGGGCGTTCAAATATTTACCATTCCGCTGGAAGATTTCTTTTGCTTCTTTCTGCTTTTGTTAATGAACATTACTGTTTATGAGTATTTTAGGGAACAGCAGTTTTTTTGACTTCATATTGTTTTAAAAATGAGATTTTCCCTGCAAAATATATTATGAACACCTTTAGCCGCATATTATGAATTTTATTTATCAGACAGTTATCTTTTTCTATTCACTATTTTTGAAAATTGCTTCTCTTTTCAATAAAAAAGCAGCACAGTTTGTAAAAGGGCGGCAAAATTGGTATAATAATCTGGCTGCAAAGGTTGACGCCGGTTCCCGCTATATCTGGTTTCATTGCGCTTCATTGGGTGAGTTTGAGCAGGGGCGCCCGCTGATTGAAAAAATCAAAAAACAATTTCCGGAATTCAGAATCTTGCTCACTTTTTTCTCACCATCGGGATACGAGATTAGAAAAAACTACGAACTGGCTGATATTGTAGCCTATCTGCCACTGGATACCCGCCGGAATGCAAGGAAATTTGTCAGTCTGATTCAGCCCGAAAAAGCATTCTTCATAAAATATGAGTACTGGTATTTTTTTATGGATGAGCTTAAAAAAAGAGGAGTTCCGCTCTATATCGTTTCGGCAATTTTTAGGGAAAATCAACAATTCTTCAAAAAGTCGTTTTTAGGCAGCTGGTATCGCAAAATTCTTCTAAAAGCGGATCATTTTTTTGTTCAAAATGAAAATTCAGCACGATTGTTAGAGTCCATCGGGCATAGAAATTTCACTGTTTCGGGCGACACCCGTTTTGACCGGGTGGCAGCCCTTGCCAAAAATGTAAAAAATATCCCTGTTGTTGAAAAGTTTAAGAAAGATGCCCCGGTTTTGATTGCCGGAAGCACGTGGAAGCCCGATGAAGAGCTGCTTACAGAATTTATCAACAACCATTCAGAAATGAAATTGATTATTGCTCCGCATGAGGTGACAGAATCCAATATAAACCGGATTGGACAATTGCTGAAGAAGCCACATGTCCGGTTGAGCCGGGCAGATGAAAAAAATGTGCATCAGTGTCAGGTGCTTATAGTCGATTCAGTCGGATTGCTCTCTTCGCTATACCGCTATGGAACTTTGGCATATCTTGGAGGCGGATTCGGTGTGGGCATTCACAATATTCTTGAAGCGGCAACATTCGGACTGCCGGTAATTTTTGGCCCAAACTATAAGAAGTTTAAAGAAGCTGTTGATCTCATAAATCGGGGAGGAGCATTTTCAATTCAGAACTACAGCGAGCTTGAAAACATTTTGCTCAAAATGTATGGCAATTCTGAACAACGTCTTGCTTCCGGCGCAACTTCCCGGAAATATGTGAGAAAAAATATCGGCTCTACGGAACTGATTATTCAAAAAGTTTTTAATGACTGATGCTTTCATCATACAATTTGTTAATAAAGTTCTCATTAAATAATTAACAGTAACCAAAATCTGTTAACTTTTTACATTAAATAACAAGTCATGTGTCTGTTTATCATCCTAATAGTGTTTCAAAGTTGATAACTTTTGGATATTTTTCAAAAAAAAGTGTGCATAATATTTTGTTTCTGTCATATCTTGCATCACGCATTTCAGAAGATGAAATTCAAACATTATTTTTAAACTAAACATAATGGCAATGGAAGAAGTACAAATTAGAACTATGTCAGGTAAAAAGATATTTACTCAGGATGAAGCAGTGAAGGCTTCTCTGTCTTATTTCAAAGGTGATGATTTGGCGGCTAAAGTGTGGGTAAACAAATATGCCCTGAAAGATTCTTTTGGGAATGTTTTTGAAAAAACACCCGCCGACATGCACCGCAGGATTGCCCGTGAAATTGCACGAATCGAAAAGCGGTATCCCAATCCGCTCACGGAAGATGAAATTTTCAGTGTGCTGAAGGATTTCGCCTACATTGTGCCACAGGGAGGCCCCATGACGGGGATTGGCAATGACTTTCAGATTGCTTCCCTCTCCAACTGTTTTGTGGTTGGCAACGAAGGCAATTCAGATTCCTATGGCGGAATTATGAAAATTGACCAGGAGCAGGTGCAGCTGATGAAGCGCAGGGGCGGTGTCGGGCACGACCTGTCGCACATCCGGCCAAAAGGCTCTCCGGTGAAAAACTCGGCGCTGACCTCCACCGGCATAGTTCCGTTTATGGAGCGCTACTCCAACTCAACCCGCGAAGTGGCGCAGGATGGCCGGCGCGGAGCGCTCATGCTTTCCGTTTCCATTAAACATCCCGACTCCGAAGACTTTATTGATGCCAAACTGGAGCAGGGAAAAGTAACCGGCGCCAATGTGTCGGTAAAAATTCAGGACGACTTCATGCAGGCTGTAGAAAAAGGGGAAATGTACCGGCAGACTTATCCCGTACAGTCAGACTCTCCGCTTTATACCAAGGAGACAGACGCATTGAAGCTTTGGAATAAAATCGTGAGAAATGCATGGCAGTCAGCCGAACCCGGCATCCTCTTCTGGGATACCATCATCCGGGAATCGGTGCCCGACTGTTATGCCGACCTGGGCTACCGGACCGTCTCTACAAATCCATGTGGTGAAATTCCCCTGTGTCCCTATGACAGCTGCCGCCTGCTTGCCATAAATCTCTACTCCTATGTCGAAAATCCTTTCACACCAAATGCAAAATTCAATTTCGACCTGTTCAAAGAGCATATCCATTATGCCCAGCGCATTATGGATGATATTATTGACCTGGAGCTGGAAAAAATTGATGCAATTCTTGCAAAAGTGGATGCTGACCCGGAACCGGAGGAGATCAAGGCGGTGGAAAGAAGACTTTGGGAGAACATCAGCAAAAAAGCAAATGAAGGACGCCGTACAGGTATTGGTATTACTGCCGAAGGGGATATGCTGGCAGCCCTCGGATTGACCTATGGCAGCGATATCGCTACAAGTTTTTCCGAAGAAATTCACAAAACAGTTGCACTGGAAGCTTACCGCTCTTCGGTTTTTTTAGCAAGGGAGCGCGGGGCATTTTCCATTTACGATACCGAAAGAGAGAAAAATAACCCTTTTATAAACCGGCTGAAAGAGGCAGATGCTGCTTTGTATGAAGACATGGCAAAATATGGTCGTCGCAACATTGCCCTGCTGACTATCGCACCCACCGGAACTACAAGTCTGATGACCCAAACCACTTCCGGGATAGAACCGGTATTTATGCCCTTCTACAAACGGCGCAGAAAAGTTAATCCGAACGACAAGGATGTCCGGGTTGATTTTGTGGATGAAGTGGGCGACCACTGGGAGGAATATACCGTGTTCCACCACAAGTTTAAAATCTGGATGGAAATTAACGGATACGACATCAACCGCGAATACACCCAGGAAGAGCTGGATGAGATTGCCGCAAAATCACCCTATCACAAAGCTACGGCAAACGATGTGGANNCTGCCTGCAACTGCCACTGAAGAACTGGTTGGGCAACTCTATTTCGAAGCATGGAAAAGCGGATGCAAGGGAGTAACCGTTTACCGCGACGGCTCCCGCTCAGGAGTGCTTATTGCCAATACCGGAACGGAAAAGAAAAAATCGGGCTTCCCGACCAAACGTCCCGAAAAACTGGAAGCGGATGTAGTGCGCTTTCAGAATAACAAGGAGAAATGGATTGCTTTCATGGGATTGATGGATGGCAAGCCCTACGAAATTTTTACCGGCTTGTCCGATGATGAAGACGGAATTTTACTGCCACGCTCAGTTACCGGCGGATATATCATAAAGAGCTATGATAGTGAGGGGAATTCAAGATACGATTTTCAATATATAAATAAGCGTGGATACAAAACCACCATTGAAGGATTATCCTACAAGTTTAATCCGGTTTTCTGGAATTATGCGAAGCTTATTTCCGGAACGCTGAGACATGGAATGCCTATCCACAAGGTAGTTGAGCTGGTTACCAGTTTGCAGTTAGACAATGAAACCATCAATTCATGGAAGGCAGGTGTTGCCCGCGCACTCAAGAAATATATTCCCGACGGAACACTGGCTGAAGATGCTCTGTGTGAGGATTGTGGCTCAGACGATGTTGTCTATCAGGAGGGATGCCTCACCTGCTTAACCTGCGGTTCATCAAAATGCGGCTGATTTTATACCAAACCGATTTAGGAATAGTCCGGTCATTTGTGGTTTAATCCCGGGCAGAAAACTCGAAAATTTTTTTGTTGAATAAAAAGAAACCGGAGCTGAAAATTTTCAGCTCCGGTTTCTTTTTTCTGATGCTTTCTTACTGAAAGCACTTTTGAGAAAATGCTCACCAGGCTTTAACTTTCGATCATTTTCTGATAATCATCGGCGGAAAGCAGCTCATCCAGCTCGGAGGGATTGCTCATTTTAATTTTAATCATCCATCCTTTGCCGTATGCATCTTTGTTGACCAACTCCGGCTCATCGACTAAGGCGGCATTTACTTCAATAACCTCACCGCCAATGGGCATAAATAGATCAGAAACTGTTTTAACCGCTTCCACGGTTCCAAAAGTATCACCCTTGTTGAGCTCTTCACCTTCGGTCTCAATTTCAATAAACACCACATCGCCCAACTCTCCTTGGGCATAATCGGTTACTCCAACGGTGGCAATTTCACCTTCTACACGAATCCACTCATGGTCTTCCGTGTATTTTAATTCTGCTGGTATTTTCATATTTTAATAATTAAAGAATTTTTACTGTAAGATATACGCCTCGCCATTAAGGGAAACTGTCTGACATATTATTTCACATGACCTGTTTCTTTAAATTTGATTTTTAAATTTTTCCAAATTTAATATTTTTTGTCACTAATTTCTGAAAAAAATGGAATTAAATGATTTAAAATTCCTATTTTCCTGATATTAACACAAATAGCTAAGCACTGCTACAGGCAAGAGCTGTGATGAAAGCAGGTTATTAGCTCCTCTGCTCTGCTAAAAGAGTTGCAAACAAGGTGAATTCGTGAATGCACAAATATGTTAATCTGATAACCATTTTTTTGTAAGATGATATTTTAACAGGTCTCATTTTGTATTTTTGCATGGAGAATCAACTGATTTTCAGAATTGATTAAAATAATTTATATTGTGCATAACAAAACAGAACATGTTTTCAGAAAAAATATCCTCTCTAAAAGCGCTTGACAATGCAGCGCAAAAGCTGATTTCGAGTTTCCCCGGGCAAAGAGTATTTGCTTTTTACGGGAAGATGGGCTCCGGGAAAACAACATTTATTCAGGCGGTCTGCCGGGCAATCGGAACCGGGGATAATGTGACCAGCCCAACTTTTGCTATTATTAATCAATACAATACTGAAGAGGGAGAGCCCATTTATCATTTCGATTTCTACCGGATAAAAGATGTGGAAGAGGCTTTCGATTTAGGATACGAAGATTATTTCTACAGCGGAAATTATTGCCTGATTGAATGGCCCGAAAAAATTGAATCGCTGTTGCCTCACAATTTTGTGGAGGTGAGAATTGAAGTTCTTGAAAATGAAAAAAGAGTGATCACTGCAAAATTTTGAAAGTTTGATGATAGAATGTAACTTGCTGCACCATTTCACTGTTTAAAATCGATTATACATGGCAACCCGCGAAGGAATAAAAGAAAAGGAATTGGTTTCAAAAACCATGTTGATACCCCAGGAAGAGATGCTGGAAAAAATGAGCAGAGGAAAAAAAATTAAAATTGGCATTCCTTCAGATTTTTCCAAAGTGGAATACCGGGTTCCTCTCACTCCACAGGGGGTTGATTTGCTTACATCATACGGGCACGAGGTTTTTATTGAACAGGATGCCGGGAAGATGACCAACTATTCGGATGATGAATACCGTGCCGTTGGTGCTTATGTTGTTGAAAGTAAAGAGGAAACTTTCCAGTGTGATATCATCCTGCGCATTGCACCGTTCGACTATGACGAAATCAATTCGATGAGAGGAAATCAGGTTCTGTTTTCCAATATGCAGATTCAGGCGCAAAGCAGTGTGCTGTTGCAAAAGATGATTCAAAAGAAAATAACTGCCATTGCCTATGAAAATATTGAAAATGAACAGGGTTTTTTGCCATTTGTCCATCAGATGAGTCAGATTGCAGGTGCAACGGCAATAACCTTAGCAAGTGAATACCTGAGCAACACCCGAAACGGGAAAGGGGTACTATTTGGAGAAGTTACCGGCATCACTCCTTCGGAGCTGGTGATAATAGGCACCAGCACCGCTGCCGAATATGCAGCACGTGCTGCCCTGAGCTTAGGGGTGCTGGTGAAAGTCTTTGACACTTCGGTCTATAATTTAAGCAAACTGGAAGACAAACTGGGCAGGCGCATTTTTACTTCCGTTTTTTATCCTATGGTTTTGCGAAAAGCGCTTTTGTCCGCCGATGCTGTGATTGGAGCCATGCAGTTCAACACCACTCCGAAATATAAAGTTTCCGAAGATTTGATAAAGGTGATGAAGGAGGGTTCCGTGATTATCGACCTGAATGCAGGGCAGGGGGGATGTTTTGAAACGACAAGATGTACAGACCTGAATAATCCCGTTTACTTAAAGCACGGAGTGGTACATTACTGTGTGCCAAACTCTCCGGCTATCGTTGCGCGGACAGCATCCATTGCGCTGAGCAATAACCTGCTCCCTCTTCTGCTTGCCATTGGTGACAGCGGAGGAGTGCACAACTACATAAAAAATTTCAGAGGATTTCGAAAAGGAGTCTATCTCTATTCCGGCATTTTAACCAATCACGAGCTTGGCAGGCTTTTTAACCTGCCCTCTAAGGATATTGACCTGCTGATGTCTGTGTTTTAGTCTTATTCTTTCACCAAAATCACCATGGAGACTGCCGGCAGCAGTATGTTTTCAGAAACAATTTTTTCTGTGGTTTCGTCATCAAAAAAATTATCGCCCTGAACCGCAATCCGGAAACTGCCTTCAGGCAGTGGTTGCAGCAAATCTTCCCGGGTTCCGTTGAAAAGCATAACTATCTCTTTCCATGTGTCGCCACAGGCAGCCCCGTTGATGCAGTAGCTTACAATCCCAATTTTATAATCAGCACAAAAACTGATATTNNAGGTTTCTGTAATATTCAAAAACATCATAATAGGTTTTTTTTCTTTCCCAGTCTATTTGGTTTACTGTATCCGGCGATTTATAGGAGTTTGGATTTCCTCCTTTTGTATAGCACAATTCCACACCTCCGTGCAGAAAAGGTATTCCCTGCGAAGTCAGCACCAGCGCTCCCGCTAATTTCACCATCTTTCGCATCTCCTCATCGGAAGCTTTCGGGCAACTGAATTTCAGCTTGTCCCAAAGCGTGTAGTTATCGTGGCATGAAGCATAGTTGACGCACTGGTCAGGCTGGCTTGCCCAGGGATTTTTGGATGTTTCAACGTAGTTGTAAACAATTTGCGGATGATAAACAGCTCCCACCACACCAAATTTAACCGGCTCTTCGCGCAGGCTCAGTCCGCTGATGAAACCCTTGCTTTTTTTCAGGCTGTCGTTTCCTTTCAGTGCATCGCGGAAATCGTCATTGAAAGCAGCAATTCCGGGCAGTTTGCTCATGTTGGTTTTCACGGCACGCCGGCTTTCGGGCATGGGGCTTTTGTCGGCTGTCCAACCTTCGCCATAGAGCAGCAATCCGGGCAATTCCCTCCGGATGGCATTCATTGTGTCCAGATCGTAAACGCCCATCAGGTCAAAACGGAATCCGTCAATATGAAACTCATCAGCCCAGTATTTCAGCGAGTCAATAATATATTTGCGCACCATTGTGCGCTCGGTAGCCAGCTCATTGCCGCATCCCGTAGCATTTGCAAAGGAGCCGTCCGGTTTTTGGCGATAAAAGTAGCCTGGAACGGTCTGGTTTAAAACCGATTCCTTTGCAAAATAGGTGTGATTATACACCACATCCAGCACCACGCCGATTCCGACATTGTGCAGCGCCTGCACCAGCAGCTTAAACTCCTTGATTCTTTTTGTGCCGTTATACGGATTGGTTGCATAGGAGCCTTCAAGTGCATTGTAGTGTAACGGGTCGTATCCCCAGTTGTATTTTTCCGACGGATTTTCTTCATCCACGGTATAGAAATCGTTCACCGGGAGTAGATGCACATGTGTAATACCCAGCTCCTCAAGGTGAGACAAGCCGGTAGCCAAACCATCGGGAGATTGTGTGTTGTTTTCAATGAATCCTAAAAATTTTCCTTTGTTTTCAATTCCTGAGTTACCGGAAACGGAAAAATCGCGAATGTGAATTTCATAAATTACAGCATCCTGAAAACTTTTAAAAGGCAGCCTTGTGTCATGTTTCCAACCTTCGGGGTTGGTTTTTGCCGGATTATAAATCATTCCCCGCAAACCATTCACGCCCACACAACGCGCATAAATGTCCGGAATCTCTTCTAACCAATCACCATCGTTTATGCGTAGTGTGTAGAATTTTCCTTCATAATCCCCGTTTAAAACGGTTGACCAGGTTCCGTTACCATCTGCCTGAAGTGTGGTTTTGTAAAACTCCTCTCCCCCCTTTCCGTCTTTGTAGAGCCTGAGTTCTATTATTTTGGCTGTCGGTGCCCAAATTTTTACGGTTGTCTTTTCCGGAGCCCAGAAAACACCTAAATCATCACCGCTGTAAACCGGGTAGGTCGAAAAATCAATATGGTTAAATTTCCAATCCCTCATTATACATTAAATAATGTTTTGCGAAGCAGAACTTTACTGCTGCCTAATTTTTTGCCGTTCACTTCTGAAACGATCACTTTCATTCTGGGTAACTTTTTCAGGGTTCTGTCGAAGCCATAGAACTGNNGTCAATATCCAAATCGGTTTTCCCGGTATTGATAATAGTGAGTTCAACCGAATCGGGGCGAAAAGAGCGATTCTTTTTCAGGCTGACATCTATTTTTTTCCGCTTTGAAAGCCGGAAATCAAACAGTTTGTGTTGTTTGCCGCTATTCATCCATAAAAAAAGAAGAAGCCCTGCAATGGCAATAGCAACTACAAACCAAATCAGTTTGTGTCCTTCAGGCCCGATTTCATTTTGAGATTTAATCTGCAAAATGAAAGCCGGCGGAAAAAAAATTGTCAATTTTTGGGTCATCCATTGAATTTTGCACAAAAATAGCAGTTTTTTCGGGTTAAGCATGGTTAATTTTTTTATCCTTCTTTTTCAAATTTTTGCTTCTCTTCAAAATAAAAGACAACTTTGTATTCTTTTTTGTGTTCACGATTATTTGCTAAAAAATATATTTCCATGAAAAATTTGATTTGTCCGATATCCGATGAGAAAATTGATGAGCAGGTAACAAGATTAAATGCTCTGTTCGTCATTCTGTTTGTAGTTGCAGGAATTCTGTTTGACTCTGTTTGGTTTCTGCTGTTCATCACCATTGATTTTTTTCTTCGTGCATTTAGCTTTTCAAAATTCAGTCTGGTGAGATGTGCCAGCGTTGCACTTGCCAAACTTCTCATGTTACCAAAGAAACCCATAGACAAAGCGCCAAAAATTTTTGCCGCGCGGCTTGGATTTCTGATGGCGTTTGTCATTTCAATTCTTTTTTTACTGCAACTTCCCTCATCAGCACTGGTTTTTGCTTCAATTCTGATTTTCTTTGCAACACTCGAAATGGTTTTCAAAATCTGCATCGGATGCCATATCTATGCCTACGTGGTTTATCCGTTCTACAGAGGGAAGCCATGAACCCGGGCACAGGTTAAGGTATCCCTGTTATTTTAGTTTTTTCTCTATTTAAACATCTGATATTCAGCATTATTTACAAAAGTATGCTGTATAACATACTTTCAAACTTGACATTTTCCGCTTTTTATTCAGAAATTTACCCTATCAATTCAATAGGATAAATAGTTTAAGTATGAAAACACATTTGAAATCACTCGTATTCTTGTCGGCAATGCTGGCTGGGCTGGCATTAAGTGCACAGAAAATTTACACAACCGTTCCCGAACAAAGTAAGGTGGTTATTAAAGGTACTTCCACTCTGCACGACTGGCAGATGGATGCCAAAAATTTTAAAACAGAAATGGTTTTGGAAGAAAAAGGAGAAAAGGATTTGCGAATATCCGGTGTTTCTTTCAGTTGCAAGTCTTCTGATGTGCTGGGAGAACAGAAACTGATGAACAACAAGGCGCATGATGCCCTGAAAGTGAAACAGTTTTCAGATATTAAATTCAACCAGTCGGAAGTGAAAATGGAGTCAGCCAACAGTAACTCCTTTAAAGGGTATGTGATTGGTAAACTTGAAATTGCAGGTGTTTCACGCAATGTTGAGCTCCCGTTTTCGGGCGAGGTTAATTCGGGTGAAGACGTCTCTGTTTCCGGAAGTTTTCGGATGAAAATGAGCGATTACGGAATTGTTCCTCCCTCCGTTATGATGGGAACCATCAAGACCGGTGATGAAATCACCCTTGAATATTCCTTTATGATGCAATCTGAGGAAGCTTTATCTGCTGTTAAATAAATAAAATCTCTGTTATGCGAAAAATTATCATTATATCTTTTCTGTTTTTTAGTGTTTTTGCCGGTTATGCTCAGCAATTTGAAGAACCAAAAGTTGAAAGTGAATCCTTCACAAAGGTAAAGGTTGAGGTGGGCGGCGATTTTGCCATTCAGTATCAGGCGTTGGACCATGAAGCCAATAATCCGGGTTATCCGCTGATTGCATTGGGCTCCAACCTGAATCTGCCCACAGCAAACTTCAACCTCAATACGCTTCTGGCACCGGGAATAAAAGTCAATCTGGAAACGTACCTTTCTTCGCGTCACCACAACGAAGCATGGGTAAAGGGCGGCTACCTGCTCATCGATAAAATGCCGTTTCTTCCGGCTTCAGATAAATTGATGGAATATCTGACCATTAAAGCCGGGGTGATGCATCCCAATGTGGGCGACCACCATTTCCGGCGCTCAGACAATGGAAGCGTTTTGCGAAATACTTTTGTAGGCAATTATATTTTGGATGACTACTCCACCAACACGGGAGTGGAGGTGATGTTTCGCAATAACGGATGGCTGCTGATGGGTGGCGTCAACAACGGAACATTGAATCCGGCGCTGGCAACGACTAAGGGCACTGGTGAGGGAAAAGAATATATCGAACGGAATATGGTGGAAGAGCTGGCGTTTGTGTGGAAAGCATCCTACGACAAACAGATTTCGGAAGTTTTTCGCCTGCGGGCAACGCTCTCCGGTTCGCACCAAGGCGAAACCATTTCGGGTTCGCTTCACAGCGGCGACCGCACCGGCTCACGCTACTATTTTGTGATGAACAGACAGGCTGGCGACGGGTCAGAATTTGATGTAAGCAAAAATTTCACTTCCGGAAATTTCAGCCCGGGATCATTCACGAAAGACAATACGTTGGTTGCCAATCTTCTTCTGAAATATTCCGGACTGGAGCTTTTCGGAACTTTTGAAAAAGCCAAGGGGATCACCACCAGAGCAGTTGATTACGACTTTGTGCAGTTTGCCATGGAGGCGATTTACCGCATGGGCAAGCAGCAGCAGTGGTTTTTGGGTGCGCGGTATAATACGGTAGCCAATAAAGAGACCTCGCCACAGATGCAGGTCAGCCGCGTGCAGTTTGCCGGGGGCTGGTTTATGACAAAAAATGTGGTGATGAAACTGGAATATGTTGACCAGAAGTATGAAAACTTCACGGCAACTTATGGCGACAAAGCCGGATTTAGTGGCTTTATGCTTGAAGCCGGCATATCTTTTTGATGAACAGAAAAAAGCTGTTTTTGTAAAGACACATTAATTAAGACCGGAATGGCAAAAGTGATTGTTTGGATTCTTTTCTTTAGATTTTTTTCGGTTGGAAACGCGCCAACTGAAAGCACCCGCAATATTGCGATTGAAAATATCGATTCGCAATTGGTAGAAATGACGATTACGGGGGAAACCAACATCAACCGTGTTAATTTTTATTTGAACAATCCGCAGAAAAAAAATTCCTTTAGCCATGTTTCTGGAGAAGTGAATGCCCATTCGCTCACTTTCAACATTCCGGTCAATTTTCTCGAATGTCACAATAAACTGATGTTGAATGATTTTCGGAAAATGCTCAAAGCAGATGAATATCCGGTAGTAACCATTGGAATTGATACTCCGGAATTTGAGGGGATTTTAACCCGAAACGAATCGTCTTCAATTCCCATGGAGGTAACACTGTCCGGCATCACTCAAAAACTTTATTCCAGCTATTCTATCCAAACCACTTCGCCCGATTTACAAACCCTGACCGGCGATGTAACTATCCGGCTTTCCGATTTTTCCATGAAGCCGCCGCAAAAAATGATGGGATTAGTTAAACTGTCTGACGAAATAATTATTAACTTTAAGATTTTAATAAAAACCGCTTAGATTGGCTTTAACGTGAAATTCAATACCCGAACGAGATATGGAATCCGGGCAATGCTTGAAATTGCCAGTCACCCTGCTGAGCAGGGTGTTTTTCAAAAAGATATTGCCGAAAATCAGGAAATTTCAATAAAATATCTGGATCACATTATTCGTGATTTGAAAGTTGCCGGGTTGCTTGTCAATGCCAAAGGAAAAAAAAGCGGGTATGTACTCACCCGCCCGGCCGAAAAAATCACTATTTACGATATTTTTCAAGCATTTGAACCGGCAATTGTAGTTGTGGAGTGTTTGTCGGAAACCTGCACCTGCACCCGCCAAAGCAAGTGCCCCAGCAAGTTAATATATAGTGAGCTCAATTCCTTGATTATAGATCATCTTGAAGGAGTAACCCTCCGGGATTTGGTTAAAAAACAAAAGCTGTTGGAGCTGGCGGAATTAAATCCCGAGATTACCTGAATAAAGTTCAGAAAAAAAAATTGCAGTAAGAGTTTCAGCACACACTGTTTCGAAAAGGGTTTTGATAATCAACATCAAGTTATTTCGTGACAAACCCTAAGCTCTGCCGGTTAATTTCCCATCTCTCTTGTTATTCAAAAATTTTCTTCTTACATTTGCTCATTATGTTTCATTAAGAATTATCAGCAAACACGACCTTGTGGAAAATCTAAACGGGAGAAATCCCGATTTTTCCGAATTAAGTGATTTTAAAAATAGTATAACCAAAGTAATAGCAAATGGAAAGACGCAATTTCATTAAAAAAGCCGGCGCCGCATCAGTCGGATTAAGTTTGTTTCCCACCTTCATCAAGGCATCTGCATTGGGGCGCGACGGGCATGTGGCTCCGAGCGACCGAATATCAATGATCTTGGTTGGGTGCGGATCACAGGGAGGTTACGATTTGAGCAGTTTTCTGCAATCGGATGAAATGCAGATTGTGGCGCTTTGTGATATTGATGAGAACCAATTAGTTAGAGTCAAGGGCAGTGTGGATAAA
>MTKW01002595.1_pt1 | contig 15306 bp, 15 predicted proteins | sample 1042761 | NCBI WGS metagenome assembly MTKW01 (sample SAMN06205366, study PRJNA360243) | anaerobic digester metagenome | biome: Wastewater treatment plant; feature: Anaerobic digester sludge; material: sludge; isolation source: anaerobic digester fed with sludge from wastewater treatment plant ... | reverse complement strand
TCGTCGACGATGACGCATCGCATCATCGAATCTGCCGGCACGTGAGATGTTGGTAGTCACCTCTTTTCCCATATGAAAAACTATAGCATGTAAATCTTTGATCGATATGTGCAAAGTGCCCGGTTTTCTCGGTAATTGGTCCCTTTACGCTCACTTAATCGTTTAATGTTTGAGTCGTCGACAAAGAAGGAAGGTTAAATCATTAAAAACCAAAAAACGATGCGCGGCAGTGAAGTTTCACTGCCGCGCATCGCGTGGTGCAAAACGGAAGACGAAATCGTTCGTCTTAGTCTGCTTCTTTCACTTTGTGTGCCAGCGCCGTCGCCGGTTTACTCGGCACTTCGTCCGGAAACTCCGGATCTTCTTTTCTGATCTTTCGCTGCCAGGCATGCATCGCGAGCGACAAGGCGATGACCCCGTACGACACGAAGACACGGAAATACTCACCGACCATCGCGTCGCCGAACAGCTCTCTGCCGGCTTGCGGTGCGATGATGAAGAGCAGATGGAACAAGGTAACCCCGATCAGGGCTTGTTTGTTGGTCGCCTTACTGACCGAGGCACCGCCGACCAAGAGCGCTGCGACGGCGAATTGACCGATCTGCAAGTGGGCGCCGTAGGTTGAGAAGGTACCGATATTTTGCAGGTAGATCAACTGGCCCCAACAGGCGAGCACGGTCGATAGCACCATCGCGATGACGCGCGTACGGTCGACATCGATGCCGGACGCCGCGGCCACCGTCTGACTTTGCCCGACGGTGCGCATGTTTTGACCGAGCCTCGTGTTTAAAAGTCCGTTGTTGAACGCGCAGAGACCGGCGATCAGGATAAACGGCAGGACGGGCAGTTTGACCGACATGATCAAGGCTTCAAGACGCGGCACATAGGTCAGCCCGAAGACGACGCCGGCCAGGACGATCATGAAGATGCTGCGTGTACGCGAAAAGCCGGGCATCGCCGTTTTCCGGTTCCGGTATAGGTGGTAGAGATTGCGTAGCGCCACAAAGGCCAGGAAGAGTGGCAGAGCGACGATTAGATTGACCCGGTCGGCGAACAGGTGTTTTTCAATCGCGGGGAGGTAGGTCAAGCCGTAGATCACCGCTACGACGGCGAAGATGATCCAGTCTTTATGTTCGAACGATCGTTTCTTGCGCAGATGCAAGATCAGTTTTCCGGCGGTGATCACGGCGATGATGATGAATAAGCCGAGCGCCAGGTCAATGATCTGGACGCGGTCGAGCGTGTACTTGAGCGATCCGGTAAGATCGATCGCGTTTTTCACGCCCATCCCGCCGTCGATGATGAACCGTGGATCGGTCGCCGGAATCACGCCGCCTATGAGTACGAGAAACAAAAGCTGGTACAGTCCGTCGGCGAAATAGCCGAGGATCAGTCCGGCGATCATCTCCGCCCCCTTCATCTTGTTGAACAGCTTACCGACGAGATAACCGAATAATATGGCCATCGGCGTCGCCAGGGCGACTGCGAGCATCATGCCGCCAAAACCGGTGAAGCGCCAGTAGACAGTCGCAAATACGGCGATCTGGGCGGCGATCGCACCGATCACGATGCCGAAGTTCAAGCCCATGCCGGCGAAGACCGGGATTAAGAGGGCGAGCACGGTGAAGCCGTTACGTGCGATGCGCGTGAACACCTCACTTAGCACCGTCTCAATCTGGCTGCCGGATACGACGAAGGCACCGTAGCAGAGGAGGGCGAACACGATCATCACCTTGTTGTCAAACAATAAGGTTTTGAGGCGATCGGCGAACGAATCTTTCGTCTCGAGTGTTAACCGTTTGTTTTGGTTCATCGCTGATTCCCTCCCTTCGTTTTCGATAAGGCATAGAGAATGATGCCGTTCGAGATGATCATGCGCATGACCTCCGGTAGTGCCGAGACGTTGACCAGTTGGTTGGCGACCGGCAACGCGACGGTCAGGATCCCCTGAAAGAGGAGCGTTCCGATAATCACGTTCGAGATTCTCGCGCGCGTCACGGTCGCACCGCCGAGCAAGATTGAGGCGACAGCCGTGAAGCCCATCATCAGGGGCGCATTGTAGAGCTGTAAGAAGCCGTACGTCTGCGCGTAGATGATGATGCCGACGGCACCGAAGACGGTTGAGATCGAGGTTCCCAAAATCCGCATGCGATCGACATTGATGCCGTTTGCTCTGGTGAATAATTCGTTTTCACCGGCCGCACTCAGGGCAACCCCCGTCTTGGAACGGAAGAACAACCAGACGACGAGGCAGCAAAGTGCGAAGACCAGAATCAGGCCGAGCGGCAAGATGAAGCCGCTGTCGGCGACATCGATCGCGAGGAAGCTTAGCCCCGCCGGTTGTTTGACCTTGATCGAGCCGACATCGCTGACCTCCGGCGAGATCGTGATGCTACGCGCCGTCTCGTAGATTCTGGGATCGCTTAAAAGCCCGCCGAATGATTCCTGCAGGCTCGCCGTGTTTCTAAGTCCACGCCCGATCGGCCAGCGCAACTGACCGTTTTTGAAGTTCAAAATGACCCAGACGATATTCATCATGGCGATCGAGGAGAAGCCGACGTAGGTCGACACGGTCATCTCCGATCCTTTGACCCGGTTCAAGAGAAGGCCGTAGGCTGCGCCGACAAGCGCAGCGATAACGATCGCTATGACGAGTGCCAAAAGCAGGCTGAGCCAGGCTGCAGCGGCGCCGAGATGCAGGAACCAGCCGCCGTTGAACGCCACTTCCATGGCGATGACGACGCCGACCAGGCCGCTCACGACACCGAGCGAGATACCGAAGTTCAAACCGATGCCGCTTTGTACGCCTGGCACCATCGCCAGGACGAGAATGCTGTACATCAGCCAGCGGCGGATGATATCACTGAATAGAAATTGCGGGTTTAACCCGAGCGCCAGGCCGGAGATGATCAAGGCGATAAAGAAGATGCCGATGATCAAGCGGGGAAGCCCGACGCTGTTGACAAATTTTCGAACGCCTGTCATGCACTCACATCCTCTCTGCTCAAACCGCTCATGGCAAGGCCGTAATCGGCGTCGGAAGCGTCCGGCGCGAGCACGGCCGAGATCTTTCCTTCCGAGACGATCGCGATGCGATCACAGATGGAGCGGAGCTCGGCAAGTTCGGAGCTGATTACGACAATCGTCGTGCCTTCCTCCAGATTGATCTTTCGCAGATATTCGAGCACGAGCTTTTTGGCTCCGATGTCGATGCCTCTCGTCGGTTCGGCAACCATCAAGATGTTTGGCTTCAAGGTCAATGCTCTGGCCAGGCACACTTTCTGTTGATTGCCGCCGGACAGACTGCCGACCGTCTGCTCCGGTCCGGTGCAGCGGATATCGAGGAGCTTGATCATCGCTTCGACGTGTTGACGCGACTTTTTTCTATCAATGAAACGGCCTTTGAGGAATTCGTTTTTCACCTGCATCGCCGAGAAGATGATGTTTCTCTCAATCGATTCTCCAAGGAGCAAGCCGACGCCGCGTCGATCTTCCGAGACGAACGCGATATCTTTTCGTAGCGCTTCGCCTCGCTTGCTCAAGTCGAGCTTTTCGCCGTGTACGATGACACTGCCTTCAGTCTCGAAAAGTCCCTGGATGCCGTTATGGATGCCGATCTTGCCTTGACCTGCCAGACCGCCGAAGCCGAAGATTTCGCCTTCTCTTATTTTGACATTGATCTGGCGTACCTTTTCACCGGGCATATCGACCCGGTAATTGATCAGCTCGAGGGCGATCCGATCGTCATCGATGCGACGCGTGTCCTCTGCGGAATCGTCGACCAGTTTTTCGACGCTGCGACCGATCATGAGCTGTGCGATTTCGACGAGATCCGTCTCAACGACGTCTTTTCTCGCGATGAATTCGCCGTCTCTCAGAATCGTCAGGCTGTCTGCCACCTCCATCACCTCGTCCAGACGATGAGTGATGAAGATGATCGCGATGCCGCGCGACGCGATCAAGCGCATGATCTCCAAAAGCCGGTCGGCTTCACTTTCCGTGAGCACGGCCGTCGGTTCGTCGAAGACGAGCAGTTTGATTCCCGTTTTGTCGATCTCGCGAGCGATCTCGACAAACTGCTGGAAGCCGATCGGCATGCCTGCGACTTTCGCATACTCTTCGATATTCATCATGCCGATGGAATCGAGCGCTTTACGGCTGTCGGTGGACATTTTTTCCCACTCCATGTGATCCAGATCTCGACCGAACACACGATCCATCAACGGCAGAATCGAGGATCGCCCGATCTCTCGTCCGACCTTGATGTTCTCGGTAACGGTGAAATCCGGGATGAGCATGAATTCCTGATGAACCATGCCGATGCCGTATTTCATCGCTCCTTGCGGATCCTGAATCCTGATGACTTTTCCTTCGAGTTGAACCTGGCCTTCGAAACCGCCCGTCTGATGGATCACCGGCATGCCGAAGAGCACGTTCATCAAGGTCGATTTGCCGGCGCCGTTTTCTCCCATCAGGGCATGAATTTCGCCCGGTTTTATTTTAAGGCTCACGTTTTTGAGTACGCGGTTGCCGAAATACTCCTTCGTGATGTTGTCCATGGACAACAGGTATGGTGTCTCCAAAATGACCCCCTCTAATGTGAAAGGGGCACCAGCAGCGTTGGCTTTACCGGTGCCCCGCGAACGAATCAATTAAGGTTTTATGTTCCAGGTCGGCAGCGATAAAGCATACCGACCTGGACTTTCACCCTTGGTTCGTTAACAAAGCCTTGATTGGCAGCTGGCACTAATCGTCGGCCGCTTTACTGAAGTCATAGAACGGCGCGAGGAACAAGAAGAAGTTTTCGAGTTCACCCTTATCCGGATCGACGTAGTTACTGATCTCCAGATTACCTGCGTTTCTCTCCATAGCCACTTCCTGTACGGTCGCCTTGTATGCTTCTAAATCGTCGCGGTCGACTTCACCTTCAAGCCATTTCATGGCAAAGGTGACGCCGGCGTCGATCATCAGCATGTTGAACGGGACGCCCCAGGTCGACATGCGTTCGGCCTGACCGCCTTCCAAGAGTTTTTCGGAAATCTGGTCGAGCATGTACTGCACGTCGCCTTCATGTCCCTTAACTTCAATCGAGAGGGCGGCCGGATAGCCGTGATACGGGCTCGGGCAGCACTGCTGCGGCATGATTGCGCCTTCTTCGAAGACAGTACGGATCAGCGGTTCCTGCATCGAGCAGTTGGTGGAGAAGAACGCCGTGTCTTTGCCGTACTGTGCTACCTGACGCGGCACGTCTTCAATGATGAACTGCTGTGCGCCGGAGACGCCCTGGTCACCGGTCGGGTCGGGTGCATTCACTTCGACCAGGGTAATGCCGATCTCCTCGGCCGTCTTCTTCATAATATTCAGACGGTTCGCGATCGTGGCATAGCCCAAGTGGCGCGGGAACGAATAGTGGATGAGTGTCTTGGCGCCCATCGCTTTTGCTTCGGTCGGGATGGTTCTACCCATCGAGATCTCATCGACTAATGTATTGATATCGGCTTTTTCCGCCATGACGGCCGGATCTTCGGCGACGACGCCGCAGATAAACAGCATGTCGGGGCGCGTCTCACGCACTTTGTCGATGGAGGCTGCCGTACCCGGTACCGCCTGTCCGACGACGATCGCTTTGACCAACGGATCGGATGCCATGCTGACATACTGCGAGATGGTCGTCTCGGTCTCCGTCGAGAAGTTGTCGGGATAGGTGGAGTGGACAATCTTGTCTGCGCCGTGTTTTTCAATCAGGGCGAGCGCTTCTTGGAATTCTTCTTCACCTTGGGAGACCGTTCCGGTCATAATACCGATCTTGTACGGCTCCACATCGGTTTGAGGTGCTTCTTCAGATTCGGTTTCCGGAGTTGTCTCCGGTGGGGCAGTCTCCGCGTCTACCGCTTCCGTCTCTGGCTGAACCTCGGTCGCGGGAGTTGATTCTGGAGCGTCCGTCTGCTCGGCGACCTGTCCACGGCATGCCATCAGGGGCAATACCATGGCCAGAACAACGAGCAGAATGAAAAGTGTTTTGAGTTTTTTCATTACCTTTCCTCCTGTAATGTTCGGTGTGACTTTCCTAAAGTCAGATCAAACAACGATCTAAAGTCACCACTTCATGTCCCAATATTTCCATTAGTCAAATTATTAGGGGATAAAAGTGTTAATAATTCATCAAATTTTTGTCAAATGGAAATATGAGCAGGCTCGTGAACATTGATATCTCGATCTTATCCGTGTATTGCGGATAAATAATGAGAGAAGAACATATTTAAGAATATGCAGTCATTGCATAAAGATAGATCAGCCGTGTTATCTAAAAGGCGCAACAAAGGCTTTAAGTAAAAGGACAGAGCAATATAAGAAGGAAAAGTATAAGACATATATAAAGCCCCCACCTGGTTCGCTTCATCAAACTACTATGTGTCGCTTGATGCTCGCGTGTGGGGTACTGTGATGTAATTCTATCACGGCGGAGGTGTTCTCAATAATTCAGTGGATAATCTGTCGCCTTGGAAAGTATCGATTTAGGCTCAGCCAAAATGGGATTTGAAAGTTGACAGCCCCAAGACAGCGCCAAGACAGTCCCAAAGGCTAATATCCTCTCCTCATATCAGCATAACAAAACCCCGAAAGCATTGAGCTTACGGGGTTTTCGCTGGAGCCCTCTGCCGGGATCGAACCGGCGACCTCATCCTTACCATGGATGCGCTCTACCTACTGAGCTAAGAAGGCGACTTATGGAGCGGGTGAGGAGAATCGAACTCCCGTGGTCAGCTTGGGAAGCTGAAGTTCTGCCATTGAACTACACCCGCGATTTTCGCGACGCATTCCAGATTATAGTAGGCACTTGCTCAAAGTGTCAAATATTTGCGTTTTTTCGTCGCACAGCCGCTCTATGCTTGTAAAAAGTGATATCTTTGGTCACATGGAGTACTTATGGCGGTTATTGAGATAGAGAATCTGACAAGGGACTACGGTCGAGGCCGTGGCGTCTTTGATCTCAGCTTTGAGGTGCTGGCAGGTGAAGCGTTCGGTTTTTTAGGACCAAACGGCGCCGGTAAAACGACCACGATCCGGCATCTGATGGGGTTTATTAAGCCGAAACAGGGGCGCGTGACGATCAATGGCTTCGATTGCTGGAACGATCGGGTGAAGATTCAGTCTGCTGTCGGCTATATTCCGGGCGAAATTGCGTTCTTTCACGATATGACAGGTGCAGAGTATCTTCGCTTTCTCGCAAAATACCGCGGTACCGGAAACTCGAAGCAGGCGGAGCTGATCGAACGTTTCGAGCTCGATGACTCGAGCCCGATTAAGAAGATGAGTAAAGGGACGAAGCAAAAGCTCGGTATCGTCGCGGCATTCATGCATAACCCGAATATCTTGATTCTCGATGAGCCGTCGAGCGGTCTCGACCCTTTGATGCAAAGCCGTTTTATCGAATGGATCGATGAAGAGAAGAAACATGGCAAGACGGTCCTGATGTCGAGCCACATGTTTGAAGAGGTTGAACGTACCTGCCATCGCATAGGCATCATCAGGAAGGGAAGACTGGTCGCTCTCGATCTGGCTTCATCGCTTCAGGAAAAACACGCGCGAACATATACTGTGACACTCGAAGATGAGGCGAGTGCTGCCCGGTTTGCTGCTGACTTCGACGGACAGCAAAACGGTCTTCAAGTGACGGTTAGACCGAAACAGTCTTTGGAACGTATCTTTCTCGATTACTACGAGGAGGTGCCTCGTGATTAATGCCGCGCTTTATCGACGTGAACTAAAGAAGTCGTGGAAGACGCTTTTGATCTTCAGCCTGATCTCGACTTTGTACGTGGTGATCATTATTTCGATGTACGATTCNNTGCGTGCCGGGACGAAGGGGTTGCTCGGTTATATGTCGTCATATCTCTACGGCTTTATCCTGATCGTCTTTCCGATGGTCTTTTCGATGATGACGGCCAATCGCCTGATTGCCCGCTACGTGGAACAAGGGTCGATGGCTTCCCTGGTCGCCGCTCCGGTCAAAAGAAGCAAAATCGCATTGACGCAGATGTTCACGTTACTGACGGGGATCATTTTCCTGGTTGTCTATATCACGCTATTGGAGCTGGTGGTCGCGGAATCGAGCTTTCCGGGCGAACTCGACCGCGGCAAGCTGCTTATCATGAACGGCGGTCTGTTGGCCTTGCATCTTTTTATCGGTGCGCTGGCGTTTTTCTTCTCCTGCTTGTTTTCCGACACGAAATACAGTATCGCGTTCGGCTCCGGGATTCCGGCGGTCATGTTTATCATCAAGATGCTCGCGAATGTCGGCGGGGTGGCAAAAAACTTCAAGTACGCGACCTTCTTCTCACTCTATGCTCCCGACGATCTGATTTTACAAAGTTCGTCCGCCTGGTGGGGTATACTTGCGCTCGCTCTCGGTTCTGTTATTCTCTTTATAGCGGCCGTTGGTATATTCTCGAGAAAAGATCTGCACATCTAGAATTGCCAAACATCTTTTGTGTGCCGGTAAGTATAATTACAGATCGTATCTTTCAAATACCTTTTAGCTTGGAATACATGTATTCATTGGATAGTAATACAATATAAATGCTGCAATTCACGTGATATTTATTAAATGTATCACTTAATTTATACTTGAAGGCGAATTAAGGCAATGTTATAATCCGCTAAGTTAACCAAAACACTTCAACTTTAGTAAAACCGTGGAGGTCTCTAATGAGCTACATTCGTTATTTGCGCAAGAAGAATCATCTGACCCAGTCGCAGTTGGCTGATATTCTTGGTGTGACACAGACATCGGTGAGTCAATGGGAAAGCGGTAGGAATTTCCCCGATATCAAGACGGCTCGCCGCTTGGCCGATTATTTCGACACGACGCTCGATCTAATCATGTCACACTCGTCGGACATGGATCCGTCCCTGAAGGCGAAGGACGCCTTGTACGCGGGGAAAGATAGCGGTGGTGTAGCTTTGCAGGATGTGCTTTCACTTGAGATTAAACGCAAAATTCTGAGAATTCTGGAACAGCTCTCGATGACGGCTAAAGTACGTATTCTGGAAAGAGCCGAAGCGTATCTTGAGATTGAGACGATCGAGGCCTCGGCCGATTCGCCGGTCGAAGCTGCGTATTTTGCTGAGGAAACAGATCAGGAAGAGACTGTCTCTGAAGAGTAAACAACCGTCTATTATGTGCAATTAGTCGGCATAATGGATCAAAATGCACCACTCACTTGACAAACTGTCAGTTGAGTACTAGCATGATGTTGTTCTCATATGTCACCTATAGCATCGGACATGCACAGTAGAAGGTGGCAATGAAAAAAGAGAGAACGTCCTGAGAAGGAAAAAGCCGTTGACAACGGTAAACGCACTGAAAGCCTCGTGGTGGCTAACCACAATAGACCGATTAGAGGGTCCAACAGAAACAGCGACGTTTGCAGAGATATTGTCAACAGCGGCAACAGATAGTTCGGTAACGGTTCTTGAGATCAGTTCGGATCTCCCCGTAAGCCAAAGAGTAGGTAGCCGTGCTTTGACCACAGGGCAAAATAGGAAGGAGGACGTACTGATTGGAAGTACACCTCGAGGAAACGGGCGGGTGAACGAGCTTGAATGAAAAGTAAGTGCCCGCCCGTTTCATTTGTTTCTCTTTTAATTGTTAAATGTCGCTGGATAACGTCGTGTAGACTAGGCGTTCGGCCGGAACATGCGCTTTAAGGTTTTTCGCGCCTTCATCTCGTCTCTTTTCATCACTGAAGATCAAAAAATAGGTCGGACCACTACCGGATAATCCGGCGTATAAAGAAGGAATATCTTTGAACCATGCCTCCATATCGGCGGCATCGCTGCGGTCAAATAGGAACGCATTGGCCTTCGCGAGACCGGGGTACATGTCACCTCTTCGGATGCTTTGCACGATCTCTAAGTGATCGATTGGTGTCTGTTCTCCCTGGTCTTTACGCTCATCGATCGCTTTAAAAGCCGCTTTTGTGTTGACCGGTGTTTCACCGAGTAGCATGAGGACCGGTAATTCAGGGAGCGGCTCGAGTGGTTTTACGATCTCACCGATGCCTTGACAGCGTGCCGTGATGCCGCTGAGGCAAAACGGGACATCGGCGCCGATGTCGGTGGCCAGTGCGAGAAGTTGCTCATTTGGCAACGGGGGCACCTTGCATACGCCGGCCTTTTCCTGCAAGTATCGCAGGACGGCGGCTGCGTTGCTGCTACCGCCACCGAGACCGGCTTGCATCGGTATTCGTTTTTCGATCGAGACGCGGTATTTTTTTTCTGAACCGGTCGCCTTGGACCAGGCGGTCAACGCTTTGTAGACGATATTCTTATCATGTTCCGGACAGTTGGGGGTCTGACAAAAAACCTGATGGTCTCTTGCTTGTTTCATTATTTCGATTTGAAGCGTATCGTGCAGGGCGATTTTTTGCATCACGGAATCGAGAAGATGGTAACCATCTTCTCTTATTCCAGTGATTTCAAGTGTCAAATTGATTTTTGCCCGGGATAAGATCGATCCCGGTGTTTGATCGTTTCTTATGAAGCGCACTCCGCTGTTTCATACATGCCGTCTTCGTCGGCGAATGTTACCTCGACGGTCTTGGTCAGCATATCGACGTAGCTGAAAGAGACATACTCATCATAAAAGGGGGTTATCGGACAACGAACGGTAAAGACATTTAACGAACAAGCGTCTAAAAACCCTTCGTGAATTATCGTGCGTTTGCGACCACCATTTGACTTGAGTCGTACTTTGGCTCCGATATGAGCCTCGAGATCTTGCCTACAGGAAAGCAGATCAGCTTTTGCTATCAAAAAGTATCACCTCGATTGCGTAAATATTGCAAACTCGTGCTTTCGGCATTGTAACATAATTTTAACACTGAGACAAGTCGAACAAAGTTTCGCCAAAGTCTGAAATGTGCCACCAATAAGTCGATTCAGCGTTTTTACTGATCGCGCTTTTGTCTCATTTTGTGTCCATCACGGCAGTGGTATTTGGGGTCTACAGGTACTCCGCGATGTCGCGCTCGAAGCCGAGTCCCATCACTTCTCTCGAGTCGGAGACGACGATGAACGCCTGTTTGTCGATCTGCTCGATGAAATCCTGCAAGACCGGCACCTGGCGGTGGGCGAGAACGACCATCAGTACGTTCCGCGGCTGGCCGCTGTGCGCTCCCGTAGCGTGGATTTCGGTCGCACCACGTTCGAGGGTTAAGAGCACGAAGTCGGCGATCTCCTTCTTCTTTTCCGAGATGATAAAGACGGTACGTTTGTTGTTGAAGCCGTCGATCGCGATATCCATCGCGTGTGAGGTCAGATACATGGCGACTAGTGAGTAGAGCACCAGGGTGACCTTACTTTCGCGGTAGAAGTAGACGGTCGACAAGACGATGATCAGGTCGATGATCAGGAGGATCTTACCGATAGAGATCACTCTGAGCTTTCGGAAAATGATGATGCCGAGAATATCGGTGCCGCCGGTCGTATAGCCGGCGCGGATGATCAGGCCGACGGCGATGCCGTAGATGATGCCGCCGAAGATACAATAGATCAGGGGATCGGCGAAGCCTTTATCGAGCGGCAGATCGATATATTTTTCAAACCAGTCAGAGGTCAGCGGGGCGAGCAGATCGATGGCCAGCGAGTAGACGATGGTGCCGATAATACTCTTTACGACAAAGCTGCGGCCGACTTTGAACCAGCCGAGGATCAAGAGCGGAATGTTGAGCAAGATGACCAGGACACCGAACGGTAAAAATTCGCCCTGTCCGGTCAGTTGGAAGATAATCGAAGCGACACCGGAGACTCCGCCCATCGTCAGCTTGAGCGGCGTATAGATCAAGTTGATCGAGAATGCGCCGAGTAACGCGCCCAACACAAGATAGGCAGAGTTACGCAGATGCCGCTTCGTCTTGGACATCACTTTTTCTCCCAGATCTCGCTGTCGAGCCAGATCGTAAACGGCCCGTCATTGACGAGTTCAATCTGCATCTCGGCACCGAATACGCCGCAGGCAACGTCACCCAGTTCGGCTCTGGCCAGATTGACAAAATACTCGTACAGCGCTTCGCCTTTTTCCGGATCGGCGGCTTTTATAAAGCTCGGCCGGTTGCCTTTCCGTAAATCGGCATATAGCGTGAATTGGGAGACAATCAACACCTGGCCGGCGACATCTCGTAACGATATGTTCGTCTTTCCCTGATCGTCACGAAAGATTCGAAGCTGTGAGATCTTCTGCCACATGCGGTCGGCGATCGCCTCCGTATCGTCGTGGGTGACGCCGAGTAAAATGACAAACCCTCCGTCTATCTTTCCGGTCTCTTGTCCTTCAACCGTGACCTTCGCACGTGACACTCTCTGAATCAAGGCGCGCATATCATAGTCTCCTCTCCATGATTGTCTTCAATGTCTGCTTGTCGAGTATAGCAAGCAGGCGGGACGGATTAAAGTAAAAGCGGTAAAGACCATATTTTTCGTTGTCCGGCGAGCGTCTAAGATACCGTTTGACCGCGTAAGGAACGTTATAATATGGCTGGATCGACTCCTCGATCAATGGAGGAATGAATGAAAAAAGGACTTATTGCTCTTATTGCCATTATTGTTGTGCTCGTCGTTTTGGTCTTCACAGCCTACAACGGGCTCGTGCGTGCGAGAGAAGGTGTCACCAATTCGTGGGCTAACGTTGAAGTCACCTATCAGCGAAGAGCCGAATTGATTCCGAATCTCGTCGAATCGGTCAAAGCGTTTGCCGACCATGAAGCCGAGGTGTTGACTGAACTGACCAGGCTGCGCGCCGGGTTTGACGAAGCCGACACACCGGAAGAATATGAGCAGGCCAATCAGCAGCTGAATACGGCGATCTCGGTCGCGGTAGAAGCATATCCGGAGTTACGCTCGAGTGCCCTCTTTCAGGATCTGATGACTGAGCTTTCCGGTACGGAAAACAGAGTGGCGACAGCTCGCCGTGATTACAATCAGGCGGCGACATCTTACAACGCGCGCATACGCTCGCTTCCGGCCAGACTGTATGCCGGTCTCCTGGGATTCGAGCCCGTACAGGTATTTGAGGCGACGCCCGGGGCTGAAACGGCACCGACAGTCAACTTTGATTAATCATGCGTAGATACGGACTCCCGGGACTTATGATCATCATGGCGGCAGCTGTGTTACTGCTGTCCGCCTTTTCTTTCCCGGCTAATCCGACCGCAAAGAAGCTTATCGATCAAGCCGGTGTCGTCAGCGCCGAGACAGAAGCGACGATTGAGGCGGTGAACCGTCAGCTCGCGCCGTCCGGTGCCGAGATTGCCGTCGTCGTCATTAACAGTCTGAATGGCGAATCGATTGAAGCATATTCGACCGCACTTTTTCGCGAATGGGGGATCGGCGACCGTGAGAAGAATAACGGCGTATTGCTGCTGGTCGTCTACCGCGATCGCGAAATGCGGATCGAAGCGGGGTACGGCAGCGAAGGGATCATCCCGGACGCTCTGGCCGGAAGAATCATCCGAAACGTCATCACCCCTTATTTTAAAGAAGATGCCTATGACGTCGGCATTCTCGAAGGCTTCAATGCGATCGCCGGGCATATGGCGAAGGAGTACGATATTACGCTCTCGGCCGACGGCTACGAGGAGACGCCGATTCCCGAGGATGGCTTCAACCCGAGTATCGTAATCTTGATCGGACTCGCACTCTTCATGATGATGAGAAGTCGACGCGGCATTTACGGTGGACGTGGCGGCGGCTTCGGTGGCGGCTACGGCGGCGGTTTCGGCGGCTTCGGTGGACGAAGCGGCGGTGGCAGCAGTAGCGGTTCATCAGGCGGATCGTTCGGCGGCGGATCTTCCGGCGGCGGCGGAGCGTCAGGACGTTGGTAAGAGAAAAACGTATCGTCGATCGCGGTCGTGTCGTGCGCCTGATCAAAAAGCCGCGCATGGTCAATCTGCGACTGCGGCTGAATGGTGAAGGTGAAGTCGTCGTCTCCGGACCGTGGCATGCCTCATTCGAAGCGATGCTTCGTTTCTATTCGTCACAGGATCAGTTCGTTGCGAAAGTGATCGCGGAGCGTGAACGGCAAGACAGGCTGCCCGATAGATGGGATGAAAAGACGACGCTCTTTTGGCACGGCGAGCTGTATCCTCTGCATATCGTGACCCGCGAGAGCGGTCCCGAGAAGATGTGCTTCAGAGAAGGCCACTTTATCTGGGAGACGAAGGCGGCAGCGGCGGAAAAAGCCCTCGTCTTGTACCGTAATGTCCTGAGCGAACTGCTTCATGCATACGCAAAAAAACGTTTGGCCGAAATGGGCATCGACGCCCAATTGCGTGTTCGCACGTATCGCTCACGCTGGGGCGTCTGCGCACCGGAGTCGCGGACGATCTCCTTGAATGTCAATCTCGCCTTGCTACCGGCACACTTTACCGACTACCTGATTGCCCATGAGGTCGCGCATCTCGAGGTGCCACATCACGGACGTGCGTTCTATGAGCATTTGTCTACGCTTTATCCCGAGTGGCAGGCGACGCGTCAAGCACTTAAAATGTATAAGCATATGTGGTTTCTATAGAGGTGGATAAGTTCTGGTTCGGCATGGCGGTGTTCTTCTTTTTGTCCATGGGCGTGGTCGCATTGCAGATGGTGTCCCCGGCATTCAATCTTGACCGTGACGGCGTTTTGGGACTCGGCGCACAGCAGTATTCAAGAGCCTGGATGATGAAAATCGGGGTGCTGAATTATTCGGTCTTCATGGCGGGCAACCTGATCTACCATTTCTTTATCCATAAAGCTCCGCTTCCCGTGATGGCACTGATGCTGCTCGGGACGCTTTGTTTTGGGCTTACGTTGCTTTTTGCCCCGAGACCTTTCTTAAAAGACAGACCGGTCGATGAAAGAAGTGCCTTATGGCATCACCGTCTTGTCATGTCGGCGATAGCGTCTTACTTTGCCGCGATCGCCTACACGGCGATCATGCATAGCAGCGGTTATAAGGTTTTCTTCAATCTGGCATTTTTGTTTATTATCGCCGGATCGATCTTGGTGTCGCGCCGTATTCCAAAGACCAGAGGTCTTTACGAGTCAGTCGCCTTGATCGCCTCTATGATCTGGCCGATCTTCCTGTATCCGAGTTATTTCTAGTATCTACCGTTTATTTCAGTTTTCAAACAAAAAAATGGTTGCCTCTTTATCGAGACAACCATTTTTTTGAGTGCTCTTTTTCTTAAAGATCTATTCCGTCTCCTGCTCTAGTTGCAGGAACGATACGAGTCTTCTGGGATCGAGGCGGTACTGTGCCCCTTTGCC
>MTKW01012222.1_pt1 | contig 15309 bp, 14 predicted proteins | sample 1042761 | NCBI WGS metagenome assembly MTKW01 (sample SAMN06205366, study PRJNA360243) | anaerobic digester metagenome | biome: Wastewater treatment plant; feature: Anaerobic digester sludge; material: sludge; isolation source: anaerobic digester fed with sludge from wastewater treatment plant ... | reverse complement strand
AAACATTTGGCTTATAGTGCATTGATAGAAGGCAGTACTGGCAATGTAGCTGACAGTGGCGGGGATGTATGTTTCCCCCAGGTTCCCAGCGCTGTAGAACGCAGCATCATGGATTTCTTCCAATCCTTCAGGCATAAACACGTTCTCCACAGAACTGAAGGCAAATGCCCGGGGGCGGATCTTTCGAATAGTGTCGGGAAGGACGACTGTTTCAACGGCTTTTGAGTATTCGAAGGCTGAACGCCAGATCACCAATGGAAGTGACAGTGTTAGGGATGTCTGCCGAAGCCAAGTCTATGCACGAAAAGAACGCCTCATCGCCAATGCTCGTCACGTTTTCGGGGATGGTAATGCTTGTGAGACCGGAATATCTGAAGGCATCTGCAGGGATTGCCGCAATGGTGTTTGGAAGAGTGATAGAAGTCAGCTTTTCACAGTAAGAAAAGGCGCTTGTGCCGATGCTTGTTACGCCTTCGGGAATATCTAGTTCAGCCGTAAGGGTACGCGAAAAAGCACCTCTGCCCATAGTAGCAACCCCATCTGGTATGTTCACATGGGTCAAATTTCTACACATGCAGAACACCAAATCTCCTATTGCCGTAACTCCATGGGGAATAGTTACAGATGTCAGGTCATTTCTCTCGAAGAACACACCTTCCCCGATTTCTCTTACCCCGCCTGGTATTACAACATCTCCGCCTGGACCATGGTAGGCGGTTAAAACTCCGTCCACGATCTCAAAATCGCCGGAGGCAGCTGTGTTACAAGATACTGCAAGCAGGATCAGCAGTGTCATACACACCGAAAAACGATGTTTCAACACACTTTCCCCCTCCTGTTTTGGTAAAATTTGCCTATTATTATAATTCTCCGCCAAAGTGTCCCTTCCTTCCAAATGTGAAAGATAAGCACTTAGGCCGGAGTGCGGCCGGATCATGTCCCACACTAGATATATGATGAGAGTATTTTCAACTGATTGTAATATGCTTGTCAACAAAGGGTAAAGAAAGGTGAGTGTCTTAGAATCGGCAGGTCTCCGAGCAGAACCGTTCCCTATCCGCAATATTTTATACCTGGTTAAGGCCTTTTCGTGGCTGAATGTGAATCTTAGATCGATAACTTGATGCAGGGCAAATTTGTTGCCTGCTTTAAGCTGGTTCTTTGTTAAAGCAGTGCGAATATCGTAAATGAAATATTGACAACCGGCGGCCAGGGGAGTATTATGAATAATATAGTAGATAGCTGGGAATCAACCATACATGATGCTGAAATCATATATTGGAGGTCCTAATAATGAGCAGTTCCACACACTCTGGCACACCTGATTCAAAAACCGAAGTATTGGGTCAGGATGTTCTTTTAGGAGTAAGGGATTTGCATACCTACTTTTCCACCGATGAAGGTTTCGTCAAGGCCGTCAATGGTGTTTCTTTTGATATCAAAAAAGAATCCGTTTTTGGTGTCGTTGGCGAAAGCGGATGCGGCAAGAGCATTACCGCCATGTCTATTATGCAGCTGTTACCCAAACCTCATGGCCAGATACATTCGGGTCATATTTTTTTCCGCCGCGGTGACGGCAGTACAGTGGATTTGGCCCGGCAGGATCCTACAGGTTCCTTGATGCGCAGCATCCGCGGCAATGAGATCGCCATGATCTTTCAGGAACCCATGACCTCGCTGAACCCGGTGTATACCGTGGGCCAGCAGATTGTCGAGGCGATCACGCTGCATCAGAAAGTAACGGAAAAGCAGGCCTGGGAAATGGCCGAAGATATGCTGGCCAAAGTGGGCATTCCCATACCGGGGCAGCGTGTGCGGGAGTATCCGTACCAGATGAGCGGCGGCATGCGCCAAAGGGTCATGATCGCCATGGCGCTGTCCTGCAATCCGACGCTCCTAATAGCGGATGAGCCTACGACAGCCCTGGATGTGACGATCCAGGCACAGATCCTTGAGCTGATGCGGCGCCTGCAAGAAGAGTACAAGATGTCGATTATGATGATCACCCACAATCTCGGTGTAGTCAGCCGAATGTGCGATGAGGTGGCCGTCATGTACCTGGGCAAGATTGTTGAGCATACCGATGTTCGCACCCTTTTTCACAATCCTGCCCACCCCTACACGATGGGGCTGCTCAACTCCATCCCGAAGCTCGGCGGGCGAAGGAGCAGGCTGGAGCCCATCAAAGGGGTTGTACCGGACCCCCGGGCGATTCCCGCCGGCTGCAGTTTTAGAGAGCGCTGCCCCAGTGCAATGGATATATGTGCTCAGGATCCTCCGGTTATTGCAATTGAAAAGAACCACTCAGTCCGCTGCTGGCTGTATGATTCACAAAGTATGACGGAAAGGGATGCTCAGTAATGACGACTCCAAACACAGGGGAAATCTTGTTAGACGTTCAGGGCCTGCGGAAGTACTTTCCTATCACCAAGGGCATATTCCGTCGCACGGTGGGCCATGTGAAGGCCGTTGAGAATGTAAGTTTTCAGGTCCGCAAAGGCGAAACGCTGGGTGTCGTCGGTGAAAGCGGCTGCGGTAAGACCACAATGGGCCTTTCCATCATGCACCTTATCCAGCCGACGCAGGGCACCATCCGCTTGCATGTGGACGGCAGCTGGACAGAGGTCAATGAGAAGACCATTCGACGACTGCGTGACAAGATGCAGATCGTTTTCCAGGATCCTTTCTCGTCCCTTAATCCAAGAATGCGCATTAGGGATATTGTTGCCGAACCATTGCAGGCCCATGGCATGAAAAACCGCAGGAAGCGCTATGAGCGGGTAGAGGAGCTTCTTGATGCGGTGGGCTTGGGTTCTCATCATATGAATCGTTTTCCCCATGAGTTCAGCGGCGGACAAAGGCAGAGGATCGGCATTGCTAGAGCGCTGTCTTTGAACCCCTCCCTTGTTGTCTGCGATGAGCCGGTATCGGCGCTGGACGTCTCGGTTCAGGCCCAGGTTCTGAATCTCTTGGACGACCTGCAGGAGGAGTTTGGCCTTACATATTTGTTTATTGCCCACGACCTGTCGGTGGTGCAGCACATCAGCGACAGGGTGATTGTGATGTATTTAGGGCGCATTGTGGAGATGGGGGAGGTTGGCAGTCTGTTTTCCAGTCCGAAGCACCCCTACACCGAAGCTCTGCTTTCGGCGATCCCCGATCCGGATCCCGATGTTGTTGGCGAGCAGATCATTTTGCAAGGTGATGTGCCCAGTCCGGCTGATCCGCCTCCGGGCTGCCATTTCCATCCTCGCTGCCGCTATGCCCAGGAACGCTGCCGCCGCGAAATCCCAGAGCTTGTCGATGTTGACGGCAAGGGACATTTTGCCGCTTGCCACTACGCCCAGGATCTAAATTTGACCGGAGTTTCCAGGGCCGAAACTGCCTAAGCAGTTAGGAATCCGGTTAAGTTTAGCTATAGCCGTCAGGCAACAATAAAACGAAAGGGAGGAAAAGCATTGAAAACGAAGGTCTTGAGTTTGATTGTCCTGTTGTTGACTCTCAGTTTGTCGGTTTCTGTTTTCGCATTTGATCCCGAAACGTTTGTCTATGTCGGCGGGGCGGGAGGTCCGCAGACCCTCGATCCGGCTGCAGCCTATGACACGGCGAGCGGTGAGATTATTCACCACGTCTATGACAACCTGTTTGAGTATGTTGATGGAGATCTGGATAAGATTGGCCCCATGCTGGCCACCGAAGTGCCCACAGTAGCCAACGGGCTCATGTCGGAGGATGGACGTACAATCCGGGTGCCCATCCGCCAGGGCGTGAAGTTCCACAACGGCTCGGTACTTACAGCTGAAGACGTCAAGTACTCATTCGTACGGGGTATGCTCGCGGATCCTGCCGGCGGACCGATGTGGATGTTCTTTGAACCCCTCCTTGGCGTGCAGACCATGCGCGATGTAATTGCCATGGCAGGCGGCCCCAGCGACTTTGTGGAAATCGACGAAGTTGATCCGGCCATTTTGCGGAAGGCCTATGACTTGATCGACGCCACTATGGAAGTTGACGGCAACGACATCGTCTTCCATCTGGTTGATCCCTATCCGCCGTTCATCAATATTCTCGCCAAGGGCGGCTCCTGGTCCTCCATTCTGAGCAAGGAATGGATGGTGGCCAACGGCGCCTGGGACGGAAATCCTGACACTTGGCCAAAATGGTATGATCGTGCCCTTGAAGAGATGGTCCTTTATGATAAAGCTAACGGAACCGGCCCCTTCAAGCTGGATACCTGGGATAAGAGCGGCGCTCAGGTTCTGCTCAGCCGTTTTGATGAATACTGGCGCGGACCTGCTCAGCTCAAGAGTGCTGTGATCAAGAATATCCCAGAGTTTTCCACACGTCTGCTCATGCTGCGTGCCGGCGATGCAGACGGAATCTATGTGGGACAGCAAGATCTGCCGCAAGTGCGCTCTATTCCTAATGTAGTCGTTGTTGAGGGTTTGCCTCAGGTAACCAATACGGTGCTCTTCTTCAGCTTTACCATTCCCGTCGAGGGCAACGAAGATCTGGTGGGCAGCGGTAAACTGGATGGAAACGGCATCCCAAGCGATTTCTTCGCTGACATCAATGTGCGCAAAGCCTTTGGCTACTCCTTTGACTTTGAGGCTTACCTGAATGAGGTTGCCCTTGGCGCAGGCGAAATTCCCAAAGGGCCGTTCCCACAGAGCCTGCCGTATGTAAATACCGAGCAAGAGTATTTCACCCACGATCTGGACAAAGCCGCCGAGTACTTCAAGAAAGCCTTCGACGGCGAAGTCTGGGAGAAAGGGTTCAAGGTCGGTATTGTTTACAACACAGGTAATGACGCACGTAAGACTGCTCTGGAGATTCTCGAGTACAACATCGAAAGAATCAATCCGAAATTCCAGGTTGACGTTATCGGTCTGGAATGGGCCACCGTGCTGGATAGGCTCCGCTCAGCTTCGCTGCCTATCTTCGTCATGGGCTGGCTGATGGACTTCCCGGATACGCATAACTTTGCTGTTCCATTCATGCATTCGTCGGGAACCTTCGCAGGCTTCTGCGGCCAGGGCTTGATTGACCTTGCTAAGGAACAGTTTGACGAGCTCATCGCAGCTGGTATCAAAGCCACCGATCCCGCAGAACGCGAGAGGATTTATCATGAGCTGCAGAGACTTTATGTCGACTTGGCTATTGGCATGCCGTTTATGGAGGCAACCACACACCGGGTCATGCGCGATTGGGTAGAAGGCTTTGAGTACTGCCCAGCCTACAGCGCCCAGTACGATCTGTACTACATTTCCAAAGTACAGAAGTAGTTGCACAAGCTCGCTCGCAAAATGAGTAGGATTGCCTTCGGGCAGTCCTACTCCCGCTATTCTGCTAGGTAAGGGGTAAGCATATGATAACCTACATCGCAAGGCGGCTGCTGTTTCTGCCAGTTGTCTTAATCGGGGTTACACTCATGATTTTTGTCGCCATGTCTTTCTTGACTCCGTATCAGCTGGTGAGCACCTATATTAAGAGTCCGGAAGAGCTGAAGAACCAGAGCCTGGACGATTTAGTCCGCAAGTATGGCCTGGACCAGCCTGTCCATGTTCGTTACATCAATTGGATGAGGAATCTGCTCAGGGGGGACTTGGGCTATTCGGCGTCGGCTAACATGCCAGTGGCTGAAGCCATCGCCAGGCGCTTTCCCGCAACGGTTGAACTGGCTTTGTTTGCTATTGTCCCCGTAATCTTGGGGGGAATCTGGCTGGGCACCATATCTGCCAAGCATTACAACAGGCCCCTTGATCATTTCAGCCGGGTCTTTGCCATTGTGGGCTGGTCTTTACCCGACTTTGTCTTTGGACTTATACTGCTCATGGTGTTCTATGGTGTCTTGGGCTGGTTCCCGCCGGGGCGGCTCTCCATGTGGGCCGACTCCATCGTGTTAACAGGTGATTTTACTCGCTTCACCGGCTTGAACACATTGGACGCGCTCTTGAATGGGAGGCCCGACATCTTCTGGGATTCAGTCCGCCATCTGATTGCTCCAGTTATGACCCTCGCTTATCTGTGGTGGGCTTATCTGCTCCGCATTACAAGGTCCAGCATGCTGGAAGTGATGAACAAGGACTATGTACGTACTGCCAGGGCAAAGGGATTGACGGAGAGAGTGGTTATGAACCGGCACGTGCGCCGCAATGCCCTCATCCCTGTTGCCACAGTTTCGGGCTCTATGGTTTTGGGCCTCTTGGGCGGCGTGGTCATTGTGGAAACGGTTTTTGATTACAAGGGGATCGGTCTTCTCACTGCAACCGGGGCCCAGCAGCTTGATTATACGCTGGTTTTGGGAACCACACTGTTTTATGGATTGCTTCTGGTCCTGATCAACTTAGTGGTGGACGTTCTCTATGCGGTAATTGATCCTAGGGTGAGATTGGAGTGATCATGCTGTGGTAGTAAAGAAGCTTTTGCGCAACCCGCTCTCCATGATTGGACTGCTGCTCCTGCTGGGCTTTATTCTCGTGGCAGTGTTCGCCCCTTGGATAGCGCCAACACCGGAAGTTCATGCCAATGATCCTTATCGAGTGCCTCGCTACGGCTGGGGCAATACCCCGGAGCCGCCGTCGTCTGAGCACCCCATGGGGTTGACGCAGGGGAAGTATGATATTTTCTACGGGATTGTCTGGGGAACAAGAACTGCTTTCCAGGTAGGACTCATTGTCACTGGCCTGTCCTGCCTGATTGGCATCGTGATTGGATCAACCAGCGCCTATATCGGCGGGAAGTTCGATGAAGTTGTGATGCGCTTTGTAGATGTGTTCATGAGCTTTCCCTTTCTGATTGCGGCCATTGTCATCACAACCATTCTGGGCAGGGGTCTGGATAAGGTTATTATTGCCCTGGTCATCTTTCGCTGGACCGGCTACGCCCGTCTAATCCGCGGCAATGTGCTCCAAGTGAAACAGGAGGAGTACGTCATGGCAGCCAGGGCTGGGGGAGTAGTGCATCGGAAGATTCTGATCCGGCATATTCTGCCCAACACGATCTTTCCTGTCTTAATTCAGGCTTCTATGAATATGGGCTCTATTGTAGTTACTGCTTCCACCCTAAGTTTCCTGGGATTAGGCGCCCCTGAAGGCCACGCTGACTGGGGGCAGATGATCAGCTTTGCCCGGAACTGGATTCTGGGCACGCCTGACAACCCTATGGCCTACTGGTATACTGTGGTTTGGCCAGGTCTAGCTATTGTTCTCTTTGTTTTGTCCTGGAACCTCATTGGCGATGCTTTCCGGGATATTATGGATCCCCGGATTCAGGGGTAATTGTCCCATGGGGTGAAGAGTCTAAGGCACTTCGGCACGGTGAAGTGCCTTTTTTGTTGAATGCTGAGGGAGTAAATCCGTAAGGATTCGACATAAAACTGCAGAGAATCGAAGGGATTTGCATGGTTTTGTGCAATACAGTATATGAAAACTGCAAAAAAGGGGGTAATTAAATGCTATGTTCAGAGTGTGGAGCTGAATTAGAGCAAGATGCAAAATTCTGTGCAATGTGTGGACAACAGGTTGTGGAATCAGGTGAGGAACCCCGGGAAGAGCAGGGAGGGCATGGGAAACCAAATCCGCCCTATGTCACTTCCGGCAAAGGAATCTTTTCCAGCAATGTGTTCAGGATAGGCGTTGTTGTTGTATTGATCGCCCTTGCTGCAGCCATGTTGTGGCCAAGTAAGGGCAATCCCGAAACGGTGGCGAAGNNGCAAGAAGAGATTGATCGGCAGCTGGCCTATTATTCCAGTATGGACTCCCTTACAGAAGAACTCCAAATTGAGCTGGCATTTATGTCCGTTATGCTTGGCCTTGAGTACGGTTCCGACTGGGGCAAGAAGGTAGAGGTGATCAAAACGCATCTAACGGATACAGAGGCAAGTTTTGACTTTGAGCTTGATGACATGTGGTTTGGAGCCATAGATTTGATCAAGGAAAAGGGCAAATGGAAAGTGGCTGACTTTAGCTTCTAGCGGCGGAAAAAGGTTTGCGTCTGCATAGTACTGCTCAAAGAAGAGGGGGTTGAGTGGAATGGACCGGGTTCTCAAGAAAATCGAAGAGGGAATGTCTCATGTTCAGGGCGGTATAGACAAGGGGAAGGTTAAGCTGCAGGAGGCCCAGGCGATAGCCCAGCAAAGAAAGATTATTAGGGAAGCGTCTGAAAGAAAGGCAAAAGATCTCCTGGAACTGGGCCAGCTGGTCTATAAAAAAGTAAGGGAAGGAAGCATTGTTGATGACGACTTTGACAGTGTTGTTCAGGCGGTGATCCAATCCGACTGCTTGATTTTCAAGGCACTGAACAATATTGAAGAGATCAAAAGGAGCAATGTGGAATTTACTGTGTGCGAATGCGGCAGCAAGGTGGCCAGCACCAGCATCTTCTGTGGGAACTGCGGAGCTAAAATCCACAGGGAGGAAGAAGATGATCAGGAAGGGGTCCTTTGTGCAGTCTGCGAAGGAAAAGTGCCTTCAACAGCAGCTTTTTGCGGGTGCTGCGGCTGGAAGCTGGAAGCGCAGGGCAGGGGGTGATCTTTATGTTCTGTGACCAGTGCGGCTTTGAAAACCCGGATGTTAATACATATTGTTTCAATGATGGGGCTTTGCTTAGATCTAAAGGTGAGCAAATTACTCTGGACATGGCAGAGTCGTTATTCTGTACAGCATGCGGCTTTGAGACATCCCCCAGGGATCTTTACTGCAGCAGATGCGGCACAGCAAAGATGGCAGCAAGGACTGAGGGGTTTATTGATCCGACACCTGATACAACTTCTGACCCAACACCAAAGGAGGCGGATATAAAAACCTATTCTGAAGCGGTTTCCAAAGTATCTGTGAAAATAGACAGGGACCAAGTCAAAAACGGCCTTGCAGGGGCTGCAATATCCATCGGGATTTTGATCGTCCTATCCATTATTATAGCAGCATTTGTCACAGGATCTGCAAACAGGGCTGTCCAAGAAGTGTTTGCCTACGAACTTGGCCTGCCCATTGGGGCTGACTTCAAGTGGCTGTCCTTCGGCGATGTAGCAGCATTAACCAATCTGGTCGGCTTGACCTTAAAGCTTAACCTGGCCGGGCTGATCGGGGGAACCGCAACTGTAGATGCAGGCGCATGCCTGCTGCTGATCGTCCCGTTTATTGCGTTGTTTTTAGGCGGGTACATATCTGGGAAACGCAATAAACAAAGCAGCACTTCTGAACGGCTGATCCATGCTTTGATCACTGGGCTGGCCTACGGAGCATTCGTCGGTTTAGTCAGTCTCTTTGCAGGAACTTCTTTTTCTATTCCCATCTACGAAGGGGCACTTTCCCTCTCGTTGCGCTATCGCTTCTTCCAAGGAGTCTTCAATGGATTTGTCCTGGGCTTTCTCTTTAGCCTGTTAGGATTCTTGGCTGAAAAAGGGTCGTTGAAGTCTAAGGCATTCCTGCGCGGCATGCCGTATAACGAGGCGGTTTACCAAGGGGTCTTCACTGCGTTTAAAGGGTTGGGTCTGAGTTTTGTGGCCGCCATAGTGTTCATGATTGTCTATGGCTATGACCTAGACTTGTATTCCGCCGGTCCGCTGCTGTTTATTGCAATGGGGGCGCAGGCAGCAGTTTATCTCTGGAACCTACTTACCCTTAACACCTTCCAGATATCTATTTCCGAAGCGTATTCCCGCAGCATTCTCAAAGCAAACGTTATTACAGGCCGCCGGGATCTGGCAGAACTCATTGGAAGAACAAGCGTACCCTTTTACGTTTACATACTTGCCTTGGCTGCCCTGGTCCTGTTTATTCGGGCGGGGTCGAGATTAAAGGGTGAATCTAAAGATGGCACATTAAGAAGCCTGGCAGTGTTCAGCATGGTCTACGCCCTGTTCACCGCTTTCGTGGCAGGCCTGGCAAATATCAGAATTTCAGCTTCGGGACTGGTGGTTTCCGAGTTTGGCCTGTTCTCTAATCTGACCGCAGGTTTTGGCATTTTCGCTACTCTGATCACCAGCTTTGTTGTCTCGTTTGCCTTTGCTTATCTAGGGACCCTCACAAGCAAAAGGCCGCACTAGAGACAGGGATCTTACAATGCTATGTGCACGAAAAAGACCGGAAATCCGGTCTTTTTTGCTGCAGTCAGCCCTTCATCCCTGTACCAGGATTGTGAGCAGGATGGTGGCAGTGACCGAAAGCACATTGCCGATACTGTGCATCATCATAGGATAGAGTACACTGCCGCTTTTTTCGTAACAGTCTCCGTAGAAAAGGCCCAGTCCAGCGGCGTAAAGAACCTGCATCGCGGAATAGGAGACTTGGAAGGGGGCGAAGGAAAACCTCACGTGGGCCAGTCCGAAAACCACGGCAGCAACGATGTTGGCCGTGCTGACCTTGCCGGAAAAGACCCTTCCTTTCAGAACCAATCCGAGCATGGTGATGGCAAAGGCCCTAAAGATCAGCTCCTCAGAAGGTCCTGTGAGCAAGAGCTGAAACCCCAGATAACCAATGATATTTTTCGCAGTCAGGGGGAAGGGAAACGGTTGAAATGATTTCGTTATCAGGATCAGGGCAAAGGAGCCGATCATATACATGCTGAAGATCAATGTGAACCGCAACACATAGCGCCTGCCAATCTTCCTGCGGCCCCAGTCCAGTCCAAAATCTAAGGGGCTGAACAGCCGGATGACCAGGATGAAAACCAGGAAAACCGCGGCCTGGACAAGATGATGGACAGAGAGCCACAAAAAGGCACCGTCGGGATCTATTGCTCCAGTGTTAACTGCGTCTGCGACTGTTCCTGCGAACTTGGGAACACCCAGCAGCATGACTGTCAGAAGCAAGGACCAGCCAAGAGCTTTTAATACTTTGACCATTTGGGACTAAACCTTCCTTTCTGGATCCGCAAGTTAGGGCAGCAGCCCCTTTTGGGGAGACTGAAAAACGAAGACATCTCCAAGGGAACCATCGTCGTACGTTGCCTGTGGGTGCGCCGGCATGTAGGTATATTTTCCTCCGGTATATTCGCGGATTACAGTGTTCCAGAAATGTACAGAGCCCATGTTTTTAGGGTGCCTTTTGAGCTGCCATGTCCCGGGGAACATGTCAAAGGCATGATGGGCGGCGTATCTCCCTACACCGCGGCCGCGGTATTTATGCATCACGAAAAACTCCGCCATTGAATAACGGCTTTCTACCTCGACCTCCCGATAGGTGTTGATCATCACAAAGCCCGCCAGTTTCTGATCCACCTTGATGAAGAAGGCCCAGCGGTCTGCTTCTGTCCAGTAATAGTCCAGGTAGTCATAGCCGTACAAGCCCAGATGATTGACGTCCCTTTGGTCATACTGGGAAAACTCGTAATCGTACTTTTCCAACAGATTCCGGAGGATCTCTTTCTCACTGACATCAACAGGTGTTAGCTCAATTTTCATACTGTGCGGCCTCCTGATTTCTTGCGCAGTGCATAGCCAAAGACTGCGCCGGCTGCGATCCCGACTGCGTGGGCGGGTCCCCCTACCGAAACATGGGGGTTTTGGACTGTCAGCAGCGCATTGACTATAAACAAAGCTACGATCCAGTGTTTTGCTTTGGATTTCAATACAACAGCATCCGGTTGGAGCGCGGCGCAGGCTGCTGCGACTCCAAAGGCAGATGCAGAGGCTCCTGCAATGGGACCGCCTGCATAGCCAATGACCGATGCATAGGCAGGTATAGTCAAACTGCCAAGAAATCCGCATAGTACATAGACACTGAACAGCACCCGTGCGTCTGCGGCTTTTTCTAAGCGTGTACCAAAAACAAGGAGCAGGAACATGTTCAGGGCAATATGGATCAGGAGCTCATGGGAGAAAAAGACGGTAAACAAGGACCATGGCCGCTCCATGATCCGGCCCGGGTCAAGAAGAAACACATCAGCTAAGCCCGGGGAGAGGTTTAAAGCAGCAAAGATAATGACATTTACTAGCAGCAAAGCCCAGGCTGCCGGTGTGCTTAAAATACGATTTGCTGTCACAGCTATACCCCCTAAGATTCTAGATATTCGGCGGATACTTTGCTTCAAACTCACTTCTGGTGAGCCCGAAGAGAATCTCGTCAAAGTAGCGTCCCTGGGAGTACACCATCTGCCTTCTGCGTCCCTCTTCAACGCAGCCCAGCTTTCTGAGCATAGCAGCGGAAGCGAGGTTTCCTTCCAGGACACTGCCGTAATACTTGTTCAGTCTTCGCTCATAAAAGGCGTAACGCAAGACAATCAGCATCGCAGCAGTGCCATATCCCTTCCCCCTGTGATCTCGGTCGATTTGCATACCCACACTAAAGGTGCCGTTTTTCTCATCGATGGAGTTGAGGTTGACACCGCCGACACTCTTGCCGTCTAGGGTTGTAATGACGAACATCAGCCTTCCGGTTCCCGGTCTAAATTCCGCAAACTGGGCTGTGAGATCCTTGGCTTCCGCCACAGTAGGCGGCAGTTCCACTTCGTAGTTCAGCACTCTGCGGGCAGGAGTATCAAAGCGGTTGTAGTAGTGGTCTTCCCAGTCACCTTCCTCCACCGCCCGCAAGCGTACCAGTTCATTTTGCCAAAAATAGCTGTCATAGATGATTTCACGCATGATCTTTCTCCTCCCGCAAGAGTCTGAAAACATATGTGCAGATCACATGTTCCTGGCCGTGGTAAGTCCCCGATGCTCTGGACACCAGTTCAAATGAACATTTCGCCAAGACGCGGCGGGAAGCCAGGTTGTCTGCGCGGCAAATTCCCCAGATCTCATCAGCGCCGATTCTGTCCATAATGACCGGTAAAAACGCCCTCACCGCTTCTGATGCATAGCCGCTGCCGGTATGCGCCGCAGCTATGTGGTAGCCAATTTCCCATCGCTCTCCGATGGGTACCGCCTGCACATAGCCAATATTCTCACCGCTCGTAAGCAGCACTGGATAGACAAATGGCCCTTCTGTGCCTGTGTAACATTCCATAAGGAAGCGAATCGTCTCTTCCGCTTCTTCCACCGTTTCGAAAACCTCATCGGGGACATATTTACGGTTGTCCTCATCCAATGAGTTTAGGTGGACGCTTTCAGCCATCCTTTCATCGAACTCTGCAATGATCAGCCGTTCAGTCATGATCTGAAAATTCCCTGCCACACTGGCTCCTCCCCTGCCTTAATGTACACACGGTTCCCCACTGGACATCTTAACAGTAATGTCCCCGGCGTGTTATCCCCCAATATGGTGATTTTTCCATCAAAGAGCAATGATTTCCCTAGAAACCCAACTCCCGGGCACGTACCGCAGCCTGTGTGCGGGAATTAACATTTAGCTTGCGAAAGATTCTGGAGACATGCGTTTTCACTGTTTCTGGCGAAATATGGAGTGTATAGCCGATTTGCAGGTTGGTGCAGCCCTCCATCAGCAGGCGCAGCACATCCTGTTCCCTTGGGGAAAGGGTCTCCCGAGGGTGTTCCGTCGGCCGGGAATTGCCTTCGGTGAAGAGTTTGCGCATGCTTTTCGCTCCAGGCACAGCAAGACTGCTTGCCAATTCCAGGAGGGGCCAAAGGATGGGGCCGTCCACTGCCGCGAAGCCAGGCAGAGAGTCCTGGTGCCACTGCTTGAGCACCGGCTTTGCCGCCTCTAACGCTTCATCAACTCTGCCTTGTCCTAAGAGAATGCTGGCCCAGATCAGATGCGCACTCCCGCCTACATGGGCTATGGGAAGCAGGGCTTCCAGCTCCATAGCCCTGCTGAGAGCTGCCGCCGCCTCATCGTGATCATCATAGATAGCAGCAATTAGACCTCGCAAGTGACAAGCCAAATAACAGGTCACTTTACAGCTCAAATCCAGAGACTCCAAGCGGTCTGCCATTAGCATGGCCTCTTCTCTGCGGTCCAAATAAGCCATCATTCGCCCTGCGGCATGATAGTGCAGCATAACTTTATGACGTCCAGGCCTCTCAATTCGTTCCTGCAATAGGTCCAGGGAGGCTTCGGACAAACCTCGATCTGCCCGGGCCAATGCCAGAATACCGAGGAGAATCGGCAGATCATTGCCGACAAAGGGATATCCCCCCAGCCTCTGTCTGGCAGCTTCAGCAGCTTCGATCCGTTTTTGCGCCTCATCTAACTGGCCTCGCCACAGCAAGATCCAAGATGAGAGCTCCTGTGCCCCCAAATACCAGGCACTATCGGGATCTGCAGCTGCCAGAACCTCAGCGCAATAAGCGTCTACAGCCTGCATACAGCCTGGCAGAACAGCCAGGAAAGCATTAGTATATGTCACTCCTATAAGGTCCGCCCTGCGGTCATTTGCAGCAGCTGGAATTCCAAGCGATGCACGCATGCCTTCGCACACAGCGTCCCACCTGGCTTCCTTCAAATCCAGCCACGCACCGGCTATTCCAACCGAAACGCGGGCTACGGGATTTAGCGGCAGCTCCAGTCCGCGCTTTACATATCTCTCCACTCTTTCTCGATCGCCAGCATTGTAAGCCAAAGTGATCTGGGACGTGAGTACATCCACTTCATCCGCCTCACTTGCCACATGCAGTGCCGCCTCTTCCAGAAGCTCCTTCGCTGTCTGGTAGTTTCCGCGGTGAATTTCTGTCCTGGCCACGATCAGGGAGAGCCTGGGGTAAGAAGCCCGGACGTTATCAGGCAGCTGAACATACCATTTTTGCAGAGTTTCGGCCATACCTTGGTAGAGCAGTTCCATGCCGTATGTAATCATGAGCTGGGCTGCCTGATCCCAGAGGCCCGCCTGCAGGTAATGGGCAATAGCTCTTCCTGGGGTTCTTTGGGCCTCCGCAGCCCGTCGATGGAGTTCCGCCGCTTCAGTTGGGTGTTCCCAGTTCAGGCGCTCCCTTAACATCTTGACCAGAAGGGCATTGTAGCGGTAGACCGGCTCTCCGCCTGCATCCACTGAGATGGCGGAGACAGCAAGGTTTCTGCGGTACAGCTCCCAGAGAACCGCATCGGAGTCTTCCCTGCCTGTCAGCGCCCTGCAGATACTTGGGGTAATTTCTGAGAGGATGGAGGTCTGCAAGAGGAATAGACGCTGATCTTCAGGCAGACCGAAAAGGATCTCTTCTGAAAGAAAGTCATGGACCCGCTGCTCCCTATGGCCAAGGGCAGCCAAGAACTGTGATCTCTGCGGGGATCCTTCCAGGCGCGCCAAAGGTCCGGCCAAGAGACATAATATGCCCGGCCAGCCTTCTGTCTGATCATACAAAGTGCGGGTTTCCGCAAGGGAAAGATCCAAGTCCAGTATCTGGTTCATTAAATGGCGGGTTTGTTCCAAGTTAAGGCTCAGATCCCCTCGGCGAAACTCTCCCAATTGCCCTCG
>MTKW01005411.1_pt1 | contig 15313 bp, 10 predicted proteins | sample 1042761 | NCBI WGS metagenome assembly MTKW01 (sample SAMN06205366, study PRJNA360243) | anaerobic digester metagenome | biome: Wastewater treatment plant; feature: Anaerobic digester sludge; material: sludge; isolation source: anaerobic digester fed with sludge from wastewater treatment plant ... | reverse complement strand
CGATCTTCTCTGCAATCTTCTCAGGCTTACCTTCATTCAGCGCCTGAGCCTTCAGGATTCCTCTCTCGTTCTCCAGCACCGACTCGGGGACATCTTCTCGCGATACGAAAAGAGGCCTGGTGGCTGCAATCTGAAGAGCGATTTCTTTGGCAAGCGCCTGGAAATCATCTGTCCGGGCCACAAAGTCAGTTTCACAGTTGACTTCAACCAGAACTCCGATCTTACTCCCGTGGTGGATGTAAGATTCGATGATCCCTTCTGCAGCTACCCTGCCGGCTCTCCTCACNNCTTTCTTGCAGTCCATCATACCGGCGCCGGTTCTTTCCCGTAGTTCCTTAACATGTTCGGCCCTAATAGCCACAAGTCCTACCTCCTCATATAGACTATCGGTCGTCACCGCCGTCACTAAGGTTATCCATCTCGACTATCTCTACGACATCGTTATCAAGAGGCATCTCCAGAACGTCAGTTACGCTGTCTTCGATCTCGCTGACAATCTCGTCCTCCCTGATTTCTCCGACTGGAGAACCGGCTTCTATGGACTCTGCATCCAAGCCTTCGAGGCCTTCAATGACTGCATCTGATATCCTGCCACATATCAATTTGATAGCACGGATAGCGTCGTCATTACCGGGAATGACATAGTCAATTTCGTCTGGATCGCAGTTTGTGTCTACTATAGAGATTATTGGGATATTGAGCTTTCTCGCTTCTTGCACTGCTATTCGCTCCTTACGTGGATCCACTACGAAGACCGCATCAGGTAATTTCGCCATATCACGGACGCCACCTAAGAACTTCTGAAGCTTCTGTTTCTCCTTCATAAGTTGAAGGACTTCCTTCTTCGGCAGCACCCCAAAGGAACCATCGGTTTCCATTCTCTCAATTTCTTGGAGACGCCGGACGCGTTTTCTTATGGTCTGAAAGTTGGTGAGCATTCCACCCAGCCACCGCACATTAACATAGAACATGCCACATCGTTCGGCTTCCTCTCTGATGGTGCTCTGAGCCTGCTTCTTTGTACCAACAAATAAGATAGTGCCTCCGTCCGCTATTACATCCTTCACGAATGTATATGCGTCTTCCATCATCTTCACAGTCTTCTGTAGATCGATAATGTATATTCCGTTGCGCTCGGTGAAGATATACGGCTTCATCTTAGGATTCCAACGCCTGGTCTGATGCCCAAAATGGACGCCGGCCTCAAGTAGTTGCTTCATAGTGACTACTGCCATAATCTCACCTCCTCCCTGTTCGGTTTTTTCCTCCGCTTCTCTCATTCCCTGGTATGACCCGTATCAAGGGCACCGATACCAAGGTCCAAAAGCGTGCGTGATAACGCCAATGCGTAGTATACCACACTACAATAGCCATATCAACGAACTTGCGTCAAGAACTTGCGTCAAGAACTTGAGTGTCAACATATTGCCGGGAAGCAAGAATCTCGCCCTGAACGCAGTCCCACACAATGCAGCCCAGCACCAAGCAATCCTTCACAACTTCGGTTCTCTCAACCTAGTCAGGCATAATGCAGTCCCTTACAACGTAGTCCTCTGCAACGTAGTCCTCCACAACGTAGTCCTTTAAGAGGCTGGGCGTCAACCATATGTGCCCAAGAATTGGGTGGTCGATTCTCTATCACAGATTCGGAAGACGTGTTTTCGAACACACTTTTAGGAATAAGCAGGAAGGTGTCAGGAGTTCGACAACCTTACCGCGTCGAGTATAAGGTTTTCAGCTGCCTATCTCTTGGAGATGGCTGAATTACTGCCACTTTTTTGGATTTGGTGCCTGCTTTTCTGCCACGTTTTTTGAGCCGAGCTTTAGGGTGCCTGACATTCGACCACCCTATCCGGCTTAGGCACCACCGATCTCGCTAAGGTGGTCGATTCTCGACCACCTTTTTCATTTCAGTGCCTGATTTTCCGCCACGTTTTCGGATGCGAGCTTTAGGGTGCCTGAAATTCGACCACCCGAACCAGGTTCGGTGTATGATTTTCAGGCACTCTTTTAGAAAATGCGCCTGATTTTCCGCCACCCCATGCAGAAAATTGCACGTTCCTAAGCGACTCTTGGGACTCACTGCCTGAAAACCTGCCACATTTTTTGAAAAGGTGCCTGTTTTTCTGTCACCATTTAAGAATATGTGGCAGAAAATCATACACCCCGAGAGTCCCGAAAAAAACCGTGCCTGGATTTCTGCCACCGATCTGGCTTTTGGTGGTCGAAACTCGACCACCTTCACTGAGAATTTGCGCTTTTTTCGCTTGTTGTAAAAACTTAGGTGGCAGAGATTCTGCCATCTCAAGCTGGCCTAGAAGAAATGTGCCTGATTTTCGACCACGTTCTCAGAATATGTGGTCGAAAACCATACACCCCTCTCGGCCCGAAGGAAAACGGTAAGCGTACAATAGCCCCCACCTAGGATTAGGCTGCCGAAGGTGCGATAATCTGCCTTATTTTCAACCACCGATCGGGGTTTGAGTGGTCCAGACTCCGCCGCGTTCCTCACAAAATCAGCAGATTATCTGGTAGCGTTCGAAAACGAGGTGGCAGAAATTCTGCCACCTGAGGCGGGCCGAGGAAGAACGTGTCCTGTTTTCAGCCACTGATCGGGATTCCGGTGGTCGAAAACAGGACAGTACAGCCGCGATTTCATGTCAATGTCATCTGCATTGAAGCATGGCACATTCATCTGGATGAATAAGAATGACATCTCTAAGTATGAGTTCATGAGACTGTTGATTTCCCCCAGTTAATGGCATAATAAAGCGCGCCTTGACAAACAGAGTAATGTCATAATCCCCATATAACCTCACAAAATGATAGTCCCGGCGTAACCATAGCTACCCAGAATGCCTGGCAGCTATTGGGGGACATCAACGGTCTCGTTCATAGTTTTCGCTGGTTTTCCCAGGTCTTGGGTCGCCAGTGATTGCAACGAGTGGTGTCAAAATTCGGCCACTAGCCTACGGGCCGGATTTTGTCAAGGCAACCCGCTTGGGGAGCTGTCCCCGAGTGCAACACCGGCCTCAGAAAACGTACATACCTTGCGGGGCCACCCTACACGGTACGTACACTCTCTGGAACCGGCGATTACTTATGGTGATCTACTTAGGATCTTTACGTCAATAACTCGCTCATCATGTGCTATATGAGAATACTTGAGCATCGCAAGGGAATACCTAAATTGAGCAGCTCCCTGGTTGCCAATGAGTAGCAAGAGCGGAGGATCCTATGTGGCATTAATTGACATGTTACTTCAGAAGTTCATTTCGCTTCTGTCTTTTGACCCTCCGAAAGACAATATCGAAGCCCCGCGTAACACCGGTGTCCAACTGGAATCTGCCATCGCTGAGAAGGAGCCATCAGAATTCGGGCGGGACACCAGATCTGCCGGGCAGCGCATCAAAGACAGACGTAAGGCTCGGTCCCGCCCAAGCAGAGTACAACCAAAACGACTTGAGGGCGTCAAACCAAGGTCAGGATTCGGTTTCACCAGCCCTGACTCGGCCGGCCTCACTCGAGACACGTGTGAGATTTCTCCTGATGTTCTTGCCTTCGAGACATCATCTGAGGTTTCTCCTTTTGCCGGCAAGGCAGATGGAGACGGAGTGAAACCAGTTACGAAAAACCTCGGTGAAAATAAGGCAGACGGAAGTAACGAAGTGAGACTGCTTACGGAAAGCCTCGATGAAAACCTGGAGATCGTAAAGAGAATTCTTCACCATGGCACTAACGCAGACGTGGTGGTAAGGGAGTTTGACATACCCACTGAGCCGAAGACAGCAGCGGCAATCATATTTATGGAAGGATTGGCCGGCAGGGATGCAATCAACTTCTCTATTCTTCAGCCCCTTATGCTCATCGCCAATTTGGACGATGACGGAGAAACAGACAGTCGCCTGGAACTGGTCAAACGAAGGTTACTTCCTGGCAATCAGGTAACGGAGAGCACCAACCTCCGAGCAATAATCGAAGGTGTTCTTTCAGGCACTACATGCCTGCTTATCGATGGAAGTAACATCGCTCTCTCCATAGAGACCCGAGCCTGGGAGCACAGAGGCATAGACAAACCTTCTGCTGAAATGGTAGTCCGAGGTCCTCAAGAAGCTTTCAATGAGACTCTCCGAAGCAACTTGGCACTGATTAGAAGGAGAATGCGAACGCCTGATCTCATCACCGAAATGCTGAAAGTAGGTACCCTGTCAAGAACGGACTGCGCCATCCTCTACATAGAAGGCCTAACCAATCCACAGCTGGTAGATGAAGTCAGAAGAAGAATATCAGAGACGAAGTCAGACCATATACAGGACACAGGAATCCTTGAACAATTCATAGAGGAAAAACCTTATGTCCTGGCCCCGCAAACCCTTTCCACAGAACGGCCGGACAGAATGGCAGCATTTCTCGCAGAAGGGTACGTTGGGATCATGTTGGACGGCAGTCCTTTTGGGCTGGTGCTCCCCGCGACCTTCTGGTCACTCCTGCAATCAGCGGAGGACTACTTCCTCAGATGGCCTTTTGGGGCATTTCTTCGGGTGGTCAGAACATTCGCACTCATATTGGCCATATTCTTGCCTGCCATATACCTTGCACTGACCAACTTCCATCAGGAAATGATCCCGACTGATCTCCTTTTAGCCATAGCTGCCAGTCGCGAAAAAGTACCTTTCCCCACTGTTGTTGAAGTGCTGATAATGGAGATCGCTATCGAACTAATACGCGAAGCAGGGATTAGAATCCCCGGCGTAATAGGGCCCACCCTTGGAATAGTAGGCGCGCTTATCCTGGGACAGGCAGCTGTCGCAGCATCAATAGTCAGTCCTATACTGGTAGTTATCGTAGCCATTACGGCTTTAGGGGCGTTTGCGGTCCCCAACTTCAACATGGCCTTCGCGATTCGCCTCTATCGTTTTGTGTACATACTGCTTGCAGCAGCTCTGGGCTTCTACGGTGTTGCCATAGGCGTGTTCATTCAACTTGTAACATATGTGAACCTCAAATCATTCGGCGTACCGTACATGTCGCCTGTGGCCCCATATACGCGTTCCAGCGGGGACGCGCTTTTCCGATATCCTCTGTGGAAATCAGAGATTCGCCCTTCCTTTCTCGAGCCTCAGCAGAAAGAGAGACAGCCTCGGATATCCCGTGGATGGGTTAAGGAGCAAGGCAAGAATAACAGGGACGACACTCCCCAGGTAAACGTCGGACACAACAGTAACGAGGCGAAATCGGGAACCTCGAAAGGGGAATGACATGGCAAGTAACGACAAAATTGGCACCAGGGAGGCTGTAGCAGCCACCATCTACTTTCTATCCACGAAACTTTTGATTTCCTTCCCGCGGCATATGGCTGAAATGGGCCAAACTGCAGCCTGGATAGTTCCTGCCATAAGCTTTGCCACTGCAACCTTAGGGTTTCTCGTGATAGTAGCTCTCTTAAGACGTTACCCGGGAATGAATATTGTGGAAGCAAGCGAAAAAGCAGGCGGGCCAATACTTGGCGTAATTGCCTCGCTTGGGTATTTCATTTTCTTCTTCGCCACTACAGTCTTCTTAATCCGGGAATTCTCAGAGACAGTCAGCACTGCCTTACTTCCACGCACCCCGCTTTCAGTAATTATGGGCGTTTTCATCATAGCAACCCTTGCTGCCGCATACATGGGGCTTGAAGCAATAACCAGAGCCGCCCTGGTCGGCATGCCTCTCATCATCGGCACACTTATTCTGCTTAATCTCTTGTTGCTGCCTCAAAGCAACTTCGACACAATATTCCCCCTATTGGGGCCGGGCATTGGGAAGTTGGTCTACAATGGGGTAACTCACTCAGCGATTGCAGGAGAAGTCATGTTCCTCAGTGTCATAGCAGGACAACTCGACGAAGAACACAAAGCGCAGACTATGGGACTCGCAAGTCTTGCTGTATCAGCTGCTTTTATCATTGTATCAACACTGAACTACTCCGCGATATTCCCGTATCCCTTAAGCCTGCATATCGCCTATCCGGGATACGAGGCGTCAACTTTGATATACATGGGACGGTTCCTTCAACGCATCGAAGTAGCCTTCGTTTTTCTTTGGGTCATCAGCGCATGCATCTACCTGGCGCTTAGCGGGTATACAGCAACGGTAATCATCAAAGACATGCTAAAACTCCCATCTCATAAGCCCCTCTTGCCGGCTTTCGCAATCCTCGGATTCACCTTCGCTTTGGTGCCGTCTGATATCCCCCAGGCTACGCATGTTGATTTCATGATAGTGAAAACCTATGGTGGGCTAATACTGTTCGTTGTGCCTTTGATCTTGCTTCTCGTCGACCGGGTAAAAGGGGGCCGCGACACAACAGGAGGTAAGTAATCCCTTGCGCTATGCAAGAATCGTGGCAATTGCCGCGCTCGCAGCAGCATGCACAGTAATAATAGGGGGGTGTTGGGGCAGAACCGAAGTAGACGACCTGGCATTAGTGATGGCAATTGGCCTCGATAAGGGGGAAGATGACACTGTATACGTCACGCTCCAAATCGCAATCCCCAGGGCTGTGGCGAGCGGGGGCGCGGAAGGAGGCGGGCCGAGCGCAGGTGGAGGCGGTGCCCGGGCAAGCCTCATTACTACCTTGCGAGGAAGGTCTATCCTGGGTCTTATTGATGTAGCGAATACCTATGTAGACAGACGGCTGTCCTTTGTGCACAGTAAGATGCTAATCGTAGGTGAAGACCTTGCCAAACAAGGTCTCGCCTCTTACATCTCTGAACTAGTGAGATTCCATGAAATTCGTAGGACTATGTTTCTTGTTGTAGTTAAGGGCACTGCTCGCGAATTCATTACAGAGAACAAGCCCGTTCTCGAACAAAATCCCGCAAAGAACCTGGAACTGCTTACCCTTGCAGGCAGAAAAGCAGGGCTCATCCCTGCGTCTCAAATTCAAAGGTTCCTAGTGGAGATACAATCATTTGGAGAAGAACCCCTTGTGATCCTTGCCGGAATCAACAAGCAGCAACCGCCTGACGAAGAACAAGAGACAAAGGAACGTGAGAAGAACAGCGAAGACATGGGGAAAAGCGAAGGCGAGCAAAGGAGCGACGGCCCGAAAGAGACCGAAAGCCAAGCCGCGCCGAAGCTGTTTATCCCGATAGGCAAATCAGATATTCACTTTGTCGCAGGAAAATCTCCGTCGGCGGGCGGGAACCCTGTTGAACTGGCAGGCGCAGCGGTCTTCAATGGAGACAAGATGGTAGGGGAAATCACAGGAGAAGAGGTGCGACACGTCCTTTACCTCAGGGGAACCTTCAAGCAGGGTATTACTGTGGTACGAGATCCTAATGCAGATGATAGGTTTATCTCCGCAGACTTACGACTCGCCAGGCCTACACAGATTCGCGTAGCAAAAGACGGAGGTGAATTCAAAATCGAGGTCAATGTTACACTCGAAGGAGGCCTTGTAGGGAGTCAAGGAAATGAGGACTATACGAACCCAAAGGCGCTTAAAGCAGTTGAGAAACAGCTTGCTCACGAGATAGGAAGAGGTTGTGAGGATATTATCAGAAGAGCTCAAACTGAATTCTCATCTGACATTTTTGGGTTTGGGAATAAAGCCAGGCACCTGACTATGACATGGCAGGAATGGCAGGATCTAAGATGGAGGGATAGGTTTCCCAATGCAGATGTCAAAGTGACGGTAAAAGTCGAATTGCGCAGGATAGGCCTGCTTTTTAGGTCACCACAGCCTCCGTCAAACTAGACTCAGCCTACCCGTAGGGAGGTACAAAATGAGATTTGGCGCAATCTTGATTCTAATGATAATCCCAACACTGGTAGCCATTTATACAGTGAACTTCGGCCGTTGGCTCGCAAAAGAAGGGAACATCAGAGGGGCCATAGGCGTATTCATTGTTGCTGCAATCTGCATTATAGCCCCTCTTGCTCTCTTGATACTCAGAGGATGATCCCAGCGCATCATCGCGCGCGCAAACGTTCCAGTTCATCAAAGAGTTTATCATTAAGCACTCGAATGTAAGTCCCTTTCATTCCTAAGGAACGGGACTCGATCACACCCGCGCTCTCAAACTTGCGGAGCGCATTGACGATAACGGATCTCGTAATGCCGACCTTATCCGCAATCTTGCTTGCCACGAGCAAGCCTTCTTCTCCGTTGAGTTCTCTGAAAATATGTTCAACAGCTTCCTGCTCAGAGAAGGACAAAGTGTCAAGGGCCATCTGCACTGAGGCTTGTTTCCTTGCTTCTTCTTCAACCTTATCGGCTTTTGAGCGTAGGACTTCCAATCCAATGATTGTTGCGGCGAACTCTGCAAGAATCAGTTCGTCCTCTTCAAAATCAGGCTCAAACCTGGCCATCACAAGGGTAGCCAGTCTGTCTCCACCTGCATAGACCGGGACTACCGTTATGAGAGCTTCTCCAAACGGGCACCGGCTGTCTGCATCGAGGAAACATTTGCCTTCGTCCTGCCGGAGGTTGTCCGATGCTTCGATAATCCTGAGAAGCCAATCCATGCACTCCTTAGGAAAAGCTTCACCATTGCCCACGAGCCGGGCGACTACATCACATTCGAAGCTTTCCATCGTCGCAAATCCCAGTAACTTACCTCTGCGACTTACTACATAGACGTTCGCTCCGACTTCCTCAGACAGTACCTCCGCGAGTTCCTTGAGGCTCAATGTGTGACCTTGAGACTCCTGCACAAACCGACTGATTCTTCGCGATTTCTCCAATAGTTCTCTCATGTTTATTGCCTCCTTTAGCTGCCTCAGGGCTTTGCCCTCCCTTTGATGCTTCAGACTGACAGTCTCCTTTCCGGGCTTGTCCGGCCCAAAGGGTAGAGTAGTCCGAACCTAAGTACGACACCGCGATTCTTACGCATACCTTCCCTCGGCCAGGGTATGACAATCTAACCCCGAGCGAGCAATCATAGGATAAACCTGCTCAGATCCCTGTTACCGACAATATCTCGGAGCTTCTCCCGTACATATTCCCTGTCAATTGCTACTTTCTTCGAAGAGAGATCCGGAGCATTAAAAGACACATCCTCAAGGAGCCGCTCCAACACAGTGTGTAATCGCCTGGCGCCGATATTTTCAGTCTCTTCATTGACCTCACTGGCGATGGCTGCAATTTCGTCTACGGCATCCGACGTAAACACCAGTTCAATGCCTTCTGTAGCAAGAAGCGCAATATATTGTTTAATCAAGGCGTTCTCAGGCTCGCAGAGGATACGCTTGAAATCTTCTTTGGTAAGACTGTCCAGCTCAACACGAATCGGAAACCTTCCTTGGAGTTCCGGAATAAGGTCTGAAGGCTTTGATACATGAAAAGCGCCTGCAGCAATAAACAAAACGTGGTCAGTCTTTACAGGACCGTACTTGGTTGTGACTGTACAACCTTCAACGATGGGCAGGATGTCCCGTTGCACCCCTTCCCTGGAGACATCAGGACCCATACCCCTTTCCTTGCCTGCTATCTTATCTAGCTCGTCGATAAAGACAATTCCTGTTTGCTCAACACGGGTGATTGCTTCTTGTTCCACTTCTGCCATATCGATTAGCTTTTGCGCTTCTTCCTGAGCTATGATTTTCCTGGCTTCTCTTACCGGAACCCGCCTCCGCCTGGTCTTCCCCGGGAAGGCCCCTCCGAAAAGGTCTTGCATGTTGATGCCCATCTCCTCTACCCCGGCACCGCTAAAGACCTCAAGCATAGGGGGGGTCTTATCCTCTATAGACACTTCAATGATTGTGTCCTCCAGTTCTCCGGCAACAAGCCTGGCTCTCACGTCCTCACGTTTGCGTTCTGCCTCTTCCAGTCTCCGTTCGAAAGCATCGTCATCTCGTTGAACGCCGAATCCCCCCATAAGCATGGCAAAGGGATTCTTGCCGGATTCGCGGGAAGGCAAAGGAGCCAGAAGATCCAAAAGCCTGTCATCAACAACTGCTTCAGCCTTATGATAGACTCTTGCCATCTTCTCAGACTTCACCATTCGAATGGCGTTTTCCACCAACTCCCTGATAATGGAATCCACATCCCTACCGACGTATCCTACTTCAGTAAACTTCGTGGCCTCGACCTTCGTAAATGGGGCATTAACCAACCTCGCCAGCCTGCGAGCGATTTCAGTCTTACCTACCCCGGTAGGGCCTATCATCAAGATATTCTTAGGGATCACTTCGTCGCGGAGAGACCCTTTAAGGTTCAGCCTGCGGTACCTGTTGCGAAGAGCGATCGCCACTGACTTCTTCGCCTCGTCCTGTCCGACGATGAATTTATCGAGTTCCGCCACAATAGCTCGGGGTGTCAGCTCTTCGAGCCACTCCACGTGCAAGCCCCCTTTCATATTTCCTCACACGCAATCTCCTCATTTGTATATATGCATATGGAAGACGCAATTCGCAGTGCTTCCGTGGCAACTTCACCGCAGTTAAGGTCTGTATGGCGAATCAGCGCCTTTGCTGCTGCCAGGGCCATAGGCCCGCCTGAACCCACTGCCGCGATGCCGTCGTCAGGCTCGATAAGGTCTCCATTACCTGAAATCACCAGTAAGCCGGACTTATCTCCAACAACCAACAGCGCTTCAAGTCTTCTCAAGGCACGATCCAAACGCCACTCTTTTACCAACTCCACCGAGGCTCGCTGCAAGTTTCCATGGTACTCCTCAAGCTTACCTTCAAATCGTTCAAACAGCGCAAAAGCGTCAGCCGCAGTTCCTGCAAAGCCTGCCACGACCTTTCCTTCGTGGAGCCTTCGGACTTTTCTTGCCTTATGCTTCATTACGGTGTTGCCCATGGTAACCTGTCCGTCTCCGGCAATAGCCACATGTTCACCGCGCTTCACCGCAACTATAGTTGTCGCATGGAACTCATGTTTCACCACGGCCTACCTCCTTAATCACGCTGTATTATGCCCGTGGATGGGCCTTGTCGTAGACTACACGAAGTCTCTTCCTGGTCATATGCGTATAGAGTTGAGTCGTGGAAACACTGGCGTGACCAAGCAATTCCTGGACAGCCCGGAGATCCGCTCCATGGTCCAGGAGATGAGTAGCAAAGGAATGTCTCAAAGCGTGAGGACTGATCTCCTTATCGACAGATGCCCTATCTATGTACTTGTTTACCATGATTTGAACAGCGCGCCCGGAAAGCCTTGTTCCGTTACAGTTTAGGAAAAGGGCACGAGATTCTTGCCCTTTTGACGCAAGACTGGGCCTTCCACGTTCCAAGTACTCCACCAGCGCTTCTACAGCCTTTGCTCCTATTGGGACTATTCTCTCTTTAGATCCCTTTCCGTACGCTCTGACGTAGCCGGTAGAGAGGTCAATACTGTCAAGGTTCAGCCCGACCAGCTCCCCGACACGAAGGCCTGCAGCATAAAGGGTTTCCAAGATCGCTCTGTCGCGGAGTTCGAGAGGTGTGTCTCCGGAAGGAGACTCCAACAAGGACACAACCTCATCCTCGCGAAGAAAAGGCGGTATTCTGCGCCCCTCTTTTGGAGTCCTGACACCTTTTGCAGGATTCTGGGAGACAATCCCTTTCTTGAAAAGATAAGAAAAAAAGGCCCTAACAGCCGCAAGTCTCCTGGCAATTGTTCGCCTGGAGTAATTTGCTTTTTGAAGATACGCCAGGTACGCCCTGATCTCACGATAAGTAATGTTCGACAGATCCGGATTCTCATTGTCCCCATGCATATCCTCGACAAAATCCATGAATGTTCGAATATCAGAGGCATAGGCGTTTATCGTATTAGATGAGTGGCCCTTTTCAACGGAAAGATATCCGAGAAAACCGTCAACATCACCAGTCAACACAAATACAGCTCCCTTACGGAGATCCCGACATTACGCCGGTTAAATGAACTTCCTCATTTCAGAATTGTATCACAATCATAATTGTTGATCAAGTCTGGAACCGAGGGTTTTCTCGAAGTCGTGTGCGATTTCCAAAGAAAATGCCGCAATTGCTAGCCTATCAGCTTTTCTATGTCGTTTTTTGTCAGATTTCGGCAGAATCCCGAAGTTGGCGTTCATAGGTTGAAAGGTCTCAGACTGTGAAGTGGATATATAGTGGCAAAGAGCGCCGATGACTGTCTCTTTCGGAAACGGACGAGGAGGCAAACCCAGCACAAGCCTGGCTGCATTTATCCCGGCAACCAGTCCGGACGCTGCGGACTCCAGGTATCCCTCAACTCCTGTGATTTGCCCTGCGAAGAGAAGGCCTTCGTCGTGCCGGCACTGTAGTGTAGGAAGAAGGATCCGAGGCGAGTTAATAAACGTATTTCTATGCATCACTCCGTATCTGGCAAACTCAGCCTTTTCCAGACCGGGAATCATACGGAAGACCCGACGCTGTTCATCCCATGTAAGTCGCGTTTGAAAGCCTACCAAATTCAACAAGGAACGCGAGATATTCTCGGGTCTTAATTGCACTACCGCATAAGGACGCTCTCCCGTACGGGGGTCTCTTAGCCCAACCGGCCTCAGAGGGCCGTAAGCCAGCGATTCCCGCCCGCGCATCGCCAGAGTCTCTACAGGCATACAAGCTTCAAAAACCCTTATGTCCTCGAATTCGTGTAACGGCGCTGTCTTTGCAGAGACCAAAGCATCATGGAAGCGGTCATATTCGTCTTCCGTCATGGGGCAGTTGAGATAGTCATCCCCGCCCCGCCCATACCGGGAACCCCAAAACACACGGGACATATCCAAAGACTCCAAGGTCACAATGGGAGCTACAGCATCATAGAAGTATAGATTGTCTTCACCTGTCAACTCTGCGACAAACCCTGTAAGACCCGGGGAAGTCAGCGGGCCGCTGGCTATGATGCAAGGCCTCTGCGATGGGATATCGACAACTTCTTCCCTTACCAGGCGGATATTGGAGGACCTTTTGATGTATGAGCTTACAAGATGCGAAAATCTATCCCTTTCCACTGCCAGAGCTGACCCTGCAGGGATCCTGGCTGCTTCCGCACATCTCATGATTAGCGAGCCGTAGATTCGTAATTCTTCTTTGAGAATACCGGATGCATTCCGAAAGCTGTCAGACCCCAGTGAATTGGAGCATACCAGCTCCGCCAAGCCGGATGTGGTATGAGCAGGCGTCATCACATGCGGCCTCATTTCAATAAGGCTGACCGGGACGCCTCTCCTGGCTATCTGCCATGCTGCCTCACTGCCTGCAAGTCCTCCGCCTACAACCACAACACCGCTGTCATTCGTCAATTTACCAACACCCACTATCCTGAAGCGCCCTAAGAAGAAGATTTGGACTTACCGGCAACAGGCACATCTTGTCGAAAGTCACACCCTTCCCTTACACAGGCGAGATAACCCTTCTTACCACCGCGCCTTACAAGAAACGCTCCACATTTTGGGCAGGACTTCTTAACCGGCAGGTACCACGTGGTAAACGTGCACTCAGGATACCCGCTGCATCCATAGAATTTCCTGCCTTTTTTGGTCTTTCGCTCAACTATCTCACGTCCGCACAGGATGCAATTAACACCGGTTGAGCGGACGATTTTCTTGGTGAATTTGCATTCAGGGTAGCCTTGGCACCCAAGGAACGCGCCGAATCTGCCGTGCTTCACTACAAGGTTTCGACCACATTCAGGACAAAGTTCATCAGTGACTTCTTCCGGGATCTTCACTCTTCCCACATGTTCCTCAGCAGCATCCACTGTCTTCTTGAAAGGCGGGTAAAACTCGTCTATAACACTGACCCACTCAAGTTTGCCTTCAGCAATCTCATCCAACTTGGCTTCCATGTTAGCTGTAAACGCTACGTCAACGACATTCGGATAGACCTGGTTCAGGACATCCACTACGACAAACCCCAGTTGCGTTGGGTGAAATCTCTTATCTTCAAGCACTACGTAGTCTCGTTTAAGGATTGTTTCGATGATAGGCGCATATGTGCTGGGTCTGCCTATACCGTTTTCTTCAAGAGCCCTTACAATTGTAGCCTCGCTGTAACGCGGCGGCGGTTCAGTAAAATGCTGTTTGTCCTCAAGCCTTGAAAGAACCAGCCTTTGTCTTTCAGAGATCTCAGGGAGGATCGAGTCATCCTCTTCAGCATTATCCGACCCTTCCTGATATAGGACGGTAAACCCTGGGAACTTTACTCGGGACCCTGTAGCCCGAAATAGATAGTTCTTGGCTTTAATGTCTACACGGACAGTATCTAGGACCGCTGATTCCATTTGGCTTGCCACAAACCTGTCCCATATGAGCCTGTATAGTTTCAACTGATCCCCGGACAAGTGTTTCTTCAGGTCATCTGGGCGACGCGTAACTAGTGTAGGCCTAATAGCCTCATGCGCATCCTGACTGGTAGCCTTCTTCTTATACCGCCTGGGCCTGTCAGGGACGTAGTCCTTCCCAAATACATCCTTAATGAAAGACCTGGCTGAGACTTCAGCTTCAGCCGCCACTCGGACTGAGTCAGTTCGAATATAAGTTATCAGGCCGGTGTTGCCCTGAGGGCCGATCTCCAAACCCTCATATAACTGTTGGGCGATTTGCATAGTCTTGCGAGCTCCAAATCCCAACTTCCTTGAGGCTTCCTGTTGGAGCGTGCTTGTGGTGAAAGGAGGCTGAGGATTCCGCTTTCGTTCCTTTTCAAGCACTTTGATGACTTCATACTGCGCTCCCTCTAAATCCCTGAGGACTTCCCGAGCTTCATCACCTGTGCCAATGTCTATCTTCTTTCCGGCTTTCCGAAGGAGTTTTGCGGGAAACTCGGGGCAGTCAGCGTCTGCTTTCAAGAAAGCAGTAATTGACCAGTACTCCTCACGCACGAAATCCTCGATTTCCCTCTCTCTGTCGCATATCAGCTTGACTGCAACCGACTGAACTCTGCCTGCAGACAGTCCCCTGCGAACCTTCTTCCATAAAAATGGGCTGAGGGTATATCCGACAAGCCTGTCAAGTATTCTCCGCGCCTGTTGAGCATGGACTCTCTCAATATGAATAGGCCTTGGGTTGGCAACTGCATCCCTTACCGCCTTCTGAGTGATCTCGTGAAACTCAATACGACAAGAAGCGTTACTATCAAGATCCAGAGCCTTTGAGAGGTGCCAGGATATTGCCTCCCCCTCACGGTCAGGGTCAGTGGCAAGCAACACTTGGTCGGAATTCTTGACTGCACCTTTAAGCTCCCGAATGGTATCGCTCTTGCCCCGAATAGTGATGTAGTGGGGCTCATAGTTGTTTTCCACGTCTACCCCAAGCTTGCTCTTGGGTAAATCCCTCACGTGGCCCATGGAAGCTTTCACTTGGTATTTCCCGCCCAGCATTCTCTCGACTGTTTTGGC
>MTKW01005381.1_pt1 | contig 15322 bp, 13 predicted proteins | sample 1042761 | NCBI WGS metagenome assembly MTKW01 (sample SAMN06205366, study PRJNA360243) | anaerobic digester metagenome | biome: Wastewater treatment plant; feature: Anaerobic digester sludge; material: sludge; isolation source: anaerobic digester fed with sludge from wastewater treatment plant ... | reverse complement strand
GTTTTTATAAGCCAAAATGCTGTGTTTACTTTTGATGGCAGCAATAAAACCGTGTTTGTGGAGTTTGACGATGAATACATGGAGGCACTGAATAATCCTCCAAACAACACATACTACAGCTATGTATTCACCTGGTATGATTTCGGTGAATACAGATATGACGGAGCTACAAGTTTAAAGCTCTACCATGAAGAAAGTGACACATATTTAACTTTTATGCTTCAAGGAAACACATCTAGCGACAAAATCACAATTTCCCACATAGTCCCGGGGGATGAAAACATAGTCTTTATAAAACAATAAGGACAAAACATCCTATAATAAGCAGCGCCTGAATATCAGAGTTTTTCATGATATCAGGCGCTGCTTATTTGCTTGGATACCCATTCTGTACCTCTACGGTATAGATTCACAACAGTTTTAGTAATTATATCCTACCAATCTTCTCACCTTGTTATTAAGTAACTGCTTTATATAATCTGACTGTTAACGGGTCAGACCACAATCCTTTCATAACAATTGGCAATGATATTGATTTCGCTATAATTATTGTAAAACTATTGTATTTATACAATACCCAAGATTTTAGTCTTTAAACATTTTTTTTAAAATTTTTTTAAATTATTTTTAATTTGCGTTGATGAGGTATTTTACTTCAATGTTTAACTCTTCCGTATCGGTGATGTAATCCCTGTATTGCTCGCCTGCATATTGAGCCATTCCGCCGACATTATATATCTTGCTCATATCATAGCCGTTGGCAGCAAGCATCTTCATAAGCATGGCAACTCTTCCACCGGATTGGCACATCAGCATAATAGTTTTATCTTTCGGGAAAAGAGCATTTAATACTGATACCGATGATTCGTAAACAGGAACGGGTTCATCATGAGTTCCCTTGAATAACTGCGGGAAGCCTTCTTCCCCTGCATTTTCGTTATAGATATATCCAAAGAAGGGAATTACTTCAAAATTCTTGAAGTGTTTCTTTGAATAATCCTCATAGTTTCTCAGGTCAATGTAAACTGTGTCTTCTCTGTTTAAATAATCAAGTAAATTTTCACTGTTGATTCCTGAGTTTTCAAAAGTATAGTCCCCTTCGACCTTTTGTGCCGGAGGCAGTTCGGCTGCTTCTTCTACAGCAGGTGCTTCTTCCTCGGCAGGTGCCGGTTCTTCAACCTGGGGGGCGGGTGCAGGTGCAGGTGCTGCAGCCTGTGCACAGCCTGTCAAAACAAGGGTTAGAATTAATAGTACCGAAAATAATTTTTTAAATCTTAGCATCTTATCCTCCTAATTTTTAAAGAATTCATCTTGTGCATGGTAGTCCATGATGGAATGTAAAATTCTTATGATGTTGTTTGCTGAAACCGAAGCTCCCGACAAGGCATCGATTGTATAGTTCCCTCTTCCTTCTCCCGCTTGATACTCTTCAACTTTTATATCATCGATTGTATTCAAGGAATGAATGTACTTGGAATCTTTTTTGGGGAAGAATGATATGTATTCGGTTTTGTAAAGCTCGTAGGTTTGTCCGAGGGGCATGGGATCCGAATCTCCCCAATGTCCTCCGTTATAATGACCCGTGGAATCCTTGTCAAAAGAGATGTATTTTATTTTTACATCGTCAGGATTTTTGCTTTCCGGCAAGGTCAGTTCCACATACATTGTCTGCCACATATTAACTGAAGCCTCTCTGCAGGTGCATGACAAATAAGAAACCTGGTACTTGATGTAATCCCTGGCCCTATACCTAAAGGTCACAAAGGCATAAAAGGGTGATTCGTTTTTTGGCCCGTCAATATGAGCATGGGGGATTACAGCTACAATGTTTCCAATGCCGTCAGGGCCAAGTCCTCCGCTTTCGTTTAAGAAAGCATTGATTTGGTCAAGATTAATCTCCGGCTCGGCAGCCTCAGCTTGAGCACCTGGGGTTTGGTTATTGCTGCATCCTGAAATAGCAAAAACCAAAACTAAAACTAAGATTGTTAAAATATAATGTTTCCTGTTCATTTATCCTCCTTTAAACTTGATTTTCCGCAATACCCTCTATTAAATGTCCAATATACCTCCTTCTCTGTTTTCCGTATGAAAACGTTTGATGAATTATTAACAATTATATGGCATAATATAGAATTTGTATGTGACTTAGTCACATAGGGATACTGGGGACGGTCCTATTTTGTCCCACTTGGTGACAAGGGGACGGGGGTACTGTCATCATTTGGGACACTAGGGACGGTCCTATTTTGTCCCACTTATTCCACAGGGGAAGGTTCTCTCCGGGTCATGGGACACTGGGGACGGTCCTTTCTGTCCCATCGGGACACCAGTCCAAGTCCAAAGGAGACGGTTCTATCTGGACAAAAAAACAGTCCAAAGAGGACGGCTATCTCTGGGAAAAAACAGTCCAAGCTCAAGGGACGGTTCTCTCTAAACATAAATATGTCCAAAAAGAACCGTTCCCCTTGGGTGAAAAAACCGTCCCCTCTGGGTCATTGACATCTGATGACAGTACCCCCGTCCCCTTGTCATCTATACTCTCTCCGGACAGGAGAGGGTTTATTTTTTGTATTATTTGTTGATAATAATTTCAATGGATAATATAATGAAAATGGCATCCTGGGCTTGACAGAAAAAATCTCACGGGAGGGAAATATGAACTGGACCGAGGTTTCCATTTATACAACAACAAACGGAATTGAAATAATTAACGGGGCATTGCTGAAATTGAACATTAATGATGCCGTAATTGAAGATGCAGGGGTCTATGATGAGTTCTTAAGGGGTGAAACACTTGACTGGGACTATTTTGATGAAGACCAGCTTGCAAAGATTAAAGATATCGAAAGCTGTGTTAAGGTATATCTGGCCGATACCGAGCAGGGAAGAAAACAACTCAAAAATGTTTATGAATTTGTTGAGGAATTAAAAAAAGATAATATGAGTATTGACCTTGGAAGTCTAAGGGTGGAGACAAGAATTCTTAACGACGAAGACTGGGCGAACAGCTGGAAGCAGTATTTCAAGCCCTTTACAGTGGGGGATAAGATAATAATTAAGCCTTCATGGGAAGACTATAAAGACCCGACAGACGGAAAAATTATTCTTGAAATCGACCCGGGCATGAGCTTTGGCACCGGACAGCACCAGACAACCCGCCTTTGCATCGAGCAGATAATCAAGCATATGAAAAAAGATGCGGAAGTTCTGGACATAGGTTGCGGCAGCGGTATCTTGTCAATTGCCGCCCTGCTTCTTGGTGCAAAGGAATGCGTAGGTGTTGATATTGACGAAAACTCTGTGCGGATTTCAAAAGAAAATGCCGTCCTCAACAATATTTACGATGACAGGTTCACTGTTTACTTGGGCGATATAACCGAAGATAAGGGCCTCCAGGAAAAAATCGGATACAATATGTACGATGTGATAGCAGTAAATATTATTGCTCAGATAATAATGGGAATGAGCCATACATTTCCAAATTTTTTGAAAAAGAACGGTTTGGTGATTGCTTCGGGGATAATAGCAAAATATAAGCAGGATGTAATCGATAATTTTAAAAGCTTGGGATTTGAGATAATTGAAGTAAACCAAAGCGAGGAATGGGTATCAATAACTGCAAAATTGTCATCCTAAGCGTTAGCGAAGGAGCCCAGAGGGACACTGGGGACGGTCTAACTGTCCCATTGGGAGGGACACTGGGGACGGTTCTCTCCGGAGGGACACTGGGGACGGTCCTAACTGTCCCATTGGGACACCAGTCCAAAATGGACGGTCCTCTCCGGTACAAAGGGGACGGTTCTCAATGGGTAAAAAATGTCCAAAAAAGAACCGTCCCTGCTGGACAGAAGTTAAGAACGAAAAGAACCGTCCCTAAAACAAGAAGTTAAGAACGAAAAGAACCGTCCCTAAAATTTTGATGACAGTACCCCCGTCCCCTTGTCATTACTTAAGAAATGGAGGAAGTATGTTCAGATATTTTTGTGCCGATGATAATATAAAAAATGATATGATAAGGGTCCAAGGCGGAGATGCAAGACATTTGAAGACAATCCTCAGGGCAAAGTCCGGAGACAGAATTTCCGTCGTGACCCAAAGCAAGGAATACATAGCAGAAATAAAGGAAGTAAACAAGGAAAACATAGTTTGTGCCTTGATTGAAGAAATATTGTCAAACAATGAAACCAAGATAAATATAACCCTTTGCCAGGGAATACCGAAGCAAACCAAAATGGATACTATCATTCAGCAAAATGTTGAGATGGGGGTTAAAAGATTCATCCCCCTGATAACGGAAAGAACCGTCGTAAAGCTTAACGAAAAAGAAAGAGAGCAGAAAAAATTAGACAGGTGGCAAAAAATTGCCAAGGAATCGGCAAAGCAAAGCAAGAGAAATATTATTCCATCCGTAGAGCCGATTATGACCTTAGAGGAATTAATTGAAAAGCTTAGGAGAGAAGAAGACGCCGCTGTTATTGTTCCTTATGAGTTAGAGGATGTGAAGCAGCTAAAGGATATTTTATGCGAGCAAAGGGATAATTATTACATTGTTATAGGTCCCGAGGGCGGCTTTGACATCAAAGAAATTGAAATGTTCCAAGAAATCGGAGCCCATATTGTAACCTTAGGAAAAAGAATTCTTAGAACGGAAACTGCAGGCGTGGTAACAGCCGCAATAGTGTTGTATGCTTGCAATGAGCTGAATTAGACGACTTTCGAGGGGAGGGGGGTATTGTCATNNTTGTCATCTTTTTGTCATACCCCCAATTGTCATAAACTGTAAAAATTTTGCAAAATATTCATTTGATAATCCAATGAATATTAATTGACATAAGGCTTGGAAATGCTTATAATGAAAACGTAAACATATATTATATATAAGGAGGCAGGTTAAATGTCTAAGAAAAAGATGGGACTGGCGGTAAAAGTCCTTATAGGATTAGCCATTGGTTTTGTCATAGGTCTTATAGTTCATAGTATGCCGAAGGGTTCATTCAGAGATGATATCTTAATTGATGGCGTATTCCAGTTTGTCGGACAGGTATTCCTTAGAGGAATAATGATGTGCGTTGTTCCCTTGGTATTTGTATCCTTGGTTAACGGTGCAGCCGGTATGGGTGATATAAAGAAGCTCGGTAAAGTAGGAGTTAAAACAATTGCTTTCTACTTGGTAACTACCGCAATAGCAATAATAATAGGTCTAGTGATGGCATTTATAATCAGACCGGGAATCGGATTAGACATGGGTGCCATAGAAGCCGTTGAAGTTACCGCAAGTGAAGGTAAACCAATAGCCCAGGTTCTTTATGAGATGGTACCGAGAAATCCGGTTCAGGCCTTAGCTGAAGGGAATATGCTTCAAATTATTGTATTTGCAATAATGACCGGTATTGCTCTGACCATGTTGGGAGAAAAGGGCAAAGGTGTATTGAAACTATTTGAAGAATTAAACGAGTTGGCAATGAAATTAGTAAGCATGGTAATGAATTTGGCTCCACTGGGCGTACTCTGTTTAGTGGCAAGGACTTTTGGTCAGGTAGGAATTTCGGCAGCTATCCCAGTATTAAAATCCGTTGTTGCGGTATATATAGCTCTGGCTATCCACCTGGTTGCTGTTTACGGCGGAATGCTGAAAGCACTGTCAGGATTGTCTCCCTTTAGATTCATTAAAAAAATCTTCCCGGCAATGGCAATTGCTTTCTCTACTGCAAGCAGCAGCGCCACACTGCCTGTTACCATGGATCTGGCCATCAATAAAATAGGTGCTTCCAAGGACATATCTTCATTCTCCCTTCCTTTGGGTGCTACGGTTAATATGGATGGAACAGCGATTTATCAGGGTGTATCGGCTGTATTTATCGCACAGGCATTTGGAATCCAGATGACACCTGCCATGGCCGTAATGATAGTATTCTCGGCTACCTTGGCTTCAATCGGAACGGCAGGAGTTCCCGGCGCCGGAGCAATAATGCTTTCAATGGTATTGCAGACGGTAGGTCTGCCTCTTGAAGGTTTGGGATTGATATTAGGTATAGACAGGTTGTTCGATATGGGCAGAACAGCCATGAACATTACCGGTGACGCTGTTTGTACAACAATTATTTCCAAACAAGAAGGAGAGTTCAACGAAGAAATCTGGAATACGGATTTTACCAAAGAAGCGGCTGTCGAATAAATCAGTTGTATATGGCAGAAGTGTTTATGAAAACCGGCGACTGATAAATAGTGTGTTGCATAATCGAATATGAGTGATATAATTGTGGGACAGTGGGGCAACTTACTGTCCCACTTTGGTGTATCAGCGAAGCATTGACATCCTGAACGAGTTTTGTCATCCTGAGCAAAACGAAGGATCGCGAGATTCTTCACATGCGTTCAGAATGACAATGCGTGAGCTGATGAGATTTTTCACTTCATTAGGTGACACATTGCAAAAATTCATAGCAATGACAAACTCAATGATAAACATGAGGTAGTTATGAAAAAATTAGGGATTTACATACATGTTCCTTTTTGCATCAAAAAGTGCGGCTACTGCGACTTCTATTCGGTGAAATGGGACGAAGAATCTGAAAATTCATATATCCGGTCGGCAATTGATGAAATAAAAGGCTATCGAGAGCTTGAGGATTACATCGTTGACACAATTTTTATCGGGGGAGGAACTCCCTCTGTTATTATGCCCCAAAATATTGAGAAACTGATAGCTGCCGTAAAAGATACCTTTACGGTGGCACAAAATGCCGAAATAAGCATGGAAGCAAATCCAAACTCCCTGTCACAAAACTTAAAAATTTACAAAGAAACGGGAATTAACAGGTTAAGTATAGGAATCCAATCATTAAAGGATGATATATTAAAAAGAATAGGGAGAATTCACAATTTCAGTGAAGCCTTACAAGCGATAGATTTAGCCCAAAAGCAGGGATTTGACAATATTAATGCGGATGTGATGTTCAACATACCGGGCCAGACCCTTGAAGATATAACAGATACAATTTATCAGTTGATTTCGAAAGATATAAGGCATATCTCCTTTTATTCCCTGAAATTAGAAGAGGGGACCCAAATGTATTCATTGGAAAAAAATAAGGTAATCACTATGCCCGTAGAAGACCTTGAAAGGGAAATGTATTATGCCGGCAGGACCATCATGGAAGAGCACGGCTTGATGCAGTACGAAATTTCCAACTTTGCCGTCAAAGGATATGAGTGCAGGCATAATCTGAAATACTGGAACCAGGAAGAATACATAGGAATTGGACCATCTGCCCACTCCTTTATGGGAAACACAAGATACAGCAACCCTTCAAATTTAAAAGAATATACATTGAGCAGCGGGAAGGAAGGATTCAAAAGAAACATACAGGAAGTAATGGATGAAGATGAACTGATGTTTGAATATATAATGCTGAGGTTAAGACTTACCGAGGGACTGAAATTTGCGGAATTTAAAAATAAATTTAATAGAGACTTCGAAGAAACCTATAAAGCCCAAATCGAAAAACTCTTAAAAGATAATCTGATATACTTGGATGATGAAGGCATCCGCCTGACCCACAGGGGGATGGACATATCAAACTACGTCTTCGCCTCATTCATGTAATTCTAAGGGATTCAGATATTGAGTCGTTCTGAGGTGAGGGCTTTGCCCGAAGAATTTCATGAGGTCATCAGGATGACAATAAACCCACATGAGGACGGCTCTTGTCCAGAGGGACAGTTCTTTCTGGACAAAAATAATGATGGAGAATTGTTTCTTATGGACACTGCCCATTCTCTGTAACTCATAAAGGGTAGGCCAGGGAACATGAGCATTTAAAAGAATATATGACATAATTCCGAAANNAGAACCGTCCCTAAAATGACGTCCCCTTGTCGCCACCGGCCACAGCTTTTTTTAAATTTATAGTATTGACAAATTACATTATAAGTAGTATCTTAATATTATGGAGTTAGCACTCAATCAAGGAGAGTGCTAACAAAGAAAAGGAGTGATGAAATGTCTTTGGACAAGAGAAAAGTAAAGATTTTAAAGGCCATTATCACAAGTTACATTGATAATGCCGAAGCAGTCGGCTCAAGGACAATTTCAAAAAAATATGAGCTTGGAGTCAGCCCTGCTACAATCAGAAACGAAATGTCCGATTTGGAAGACATGGGTTATTTAGTCCAGCCTCATACTTCATCAGGTCGAATACCAACGGATAAAGCATATAGATACTATGTGAATGATTTATGGGAAAAGATAAAATCCTCAAGACATCCCAACTTAGCCCAGCTAAGGAAAATAATTGAGGAAAAATCGAACGAATTGGATGAATTATTCAAAAATTCCGTCAGGATACTGTCACAGTTTACAAGATATACATCATTCGTTGTGGCACCTCAGCTAAAGCAGTCCGTCATCAAGAGAATCCAGCTGGTGCCGGTTTCCGAACACAAGGTATTGATGCTCATCATACTGCAGGCAAATATTGTTAAACAGGTAATGCTGAGATTGAACAGCCCCATACCTTTTGACCAGTTGGAAAAAATATCGGCATCCCTTTCCGAAAGGATGTACGGCTACAAAATGGAGGATATCGACACAATTAAGGACACCATAATCAAAGAGCTGTATATATCCAAAGAAACAAGCAGCGATGCCTTGATGGAAATATTGCCCTATCTGATGGAGCAAATAGCAAAGCTTGACGATTTAAATGTATATTCGGACGGGATTACGAATATATTAGACCTGCCCGAATACAACGACGTAGTTAAGGCGAGGGAATTCATTTCATTTGTCGAAGATAAATCAAGTTTTGCAAAGCTTCTCCAGCATACCGGCGATAGTGATTTAGACATTTGCATAGGCAGCGAGAATAAGCACTTGGAATTAAAAGATTGCAGCTTGATAACCGCTACCTATAAGCTTAACGGGAAGCTGATCGGAAGGATCGGAGTTATAGGACCGACGAGAATGGATTACGATAATGTAATTTCAACGGTTAAGTCCATATCCGATGCAATAAGCGATATAATCAATCAAAATTACAGCATAGAAAACAAGGAGTGAAGAAATGGCAAAAGGTAAGAAGCATGATGAAGTAAATAAAGCTTCGGAGGAGATAAAAGAGACGGAAATAACCGGTACCAAAGAAGCCGATGAGACAAAACCGGAAACTGCCGGGGTAAAAACCGACCAAGGGGCAGAATCCGAAGAAAAGACCGAACAGACAGCGGAAGCTGAAGAAATAACAAAGGAAAATGAAGAATTGGAAAAGAAAAACGAAGAAATAGAAGCACTTAACAACAGGCTGTTAAGGCTTCAGGCAGACTATTTAAACTATAAGGACAGGACAGAAAAGGAAAAGCTTGCAACTTACGGGGATGCAGTATCAGCTATGATCTGCGATTTGCTTCCCGTAATCGACAACCTTGAAAGAGCAATAGCGGCGGAAGTATCGGAATCAGACCCTTTCAAGGAAGGGGTAGTGATGGTTTACAACCAGCTCATGGGAATTTTAGGCAAAAAGGGCTTAAAAGAAATAGAAGCCCTGCACAAACCATTTGACCATAATTTGCACTACGGAGTGGCCTTTGAAGAATGTGAAGAATTCGATGACGGAATAGTAATTGATGTTCTTCAAAAAGGATATACTGTAAATGACAGACTCATCAGACCGTCGATGGTCAGAATATGTAAGAAGTCCTAATTCATTGTCATAACAATATGTCGTTGTTATGAATAACAAATAGACTGTCATTCTGAGAGCTTCAGCCCGAAGAATCTCATGAGATCCTTCGCTTCGCTCAGGATGACACCCTCCGGGTTATGACACCCTTCGGGTTATTCAAAGCAATGACACCGATATAAAAAGCCAATTAACGACAAAACATTAAATCAGATAATAAATTTATTTTAAATCATTAATGGAGGAAAATATGAGCAAAATTATAGGAATCGACTTAGGTACGACAAACTCATGCGTATCTGTTATGGAAGGCGGAGAAGCCGTTGTTATAGCCAACGTGGAAGGCAAGAGAACCACACCTTCAATAGTGGCATTTACGAAGGACGGGGAAAGATTGGTGGGAGAAACAGCCAAAAGACAGGCCATCACAAACCCGGACAGGACAATAACATCAATAAAAAGAGACATGGGGTCCGACCGAAAAATAAACATTGACGGAAAGGCATACACACCTCAGGAAATATCCGCATTCATACTTCAAAAATTAAAGGCCGATGCGGAAAGTTATCTTGGTGAAACAGTTACAGATGCAGTAATTACCGTACCGGCATACTTCTCTGACAGTCAAAGACAGGCAACAAAGGATGCTGGCAGAATAGCAGGTTTAAACGTTAGAAGAATAATAAACGAGCCTACGGCGGCAGCCCTGGCATACGGTGTCGACAAGGAGACCCAGATGCAGACCATAATGGTTTACGATCTTGGAGGCGGTACATTTGACGTTTCTATACTTGAAATAGGCGACGGCGTATTCGAGGTAAAGGCTACATCGGGAAACAATAAGCTTGGCGGAGATGACTTCGACCAGGTAATAATGGATTACTTAGCAGACGAATTCCAAAAAGAAAACGGAGTCGACTTAAGGAAAGACAAAATGTCCCTTCAGAGGTTAAAGGAAGCGGCAGAAACGGCAAAGAAGGAATTGTCAAGCGCAATGACCACGACAATCAACCTGCCCTTTATTACAGCTACCCAGGAAGGACCGAAACACTTGAACATGGACCTTACCAGGGCAAAATTCAACGAGCTTACGGCATTCTTGGTTGAAAAGACCATAGAGCCCGTAAAAAGAGCAATGTCAGATGCCAAGCTGACACCTTCTCAAATTGACAAGGTGTTGTTGGTTGGCGGGTCCACAAGAATTCTCGCTGTTCAGGATGCAGTAAAAAGATTGACCGGAAAAGATCCCCACAAGGGAATCAACCCTGACGAATGCGTTGCCTTAGGGGCTGCAATTCAAGGAGGGGTATTGACAGGAGAATTCGGAACCGATATACTGCTTGTTGATGTTACTCCCCTGTCACTTGGAATTGAAACCTTGGGCGGAGTATTTACCAAATTAATCGAAAGGAATACCCGCATACCTACAAAGAAGAGCCAGATATTCTCAACGGCTGCGGACAACCAGCCGGCAGTTGACATCCACGTATTGCAGGGTGAAAGACCCATGGCTGCTGACAACATTACCCTGGGCAGATTCCAGTTATCGGGCATAGTTCCCGCACCCAGAGGAGTTCCGCAAATAGAAGTTACATTTGACATAGATGCCAACGGTATTGTAAATGTAAGCGCTAAAGATTTAGGAACAGGGAAGGAGCAAAAAATAACAATAACTGCTTCCACAAAAATGTCAGATTCAGACATAGAAAAGAAAATAAAAGAAGCCGAGCAGTTTGCAGAAGAAGACAGAAGGAAAAAAGAAGAAATCGAAATCAAGAACAATGCAGACACAATGCTATATCAGACTGAAAAAGTACTGAAGGACTTGGAAGGCAAGATTTCAGCGGAAGAAAAAGCAAAGGCCCAGGCTGCTGCGGATGAGCTGAAAAAAGCAATCGAAAGCAATGACACAGCTCAAATGAAACAAAAAACCGATGAGCTTACCAAGGTGTTTAACGACCTTGCACAAAAGCTATATGCCCAGGCAGGCCAACAGGCAGGGCCTGATGGCGGTGCCGGCTTTGACCAAGGCGCGGCAGGACCCGGGGATGATGTAGTGGACGCAGACTTTGAAGAAATAAAGGACGACAAATAATAGAACCAAGCTAAATCCTTTAGGAGGATTTAGCTTAGTTCATGTGGCAGGACCTCTTGGATGTCCGGGGAGAACCGTCCCCGCCGGACACCGGACAAGGCAGTGTCATTGTTATGAATAACTCACAAACTGTCATTCTGAGAGCTTTAGCTCGAAGAATCTCATGAGATCCTTCGCGTGCGCTCAGGATGACAGAATAGATCCTTCGCATGCGCTCAGGATGACAAACCAGTCCGCTATGTCGCATATTAGAGTAAGGAGGTGGTAAGTTGGCAAAAAGAGACTACTACGAAATCCTTGGAATCGGCAGGGACGCCGATGAAAAGGAGATAAAGGCAGCATTCAGAAAATTAGCAAAGAAATACCATCCTGATTTGAACCCGAACGACAAAGAAGCAGAAGCAAAGTTCAAAGAAGTAAACGAAGCATACGAAGTACTCTCGGACCCGGACAGGAAGGCTAAATACGATAAGTTCGGTCATGCGGCATTTGACCAAAACGGCGGATTTGGCGCAGGGGGAGGATTCAGCGACTTCGGCGATATATTCGGCGATATATTCGGAGACTTCTTCGGAGGAGGCTTCGGCGGAGCTACAAGGGCAAAGAGAACCGGACCCAAGGCAGGGTCCGATTTGAAGATAAAGCTTGATATAGATTTTGAAGAAGCAGCATTCGGTACAAAAAAGGATATTAAGATAAATCGAATAGAAAGATGCCATATCTGTGACGGAACAGGGGCAAAGGCAGGCACCGGCAAGAAAACCTGCCCCGACTGCCAGGGCACCGGCACCATAAGAACGGTGCAGAGAACCCCCTTCGGGCAATTTGCAAGCACCAGAACCTGTACTAACTGCGGCGGCACCGGCGAAGTGGTGGAAGAACCCTGCACCGCCTGCAGCGGCTCCGGCAAGGAGAAAAAATCAAGGAAGCTGTCAATCAACATCCCTGCGGGAGTCGACACCGGCTCGGTAATCCCCTTGAGGGGGGAAGGAAACCACGGAGAGAGGGGAGGCCCTCCCGGAGACCTCTATGTCTACATCAATGTAAGGCCTCATGAAATATTCGAGAGGGACGGAAACGACATCTGGTGTGAAATACCCGTTTCCTTTGCCAAGGCAGCCCTTGGAGGTTCCATCGAAGTGCCCACCATTGACGGCAAGGTAAAATATGAAGTGCCGGAAGGAACCCAGACAGGAACGGTTTTCAGACTGAGAAACAAGGGCATCAAGAATTTAAGAGGGGCAGGGAGAGGCGACCAGTATGTGAGGGTTAAAATAGAAGTTCCAAAGAAACTGACGGAAAAACAAAGAAACATATTGGTCCAGTTTGCCAATGAAATGGGAGAAAAACCTGACGACAAAAAAGGCTTCTTCGGAAAAATGAAGGACGCTTTCAGGGATTAAAGAGATGGATTTGAGGGCAGGATTTCAAATTTGACAAGCCCTCTTTTAAATGCTAAAATTAGCTTGTCACAGGGCAAGTGACAAGAGCAAAAAATTTAGGAGGAAGATATGAAATCATTGATTAGACTTAGGATGAGCACACAAGATGCCCATTACGGAGGAAACTTGGTTGACGGGGCAAGAATGTTAGGCTTGTTCGGAGACGTGGCGACAGAGCTCTTAATAAGAAATGACGGAGACGAAGGACTCTTTGTTGCCTATGACAATGTGGAATTTTTGGCACCGGTATATGCCGGAGATTACATCGAAGCAGAGGGAGAAATAGTATCCCAAGGGAACTCTTCAAGAAAAATGGTCTTTGAAGCAAGAAAGGTGATAGTACCCAGGCCTGACATAAGCGATTCGGCATGCGACGTTTTGGAAGAGCCCCTGGTAGTTTGCAGGGCATCCGGAACCTGTGTTGTCCCCAAGGATAAACAAAGAAAAATTTAATAATTGGAATAAATATACAATTTTTACCAAGAAAATCCGCTTTCAAGGCGGATTTTTTGCTGCCCTTTTTCAACACCCCCGCGTAATTGAAATGTAATCAAAAAATAATGAAAATATAATCCCTATANNGGGAAATACTCTTATACGCGGGTAAAATCACACAAGACCAGCTTGATGAGGCGATGAAGGACCAAAAGAAATCCCAGCTGAAATTAGGCGAAATAATTGTGGATAAGGGATGGCTGAAGCCGGAAGAGATCGTGGAGGCTTTGGAGCAGCAACTGGGATTTCCCATAGTAGATTTGACCAAGTATGAGATAAACCCCAATGTAGCCACCTTGATACCTGAGAGTATCGTAAGAAAGTACAAGCTGATAGCAATAGACAGAAAAGAGAACAGGCTGATAGTCGCTATGGTGGACCCCTTGAACTTCTTTGCCATAGATGACGTGAAGCTGTATACAAAAATGGACGTAACTCCATGTCTTGCCACCAGCATGGACTTAGAGAGAGTAATTGAAAAATACTACACCAATGTTTTGACTCAAAAGGCCTTGGACGAGTTTTCCGACAGCTTTGCTCCCATTGAAGACGAAATAGACACGGAGCAGGAAATGCTGGAGGTTGCGACCGCTCCCATAGTAAAACTCATAAACTCCATTATCGAACAAGCCATGAGAAGCAAGGCCTCGGACATTCACATCGAGCCCAGTGCAAACGATATTAGGGTGAGATTTCGTGTTGACGGGGATTTAAATGAAATAATGGTTTTGCCGAGATCAAACCTGTCAGCCATAGTAACCAGGATTAAAATCATAGGCAAGATGGACATAGCGGAAAAAAGAATCCCCCAGGACGGCAGGGTTGAGATGAAGTTCAACGACAACGAAATAGACCTGAGAATTTCGTCACTGCCCACGGTATACGGGGAAAAAATCGTTATTAAGGATCTTGGACAAGAGCAATTTCAATTTTACAAAAGAAGGTTTGGGATTCAGCGAAGGGGATTTGGAAAAATTAAACAGGATGATAGCCCAGCCCTACGGGATGATGCTGGTTACGGGACCAACGGGAAGCGGCAAGTCCACCACCCTTTATACGGTTTTGAGGGAGCTTAACGTACCCAGCAAAAATGTAATTACCGTAGAAGACCCGGTGGAATACAAGTTAAAAGGTATAAACCAGGTCCAGGTAAACCCCAAGGCAGGTTTGACATTTGCATCCGGCTTAAGGTCAATTCTCAGGCAGGACCCGGACACCATCATGATAGGGGAAATAAGGGATGCGGAAACTGCGGAGATTGCAGTCAGGGCAGCCATAACAGGCCACCTGGTTTTATCAACATTACATACAAACGACAGCCCGTCTACGGTAGCAAGACTTATAGATATGGGCTTGGAGCCCTATTTGGTATCCTCGGCCATAATCGGAATCATATCACAGAGATTGGTAAAAGTCCTATGCCCCAAGTGCAAGGAGAAATATGAAGCAAGTGATTCGGAAAAGAGAATGATGGGTATAGATGAAGAGAATGAGGTGACCCTTTATAAACCGGTGGGCTGCAATGCCTGCAACAAGGGATACAGGGGGAGGGCAGCCGTCCACGAAGTGATGTTAGTCAACGAAAGCATCAGAAAGCTCATCAACAGAGA
>MTKW01035431.1_pt1 | contig 15327 bp, 8 predicted proteins | sample 1042761 | NCBI WGS metagenome assembly MTKW01 (sample SAMN06205366, study PRJNA360243) | anaerobic digester metagenome | biome: Wastewater treatment plant; feature: Anaerobic digester sludge; material: sludge; isolation source: anaerobic digester fed with sludge from wastewater treatment plant ... | reverse complement strand
AACAGGTTGGTACCTTCTCCAGGAATTATATCATCGGGTCTTTTGAATTCTTTAGGATCTTTAGGGCTTGCCATTTTCCCATTTTCACCCCCTTCCATAGACCTCCTGTATAGTCCAAGTATAATATTAATCGTAAGAAAGATTATAAATTATCATTTAATTTCAATTCCTTTTAGCAATTCTTCTGCGGTCTTATCCCCTGTATATTCTTCCCAATAGCCACGCATCAAAATAGATTGGAAATTGAATTCGGGGAAGAACTCTCCGTTATTAAGATCTAACACCCGCCCCATCTTACCATCATCTGCAGTCAATAAATAAACCCTTTCGCCTCTCTGGGCAACCACTTTATAATTTTTCATTTTATTGCAGCACCTTCCTTTCTAATTGATTTAGATTGGAGGGATTTATAAACATAATGCATTACATATCGATGAGGTATATTGATTTGAAACCAAAGAATCCCTTAAGAGCAAGAGCTTCAGTAAAAATAGCTTCCTGGATATCCCTTTCAACATCCACCCCGCTAAAATTTCGGATTACTGTATAATGTACTGATTCGCAATTTTTGAACCCTAGAGCTTGTGCAGGAATCTCTAAGTAATTAATCTTTATAGAAGTTCCCCTTATCGGCAACCCAGCACGACATAAAGTTTTTAAATGATTTTTATCTTAACATCTGGGAGTTCCTCCTGGAGTTTATGGCAAAACAGATCTGCCCTTGCATAGAGAAATTTTTTGTAATCGTCAGGGTGAAATTCCTCTCTTCTAACGAATTCTTCAGGAATTAAGTGGGAACTTAATATTTTATCAAAAGCACTCGCGTTCATAAACTCTTGGAAATAATCAAGTGGATTTTTATTACCGATTTTAATATTCGTTGCCGCTCTCAGAAAGCAAATGTTCATTAGGCTGTCGATAGGTGACCCATCCGGGAGTTCTTCAATTTTTTGTAGAAAATCCCGGGGGTAAATGTGATGTAAATTGGGTGCTTGAGAAAGAGAAAAATAAATATTATCTAGCACTGGTGCTTTATAATCTGTAAAATCAAGAGGGGTTAGATTCGCAAGGAATGAAAGAACAGCCCTTGTGAGCGCACTGCGGTAATTATATCTTGCTTGCACCAGCTTGGATTTGGAAATTGTTATTTCCGGGATAAGCAGTTTTCTTCCTTTCTCCAAATGGTCAAAGAATCCGGTACAGTAGTCGTAAACCTGATCAGCCCTTCGAAAATCTTCAAGGCCGAATGCTGTTGACCAGAACCATTGCCTGGCATAATCTCCGTCAATAGAGTTGTTCTTATGAAAATAGTAACAAAGGGGCAACAGCAGATATCCAAATGGCAACATGTTGGGACCATGGATTTTTAAATCCGATAGAAATTTGATGGTATCAAATATTGTCCTTTGGCATTTTTCCCAATTGCCCTCAAGATCCTCAGTGGTAAGGTTGTCAAGAGCCTTCGGCGTAATACCAAGGGATTTTTTCTTCCCCTTATCATCTTTTCTAAGACAGATGGATACCATCTGAATTATACTTAAATCTGTCAATTCCCGAAATGGGCTTCCTTGAGATTTTAGAACATCTTTAAGAGCCTGAAGATTATCACGGAGGTAAAACATTCTAATATCTTTTTCTGGGTTTTCATTTCGGTATGTCCTGGCAACAACAATGTCCACGGGATCTAGTTTCTTACCCTCCTGGTTTACGCGTTCAAATATTTCACAAACTTCTTCTACATCCACCCCCTGTATTTTGATTAGAACCAGCTTGTAATCAACAAATATTTTTTGCAGCTGCGTTAGGTTATGTTCTATTTCTTTATTAAAATCCTTTTCTTTCGAAATTTCCCCGTAAAAATCAAAACCCCAGTTGGGTACATCTTTAAGTCTGATCAAGAATGCTGAGTTTACTCTAGCCTTGCGCCTTTCTAACTCGTGGGCAAAGAAAAAAGCCGCATCTGTTGCATCAAAATATACAGTGTAATCAAAATCTTCTGCATCCCTAACTTTTCCCTTGCCGCCCAGTATGGAAACTAGCAAAGAAGTGGCACGCTGCTGACCATCAAGAATATATGACCAGTCATTGAATTTCCTGACCTCATCCTCGTCATGGGGAAACACAAACCCACCCAATTTCCGGTGCGTGTGAAGGTAACTTTCCGTAACCCAATAAAGGATGCTCCCTATAGGATAAAATCTAAAAATACTGTCCCAGAGTTTCAATATGTTTTCTGGTTCCCAAACAAATTCCCTTTGGAAAGTCGGGATTAACAACTTGTCCTTCGCCAGCCTATCTTCCACAAAAACGCTTATTTTTACGGTGTCCGAATCAATTTCGCGGCTTAAATTTGACAACTCTCCACCTCCATGTAAACCATTTTACAAGAAACATAATCAGCCTTCAATTATAACCAACCCACCCATTAATCATTTCAAACAATCCTAAATAGCCCCATCCTTTCAACGCCGGGTTACGGATTTTTACTCCACCATCGCCTTGAGTAATGCGTCGCGAGCGTCGGAATAGTACTGGATGTCTACCTTTGTGGCCATATCATCCGAAAGTTCGATTAGCTTGCGGCGGCAGTTAACCGGCATCAGCAGGGCAGCAGCTCCCTTTTCTACAGCAATCTCGGCGATGGTGACGGGATTATGTACCGGTTCGATGGAGCCGCCGAGGTTTATTTCGCCAACGATGACCAGCCCACCCCGGACACTTTTTTTGACCAGGGAGGTACAGAACGCGATCAAGGCAGCAATGCCAACTTTGGCGCCTGATTTGGCCACATCAAAAGAACGCAACTGAACAGTAAATTCGTGCTGTCGGGGATCTTTGTCCCCCACAAGCTGCTGGGAGCGCGTATAGAGATTCTGCTCGGCATAGCTGACACTCTCTTTAAAAGCGGGAGGGACCGGTTTATTCAAGATCTTTACCCCCGATCCGGGGCCTTCGTTAACTTCGATCCGGTAAAGACCGGGGTTTTCCTCCAGGCCTCCCGGGCTGATGGTCCATGCCTGCCCGGGCTCCAGCGGGTCCCCGCCCACAGTGCTTTCACTGTGCAATTCAGGGGTGGAGACAAACTTCTCGACTCCATCAGCACCCAAAACATAGCTGAAGTGAGTATTGCGAAACTCAGCTGATCCGATCCGCTTTTGCTGCTCCTTAACCCGCCGCCTGGACTCTAAAGCCAGCCGCACTGCCCATTCCAGCACTTCATCAGGAACCTCAGCGCCACCATCGGGGTAGAGCAGCTTCAGGAGACCACTAACTGTTTTATGCGCCGCATTGGTATCTCGCCCGCTGAGGGCGCCGCCAAAATATACACGGTTCTGCAGCACGGAAACCCGGGTCTGGTTGCGCAGATGGCTCCAGCACTCGGAAAGAAAATCGCTGACCAGACCGAAATGATCGGTTAAAACCTCTCGCCTTATTTTGGGCACATCCCAGCCGGGCAAGTAAGCGTGGATCCGGTCCATGAAAGCGGTATCATCGCGCATCTCCGGCGGCATGGGGCCAAAAAGATGGCTGATCCGCTGCTGGTGCTCTACATCAACCTCGAAGTTTCCGACCATGGCAATGCTGCCGTCGGCGCGAATACTCTCCTTACCCCGGCTAAACTCCCCTGATTCCATGTAGCCTTTCATGATATTTACGCCGTCTTTTTGATCAAATGAAATCCCGGAGATCTCATCAAAGCAGACCACATCATACTGGCAAACCAGCCCTCGCTGCCCGGTAGCATTATTGACAAACATCCGTGCCACTGTGGCTTTGCCACCGGAGACCAAGTGTGCATAGGGTGACACCTGCTGATAAAGATGACTTTTTCCGGTACCCCTGGGCCCCAGTTCCACCATGTTGTAGTTACGCTCGACAAAGGGAACCATGCGCAAAAAAAGTGTGTCTTTCTGGCGCTGTTCCAGGCTGGAGGGCTCCAGTCCGATGCTTCTCAGCAAAAAGTCCTTCCATTCTTCTTCTGTGAAAGCATGGCGGGCCTTTACCAGGGTATCAAGCACATCCCGCTGGGACAACTGGATCTCACGCAAACCTACAATGCCGAAAGGGCGGCCCCGTTGTTCCTGAGCAATAGCTGCATCGTACTCGAGGGTGATCTCGGCATAGAAACCACCGGTGAGCATACGCTCATGCTGGTTTACCAGCTCATCGCTGATGCGCACATCATTAAGCCTGAGGCTGGGCAGAGTAGCTATATAAGAATCGCTCTTTGCATCCAAGCGAGCGGTCAGGATGTCAATAATCTTCACTTCACCCTGCTCCCGCGCCCTTGACTTGAAAAGCTCTTCCTCCCCCGCCCTGACAGTCCGCGATTTGAGCTGACGCTGGACTATCTCCAAACCCTCGTCAATCTCTTCCTGGTTCACACTGGCGCAATAGCGCCCCAGTAAAAATTCCACCACGTACGTAGGCACTGGAAACTGACGGCTAAATGCACGCACCAGATCCTTGCGCACCAGAAAACCATCCAGCACCGATGCAGCTTTTTGATCCAGATGATCCAGCTCCATCAAGCATCACCCCCACCGATAACCGTTTCTAACTGGGCTGCAGGTGCTCCACCTGGCTCCAGCAATAGAACGGTAGCCCGGGTGCCCTCCAGCTCGCCCCGATCAACAACCACAGAGGCTGTTCCATCGTCCCTCAGACTCTTTACGTTCATTACTACACTGGTTGAGGGATCCCCAGGATGAATTCTAATGTCCACCGAAAAACCCGCATAATTGCCCTTGGCGGTAACCAGGCAGCGCATCCCCCGCCAGGCAAGTCCGGCAATCTCAAGCGAGTCTGCTGAACCCTCTACGCCGCGGGTAACTTTAAGTTCTAAAGATAAACATTCCTGCAAACTAAGACCACCATGCGTATACTCCAGCCCCTTGCGGTAGCAGTTGATCCCTGGGGCCAAGGCAAAGTGAACTCCAGGATTCCAGAACCATGGGTAAAATTTCTCCTCGGTAATAGCCCCGGGCTTCAAAACAGCGCAGCGGCCCCACTTGTTTTCTACCAGCGATGCGGGCAGCTCTATCTTCGGCAGGCCGCCCGGTAAAATAAGCCAGCCATGATCGGTAACCACCCGCACAGTAGTCCAGCCGGCTTCGAGCAACGCAGCAACACGCTCAGCAACCTCCTCGACTAAACTGTCCAGTTGCCGGGCCAGCTTCCACCCCAGGTTATGCCCAAAGTGATCGATGCTCCCGTACTCAGTCCAGGCCTTCCCCTCACCGCTGCCGGTATCTGTCTCGCCAAGGACAGCCCAGTCCTCGTCATTTAGCAATTTTCTAAAATGATAGCCGCCTTTTAGCGATTGACCGCTTTCAGCTACTGAGGGCTCGAAATCTCGATCAGTCTCCCCCCCGGCAATCTTTTGCCGCACCGGGCTAACCGCAGGCTTGCCGGTGGCAGTTACAGTCGGCAGAGCTGCCCAAACTGCTTTCTCTTCTACCAGGCAGCCATATTGTTGCAGCTTGAAGGCCAGCCTGCGGGCCGTATCAAAACGCAACCCGTCTACAAAAAGATAGCATACATCTGCCTCAGCGGGTACAGCATCCAGGTTGCCAGCCGAACCCGCAGGATAACTGCCCTGCCTGGCCAGCCTTTGCAGATAGCGGGCCGATTGATCCGCCCAGGGGGGATAGATGGTCTTGATAGCGGTAAATACAGCCTCCTGCTCGGCCGGCTTGTTGGTAAAAGTGAGCGCCCTGATCACGGCATCATCGGCTTGCCATCCCTGATTCTGATAGCCCGCAGATAGATCTTCAACTGTGCCGCCAGCCAAGGCGTGTCCGGTAATCTCAGCCAGCAGGGCAAGGTGTTCCAGGGCACAGGCCAAAGGGGCCTGGCCAAGTTCTTCCCAGATCAGCTCACGCCTGGAGCCGTGGTCCCCTTCCAGTTCCTTCAGAAGCTGTCGCGCCTCATGCGGGGGCTTCTCTCCCAGTGCGTTAAGCTTACTGCGCAGGATTTCCTCCTGCCCCTCATTCCACTGCGGCCAGCCCTTGTAACCATGCCCGGTCCGCCAAAGAATGTTGTCTTCCGGAACGGGGCATTTTCGGATCTGCGCCGGGATATTCGGATAGAGCAACGGCGACTCACAAAAGCGAGCCCAGACCTGCTGCCAGGGGCCCTCATGCATAGCGAGCTTTTCGGCACCCCGGAGTAACCCCTCCTTTTCCGGGTTGAAGCCAAACTGTGAAGTGCAAACAGAAATAAAGGCCTGCCATTCGTTTTTGCCTTTCGCCGCTTTGAAGTCATCGCCTAGATCAAGCCACTGCAACAGTTCTCTTACTGGATCGCCACCTGTTAGCAGGGTGTTAAAATAGTCCTGATCCAGCTGTTTGCCCGCTAAAAGTCCGATGTCTTTATCCAGGAAAGGCACCAGAGCCAATAACATGGCTTCCCTGGTTTTTTGATCCCTGGCCAGGTCCAAACCGAGGCCGCCCTGTCCGGAAACAAGAAAAGCGAGAAGCGTCCAGTCCTTCGAATTGGCCTGTGACCAGTAAACACCGCGATACTGCAACTCGGCCAGCGGTTTAAGCCCTTCAGTCATATCTTCAATCATGCGCAAATCCTGGCGACCTACACCGGGGAGGTAAAGCACCGGCACCGTTGCCGGAAGCGGCTCCAAACCGGGTATTTTGCCCGCAATGACGCAACGGAGCCAGATGGCCGGTCCGCTTTTCTTTTCAAAATTATAGTCGCCCAGGATCAGAAGTTCGGGCATCTGAGCCCGCAGCCGGGGAATGGCTGCTTCCCACTGGCGCTCCGGGTCAGTCCAAAGTATGCAGCAGGGCGCCACCATGGCTTCAGGGTTATAAGCCGCGGCACCACGAATAGCCTTGATCAGCAGGTCAACAACTTTCATGGTTTACCAGTTACCCCTCTTCAAAATCATTTTTATTTACAACAGCCTTACGGGCGGCTTTTTTCTCCTCCAGGGTGAGGTGATGGTCGTTGATCCGCTCACCTTTGAAAAGGTGATACCAGGGAGCGCTGCTCACATCTTTGCCCCGGTCTTTGGTCCACCGGATGTTCGGCTTGAACCGTAAAATGCCGGCATCCTTTAAGCCCACAGTGGGAACAGAGAGAAAAGGCCTGATGTTCAGTCGAACGCCGTCGTTGAGATCAGGTTCCCACCCCATAGGTTGCTCCTCAATGGGCTTCCAGCGAACAAAAATATCGTAAGGCTTTTCCCCTTCGATAATCAGTTGCAGCCGTTTTTGTAAATTTTCAGCTGCAGCCAGCCTTTCAGCAGCGCCGTCAACGCTGTGCTCCAGATCCTGCTTCTGGCGGCTGATCCAATCCCCCAGATAGGTGTAGGTCAGTGTCTCCAAATTCTTGCGATCCAGTCGGTGATAATTAACCAGGGCGGCAAAACCGTCATGGAGGCCATCCCAGATATGCCAAACGAAAGGACGGTGATGAAAAAGGCGACAGTGCTGCGAGAAAAATTTGTCCCGCAGCCATGATTCCAGGGTTTTACCGGCATGATCAACCTGCACCAGCAGTCGAGAGAGAAGATCCGCATGCCATTCCTTGTCGTAAGCAGTAACCAACAGATCCAGCAGACGATCTGCAGCAGCGGCTTCGCCCCGCACCGGAGGAATACAGGCAATACCATCGCCATCGGCAAAGGGAAGCAGTTCTTCAGATTTTTGCACCCAGTAGCGTGATTCATCGGATAGCTCCATCTCCTGGTCAAGCTCGGTGGGCCAGCGGTAGCCCAGCAAGCGGGATACTGCTACCTGCAGCACGGTCTCATCTACACGCAGGGACGCCTGCTCCAGCAACCCGGTCTGTTCATTAAAGACAACGCTGCCGCAGGGGTGGCCGTGAAAGATCCACTGGGTGGGGTCATCGGAGTAAGGCTTGGGTAGGCCGTGGGGATACTTTTCAGCGGCAACCTTTTGCCAACGCTCCAAATCAAAGGGGACCTTTACCAATGTTGCGTTTGTTACGTTAATTTTTTGGTCAATCTTGCGTACCGCCTCATGATATTCTGGAGAAGAACAAAAGCACCAGATCGCAGTAATGTTTTTGGTACTAAAGGGAACAACTGGGGCAACTGTGCTATCATATCTCCCACCACCATATAGCGTTACAAAAAGATCACGCATTTGTGAAATTGCCACACCTTTACTCCCCACTGCTCTGTTTAATGGGCGTCTACAGGCCATACCAATTCCTTGATATCTCCAATCAATCGCATATTCTCTTCCGCCATAATAACATTTCTTTTTTACTGTACTTTGGTATAACTCCCAACCATTGTCTACAGTAGGTATCTCCCAAAACATTTTGCGCCAAAGTGAGTCATCACCAGTTTTTATTCCTTGGTTGGCAAACGAATAGGCCTTTAGCAAGTCGCCACTGTATTCTTCAATCCTTAACGCTATTCTCTTGTCAGGGTTCTTTAATTGATTATTTTGGTACACGCTCATAATGTTTTCAACTGCCAACTTTTTGGCCTTCATAGTAGCACCCCGATGCCCCGAAACATCTAACCCCCGCATTAAATGCTTTTTCCCATCCGTTTGTGTGAAAACAGCCTTGCCAAAAGAGTTTATGCATCCCCGACTTAAAATGAAAAGGACGGTGAATGCACCCGCCGCAGCGGAAGAACCAAATCCACCTTCACCCAAACGCGCTAACAGCCGCCAGGTTTCATTATGCAACAGCTGTTCGCGCAATTTTACATCACTAACCTGAAAGAGCCAGTTCTGTGGCAAAACAATACTCACTGTTCCTACATCTAAGCAAAATTCGAGGCAACGCTCTAAAAACACAGTGGCCAGATCATTCCGGAAGACTTTATAGTTACCAGAGCAATAGTCCCGTAAAAAATCACCCTGTTTACCTCTATGTAAAAAAGGCACATTGGTGATCACCCAGTGATAACGAGCAGTCAGCATTTCTGCTGCCCGGGCCAGTCCCTGGGCAGCAACACCGGCCTCGTACTCTTCGTCAGTCCGTTCCCTTTGCAGCGCTTGCACCAAAGCTTGTGACAGCTTATCCCATTCAACCAGCATCACAGCCTCGCTTTTCGCCGGGTTGATCAAACTGCCCAACAGGGGCGCCTGGGAAAATTGATCATGCAACAGGTCCAGTGCAATTCGCAGACTGGTATCATCGTTGGCTATCCGGCGCCACTCTTCCTTGGGAATACTTACAGAAAGTCCGGAACAAGCCAGGTTTAATTCCGGCAGTTCCCGGTAGCCGCCAGCGCCGGGATAGCGCCAGGCGGCAAAGGCCAGGGCAAAAGCAGCCAGCTCAACACAACGCCGATCAATCTCCAGCCCGTGCAGGTTATCGCGCAAAACAGCGTCAACTGCTTCTCCGGCAGAGAGCCCTTCCAGCTCCATGCGCATCGGCACCAGCATAAAGAACGCAGCCACCAAGAAATGGCCTGAACCGCAGCAGGGATCGAGAGTTTTCAGCTCGCCCAGGCATTCGGGCCAGTCACCAAAAGTGCCGGCGGCAGGTATCCAGGAACCGCTTTCTTCTTTGACAAAGCGTAGATATTTCAGCGGTAAGCCCGGCCGGGCAGCTTTGCGGCGCAGCTCAGGCTCATCAGTGGCGGACTGCAGATCTTCGTTACTTAAACAGCGGAAGGCCCACCAGGCCCCCAAAGAATTATCCAGAAGGAAGTGAACCATGTAGGACTCGGTAAAAAGCTGGGTCACTGCAGGCAATTCACGGGCGCCAATCTTCACTTCCGAAGCGTTAATCTGGTCTTTCCTCTGTGACTGCCAAAACTGATAGACCCAACCTAAAGCATCTGAAGCGGTAAAGACCTCCGCCGGCAGCTTCTCCAGCAGGTGCTCCAGCTTGCGCTGGTGCTCAAGAGGAATGCTGAGCTGAAATACCGGGGAATCAGGCCGAAAGATTTGCGGCAGCATCCGGGCGGCAAAACGGGCAGCCAGTTCCCAGCCGTTGCGGGCCTCTTTGTCCTCAGCAGCCAGCTCGGCGCACTCCTGCAGCGTAACGGGAACCGCTACCTCTGCATCAGGGTAAATCAATAGTTCGTTCTCTGCCAGGAAGCGGGCAAAAAGCATGCGGTGCCAGTGCTGGTAAGCAATCTCTTCTACCAGAAGGGTAGTTTCCTGGCTCTGCCCTTTCTGATCCCTGAGATCACCCAGCTGCCGTCCATGAGCGCGCAACTTTTTCCGCAGGCTGCGCTCCCCATCGGTAAGATGTTTGTAGGGCATAGGCTCCCCCACTCCCAGCGCAGCTACGGTTGCCCTGGCCGCCTCTTCAGCAACAAGCCGGGCCTGCTGCACAGCCTGCTCCAGTTCGTTCCTTAATTCTTTTTTTAGGGGCTGCATTTGCAACTAGTTCACTCCTCAGTTGATCACTACAGGTCCTTTCGCAAGGGCTCCGGTCAATTCCGCTCTGACCTCGTCCAACCAGCATTCCATCTCGGCCTCGGTTTTAATGATGCGGTGCGGCAGCTGTAGCAGGCGGGCCTCTGGCTCCAGAGCCCGTGCAGCCAGCTCGCGTGCCTGCTGGAACCGTCCCGTTAAAGCAGCGATACGATCATTCCACTGGCTGAGCGGCATGCGGCCAAGTGTTTCGATCAAGGCATTGCGGGTGCCCACTTCGAGTGGAGCCAGCCCGGTGGGATCTTCGATACCGCATTGTTCAAGAATTGATTGAGCTTTCTCTATAGAAAGCTGCTGCCAGGTAAGGTCCTGTGCCAGCGCGGACAACCCGGTGGTCAACTTGTCCAAATAGCGCTCGCGACCGGCCGCAATCTCGCTGCGCAAGGCATCCTCAAGCGACTGGGCCAGCGGCAGTACCGGATCAAGCTCTGTCAACAGCAGTCTTTCGTGCTCGATCACCTGGGCCTGCTGCCTGGCCTCCCGGGCTGCCTTGATCGAACCGGCATGGTCCAGCAGTTTTTGCAGATCCAGCCAAGAAGGCAGGCGGGCCTCAATGCGCTCCGCCAGATCGCGCCACTGTTCAATAGCCTCAGTCAACTCTTCCCGGCGGTTATAGAGAAGCAACAGCTTTTCGTTGCCAGAGGCCAGGTGAACATCCTCCAGGATTGTGCTATCCGGAGGACATGGCCGGGGCGGCTCGCCACCGGCACGACCGGCCAACTCTTGCACTGTCTCGAGAAATTGAGGCACATTCCGAAGCTCCTCGCCCGGGCTTGCTTTACAACCTGCCTTCAGCATTAACTTGCGAATCTGAATTCGCTGGGGTGCAGTTACGGTGGTTGCTTCCACCTTGAATGTGCTTTTACCGATTGCCTTACGCTCCAGGTTTTTTGCATCAACAGTCTGGCCGCGTTCATCCTGGGCTCTTAGCAGCCCTGTGGTTAGCAACACCTGCAGAGCACCGTCAACGGCATCTCGCGACCAGCCATAGGGGGCTGCCTCGAAACGCTGGCGTACTTCCGCCCCTTTCTTGCCCCCCCCTATATAACTGAGCAGAGCTTTGCAGACCTCGTTCTGATCCGGTTCACCCTGGTAACCTACAGCTCTAAGAGCATCGGGTGAACCCTGCTTGGCCTGGCTATAAACTCGATCCCAACCTTGCTGATCAGCAAGATGGAACCTGTCATAGAGACGCTGCAGTGCATTTCCTGCAGCCTCCTGCAGCGCGCTGCGCAGATCATAGCCCAATATTTCATGCCCGCCGCCCTGGAAGACACGGACCCCGGAGAAGGCATCATTTAATAGATCATTGATCTGCCCTTCGGCGACATTCATGGTTGTCTCCATTGCCGCACGGGCTTCACTTCCCTCGGGAGTGCTGGGCACTCCCCGCAGTTCGAGGGTGCTGTTGGCGGCCTTGTATTTAATGATCTGATGACGTAGGTCATCGGCGGAGCGCCGGGGTATATAAACAAAAATTACTGGTGAATCGTTGCCGGCCTGTCGTGCATCGGCCCGCACTATATTTTCATCGGTAATCCAACCATGCCTCACCCAAACTGTAACCCTTTGATCGCTGCCGGCTGGTAAGGTGTTCTCAAAAACAGGATGTAGCTCCCTTGGTACCCGTGATTGCCCCTGCCGCAATGTTATCCCCTTCACCAATTCTCCGAATTTACTTCGGATGCGATCGTCCCGTTCACTTTCAACGCGGTGGATTTCGTTGGCCAGCTTATTTCTCTGACCGGCATACTCATCGCTCCAGGCTGCGCTTTCAGCGGTCTGAATGCGATATTCATCTCCAACCTTCATCAACAATTCGCATCCATCCAGGGCGGTTGCAAGCCTGCTGCGCAGATTACCGCTTCCTGCAAAGAGGTCTTCCACCATCAGGTCAGCAATAGCATCAGCAGTTGCCTTGATCCCGACCTCAGGGTTGCTGTCCGACAGTTTATTGATCAGGTAAACCAGTCCACAGGCTCGGGCCATAAGTTGCTCGTCATCAGAACCATCGTTCCATTTTAATGTTAGTTCATATGCCTTGCGCGGTAGCATCCTGGATTGCAGTAATTTTTCGGCAGAATCAAAATAAAGATAGTCTGCCGGGATAACATGGCCCAAAGGCAACTCCAGATTGATCTGAATGGCTTTATGAACCATGCTCAGCTGATTTCGCAGCTGGCTGTCCGTACCTGTCTGATCAAGAACGCGAAGAGCATATTCCCAAAAACGGCGGCGCACAGGCAGGAGAGGATAATCAGAAGCAAAATACTGGTGATCACTTTGGCGGTGAGCAAAACTGGTCCCCGCAAGATGCCTGGATATCTCACCCAAATTGGCCTGCATAACCTGCTCAATCGGTCCCAGCGCACCGGGTTTTTTAGCCAGGATAACTTTGCGGATCACCGCCTCCACGTCGGTGTCGGATAGCTCCACCCTTACAGTAAAACGACCCTCCAACTTTTTAAGATTATCGGTCCCTGTAACTGCAGTTTGACCCGTGCCAATAAGCAGGATTTTCCCACCAAACCTTTTGCAGCATTCTTCAGCCGCCTCTTGCACTTCTGACGACCGTTTTCTGTCCTCACCAATATACTGCTGCACCTCGTCCAGTACCAGCAGGGTGAGGGGAAATTTGCCCTCACAGGTCAGTGTCTGACGGATGGCCCTGACCATCTCATCGTTGCTGATATCCTGCACAAATGGATAGAGGTTGTTTAAGGTCTCTACGCAGATCGCTGTGGAAGAAAACAGGTTCGGTTTTATCTCCACCAGGGCCTGGTGAAGCCCTTCGGCTACATAAAAATGATCCAGTTCCTCCTGCCAGTCGTAACCCTTTTCTTCAACCAGGTTGCGCACCTGTTCTAGAATGCCTTCGCTATTCAACCAGAGCACAAAACGGGCTAGATGATAGGAAGCCGGCAATCCGGCGGCTTTAAAGATAATCCGTAACAGCGCCAACCGGACGCTATGACCTGCACCGGCGCCAAGGGTTCCTGAGGCGGCAAAAAGATTGCCATGCCGCCTTGCCTGAGTGCTGAGCTCGGTAAACAGGTCTTTAATATCGGCAGGTAAGTTAGCGATACCCCTGGCCGTAGCCCCATCGGAAAATTTTGTATCAACCCAAAGCGCTCGCATCATCTTTACCAGATGGGATTTGCCTGAACCAAAAAAACCGCTTACCCATGCTGCGGGCTGCTCAGGCTGATCAATATTTTTCAAGTAAGTTTCAAGAATATGGACCAGCCCTTTTTGATATTGACCGTCGCATACAAATGTCTCCAGTTCATAGCGTAGCACCGCCAATGCTTCGACTGTCGGCTCATCATTGACATTGGCAACACCTTCATTTAGCAATTTCCATCGTGAAGGATCCTTCAAGTAAATATCTCTATTTTTAATTTTTAATCCCTCCTGCTAAAAATCTTGGTCTGGAGTAAGGGGAACGGAAAGATAATCCCATCCATCATAAGCATTTAGCAACCGGTAATTGTTATTTTCATAAGTGCCGGGAAAAAAGACCAGCAAACGACCGCTGACAAAGGGTGCGAGTCTTTCAACAACTTCTTTAACTTTCATGAAACCAAAAAGGGATCCGACCCCTTTAAGTGCAACCACAGTATCACGATCAACTTTGGCATGCTCTACAAATATTTGAAACTGTTCATCAATATAGGCGAGGAAATTGGGCTGCAAAGATGAAAGAAGATGCGGCTTCTCAAAATATTTTTCGGCATAGCGCTGCCCGGCTAACCAATCGGCAAGGATATCAGTAAGATCAAAGAGCACCCATTTGTAGCCTGCCTGGACTGTGGCGATCTCAAATTCATCGATTTTAGCCCGCAGCCTTCTTTCATGCCACTCAGGATAGATGCAAAAGATAACCCTTTGTGCCGGAGCAACCTCCTGCCAGGGTGTGGATATGTGACTCTTGTATTTATCAAGTAAGCGCTCTATTCTGCTCATGACTCCACTCCATCTCCACATCGGTTAATAGATTGGGAAACCGCACCTCCAGAACGTCATCTATATGGTTGCAGACCATCCAACCCCGTTGGGAAGCCCCTGCTGCAAGCATGAGCAGGCGGTCTTCTGGAGAATCAAGCAGGCGTACATACTCTGAGGCAAGAAGTGATTTGCCACGCCCACCGGTTAAGTAGGCCAGAAATAAGGCGTAGGCAGTCGCCCCCGGGGTGGAAATAATTTTAGCGCGATATTTTTTTAGATAACCCCTAAGGTGGCCTGACTGCGTCCAGGAAGAATTTACATTGCGGGAAATAGAGCTTAATGTATTTTTGCTAAACCGACCGGGGAAATGTTCTTCAATGTACGCCTCGAGAAGGAACCGGTCAACGGCTTCACCTTCCTGGTGATCAAAAATAAAGGGCATGCTCAGACGAAGAAGTTGATCCCGGGTATAGGCACACAGGAAGGCCAGTAGAGGGCGTGACTGTTCATCCCTATCCCAAAAATATAGTAAGGTTCTAAACACCGCCAGACTGGGATCCAGACCATAAAGCTCAGTTAAGTATTGTGCAGTCAGTTTTCTATTCTGAACTGACCTCTTACCCAAACAGTTATCTTCTTTAATGGCCCTGATGTATTCAGACTTTTTAGCTTTCCTGTTGCTAACGTATGTAAGTAAAAGAGATAGCTCACCGAACATCATTGTGCGCCTGATGTGTGTGCTGTTTTTGTTAAATTTGAACCCGAAACGGGTCAGGAAAGATCTGCTGTTCATGCTGTATGTTCCTTCCCTATGTTAATCGAAATGCCATATCCCAAGCCTGTTGTTTGGATGTTTACCCTCACCTTGTATTAGTTATATTTAGGCATTTCATAGAAATATCCTTTGTTCTGGCAACCAAACCGGTCAAGTCCATTTTGTGGTGTAAATTCCCCTCTGGGTTTCCTCTCATAACTTAAGCTGCTT
>MTKW01004037.1_pt1 | contig 15327 bp, 11 predicted proteins | sample 1042761 | NCBI WGS metagenome assembly MTKW01 (sample SAMN06205366, study PRJNA360243) | anaerobic digester metagenome | biome: Wastewater treatment plant; feature: Anaerobic digester sludge; material: sludge; isolation source: anaerobic digester fed with sludge from wastewater treatment plant ... | reverse complement strand
CTTAAAAAGCTTCAAGTAATAATTAATAGTAAAATATAACAGCACCCCTTTTGAGGTGCTGTTTTTTTAAATATGATCGATCTCTCTATAATCAGTTGGTGTTTGACCGGTTACTTTTTTAAAAGTAGAGCAAAAATAAGATTGACTATTGTAACCACATTTGTAAGAAATATCCAATATAGAATTATTGGTGTTTTTAAGTAGGTATTTAGCATTGTTTATTCTCATTTCTGTCATTAACTCAGGAAAACTGGATTTAGTATGTTTAGCTAATAATGAAGATAAATAAGACTTGCTTATATGAATCTTATTTGCAACTACTCCCAATGACAGATCTTCATGCAAGTGTTCTTTCATAAAGTTGATAGCTTCGTTAACAGTATTATTATTTGTTTTAATTGTATCTCCATTGAAAAGTTCGATATATTCGCTTATCATCTTTAGACAATTATTTCTTAAATCATTGATATCTTCTGCTTTTTCGATAACTTCATTAATCTCGGATCTTTTTTGAAATACTTTTTCTAAATCAGTATCATCCTTATAAGATTTATATAAAATTCCATTCAAATTTATTAAATGGTTTTTTACAGCACGCTGATTGGTTTCATAAAAATTTAAAAGACTTTTAAATATATTTTCAAAGTTCCTAACAGCATCTTCATGATTTTTTTCTCTTACAGCTTCAACAAAAGCAATTTCCGTTTTATACATAATCACATCTCCGTTTTAAATATTATAAAGTTTATAATTTCCTGAACTCAATTATAATACAAATAATTCCCAAGAAACATTTATTAAAATTCCATATAATATAATACTATAAAAAAAGATAAATTTCAAAAAAATCTTTTAAAAATGAATTTTATATGTCAATTTAAAAAGTTCATAAATCTTAACAAAAAAAATTGTAAAAAAACAGCTATCATACGTGAATGAGTTTTTTAATGTTATAAATTACAACTCAAAGATTACAAAATTGTAACTTTTATCAAAAAACATATGATTTTTCATAATTATATTAGTACTGTTTTATATGATGATATATAATATATTTACTAAGTTTAAATAATCATTAATTATAATAAGGAGTGATGTTTTTTGGTCACCAATAGTTTTAAAAGGATCACCGCGTTACTGTTAGCGGTATTTATGATTCTCGGATCTGCCAATATAATAAGAGCAGATGTCAAAGAAGGATTTGCTAATATAAACGAATTAGGAATAGAAACTACAGAACCTTCAGAAGAGTTAGTCAGTAATTTTAAATTAAGTAAATCAATCGCTGTAACAGGTTCTGAAATAAAAGGTAGAATAAAACACTTATCGAGTGAAAACTCTGAGGTATATGTTGGATATGTAAAACCCGATAAGGAAGTTGTTGACATACCTTTAGTACTTAATGAGGATAGTGGGAACTACGAGTTTTCATATAATCCTGAACAAATCGGATATTGGACTTTAGCCTATGTAAACATTGAAGGTGTAAAGTATTCCGGAACCAGTTTTTATGGATCTTTTAAAGTTGTATCAGAGATAAATGAAGTATTCCCTGATCAAAGTTATCCATATATTGATGCTTCTAATCTAAAAGACGGAATAACAATTAAACAATCAGATGTTATGAACGCTTTAGGACAAGTTAGATTTTATGACAATTCAGGTAATGCAGTACATGTAAATGCTAAAATTACAGGAGAAACAGGCACATATAATTACAATGTAATTAATGACGGCTTATCGATAACTGCTACTACTGACTTTGACGGACTTCCTGCTATTGGAAACTATACAGCTATATTTGAAGCCGAAGGAAAAACTGTAGAGAAAGAAATAACAGTAGTCGATGATTTTTCTCAAGCTGACTATGTTCACCTTTCTGCACTTCCAATTGTAGATGCGGAATATCCTGAAGAAGAAAATAATGAGGTTTCACTTTCAGGGGTACAATTATCCGATGTTGGTACAGCAATTAGATTAGCAGGATCAAACAGATTTATGACTGCAATTCAAATAAGTAAAAATAATTTTGACTCTGCAAAAAAAGCTGTATTAGTAAATGCTTATAATTTCCCGGATGCGCTTGCAGGAGTTTCATATGCATCTGCAATTGAAGGACCAATACTATTTGCTTCTGAAGATGAAATTGGAGACAATACACTAGCCGAATTAAATAGACTGGGTGTTGGAGAAGTAGTAATCATTGGTGGTAATAAATCAGTATCCGGTAAGGTTGCCAATACACTAATAGATAGAGGAATAGCAGTAAGTAGGATTTCGAGTGGAAATAGATACTCAACATCGCTTGAGATTGCGAATAAATTGTCTGCATTAAAGAAATACAATAAGGCTATTGTAGTAAATGCATTTGATCATCCTGACGCATTATCAGCAGGAGCATACTCGGGCAAGATGGGTTATCCTATAATATATACTGATCCTACAGGTATCGGAGACTATACAGTAAAAACCTTAAAATCTAAAGGTGTTAATGAAGTTATAATAGTTGGTGGTAAGAATAGTGTTAGTGATGCAGTAAAAGCTAAAATCGAGAGCATGGGAATAGGAACTGTGAGAATCAGTGGTAAGAACAGATATGATACATCTCTTAACTTTGCCAACAAATTCTATACTAATCCAAAAACTATAACAATTGCAAATGGGCAGGATTTCCCGGATGCATTAGCAGGTGGACCGGTTGCAGCAGCAAATGATGCTCCATTACTTCTAACTCCTACAAATAGTTTGAGTTCAGGTATAAAAGCCATAATGGAAAAAGGAGATACTTTAAGTGCATTAATATTTGGTGGCAATAACTCAGTTGCACAAGAAATATTAACTCATGTAAAAGATATTGTACAGCTTAACTCATCTAAAATAGTAGAAGAAACTAAACCTCCGGTTGAAGAACCTAATCCTCAAGAAAAACCGGCTCCAAGCGATGAGGTAAAAACACCTGATAAAAAGAAAGAAGTACCTAAAGTACCTGTACTTCATATAGAAAAGAGGGTACCGACTGCAGACAGACCTATCAGAATATTACTGGATCAAGGACACGGTGTTAATTACAACAAAGGTGTCGTTGAAGGTTACTTTGAAGGTACTGCAATGTACTGGTACGGACTAATATTAAAGAATGAACTTGAAAAATATGGTTTTGATGTTAAAACAACCAGAAATGATATAGAAGCGGAAGAACAAAGCTTAATAGGAAGTAAGTATTCAGCTACAAATGGTATCAGCCTGCAACAAAGAGGTGCAATGGGAGAAGGTTATGACCTTTTACTATCACTTCATACCAATGCACTTTCATGGAATACTCCAAACTATGAAAAAGCAAGAGGAACTGAGATATTTGACAGTACAACATCTCCTAGAAAAGATTTAGCTGAAAAACTTTGCACTATGATTGCTGAACACTTCGGACATACCAATAGAGGTGTTAAATATAAATTTGATGAAGACGGAAGCGGTGCTAACTGGTATGGAGTTCTAAGAAATTCAAAAGCTACACATAGTATGCTAGTAGAACATGGCTTCCATACCAATATAGATGACTGTACACTTCTGATGGACAGAGAATTTAAGATTGAAATGGCACAAAAAACTGCAAAACTACTCGCAGACTATTACGGAATGCCTGTTCAGTAAGCAGATATACTACTCACTGTATATAAAAGACAAGATGAATTATCTTGTCTTTTTTATTGCAATTATATGAATAAAATGATAAGATAAATATATACTTATTATATATGATAATAAACTTGTATAGTTCTTTCATTATCCAATCGACCTTGACATGGTATAATTTTAACAGTATAATAACAATAATACATATTGATGGGAGGATTCTCGTCAATAATGAACGGAGGTACGGTATGAGAAGAGAGCAAAAAGTTTCAGCAGCTGTTGTAAAAAGATTGCCCAAATATTACAGATACTTAAATATGATAGCGAGTAAAGGTATTATTAGGGTATCATCTCAGGAATTAAGTAATATAACAGGTCTTACAGCTTCACAAATAAGACAGGATCTAAATCACTTTGGTGGTTTTGGACAACAAGGATACGGATACAATGTGGAAGAGCTAAGCGGAGAGATTGAAAAAATTATCGGTATCAACAAAAACTACAATGCAATTGTCATAGGTATTGGAAATATTGGACAAGCAATAACACAATACTCAGGTTTCAAAGACTCCAGCTTTAAAATTATTGGTCTTTTTGATAAAGCACCAAAAATGGTCGGAAAAAAAGTAGCAGGAGTTGAGATTAGAAAAGCAGATACATTGGAAGACTTCTTAAAGAAGAATGATGTAAACATAGCGATACTGGCAGTTCCGTCCAAAGAAGCACAAGACATATGTGATATACTGGTTGAAAATAATGTAAAAGGTATCTGGAACTTTGCGCCTGTAGATTTAAAATTACCGGACGATGTTATACTGGAAAATGTACACTTGGATGAAAGCTTGTATACACTTACATTTTATATGAATAATCCAAAGGATTATCCTGGCGTTAAGTAAATATTACAAATCTAAAGACAAATTGATTCGTCAATTTGTCTTTATTAATGTGTTCAAAACAAGTATAATTAAATATGTGTATAAAAAAGCTAAAGAATACCAAAGGAGTTAATATGGTAGTACTATCATTAAGCGGAATTGAGAAATCATTCCTAGCCGAAAAAATAATAGAAGACATCTCATTCAATGTAAATAGTAGAGATAAAATAGGCTTAATCGGTGCAAATGGGTCAGGAAAAACAACACTGATGAATATAATCTACGGTGACTTGAATCAAGATTCCGGAGAAATATATAAAGCCAAAGACTTGAGCATGGGATATCTACTTCAAAATATAGATTTAAAAGACAACTTAACAGTTTATGATACCTGTCTGAAAAAGTTTGAGCATCTCATTGAAATGGAAAAATCAATAAGAAAGCTTGAAATTGAGATGGGCGAGGTAAGCAGTGATAAAGAACTTGAGAACATCATGCATAAATATTCAAAGCTAAGCGAAAGGTTTCAAGAAGAAAACGGATATGGTTTCCAATCCGAAATAAAAGGAACACTAAAGGGGTTGGGATTTGAAGAAATTGATTTTGAAAAGGAAGTTTCAAAATTAAGTGGAGGACAGAAATCCAGACTACACTTGGCTACTTTACTTCTTCAGAAGCCTGATATATTACTATTGGACGAACCTACAAACCACTTAGATATGGATGCGATAAACTTTTTGGAGAACTTTTTAATAAATTTTCAAGGAACAGTTATAATGATTTCCCATGACAGATATTTTTTAGATAAAGTTGCCAACAAAATTTTGCATTTAGAAAATAAAAAACTGAAAGTCTACAACACAAATTACACTAAATTTGTCGAAACCAGAAAAAAAGAACTCGAAATAATGAAGAGATCTTATGAGAATCAGCAAAAGGAAATCAAAAGACAAGAGGAAATTATAGAACGATTTGCCAACTATGGACGGGACAGATATATCAAACAATCTCAATCCAGAAGGAAACAGTTGGATAAGCTGGAAATTATCGATAAACCCTATGAAGCAGGAGATGCATTTAAACTGAACTTCAGCTCCGATTTAGAAAGTGGAAACGAAGTAGCAAAGCTTGAAAATATTTCAAAATCATTCGATGGTGTAAAAATTCTGGAAAACATAAATATAGACGTTTTTAAAAAGGATAGAATAGGTGTAATTGGTGCAAACGGGATTGGAAAATCAACACTCATTAAAATGATAGTTGGTGAAATGCGTCCAGATTCCGGAGAAGTGATTATCGGTTCAAATGTAGTTAAGGGATATTATGACCAAACTCTGGAAAACTTACATGATGTTCAGGTAATAGATGAAATCCTGGATTCGTATCCAGATATGACCATTGGTGAAGCCAGAAATTACCTAGCAGTTTTTAATTTTCAAGGTGAAGAAGTTTTTAAGAATGTCATGGACTTAAGTGGAGGAGAAAGAGGAAGATTATCACTACTTAAGATAATGCTCAAGAGACCCAATTTTCTACTCATGGATGAGCCGACAAACCATCTCGATATAGAATCAAAGGAAATACTTGAGGATGCACTTAATAAGTATGATGATACATTTTTAGTAATTAGCCATGACAGATACTTTTTAAACAAAGTTGCAAATAAAATCGTACTGATAGAACCTGATAATGCAACAGTATACTATGGTAATTACGATTATTATGTTCAAAAGGTTGAAGAGAGTAAAATACAGTCAGATGAAGAAGGAAGCGGATTAACTAAAACCGCTATAGTTAAAGAGAAGAAAAAAGCATCAGAGATAAAAAGGAAAAAGAGTGAGCTTCTTAAAAATATTAAATCAATTGAAAAAGAACAAGAAGAACTGGATAAAAAAATCAAAGTACTTGAAGAGAAAGCATTTGACCCTGAAATATACAATGATTATGAAGCATCACTAAAACTTCATCGGGAATTAGATGAGTTGAAAGAGCTGAAAGACAATCTCTTTAATGAATGGTTTGAACTTTCGGCTATACTGGAGGATTATGATGAATGAATTGAAACTCTCATATGAAGGCAATAAAGTGATTTTTTCGCATGATGAATTTCATCCAAAACATATACTCGAGTGCGGTCAAGCGTTTAGATGGTATAAAGAAGAAGACGAAAGTTATACAATAATAGCTTTTAGTCGAGTAATTAATATTAAGTATATAGATGGAAATGTAATAATCAATGGTACAAATGAACATGAGTTTAGAGAATTATGGTATCCTTATTTTGATTTAGAAACCGATTATAGAAAAATAAAGAGCGAACTGCCCATAAACGAAGATTTAATAGCTGCAAGCGAATATGGATATGGAATAAGGATACTTAACCAAGATATATACGAAACTATTATTTCCTTTATAATATCGGCAAATAATATGATACCTAGAATAAAAGGATCTATTGAAAAGATATCCAATCTATATGGAGAAAAAATTGGAGAGGATGAAAATAGGCAGTATTATTCATTCCCTCAAAAAGAGATTCTGGCAAATGCAAATCCACTTGATTTAAGAGAAAAATGCAGAGTAGGATTTAGGGACGTAAGAATAGTTGAGGCATCAAGAATGTTGCTACAATCGGATTTTGAAGAAAACAGACTTAGCGAACTGCCAACTACAGAACTAAGAAACAAACTTATAGAACTTCCCGGGGTAGGACCAAAAGTATCAGATTGTATTATGCTATTTGCGTTTGGAAGATCCGAAGTATTTCCTGTGGATGTTTGGATTAAGAGAGTAATGGAAACGCTCTTTATTAATAAAGAGGTAAAACCGAAAGAAGTTGTAGAATATGCCAATGCACTATTCGGTAAAAATGCAGGCTATGCCCAGCAATACTTATTCTATTACGGAAGAGACAATGCAATAGGCAAAGCATAATAACCCGAAGAGTAAAATTCAGTTACTATAAGAATCTATAGATAAATAAAGAAAAATATAGAAAATATGTATAAATCATCGATTATTTCAAGAAAACAGCTAATATCTAGAGTTGAAAAAATAGCATCGATGATTTATCATTGTATTGTAATTATTAGCACTCGCAACGATTGAGTGCTAACAAAATCAATAGACCAATATTAGGAGGATATATATGAAATTAAGACCATTAGGAGAAAGACTTGTTATTGAACTTTTAGAAGCAGAAGAAAAAACAGCTTCCGGATTAGTACTTCCTTCATCAGCGAAAGAACAACCACAATTTGCTGAAGTTATTGAAATAAGTGAAGAATTACTAAAAGATGACAAGAAAAAAGATTTAGTAAAACTTGGAGATAAAGTTATATACACTAAATATGCAGGTACTGAAGTAAAATTAGGCGGAAGAAACCTAACTGTTATTAAAATATCTGATGTATTGGCTGTAGTAGAAGATTAATCAAAAATCAATTACTTTAAATAAAACAAATTAGGAGGCTTATTTATGGCTAAAGATATAAAATTTTCAGAAGAAGCTCGTAGAGGTTTAGAGAGAGGAATCAATAAATTATCAGATACTGTTAAAATTACTCTTGGACCTAAAGGAAGAAATGTAGTTTTAGATAAAAAATTTGGTGCACCACTTATCACAAATGACGGTGTTACAATTGCCAGAGAAATTGAACTTGAAGATAGATTCGAAAACATGGGTGCACAATTAGTAAAAGAAGTAGCAACTAAGACTAATGATGTAGCCGGAGACGGAACTACTACTGCCACAATTCTTGCTCAAGCGATTATAAGAGAAGGCTTAAAAAACGTAGCAGCTGGCGCAAACCCAATGGTATTACAAAAAGGTCTTAGAAAAGCAATGACCACTGCTGTTGAAGAAATCAAAAAATTCTCACATAATATCGAAACAAATGATGAAATAGCACAAGTAGGTGCCGTATCAGCAGGTGAAGAATACGTTGGAGCACTTATTGCAGAAGCAATGGATAAAGTTGGCAAGGATGGCGTAATCACTGTAGAAGAATCTAGAAGCATGGGAACTACTTTAGAAGTTGTTGAAGGTATGCAATTTGACAGAGGATATGTTTCTCCTTATATGGCTACAGATGCAGATAAAATGGAAGCACATTTAGATAATCCTGCTATCCTAATTACAGATAAAAAGATTACAAATATCCAAGAAATTTTACCGATTCTTGAGCAAATCATGCAACAAAGCAAACCACTTCTAATCATCGCAGAAGATGTAGAAGGCGAAGCAATGGCTACATTAGTTCTAAACAAACTAAGAGGAACTCTAAATGTAGTTGCGGTTAAAGCTCCTGGATTTGGAGACAGAAGAAAAGAAATGCTTCAAGATATAGCAATACTAACTGGTGGAACTGTAATAACTGAAGATTTAGGTTATGAACTAAAAGAAGCTACAGTTGAACACTTAGGTAATGCAAGAAGGGTAACAGTATCTAAAGAAAATACTGTAATCGTTGATGGTGCAGGTGAGCAAGAGAAAATTGAAGAAAGAGTTTCTCAAATAAGATCACAATTGGAAGTTTCTGAATCAGACTTTGATAAAGAAAAACTTCAAGAAAGATTAGCTAAACTTTCAGGTGGAGTAGCTGTAATCCAAGTTGGAGCAGCTTCTGAAACAGAACTGAAAGAAAGAAAACTAAGAATTGAAGACGCACTTGCAGCAACTAGAGCAGCAGTAGAAGAAGGAATGGTAGCAGGTGGTGGAACAGTACTTCTTAACTGTATACCTGCAGTTTCCAAACTTATAGACGAAACTGAAGGCGATGAAAGAACTGGCGTAAATATCATAGTTAAAGTTCTAGAAGAACCAGTAAAACAAATAGCGATTAACGCAGGTCTTGAAGGTTCAATAATCGCTGAACACATCAAGAGTTTAGAACCCGGAATGGGATTTGACGCTGTATCTGAAGAATATGTCGACATGTTTAAATCAGGTATCGTAGACCCGACAAAAGTTACAAGATCAGCTCTTGAAAACGCAGTATCAGTAGCATCAATGGTAATAACTACTGAAGCAGCAGTAGCAGATATAGAAGAAGATGACCCAATGGCAGCAGCTGCAGCAATGGGCGGCATGGGCGGCATGGGAATGATGTAATATAATAATTAGGAACTCCTTTTTTAGGAGTTCCTTTTTTAGATTATTATGTTTAAAACAAGAGTAGAGCAATCAGTCTATACTTTTTTACAAATCGTATTAATATCTACATAGAATATCTTTAAGGTATTATGGCAAACAATAACTTCCTGATATTTTTTCGCTTAGTCAACTATACAAAGCCATCGATTTGTATTATAATTCTATAAGAGACAAAAATTCAATATAATATCAAGGAGGAAAATATTATGAAGTACGTAGGCGAAGGACTCACATTTGACGATATTTTGCTAATTCCTGATCACTCAAAGGTATTACCGAAAGAAGTAGATTTATCTACAAAACTAACTAATAAAATCACTCTAAATATTCCTATTATGAGTGCCGGCATGGATACTGTTACAGAATCAAAAATGGCCATAGCAGTTGCCAGAGAAGGCGGAATAGGTATTATTCATAAAAACATGTCTATCGAACAGCAAGCAATCGAGGTTGATAGAGTTAAGAGATCTGAACACGGTGTAATAACCGACCCATTCTTTTTATCACCAATTCACAAAGTAAAAGATGCTATGGATTTAATGGCGCATTATAAGATATCCGGAGTTCCCATAACTGATGAAAATGGAGTCTTACTTGGTATTATTACTAATAGAGATGTAAGATTTGAAGACAATGTCGATAAAATTATCGATGATGTAATGACTAAAGAAAACTTGGTCACTGCAAAATCCGATATTACAATGGATGAAGCATTAGACCTATTAAAGAAACATAAAATTGAAAAATTACCTTTAATTGATGATGATAATCACTTAACAGGTTTAATTACTATAAAAGATATCGAAAAATCAATAGAATATCCGAATTCAGCAAAAGACGAGCAAGGTAGACTTCTCGTTGGTGCAGCTGTTGGAGTAACCGGAGATGTACTTGACAGAATAGCAGCACTTGTAAAAGCAAAAGTAGATGTTGTTGTAATAGACACAGCTCATGGACATTCTCAAGGTGTATTAGATACAGTTAAAATGATAAAAGCTGAATTTCCTGACTTACAACTAATTGCAGGAAATGTTGCGACCGGAGCAGCTACTGAAGCTCTAATCAAAGCAGGAGCAGATTGTGTTAAAGTTGGTATCGGTCCTGGATCAATTTGTACAACCAGGGTAGTAGCAGGTATCGGAGTACCACAAATTTCTGCAATCATAGACTGTTATGAAGTGGGTAAAAAATACAATATCCCTATCATAGCAGACGGAGGAATTAAATACTCCGGAGACATTACTAAAGCGATAGCAGCAGGAGGCAATGTAGTAATGCTTGGTTCACTTTTAGCAGGAACTACAGAAAGCCCTGGAGACATGGAAATCTATGAAGGAAGAAGATTTAAAGTATATAGGGGAATGGGTTCTATAGCAGCTATGAAAGCCGGTTCTACAGATAGATACTTCCAGGAAAAAGCAGATAAACTGGTACCGGAAGGAGTAGAAGGTAGAGTTGCGTATAAAGGATCTCTTGGAGAAGTTGTGTATCAGCTAGTAGGAGGTCTTAGAGCAGGTATGGGCTATGTTGGAGCTAAAGACATCAAAGAGCTTCAAGAAAATACAAAATACGTTAAAATCAGTTCAGCATCGCTTATTGAGAACCATCCTCACGATATAACAATCACTAAAGAATCTCCAAACTATACTTCAATGTAGGAGGTAATATGCAAGCATTTATTGACAAATCCATTAAGGAAATACAAGAACAAATAGGAGATAAGAAAGCTATATGTGCACTATCCGGAGGAGTAGACTCCGCAGTATGTGCAGTACTTGTTCACAAAGCCATAGGAGACAGATTGACATGTGTTTTCGTTGATCACGGACTACTAAGAAAAGGCGAAAAAGAACAAGTTGAAAGAGTATTTAGAGATACATTCCATATCAACTTAATAGTAGTAGATGCAGTTGACAGATTTTTAGACAAGTTGGTAGGAGTAAATGATCCTGAAAAGAAAAGAAAGATAATAGGTGAAGAATTTATAAGAGTCTTTGAAGAAGAACAAGCGAAACTCGAAGGATATGACTTCTTGGTACAAGGAACAATCTACCCTGATATCGTAGAAAGCGGTACTGAAGGAGATAAACTTGTAAAGAGCCATCATAATGTTGGCGGTCTTCCTGAAGATGTAAACTTTGAACTTGTAGAACCTTTAAGAACCTTATATAAAGAAGAAGTAAGACAAGTGGGAAGAGACTTAGGGATTCCTGAAGAAGTTGTAGGCAGACAACCTTTCCCTGGACCGGGACTTGGCGTTAGATGCCTTGGAGAAGTTACAAGAGAAAAACTTCAAATCTTAAGAGAAGCAGACTTCATTTACAGAGAAGAGATTCAAAAAGCCGGTTTAAACACTGAAATCTGGCAGTACTTTGCAGCAATACCGGACTTTAAAGCAGTAGGAAAAGTTGACGGAGAAAGAAGCTATTCATATGCGATAATGTTAAGAGCAGTAGATACAGAAGATGCAATGGAAGCAACATGGCATGAAATACCACATGCACTATTAAGAAAGATTTCCAAGAGAATCTGTGATGAAGTACCTGGTGTAGTTAGAGTACTCTATGATATTACTGACAAACCACCCGGAACTATAGAATTCGAATAAAAACTATGCAAATTCCAATATTAGACCACCGATAATCACGGTGGTCTTTTTTTCTATGGTATTAAAAAAATATATTTAATTAAGTATGGTATAATTAATTTAAGAACTGACCATTATAACCAAATCATTCCTTCAATAAATATTATTAGCGGGAGGTATCAAATGAAGAAGTCAAGAAGAATTAAGAAGATATTACTGCCTATAATTGCAGTTATTGTATTAACAGTATTGGTTGGGTATTTTGGTTTCTATGCACGGGTTTATAATCAATCAAATGTAAAACAAAATACTGAAATGGGAAGTAATATTCATGATTTAACATTGGAGAAAACCGTAAACGACCTTGTAAACTTTCCCAACCGTTTTGCAGGAACAAAAAGTAATGCCGAAGCAGGACAGTATATACGTAATTACTTCAGGGAAGCCGGTTTAACGCCTTATATGGAAGATGAAAACAGCTATTATCATAGTTTTCGTGGAAAGTGGCTTAAGAATTCTGCTTACTATGAGATCTCAGTCAATGGCACAGTTGAAAACGTGGCAGGAAAAATTATTGGAAAGGACTCTACTAAAGCCATTGTAATCTCTGCTCACTTCGATTCTTTTATGAGTAAGGGAGTTTTAGATAATGCAACTGGTGTTTCAGTGTTATTGGAACTTTCCAAACGTTTAGCTTCACAGTTTCCAGCCGGAAGCTATCCTGTGGATATAGTATTTGTGTCTTTTAATGCAGAAGAGAGTGGACTGGAAGGAAGTCGTCCTTTTTACGATGATATTTCAAAACGTTATGATGAACTTTACAATATAAATATGGACGTAGTTGGTGCAGTAGACAAACCACTGGCATATAACAATCAAGATGCGAATTCGAGTATGCTATATGCTGACTTTTTACCAATTTTACAAGAATTTGAAATACCTGTCGATGAAGTTGCAATCTACGCAGCTGATATTTACAATAAACCATTGGGAAATAGTGATCATGTTTCCTTCCAAGAAAAGGGGCATGCTGCTATTATACTAGGTGAATCAAAACTTCAAGGATACACGAATACCGAGCTGGACAAAGAGATTACAGCAGTAGATTTTCCTGAACTTAATAGATTGGCAGACGCTGTTGAAAAATTTATTCTAACAACAAACGGAAAAATGTACTGATGAGAGTACTTAAAGCTTAACACCAAAAACTCATCCATACTTTTTTAATCTTTGACAGCAAAAACAGCAATAAAACCTCTGTAAATATTGATAACTCATTACTTGCAGAGGTTTTGTTTTTGACTTTTTCCTGTAGTTATAAAATACCTTTCTTAAACTGAAATAGGTGGATTGATTTCTGATATAGTTACAAATCCTTTCGATATATAAGCACCAAATTACCTCGGTTTTCTATTAGCTTATTGTGGGGAAAAAAGATGTTAAAATAATTGTATAGTTAAATTAGGTATGATATCTTATAAGAAAGTAGGAGGTTATAAATGAAGAATAAAACTTTAATTAATATAGTATTCACGATGCTCTTATTTTCAGCAAATAGATATATTTATGACTTAATAACAAAACTCTTGTTTTTTCCGATGAATGAAGATTTGTATTTTTTATATGTTTCAGTAATTGCTATATCTTCGGCTATTTTCTTTTTGGTTTTTATTATAGCCTTCGACTATTTGAAACTACACAAAGTATATTTAATAATTGTAGGTTTAATATATTCGAATAATCTATATATGGCATTTGAACTGAAAAATACAAGGCTCATCGTTATTTTTTCGGTATTATTAATTATACTAATTGCTAAGTCACTTATTAAAAATGATGCTAAATCTGAACAATAGTCTACATGAGATGTACGCTTGTAATTACTTATTTAATAGAATGAAAATGCTTCATGAAGATACTCTCCATGAAGCGTTTTATGTTTTAGGGGTAGTAATCAATATAAAACTCATATTCTTCTAGTGTTTACCGTTCCACGAATCAGAAAGTAGGATGGTACACCAAAGTAATCCCTCAAGGATCCCAAATGTTTCCCGCAATTTATACAACGAAGACCGTTTCCCATTTTATCAATATCGAACTCCGATTCCACAATCCTATCCCTTTGAATTTTAATTAAATTACCCCTGCCGCCTTTTTGGTATATCAAGAAAGGTGTCTTACAAAAATTACAAGACACTAAGAGGAGGTGGGTATTTTTAATTTTCCTCATATATGGGTTTTTGTATTTCATAAAATCACCTATTAGTATTATATCATACCCGGAAGCTTTAACTTATTTTAATAATGCAAGATCGGTTTACACAAAATATTTTGAAATATTTGAGGTTCAAATAAAAGGAATAATAAAATGCTAAATATATAGATTAAAATTCTTTAGAGAACGCAACAATCTATCTAATAATTTGCATCTCCTGGAGAATGTAATTGGATTGAATTTTACTGATATAAATCGTATATAAAATTGATAATACCTATTTGACAAATTGATTTCCTATGATAATATCTTTTGCAAAGTTAATAGATATATGTTATTTTATAGGAAAGTAGGGAGGGAAATCTATGAATATTTTGGCTTTAGATATTGGTGGTACATATATTAAATACGGTCTTTTCAATGATGGTAGACTCATAGAAAATGGGGAAACAAAATCAGAAGGAAGTCGAGGTGGAGATTACATAGTTAAAAATGTAGACTCGATAATAGATAAGTACAAAGATATTAACGAATTACAAGGAGTAGCAATTTCCTCAGCTGGAGTTGTAGATATTGAATCGGGAATAATAATTCACGCCGGCAATACAATTCCAAATTATAAAGGCTTTAACTGGAAAAAACATATTATGGAAAAGTATGGCCTTGATTGTGAAATAGACAATGATGTAAACTGCGCTGCTCTTGGAGAATACAGCTTTGGAGCCGCTAAAGATAAAGATGCTGTTCTTATGCTTGCTATAGGAACCGGAATAGGTGGTGCTTTCATTAAAGACGACAATATTTATCGTGGATCTAATTACACTGCTCTTGAAGTTGGATACATGAAGATGGAAGGAGG
>MTKW01007818.1_pt1 | contig 15345 bp, 14 predicted proteins | sample 1042761 | NCBI WGS metagenome assembly MTKW01 (sample SAMN06205366, study PRJNA360243) | anaerobic digester metagenome | biome: Wastewater treatment plant; feature: Anaerobic digester sludge; material: sludge; isolation source: anaerobic digester fed with sludge from wastewater treatment plant ... | reverse complement strand
GCCCGGTAAGAAAAATCCGAGCGGCACCTACTCGACGGCGCAGGAAGAGCTCGATCGACTCGAACCGGATTTCCCGATCGTCGGCAAAATAAAGGAACACCGTCTGCTGACGAAGTTGAATCAGACGTTTTTACAGGGGCTCGCCAAGGAGATCGCGGCGGACGGGCGAATCCATACGACGTACACGCAGGTGCATACGGCGACCGGCCGCTTGAGTTCGGTCAAACCGAATCTGCAAAATATCCCGATTCGAAGCGCGCGCGGCCGCGCGATCAGAGACGTGTTCATCGCAGAGGACGGGTATCTCCTTTTGGATGCCGACTATGCCCAGATCGAGCTTCGTATTCTCGCCCATCTGGCCGATGATGAAAAGCTGAAAGCGGCCTTTGCTGCTGCCGAGGATATCCATGCCGTCACCGCCTCCAATCTCTTTTTGGTCCCGGTCGACAAAGTGAACGCCGAACAGCGTGGCATCGCAAAGACCGTCAATTTCTCGATTGTCTACGGCGTCGGTGACTTTGGCCTGGCGAAGAGCCTCCACTCGTCGGTAGCCGAAGCGAGGGATTATATCGATGCCTATAACCGTCTTTATAAAGGCGTGCGGGCGTACTTGGATGGACAGATCAAGAAAGCGTATGACCAAGGCTACGTGACGACGATCTGTGGACGTCGCCGCTATATGCATGAGCTGAAATCACCGAATCGAAACATTCGAAACTTCGGTGAGCGCGCCGCGATGAATGCTCCGGTACAGGGAACGGCGGCCGACTTGATCAAGCTGGCCATGATCCGAGTGGAAAATCTGCTTCGGGAGAAAAATCTTGATGCCCGCTTACTACTCCAAGTCCACGATGAACTGATCGTCGAATCCTCCGTCGAGGATGCACCGGCGGCGGCACTCGCCTTACAGGAAGCGATGGAAGGTGCGATGGATCTGACCGTCAAACTGGAAGCCGAAGTCAGCAGCGGACCGAGTTGGGGGGAGACAAAGTAATGTTCGTGATCGGCGTGACAGGCGGCATCGGCAGCGGCAAGAGTACCGTCGCCCGTATCCTGGGGGAATGGGGCATCCCGGTGATCGACGCCGATAAGCTCTCGAGCGAGGTGACGGCGGTAGGCGGCGAAGCGTTGCCGGAACTCGCGGCGGCGATCGGCGGGCGCATCATCAATGAAGATGGCGGCCTGAACCGCGAAAAACTGGCCGACCTTATCTTTACGGATCGTACGCTGCGCGACAAGGTGAACGCGATCATTCACGCGCATGTGCTCGATAAGATCGGAAGCGAGATCGAAGCCTGGACCGAAAAAAAGAAAAAGGCCGTCGTACTCGACGTACCGATCCCGGTCAAAGAAGGCTTTCTCGATCGCTCGCATTTCGTCGTGGCCGTCACGGCTGACGACGAGACGAGAATCGAGCGCCTCGTCAGGCGCGGTCTGAGAGAAGGCGATGCGAGAAGGAGACTGGCCGTCCAGTTGAGTCAGGACGCATACGTCGAACTGGCCGATGCGGAGATAAAAAACGACGGTGACCTCGACGATCTGGAACGAGCCGTCGAGGACGTACTTTTGCCAGAACTAAAAAAACGCGGTGTTAAACTGAAAAATCTACCCGAGCGGGGAGAGGACGCGACGCTTCAGGAAAAAGAAAGAGACACTTCCGGGTCAGACATTGAAGCGGAATAAGATGATGTCGCCGTCTTCGACGACGTATTCTTTGCCTTCCGAACGCACCTTGCCGAGCGCCTTCGCTTTGACCATCGAACCGGCGTCGATCAGGGTATCGTAGTCGATCACTTCGGCACGGATAAAGCCGCGCTCGAAATCCGTATGAATTTTGCCGGCCGCCTGCGGTGCTTTCATCCCTCTGGTGATCGTCCAGGCACGCACTTCATCGTCACCGACCGTGAGAAACGAGATCTGGTCGAGCAGCGCATACGCTTCTTTGACGATTATGTCGAGGCCACTCGAGGTCAGTCCCAATGCTTCGGCAAACGTGTCTCGGTCGGCCGGAGCCAGTTCAGCCAGATCGGCTTCGATACGCGCCGAGATCACGACGACCGGGGCATCCGTTTCGGCGGCTATCTCGCGCACGACGGCGACATGCGGCGACTGACCATCCAGATCGTCTTCCGCGACGTTGGCAATATAGAGCATCGGTTTGGCGGTTAACAGATGGAGTCCTTCCGGCCATTCAGCGTCCATCTGAAACGATCTGGCCGGCTTCGATTCAGATAAATGGGCTTCGAGTGCCTGTAAGAAGGCCAGTTCCGCCTTCGCTTCGGCTTCCCCCGATTTGGCGTACTTGACGGCCTTTTCGAGGCGCCGACCGACGTGGGCGAGATCGGCGAGGATCAATTCGACCTCGATGATCTCGATATCGCGTCTTGGATCGACGGCTCCGGAGACATGCGCGATGTTCGGATCGTCGAAGCAACGCACGACATGCCCGATCGCATCGACTTCCCGGATATTGCCGAGAAAGGCGTTGCCGAGACCTTCGCCGTGGCTTGCGCCTTCGACCAGCCCCGCGATGTCGACGACTTCCAAGGTTGCATAGACGGTCTCACGCTTCGGGTGGTACATCTCGTAGAGGACTTCGAGCCTTGGGTCAGGAACGTTGACGACGCCAACATTCGGATCGATCGTGGCAAAAGGATAATTGGCGACATGTGCGCCTGCTTTCGTCACCGCATTAAACAGTGTGCTTTTGCCGACATTCGGCAGTCCGACCAGTCCCAGTTTCATATGCGTCCTCCTTGAACCGAAAGCATCATAATCCAATTGTCGCCACTTGTCACGATCTGCCACGCATTCGCTGCCAGAGGCATCATCAAACGGCTACGCTGAACAGGTGGACACCTTTCTTGATCGTCAACATCAACTGAGCGTCGCCTTGTTTTTGTCACAGGCGATCCGTCACGATGTGAGTGTGTCTCAACTTGTGACGTTGCACCGCGGTGTGTTGCTCTCTAGATTTTATCCTTCAGACGAAAGACGCGTGGTCAGGGACGATCGGGAGAAACGGTTGTATGAGGCATTTATCTCTCAGCGCCATAGTTGGCGCGAGCAGGCGAGGCGTTATCTGGAAGGAGACATCTTCGTCTGGGAGCCTTCGCCTGATTTTTTTCGCTCCAAACTGTTTCACGCGTCGGCGCCACCGCCCTATTTCTATGTGCGTTCGAAAAGGAGAGATCTATTACCATTGGCAGAAAAAACGATCGCCGTCGTCGGCAGCCGACAGCCATCCGCGTACGGCATTGCCGTAACAAAACGCATCGTGTCAGACCTCGTCCAAGAAGATATCGTGGTCATTTCCGGTGGTGCTGCCGGTATTGACGGTACAGCGCATCAGGCGGCGCTCGATGCCGGTGGTTTGACGGTGGCTATCCTTGGACACGGGGTCGATCACGTGTATCCGGCCAAGCACAGGCATCTGTTTGATGCGATCAGGCGACACGGCTGGCTGTTATCCGAGTACCCGCCCGGTACGACGCCGAAACGACACTTTTTCCCGGCGAGAAACCGCCTCGTCGCCGCACTCTCCGATGCGCTTATCGTGACGGCGGCGAAACCGAAAAGCGGCACCCTGATCACGGCATCATTTGCCGCCGATCAGGGAAAACCGGTGTTTGCCGTGCCGGGATCGATCCTCGACGATGAAGCGGCGAGCTGCCACCTATTGATCAAAGAAGGGGCCGGTCTATACACCGATATTTCAGATCTGAACGGTATCTTTCCCGAAACGTAGTTTTGACAGGCATCAAACCTTTGCGTTATATATAGTGGCGAACTTCGGCTGTATACGGGCCGGGAGAAGGATATCTATTTAATGAGCAAAACACTGTTAATCGTTGAGTCGCCGGCGAAAGCCAAGACGATCGGCCGTTACCTCGGCAAAGACTACCGGATCGAAGCCTCGGTCGGGCATGTCAGGGATCTGCCGAGCCGCACGATCGGGGTCAACGTGAGAAATGACTATAAGCCGCAGTACGTGATGATGGCCGGTAAGGAGAAGGTGATACGCGAGCTGCGTTCGGCCGCCGAATCTGCCGACCGCGTGTTACTTGCGACCGACCCGGACAGAGAAGGCGAGGCGATCGCGTTTCACCTGGCGCACCTTTTGAAACTCGATCCGAAAGACGATCTCAGAGTCACTTTCAACGAGATCACGAACAAAGCGGTCAATGAAGGTGTGATGCAGCCACGGCCGATCAATCTCGATCTCGTCGATGCCCAGCAGTCAAGACGTATCCTCGACCGGTTGGTCGGTTATGAATTGAGCCCGTTGCTTTGGAAGAAAGTGAAAAAAGGGCTGTCGGCCGGCCGTGTGCAGTCGGTGACGACCAGATTGATCGTGATGCGCGAAAGAGAGATCGAAGCGTTTGTGCCGGAAGAATACTGGCTGATTCACGCGCATCTAAAGAAGGATAAAGACGACAAGGTTTTCCGTGCCCGCTATCACGGCCGCATCGAGAGCGGCAAGGTGAAGAAATTCGTGCCGGCAAACAAGGAAGAAGCCGATGGTGTGTTGGCGGCCGTCAAAGACCAGCCGTTCACGGTCAGACAGGTTAAAAAGCGTGTCGCCAAGCGTCAACCGTGGGCACCGTATACGACGTCGACGCTGCAGCAGGACGCCTCCCGTATGCTCGGGTTCACCTCCGGCCGAACGATGCGTATCGCGCAGCAACTCTATGAGGGTGTGACGCTTCCCGGCGTTGGGCAGACGGCGTTGGTCACCTATATCCGTACCGACTCGGTGCGGGTCAGTCCCGATGCGATCCAGGAGGCGAGATCTCAGATCGTGACGATGTACGGGGATAAATACATCTCAGCCAAACCGCGCATGTACAGAAACAAGAATCAGGCGCAGGATGCGCATGAGGCGATCCGTCCGACTCACTTCGATCTGCCGCCTTCCGCGGTCGAAGGTAAGCTGACGAAGGAGCAGGCGCGTCTCTATAAATTGATCTGGGATCGTTTCCTCGCTTCCCAGATGGCGGCGGCCGAATTTGACCGCGTCGATGTCGAAGTCGAAGCGAACGCACAGATCTTTCGTGCCAAAGGCGAGCGTCTGCGCTTCGCAGGTTTTATGGCGCTTTGGACGACGGAGCCGAAAGACGACGACGATCAGCAGCTGCCGGAACTCGAAGACGGTGAGACGCTCGATCTGAAAAAACTGGAGCCGGAGCAGAAATTTACCCAGCCGCCGCCGCGTTACACGGAAGCGAGCCTGATCAAGACGATGGAAGAATACGGTATCGGCCGTCCATCGACGTATGCGCCGACGATCATGACGATTCAGGATCGGCAGTACGTCGAACGCCTGCCGGGACGCACCTTGAAGCCGACGGAGCTCGGTGTTCTGGTGACGACGCTGCTCGAAGAAAACTTCGACACGATCGTCGATCCCGAATTTACAGCCGAGATGGAACACCGTATCGACACGGTAGAGACCGGCGAAAATGACTGGGTGAAGATCGTCGACGAATTCTATAAACCGTTTCATAAGATGATCGTCAAGGCCGACAAGGCCGTCGAGAAGATCGAGATGCCGGTGATCGAAGTCGGCAGAAAGTGCCCGAAATGTGAGACGGGAGATCTTTTGATCAAGGACGGCCGTTACGGCAAGTTCATCGCCTGCTCGCGCTACCCGGAATGCGACCACAGCGAACCGATCGTGGAAAAGGCCGGTGTCGACTGTCCGCTCTGCGGATCCGATGTGATTATCAAGACGGCGAGAAAGAGAAGAAGGAAGTTCTTCGTCTGCGATCAGGCCGGTAAGGATCCGAAGTGTCCGTTTATCTCATGGGATAAACCGGTCCCGGGCGAGACATGCCAGACCTGCGGCACGTATATGGTCGAAAAGCGTTACGGCAAGAAAACGTATAAGCGCTGTGGCAACAAGGACTGCGAGACGAATAAGAAGACGACCAAGAAGGCCGTGAAAAAAGACGAAGCGGATGAAAAGGACGCCTGATGTGACGATTGTCGGCGCCGGCCTGGCCGGTGTCGAGTGCGCCCATGAGATCATCAAGGGAGGTTTTTTCGTTCGCCTGATCGACAAAAAGCCGGAGCGCTTCGGCGCCTATGAACTGCCCGGGTTTGCCGAACTCGTCTGCTCCAATTCACTGAAGTCGGAAGACGAGACGACGGCGTCGGGGCTGTTAAAAAGAGAGATGCGAGCCTTAGGCTCGCTTCTTTTGGCCAAAGCCGACAACCATCGGGTGAAGGCAGGCGGTGCGTTGGCAGTCGATCGCGAAGCGTTGAGTCAAGAGATCACGGCTTACTTTCAAGAACATCTTCAGGTAGAGATCCTCTCCGAGACCGTGACCTCGATTCCGACTAAGACGCCCTTTACCGTCCTTGCCACCGGTCCACTGACCGAAGCGCATCTCGCTACAAAGCTCAGCAACGATCGCCTGCATTTTTACGATGCGACAGCGCCGATCGTGGCCAGGGAGTCGATCGACATGAATGAAGCCTTTGCCGGCGGCAGATACGGTAAAGGCGGTGACGATTATCTGAACTGTCCACTCGATGAAACGGCATATAACGCTTTTTATGAAGCGCTCATCACCGGTGAACTGGTCGAGACGGACGATTACGACGACAAACTGTTTCAACACTGCCAGCCGATCGAGCGGCTCGCTAAACGCGGTCGTGACACAATCCGCTACGGTCCGATGCGTCCCGTCGGACTAAAAGACCCAAGGACCGGCAAAAGGCCGTACGCCGTGTTGCAGCTGAGAAGGGAAGATGCCTCGGGCGAGATGTGGGGGCTGGTCGGCTTTCAGACGCGATTGAAGTTTTTCGAGCAAAAACGTATCTTCCAACTGATTCCAGCGCTGCGACACGCCGAATTCTACCGCTACGGTGTGATGCACCGAAACACGTATGTCAATGGTCCGGAATTGCTCACGCACGGCAATGAAATGAAGGATCGAGAAAACGTCTTCGTCGCCGGTCAGTTGAGCGGAGTCGAAGGATACATGGAGTCGGCAGCGTCCGGTTTACTCACCGGCCGCTTTATCCGGCATCTGCTGGAAGGAAAGACGAAAGATGAAGCGATCGGCCTCCTGCCGTCGGAACAGACGATGATCGGAGCCCTTCACCAGTACGTGATCGCCTCACCGACGTCCGACTATCAGCCGATGAACGCCAATTTCGGGCTCTTTGCCGCGACCGACGATCAGCCGAGAAAAAAGGATCTGCGCCGACAGTTTTTTATCGAACGCTCCGATCAGGAGATCAAACGCGTGCTGGGAAAAGAAGATGACTAAACAGGATAGAGACTATACGCTCACTGATTTTTTCTACGATCTGCCGGAAGAAAAGATCGCGCAGCATCCGCTTTCAACAAGAGATGCGTCGAAGCTGCTCGTTCTGGATCGCGGTCAGATGATCGATAGTCGGTTTGCTGCTTTTCCGAACTGGCTGCGACCTGGCGACTGCCTCGTGATCAACGACACGAAGGTGATACCGGCCCGCCTGATCGGTCAACGAGACGGCGGCGCTGTGGCGGAGGTCCTTTTGTTGAAGCGGCGTAATCTCGATACGTGGGAAGCGCTCTGTAAACCGGGGAAGAAGCTGAAGCAGGGAGCGCACGTACATTTCTCGGATGCGCTTTCCTGCACCGTAGAAGACAGACTGGAAGACGGCGTTCGGCTCGTACGTTTTAAATTCGACGGCGTCTTCGAAACGATTCTCGATGAGCTCGGCGAAACGCCGCTTCCGCCTTACATCAAAGAGAAGCTCGAGGAGCGGTCGCGCTACCAGACGGTGTACGCAACATATGACGGATCCGCCGCCGCTCCGACGGCCGGTCTACACTTTACGCCGCACATGCTGAAAGCCATCCAGGAAATGGGCGTAAAACTGGCACCGCTTACCTTGCATGTCGGTTTAGGGACATTTCGTCCCGTCCGTGTGCATGATCTATCCGAACACCATATGCACGAAGAACACTTCATCTTTCCGCAAAAAACGGCGGAGATCATTGTGGACACGAGAGCGAGTGGCGGCAGAATCGTCGCGGTCGGCACGACCTCGGCTCGTGTCTTGGAGACGATCGCTGAGCGTCAGCCACTCGATCAGCTTTCCGAGGCGGAAGGTGACTCCAGGATCTTCATCCGCCCCGGCTTTACATTCAAGTTGACCGACATGCTGTTGACGAACTTCCATCTGCCGGAATCGACCCTCCTCATGATGATCGCCGCCTTCTACGGTTACGACCGCGTGATGGAGGCATACCGGCATGCAGTAAAAAGCGATTACCGATTCTTCAGCTTCGGGGATGCGATGCTATTGATCCCCGACCACACGCGATAAGGAGCCATGCATGACATCACACGTGCAGTTTGAACTGATCCATACCTGTAAACAAAGCGGTGCACGCCACGGACGTGTGACGACGCCGCACGGATCCTTTTTGACGCCGGTCTTTATGCCGGTCGGCACCAAAGGCACCGTCAAGACGATGACACCAGAAGAGCTGATGGCGATCGGCAGCGAGATCATCCTGGGCAATACATATCACCTCTATCTTCGTCCAGGTGAAGATATCGTGGCCGAAGCCGGCGGTCTCCATACATTTATGAACTGGCCGCGCTCGATCCTGACCGACAGCGGCGGTTTTCAGGTCTTTTCTTTAAAGGCGAAGAAAAAACCGTCGGAAGAAGGTGTCGTCTTCACCTCGCACATTGACGGATCGAGGCATCTATTCACGCCGGAAAAATCGATGCAGATCCAACAAAAACTCGGCAGTGACATTGTCATGGCATTTGACGAGTGCACGTCCTGGCCGGTGGATAAAGAAGAAGCAAAGCGCTCGATGGAGATGACGTCCCGCTGGCTCGAACGTTGTATCAACGCCTGGGATGACACAAAACCACAGGCACTGTTTGGTATCGTGCAGGGTAGTACTTTTGCTGATTTGCGGATTGAAAGTGCAAAACGTACGACGTCATTCGATTTGCCGGGGTACGGTATCGGCGGTCTCTCGGTCGGAGAGCCGGCCGATCAGATGAACGCGATGCTCGAAGCGATCGAGCCTTACATGCCAACACAAAAGCCGCGTTATCTGATGGGCGTCGGAACGCCTGACTACATCGCCGACGGTGTACTGCGCGGCGTCGACATGTTCGATTGCGTGATGCCGACGAGGACCGCGAGAAACGGTCGCGTGATGACGAGTGAAGGAGACGTGACGATCAGAAATGCGCCGTTTGCGCGAGACTTTGGTCCGCTCGATCCCGGATGCGATTGCTATGTATGTCAGAACTATTCACGCGCCTACATTCGCCATCTGCTGAGCGTCGATGAGATCCTGGGACTTCGTCTCACCACTTGGCATAACCTCTATTATTTGATGCGGTTGATGGAGGAGATTAGACAGGCAATTTTGGAGGATCGTTACGGATCATGGCATGAAGATTTCATGCGAAAGATCGGTAAATAGATTTATATTTGTCGAACTATAGATGCGTTGACAAGCGGTTCGCTTGTCAACATTAATCACTTTTATTGGAGTAGGCAGCATCGCCGCTTTGCGATACCGAGTTCGCAATCATGAAAAGCTGTTCCTTAGAAAGATCGGTTTGCATCACAATAGTATGTCCATTTTGAGTCCACACTAAAACCATCTGATTACTCTTTGAAATGAGTTTGCCTTTATATCCGTTTATGTCCGTATCGAGGCCTATATCAAGTGCTTCGCTGTCAACAGGTAGTTTTTGATCCGGCATATTGGCATTGATGCTTATGTAAGAATCACCTTTCTTAAACAGGACGGTCTCGGATTCAGGTAAAAAACTATGTGAGAATTTCTCAAACCCGACTGGCAATACAGATGGTAGGTAGCTTCCTTTCACTAAAGGTTGTGAAGTACCAGCCGGATCGACGTGCTCATGTTCAGACTCAATGGTTTGCTCTGAGGATCGAAAAATAGAACGCGTGAGGAACAGCTTGACTGTTTCAAATTGGGTAGTAACTAAGACAATTGCCGCAATGGCGACAGCACCCCACACAGCAATTTTTTTGGCATGAAACCTCACAAATGAACTGGTCGCATGGTTCTTGGTTTTTTCAGATTTAGCAGTTCCCGAATAAGCTGTCTGATTTTCTTATCAAGCTCGGGATCAATCTCCTCATCAGCACAGTCACTCATAAGGGCGTCATATTCGGCAGCCGCCATCTTATCCATGGCTTCTGTCAGAAGAAGATCGAAGTACTCGTCGTCGGATTGATGCTTACGTCTTTTCATTTATCTGCTCATAAATGTTTTGACGTCCATGGCGTTGAATCACCGGAATCTAAAAGTATTTAGCGATCAAGAGGCCGTTTTTCATTATATCAACACAATTTTAGCATTCATATAGATACTTCGATTCTAATGACTCAAATAACATGCAGTGACTATTGGTTTTTTCGTTCGAACGGATGGCTAGATCCGCGCTCACTTTACATGAAAGCGGCCCAAATGCTATCATGGCGCATCAGGAATTCCTGAAATATGTTCCCTTGGGGGATTTTTAATGTTGTTTAACCAGTTGCCGATTGTGATGGAACAACAGCAGCAAGGCGGCATGATGGGCACGCTGACGATGCTGTTGCCGCTCGCCTTGATGTTTGTCGTCATGTATTTTTTGATGATCCGTCCGCAGAAAAACAAGGAAAAGAAATTGCGTGAACAGATCAGCCAGATGAGAGTCGGAGACAACGTGATGACGATCGGCGGTATTGTCGGCCGCGTAGCCAGTTTGACCGATGACGAAGTGACGATCTACACGAGCGTTGCCAATACGATGATGACGTTCAAAAAGACGGCGATTTCGCAAATTTTGACACCTCAGGTCGATGCACCTGAACAGTCCTAGGAGAGATAATCATGGCGTTTATTAAGACGATTTCTAAAGGTAAATGGCGTGACGGGCAGCTAAAAGCCGCCTGCGGCGAATGTCAGACCTCGTGTCAGTCTGCCTGCAAGACGAGTTGTACTGTAGCAAACCAGCCTTGCGAGAACACTGAAGCGAGGTAACCTTTGGTCCATACATTTACGGTAAGAGGCGATCATTTCGCGTTCGATTCCGTCACAGGTGCGCTGCATCAGCTCGATGAAGCAGCGCTTCTTGTTGTCGAAAGAACGAAGCAAAACGACGGCAAGGTGACGGACGAGGATCTATTGACTCCGGTCGGGGCGGCCGTCGCTTCGCTCATCGAAGAGGGCGAACTCTTCTCGGCGGAGCGTACGTTTACGACGGCCGAGCTTTATCCTGATGCGCCGAAAATCAAGGCGATGTGTTTGAATCTTTGCCACGACTGCAATCTGCGCTGCACCTACTGTTTTGCCGGTACCGGCGATTACGGCGGTGCGCGCGGTTTGATGAGCGTCGACGTCGGCAAGAAAGCGATCGACTTTCTGATCGAAGCGAGCGGCAAGAGACGCAATCTCGATATCGATTTCTTCGGCGGCGAACCGCTGATCAACTGGGAGACGGTTAAAACGCTTGTCTATTACTGCAAGCAGCGGGAAGCAGAGACCGGTAAAAAACTCCGTTTGACGCTGACGACGAATGCGACCTTGATCGATGCAGACAAAGCGGCATTCATCAATGAACACTTTGTCAACGTCGTCTTGTCGATCGACGGCCGACAAAAGATCCATGATGCGGTGCGTCCCGCTGTCGGCGGCAAAAGCTCGTACGAAAAGACGGTGCAGGGGATCCGCACGCTGCTCGATTCGAGAGGCGATCTGGCGCACCATCTGCGCGGTACATTCACCAATCTGAATCTCGATTTTTCCGAAGACATCATGCATCTGGCGACGCTCAGTCCGCATGTGTCGATCGAACCGGTCGTTTTGCCGGACGAGCATCCGCTCGCGCTGCAGGAGACACATGTCGAGCGCATACTGGAGGAGTATGAGCGCCTCGCCGTGATGCTCGACGAGCGCGAAGCCGCCGGGGAAGCGGTCGATTTCTTTCACTTCCGCATGGATCTGGACGGCGGACCGTGCCAGTATAAGCGCCATAAAGGATGCGGAGTCGGCACGGAATACGTCGCTGTGACTCCGGATGGCGATATCTATCCCTGCCATCAATTGGTCGGCGAAGACGTGTTTCGCATGGGATCGGTGTTCTCCGGTATCGACAAGGGAGAGGTAAAAGACCAGTTCAGTGAGCTTTTGACCGCGCCTCCCGACGCCTGTCATACGTGTTTTGCCAGACCGATCTGCGGTGGCGGCTGTGCCGCGAACCGCTGGCATAGAAGTGGTGACGTGAGAGGTGATGATGACCTTGGATGCCGACTGTTGAGACGCCGGGCTGAACTTTCGCTCTGGCTGTTGGCACGGCGCATCGATCGAGAAACGGCGGCAGTTCTGGAAACCGCCACCAATTAAGGAGAATCACATGGACGACCGTTTATTCTATTCGAAACGCAAAGAATCGGAGACATCCGACACTTACGAACCGCATAAAGAGAGCGACGAAAAGGCCAGCATCACGCTGGAAGAAGTGATGGCCGACGAAGAAGTGATCTGCCTGATCGACGGCGCCCGCCGCATGATGGAAGCGCTGCGCTATACCGATCACTCGAGGCGTCACACGAAGCTGATCGCCGAGCGGGCCGGCTATGTTCTGAAAGCTCTGTCCTTTTCGGAAAGAGACGTTGAGCTCGCGAGGATCGCCGGTTATCTGCACGACGTCGGTAACGCCATGAGTCGACCGGGACACGAGCTGCTCGGTGCTTATCTCGCCTACGATCTGTTGAAACGCCTCGGCGCTGACTATGAAGAAGCGATCCTGGTTTCGACCGCCGTCGCGAACCACGACGAAAATGTCGGTCATCCGGTGAACGTGATCGCGGCCGCCGTGATCTTGTCGGATAAATCGGATGTGCACCGCTCGCGCGTGAGAAATCCGGACGGCATCGAATCGTTTGATATTCACGATCGCGTCAACTATGCGGTGACGGACAGCGAGCTTCTGATCGACGCCGAAGCGAAAACGTGTCATCTCAAATTGACGGTCGATACGGAGATCTCAACCGTCTCCGATTATTTTGAAATCTTCTTGTCGAGGATGCTGATGTGTCGCCACGCGGCGCTCTTTCTCGGCTTAAAATTCAACCTGATCGTCAATGATGTCGCTATGATGTAACGCCTGAAAAGAGGTATTTTTCATCTGACCGTCGTACATAACTAGTGAACGGATCTTTTTTATCGTTCAGGAAGGCTAGATGGCAGGCAGAATACCGGAAGAAATCATAGACCAAGTGTTGAGCCAGACGGATATCGTTGATCTGGTGTCGAGGTATGTCAATTTAGAGCGAAAGAGTTCCTCGAACCTGTTTGGTCTCTGCCCGTTTCACAGTGAAAAGACGCCTTCTTTCTCCGTCTCGCCGACGAAGAAGATCTTCTATTGCTTCGGCTGTCACAAAGGCGGCAACGCGATCAAGTTTGTCAGTGAAATCGAACATCTGTCGTTTCCCGAGGCGGTGCGCCATCTGGCCGAACAGGCCGGCATCGAAGTGACCGTCGAGGAAGACGATGGATACCGCCAACGACGCGAGGAAGAGCGCGTACTGCGCGAGGTATTGCTCGAATCGGCCCGCTTCTTCTTCCGGACGATATCGATCGCCGAAGGAAATGAAGCGAAAAAGTATCTGAGAGGACGCGGCATCTCGGAGGCGACACTGCGCGCGTTCGGGCTCGGATTTGCCCCGGATGCCTGGGATCGCTTATCGAAACATCTCCTAGAGGCCGGTTTTTCCGAACAGGAGGCGATCGATGCCGGGATGAGTCAACGCTCCTCGAAGGGCACCTTGATCGACGTCTTTCGCAACCGCCTGATGATCCCGATCTTCGATTTTGTCGGCCAGATTGTGGCGTTCGGTGGGCGGGCGATGGGCGACGATAAAGCCAAGTACATAAACTCGAAAGAGACGAGGCTTTACCGCAAAGGACGCCATCTGTTCGGCCTGAATATCGCAAAGAAGAACAAGGAAGCGCCGTTTTTGATCGTCGAAGGGTACTTCGACGTCATCTCCCTGCACGCCGCCGGCTTCGATACAGCGGTCGGTCTGCTCGGGACGGCGATGTCGAATCAGCAGGCGCAGCTGCTGGCGCAGCTCGACCGCCCCGTCACCTTATGCCTCGATGCCGATGAGGCCGGTATACAGGCGGCGATACGGGCGTCTGAACTGCTCAGAAAACGCGAGGTCAGAACGGACATCGTCTTGATTCCGACCTACAACGATCCGGATTTGTATCTGCAAAAAAGCGGCGCCGCGAGCTTTAAGCAACTATTGAAGACGGCCCAAGACGAACTCGACTTCAAGCTCGATATTGCGAAAAGACGCTGGACGGCGTTAAGCGGAGAGCTCGATATCTACGGCTATCAAGGGGAAGTGACCGATATTCTGGCTGCCGAAGAAAACGCTGTCTTACGTGAATTGAAAGCCGATAAAGCGGCCAAGGTGCTGCAGACATCGCCGGCGGCCGTACTGGAAGAAGTGGCGCGGAAGCGTCGCAAGGAGAACGTGTCGGAAGGACCGGCTCCGAGACCAAAAAAGAAAAAGACGACTGCCGATCTGAGTGATGAAGCATTCGTCCTACTGGCTCTGACCGACAGCCCCAAACTGTGGCACAGCAAGGATCTGGCATTGACGCCGGAAGACTTTCAAAACGAAGGGTTCAGGGCCTATTTCCCCCTTGTCGAGCAGGCGATAAAAGAAAACCGTTTCAGCTTTCAGGCGCTCCTATCAGCCGTGGAGAAAGAAGATCCGGAACTCTGCGATATTTTATTGCCTGGTGCGGTCAAGACGAGTGGCGATCAATCGACGGCGACGGAGCGTTTGTATAAGCGGGCTGTCATAGCCTTAAAGATGAAGCGCTATGAGAGAGAGCGAGATGCATTACTCGAATCGATCGATCAGACATCGGATGTAAAACGGCAGGAGACACTTGGCGAACTGTTGAAAGAAGCGTCGGCCGAATATAACCGCTGGCGCCAAAAGAGAGTATAGAGATAATAAAACGCCGACAGAGCGTAATTAAAAAAACATGTAACGAACCATGACGAGAGGATAAAAGATGGCTAAGAAAGACGGAAACGAAAACGTGAAAGAGACGAAAGCAAAGGCAGCCGAGACCGTGGACGAAAAGGACAAGAAGACGACGACGGCTAAAAAGACGCCGGCCAAAAAGGCTCCGGCCAAGACGGCGGCAAAGAAAACCACCACAAAAAAAGCCGCGACCGACGATCCGAAAAAGACGGAAGAAGTAGAGAAAAAAGCGCCGGCCAAGCGTGCTACCGCGAAGAAGGTGGAAACCAAGAAGGAAGAGAC
>MTKW01000065.1_pt1 | contig 15359 bp, 12 predicted proteins | sample 1042761 | NCBI WGS metagenome assembly MTKW01 (sample SAMN06205366, study PRJNA360243) | anaerobic digester metagenome | biome: Wastewater treatment plant; feature: Anaerobic digester sludge; material: sludge; isolation source: anaerobic digester fed with sludge from wastewater treatment plant ... | reverse complement strand
TAGCCCGGATTCACCTCAATGACAATGTCAATGAACCCGCGCAGCACGGGAAATTGCGCCGGGCCGATGGTGTAGGTGTCGTAAGTGTGGGAATTTTTCTCAACGATGGGGAAGCGCGAAAGCACGGCAATGTTCAGCTCGTGTTTTCCCCGCCGGAGATATTCTTCGTGTCCGTAGTCCAACCCGGCGTTCCGCAGGCTGTACTTGAACTCGGCCCATGCGGCCGGATCGCCCATTTCCTGAACCGCAAGCACATCCGGGGCTGCCTGACGAATGGCTTCAATGATGGCGGCGGCTTCTTCGCGCGGCTTGGGCTCCAGTGTGTCCGGGTCGCCATCGCGGCTGACGAGGGCATACTGGTTCAGGTTGAACGTCATGACGGAGAACTCGCCCTCGGCGGCGCGGGGGAATGCCGATGCGGCCGGTGCTTGTTCGGCGGGGGCGGCTTCGTCTGTCGCGGACGGTTGGGAGCATCCAACAAGCCACGGGCAAACCGCCAACCCCAGCAGGACGGCGGCCAGAAGAGGGAGATATTTTTTCATGACCCGCTCAATCTTATTTGTATGATGCGTCAATACGCTGGGCAATGTCGCGGTATTTGATGTCCACGGCATAGATTTCCTTGAAGAAAGTGATGGCCTCTTTGGTTTTGCCCATTTTTTCGGCGAGGATACCCATCTCGTACACCACATCCTTCTTGGTTTCGTCCATGATGGTCAGTTCCGATGCCGCCTTTTGCAACTGCTCGAAGGCGATGTCGTACTGGCCCTTGGCCGTNNTCCGTGTATTGTTCGCGCAGATAGTATTGGTAGCCCAGCTCGTAGCGGAATTGCAGGTCGTTCGGGTAGCGCTTGACCATCTCGACGGCGTCGGTGAAGAGAAATTCGGCCATGGCCTGTTCCTTGGCTTCAGCCGTGGCGGTGTCGCCGGCTTCTTTGGCGGCGGCGATGGCGGCCTCGAACTTCTTGACTTTGATTTGCGAAGCGGTGCGCTCGATTTGCGGGTCGGAGCGTCCGGCCGCCTTGGTTGCATCGTCCAAGGCTTGCAGGGCATCGTCAAAGCGTTCCGCGCGGACATACAAGTCCGCCAAGGCGCGGCGGAAATTCATGTTCTGCGGTTCGCGCTCGACATCTTTCAGGCGCTCCTCAATCAAGCTGTCCACATCGCTGGCGCCCTTGACGGCCTTGGCCTGCTGCTCCAGCAGGATGGCTTCCTTCTTGTCCTTGAGCTTGGTGCGGAAGTCGGTCTTGGTGTCTTCCCAGCCGCCCGACTTCATGGTGTCGAGCGCGGCGGCGTCCTTGAGATTCTTGATGGCCAACTGGTCATTCGGCAACAGGTCGGCCACGATGGCGTAGCAATCTTTGGCGCCCGAGGGTTGGTTGGTATCNNTTGCCGCGCGCGCCCATCAGCGTGAACATTCCCTTCAGGGAGGACAACTGGTGAGTCATGGCCGTCGGTTTCTTTTCCAGCAAGGTCTTCACTTGCGCGATACGCAGATTCTTGCGGGCGAGCAGGAAGCGCGGCTCCATGGCGATGACTTGCTTCAGCATATCCTGCGCGTAGCCCACGTTGCCGCGTTCCAACGCGGCCATGGATTTTTCGTATAAATCGCGGGTTTTGCGGGGCAGTTGTTCCAGTGTAATTTCTTCCATGACGACTCCTTAAGAAACCAATACATGCATGGTTTGCAATTCCGATAGCATAGGCCGGACGTCGCGCGCGCGTCAAACTAGAAAAACAGCCGTTGCCGGACAGTGTTGGCGGGCTTACCTCACCTGAAGGAGGGTGCCCAGATTCTGCAGAATCTGAATGCCCTCTTGCAATTGTTTTTGGTCTTTTTCCGACAGGCTGTCCAGCGCCGGGGCGAGGTCGCTTTTGAAATCAAATTGCAGGGCATTTTGCAGCAGGTGGTCCACATCCGGGCGCGCCTGAGGGCGGCTGAGGGAGCCTTGGATGGTCACCGGAACCAGCAGGCCGCCGTTTTCGTGGGGAAGGACGGCTTGCAAGTCGCGCCCGCCGGTCAGCCGCGCGGTTTCTTCCGGCGACGCCAACACATGGGCGGTCAACTGGAGCTCGTCCGCGAGTATTTGATAGGTTCCCCCGGCGCGCAGCCGGTAATCCGGCATGGCCAGTTCGGCGGCGGAAAGGGTGGCGACACCACCGCTCAAGGAAATCTGGGCCGTGGCCCGTTCGTAGCGGGTGGTGGTCACCGTATTTTCCGCCGCCTGTGCCGCGGCAACTTTGCTTCTTAGTTTCGGCAGCAGACTCAAAAGCAGCGGTTGGTCCAGTTCGCGCCAGACGGCATCCATCGGCGTTCCGCCCGTGCCGACGGACTGCAAATCGTCAATTTGCGCGGTGCCATTTGCTGTCAGGGTGGGCCAGACATAGGCATTCACCGCCTGGCCCGTCAACGAGCCTTTGATTTGCAGTTTGCCGAACCAGTCGTTGGAGCCCGTCCAGTCGTTGGCCGCAAAAAGTTGGTGGACATCGAGGTCGCTTCCCGTGATGGACTCCACCCGATAGCTTGCCGGGCAGGTCAGGAGCTGGGCGTTTCCGCGCGCGGACAGTTTTCCTTCGTAGGCCGTGCAAGTGGCTGTGGGGACAATGAGATTCCCGCCACGCAGGTAGGCGGTTGCCGCGCCATCGGTGAAGCGGTGCCCGCCATAGGCCAGCTCCGCGAATGATAAATGGAGTTGCGCTTCGGCACGCTGAAGAATGCGCGCCAGTTTCGGCCAGTTGCCAAAAGCAATCGTGCCGACCGGCGGCTCGCAGGAGGGGGGGGGCGGCGGCCAGTCGTCTGGCAGCGGTGCGTTGTTTTCGAGGTAATCGGCGAGGGGCTTGGGCAGGGTGCATTCCACCGTTGCTTGAGCGTTGAGCGCCAGCGGGTGGGTGGCGGTGGGTTCATCCGTCTGCGCGTCAAGCTGAAGCGAGAACTTTTCGAGCGTTCCCCGAAGGGTCAGCCGCGCTTGCAAGTTTTGGAACGCTGGAAAGGACTCCGTCAGCAGAGCCTGAATGTCCGCGCGGTCGCGGATGACCCATTGCGTGTCGAGTGCGATGGATGGCGGGCGCGCTCCGTCGCTTTCGCGTGCATCGGCGGGAGTTTCCAGTAGAAATTGCAGGGAGGAAGCCTGACCGATAGTGGCGCGTCCTTCTAGCTTGGGCGGCGCGCCCGGCGCGTCATAACTCACCTGTGCGTCCAAGTCAGACAGCACCAGCGTTTGGGCCGAACCGTCCTCCCGCTCGCGCGTGAATTCCACGCGGGCTTGGGCAATATCCACCAGCCGCAGAAACAGGGTGGGGGGCGGGGGGGAGGCGGGCGTTTCTTGTTCCGCAGGTTGGGGCGCGGCCACCTCGCCGGTGGTGGGCGGGGGGCTCGCCTTTGTTTTTGTCTGTCGCGTCAAATCCGTAAAATTAAACGTGCCGTCGGCGCGTTGGACGATTCGCAACGTCGGGCTTTCAAGGCGTAGCGCCGTGATTTCCCGTTGCCGCCGATTCACGGAGAGCTTCAGCAATTGAACCGTGGCAAAGTCTTCGCGACTGTCGCGCTCGTGAATGGTTGCCTGGCGCATGACCAGCGTAAAGGGGAACAGGCGATACTCTATGCGCTCGTACTCGACGTCCCGGTTCAACGTGCGCTGAAAGAAGTTCGTCACGCCCTGTTTGAATCTGGGCGTGTTGAGCGCATGGCGCAAGGTCAGGTGCGCGGTGAGCAGCAAAAACAGAGCCACGCCTGCGAGCCAAATCAGGAAATTGCGGAATTTTTTCATGCGCCGCGAGCATACGCCATTGCCGGCCCGCCTGCCAAACAGGAAGATTCCGCCGCGCGGCTTCACACCCATGACCATGCGCTCTGGTCTTGCGATTTGTCGGCTTTTGGTGGACTCTATCGGGCTATGACGACATCACCCGCCCAACCAACGACGGTCCCCTCGCGCAAGGACGTTCCCGCCGAATTAACCTGGAACCTCACCCCCCTTTATGCCACCCCCGAAGAATGGGAAGCTGATTTCGCGCGCCTCGACGAAGTGGCCGCGCCCATTCTGGCCCTGCAGGGCAAACTGCATTCCAGCGCGGTGGTGGCCGAACTCTTCGCGCTGGAAACCACGCTGGGCCGCCTGTTGGAACGGCTGTACACCTATGCCCATTTGCGTCACGACGAAGATACCGCCGACGCCACGAACCAGTCCCGCGAATCCCGCATCCGCGCCCGCTACACCGAGCTGGCCGCCCAATGCGCTTGGATTACGCCTGAGCTGCTCGCGCACCCTGAAGAAGACATCCGCGCCTGGATGGACGCGCCCGAGCTGAAAGATTGCCGTCGCACTCTGCTGAAAATCCTGCGCAACAAACCGCACGTGCTCTCCAGCGAGGAAGAAACCCTGCTGGCCCGTAGCGGCGAAGTCCTGACCGCCGCCGAGCAAACGTTCAGCCTGCTGACCAATGCCGACATGACGTTTCCTGACATCTCCGGCCCCGACGGCGAAACCCTGCCGCTGACCGAAGGCACCTACCGGGCGCATCTGGAAAGTCCGCACCGCCCCGTGCGCAAGGCCGCCTTTGAGAACCTGCTTGGTGGCTATGGCAAGCTCCAGCACACCATCGCCTCGACACTCTCCACCACCGTCAAGGCTCACGTTTTCATGGCGCAAGCCCGCCACTTTCCCTCGTCCCTCGAAGCCGCGCTCTTCGACGACCAAGTTCCCGTGGATGTCTATGAAGGCCTCATCCGCGCCACCCACGATGCGCTGCCCCTGTTTTACCGCTACCTCGCGCTTCGCCGTCGCGTCATGCAGTTGCCCGACTTGGACATGTACGACCTTTACACGCCGCTCGTTCCTTCCTGCGCGCAAAAAGTATCCATGGCCCAAGCCGGCGAATGGGTCCGCGCCGCCTGCGAGCCCCTCGGCACCGAATATGCCGACGCCTTGGAAACCGCCTTCACCGCCCGCTGGATTGACTGGCGCGAAAACAAAGGCAAGCGCTCCGGCGCTTATTCCAGCGGTTGCTACGACAGCCCGCCCTATCTCCTCCTCAATTATCACGACCGTCTCGACGACGCCTTCACCCTCGCGCATGAACTCGGCCACTCCCTGCACACCTGGCACGCCAACCGCGCCCAGCCCCACCGCACCGCCCGCTACCCCATCTTCCTCGCCGAAATCGCCTCCACCGTCAACGAGCTGCTCCTGACCCACCACCTGCTCGCAAGCCCGCCCGCCGATGATTTTCGCATTCATCTGCTCAATCATCTCTGCGACTCCTTCAAAAGCACCGTATTCCGCCAAACCATGTTTGCCGAATTCGAGCGCAACCTCCACCGCTGGGAAGAAGAAGGCACCCCCCTGACCGCCGACTTCCTGCACCATGAATACTATGAGTTGAACAAAAAATATTACGGCCCCGACCTCGCCGCCCACGACGCCATCCGCTATGAATGGTGCCGCATTCCTCACTTTTATTACAACTTCTACGTCTATAAATACGCCACCAGCTTCTGCGCCGCCCTTGTCTTCGCCCGCCGCATCCGCGCCGGACAAGACACCCCCGCCTATCTCGACCTGCTGCGCGCTGGCGGCAGCCAGGACCCCCTCGATGCCGTCGCCACCGCCGGCGTGAATCTGCGCGACCCCGCCGTTTTCCGCGAAGCCTTCGACGAATTCGCAACCGTCCTTCAACAACTCGAAACGGCCCTGCCCGCCGCCCCATGAAAGCTCACCACGCCACCATCACGGCGCTGGACTTCGAAACCACCGGCGCGGTTCCCGGCCACCCCGACGAACCCTGGCAAATCGGCCTTGTGGAGCTGACTGCGGGCCGCGTCACCGGCCGCTATCAGGAAAACTATCTGCGCATTGCCACCGGCCGCCCCTTCAACCCATACGCCCCCGGCTGCCACGCGGAACTTCGCGATGCCCTCGCCACCGCGCCCACCCCCGCCGAGCTCTGGCCCACTTGGCAGCCCTGGCTCGCCAACCGCCCGCTACTCGCCCACAACGTCAGCACCGAACGTAAATTCCTCCAGCAAATCGCCCCCCTGCACACCTTCGGCCCCTGGATTGACACCCTCGCGCTCGCCCGTCGCGTCCGCCCCGACCTCACCTCCCACGCCCTGGCCGATGTATGCAACGCACTGGACCTGACCCCGCGCCTGCAAGAACTTTGTCCCGGCCGCGACTGGCACGATGCCCTCTACGACGCCTTCGCCTGCGCCCTCATCTGCGAATACTGCCTCGCACTCCCCGGCTGGGAACAAGTCAGCCTCGCCGCTCTTGCCAGCATCTGATTTATTCCAATATATTTCGCAATCTTTCTACTGCTAACTTCATTCCTAAATAACTATATTTTAGACGTGTAGGGCGTTTTATAAAACGCCCTACAACTGGATTTACGTAACTCATTGCAAATCCAGATTTCCAGTGTAGACCGTTTTATAAAACGGTCTACATTTCAAGAGAGAGCAAAATTACACCTTTTTGACATTTTGCAAATATAACTTATTCGACTTTTTGACATGAAATTATCCGCATAAAATCCATCAAAAACTTCGGAATTTACGCCGCTGGCGGCGGGTTGCGGCTGGGACGGCCTGTAGAGGGGGCGCCCGCCCTTGGCGGCAAAAGGATGTGTGCTTGATTTGAATGGGGGGTGTTTTTGTGCTATACTTAACTGACCCGAAAGGTGAAAGGAAACGACTGTATGGCCTATGACAATTTAACCACCAAAACACAGGAAGCCCTGCGCGATGCCCAGCGGTTGGCGGAGGAGTATCGCCACGGCGAAGTGGATAGCTTGCATCTGATGCTGGCGCTGGCGCGTCAGGAGGGCGGGGTGGTGCCGTCGCTTTTGGAAAAAATCGGGGTGAAGTCCGCCCTTTTTGCCGAGGTTCTTGAGCGCCAACTGCAACAGCGTCCGCGAGTGGAGGGCGCGGGGTTGCAGCGCGGCATTTCGCGCGACTTGCAAACCACGTTGGAGGCGGCCGCCAAACTGGCTACGCAGATGAAGGATGAATATATCAGCGCCGAGCATTTATTTCTGGCGGCGCTGGGGCGGAAGCCCAGCGAGGTGGCCAAGGTGGCGGCCGGCCTCGGGGTGACGGTGGAATCCGTTTTGCAGGCGCTTCAATCGGTGCGCGGCAACCGGCGCGTGACGGATGAGGCCCCGGAAGACAAGTATGAGGCGCTTAAAAAGTACGGGCGTGATTTGACCGCTGATGCCCGCGCGGGCAAGCTGGACCCCGTCATCGGCCGCGATGCCGAAATCCGGCGCGTGGTGCAAGTGCTTTCGCGGCGCACCAAGAATAATCCGGCGCTGATTGGCGAGCCGGGCGTGGGCAAAACGGCCATTGCCGAGGGGCTGGCGCGGCGGATTGTCGCCGGCGATGTTCCCGAGGGTCTCAAAAACAAGCGGGTGGTTTCGCTGGACCTGGGGGCGATGCTGGCCGGCGCGAAATATCGCGGCGAATTCGAGGAGCGCTTCAAGGCATTTATCAAGGAAGTCGTGGAGAGCAACGGGGCCATTGTTTTGTTCATTGATGAGTTGCATACGCTGGTGGGCGCCGGGCGCGCCGAGGGCGCGGTGGATGCCTCCAACATGATTAAGCCTCCGCTTGCCCGCGGTGAATTGCGGTGCGTGGGCGCCACTACGCTGAATGAATATCGCCAGTACATCGAAAAGGACCCCGCGCTGGCCCGCCGGTTTCAGCCGGTGCTGGTCGAGGAGCCGTCGGTGGAGGATACCATTGCCATTTTGCGCGGTCTGAAAGAGCGCTACGAAGCCCACCACGGCGTGCGCATTCAGGACAGCGCCCTGGTTGAGGCCGCCCAGCTTTCCCATCGTTATATTTCCGACCGCTTTCTGCCCGACAAGGCGATTGATTTGGTGGATGAGGCCGCCAGCCGTCTGCGCATGGAAATTGACAGCATGCCCGTGGAGATTGACGAGCTCGAACGGCGCATCATGCAGCTCGAAATTGAGCGCGAAGCTCTCAAAAAGGAAAAAGATGCGGCCTCCAAGGAACGNNGCCGCCGAAATCAAGTATTCCCAATTGCCCGCCGCCGAAAAGAAAATCCAGCAGGCGCAAGCGGCTTTGGCCCAGTTGCAGAAGCATCAACGCATGCTGCAAGAAGAGGTCACGCCTGAAAACATCGCGGAAGTTGTGGCCGCTTGGACGCATATTCCGGTCAGCAAACTGCTCGAAGGCGAGCGCGACAAATTGTTGAAGATGGAAGACCGCCTGCGCGAGCGCGTGGTCGGTCAGGATGAAGCCATCGAGGCCATTTCCCGCGCGGTGCGCCGCTCGCGCGCCGGGCTGCAAGACCCTCATCGGCCCATCGGCTCGTTCATGTTCCTCGGCCCCACGGGAGTCGGCAAAACCGAACTCGCCCGCGCCCTCGCGGAATTCTTGTTCGATGATGAGCAGGCGATGGCCCGCATTGACATGAGCGAATACATGGAAAAACATTCCGTCAGCCGCCTCATCGGCGCGCCGCCGGGCTACGTGGGCTATGAAGAGGGCGGCACACTCACGGAATACATCCGCCGCAAGCCGTATGCCGTTGTGCTGTTCGACGAAATCGAAAAAGCGCATCCCGATGTCTTTAATGTTCTCCTGCAAGTGCTGGATGACGGCCGCCTGACCGACGGTCAGGGCCGCACGGTGGACTTCAAGAATACCGTGCTGATTATGACTTCCAACCTCGGCAGTTCCGTCATTCAGGAAACCATCGAGAAACACCCGCGCATCAAGCGCGGTGATGCCGCATGGAACGAAATGGAGAAAACGGTGCTGGCCGCCTTGCGTTTGAACTTCCGCCCGGAATTTCTCAACCGCGTGGATGAAGTTATTCTCTTCCGCAGCCTGGGCATTGAGCAGCTTCGCCGAATTGTCACCATTCAGATTCAGCGCGTTCAGGGCTTTCTGGCTGGCAAGCAAATCAAGCTGGAGATTACCCCCGCCGCCGCCGAAAAACTGGCGGGCGAAGGTTACGACCCCGCCTTTGGCGCGCGCCCGCTCAAGCGCGTGATTCAGCGGATGGTGCTGGACGAGCTGGCGGCGAAAGTTCTCGCCGGCGAAATCCCCGACGGCAGCTCCGTCGAGGCCGACTTCGACCCCGACAACCCGTCGCAGCTCGCCTTTACGGTCAAGCCCAAGGCGGAGGAATAGCCGTCGTAACGAAACGCCCGGCCGACTTCCATCGCCCGCGCATCCGCCGCCGCATCGTAAGTGCGGAGGCTTGCGCGGGCGGCGCGGAGGGCGGGGCGGGGTGAGTTCGGGCTTTGCAAAGGGGGGATGGTGACGGATACTGGCGGGATGAAGAAGTTGGCATGGCTGGTTGTGGCGGGGGCGCTGATTGGGAGCGCTTGCGCGGAGGAGGTTTTCCCCCGCGAGGGGTGGGCGGAGGGGCCGAATCCGCTGGCTTCGGAGTTTGCGGAAAAGGGCGGGATGCTCGTGGTGTATATGGGGCCGTACCCGAAGAGCTTTAACTATTATCTGGACCAAAACGTGATGTCCGCCGAGGTGTTCGGCCAGTTTTATGAAACGTTGATGGCGCAAAATCCGGTGACGCTGGAGCTGGAGCCGCTGCTGGCGGAGCGTTGCGTGCTGGCGGACGACCGCCGGACGTTCACGTTTTACATGAATCCGGCGGCGCGATGGAGCGATGGGCGGCCGGTGACGGCGGAGGATGTGCGCTGGACGTTCGAGGCGGTTTTGGACCCGAAACATCTGACGGGGCCGCATAAAATCGGGTTGTCGCGTTTTCACGCGCCGGAGGCGCTGGACGAGCGCACGATTCGGTTTGTCGCCAAGGAAATTCATTGGGAAAATCTGCTCGCGCTGGCGGGATTGCAGGTGCTGCCGAAACACGCGCTGGCGGACAAGGATTTCAATTTGCAGAATTTTGAGTTTCCGGTGGTGTCGGGTCCGTATCGGCTGGGGGCGATTCGCGAGGGCATTCAGGCCACGCTGGAGCGGCGGGAGGACTGGTGGGCGGGGCGGCTGCCGCGTTTTCGGCATGTGGCCAATTTTGATTTGCTGCGGTTCCGCTTTTTTGAAGACCGCGACAACGCGTTTGAGGCGTTCAAAAAGGGCGAGATTGATTTGTATCCGGTTTATACCGCTCACGTTTGGGCGCACCAGACCCAGGGTGAAAAATATGACCGGCATTGGCTGGTGAAGCAGGAAATTGTGAATCAAAAGCCGGTGGGATTTCAGGGGATTGCGTTGAACATGCGGCGCGAGCCGCTGGATGACCCGCTGGTGCGGCGCGCGCTGGCGCATTTGTACAACCGCGAAAAAATGAACGCGACGCTGATGTTCAATGCCTATTTTTTGCATCGTTCGTATTACGAAGACCTTTACGATGCCGCGCATCCGTGCGCCAACGAGCGGATTGCGTTTGACAAGGAGCGCGCGCGGGCGCTGCTGGCGGAGGCGGGTTGGCAGGCGAATCCGGCAACGGGGCGGCTGGTCAAGGATGGGCGGCCGCTGCGCTTGCGTTATTTGTCGCGCGGGGGCACGGATGACAAGTTCACGGCGATTTTTCAGGAAGACCTGAAAGACGTGGGCATTGAGCTTGTTGTGGACAAGAAGGATTGGGCGGCCTGGAGCAAGGACATGGATGAATATAACTTCGACATGACCTGGGCGGCCTGGAGCGCCGGCATTTTCAAGGACCCGGAAAGCATGTGGCTGGCGTCGGAGGCGGACCGGCCTTCCGGGCAGAATATCACGGGCTATAAAAACCCGGAGGTGGATGCCTTGATTGCCGCCCAGCGCACGGAGTTTGATGTGCAGAAGCGCCACGAGATTGTGCGCCAGATTGACGCGCACCTGACGCGGGATATTCCTTATATTTTGCTGTGGAATAAAAACGACACGCGTTTGCTGTGGTGGAATAAGTTTGGCATGCCGGACAACCCGCTGGGCAAGCACGGGGATGAACGGAGCGCGTATTCGTATTGGTGGTACGACCCGGACGCGGCCGCTGATTTGTCCCACGCCATGAAGATGGGGCGGGCGCTGCCGCCGCGACCCGCGAAGGTTGAGTATTCGCCGGTGGAGGCGGAATAAAGCGGCCGCAACGGGGCGGGAAGGGGGGCGGGGCTACAGCGGCAAAGATGTTTGAATGCCGCCGGACAGCTCGTAGCGGACGGGGGCGGTTCGGCGGATGCGCGGGGCGCGTTGCAGGGTGTCGCGGATGTAGCCGCTGCCGCGCTGACTTTCCGGCAGCAGGCGCGCGTTGAGTTCCGCCTGCAGTGTGCGCAGGTTGGCTTCGCCCGTGGTCAGCAGTATTTCGCCGAGCAATTCGGCGCCGTCGCGGGCCGCCAGTCCAACGCGGCCATCCACGGTGGCGAGCATGCCGGGGATGTGCCGCGCCAGCATTTGAATCAGCGGCTCCGCGGAATAGGGCGGGGGCGGCTGCGCCTTGGCGGGCAACTGCCCGGCGATTTCCGCGATGCTCAACAAGCGCCCGGCGCGGCGCAGGCGGTCTTGCAGGGCGCGTTCGGCGCGGTCCAGCAGCGTTGAGGGGAACAGGCTGAAGAATCCGCGATAGATGCCCACGCGCTCCGGTTGCAAGTCGGCGAGTCCATGGAAGACGCCGATGGGGACATAGCCCGCCCATGCCGCGCTTTCCTGACGCTCCAGTTGGGCGGTGTCCATGACGCCGCCGACTGCTTGCAAGGCGTTTTCCATGGCGTGGAAAATGGGGCCGGCGGCCCACAGGGGGAGGGGACGGCGCAGCGTGGCGCGGGCGTCGCGCAGTAATTGGCGCACCCGTTCCCGCGTGATGCCGAAGCGGGCACCCGTTTGCTGCAGGGTGGAGGCCCGCCAAACGGGGCGGTCGTTCGCCGGGCGCAGGCCGAAATGGGTTTCCAGAATCTCCACCTGCCGGGGCGGCAAGAAGAGTTGCAGCCATTCCGAAAGATGAAGGGGCGGCGGCGTTTTTTTGCCGGCCAGATGGCGGACGTAGCCGGCGACGCGCGCGAGCCATGCGCGGTCGTCCCCGGACAACTTTTCGCAATCGGGCGGGGGCTGGGAGAGCTGCCCCAGCGTGGTGATGCCGCGGGCGCGGAGCGCAGTCTGGATGCGCGGGGGCAGGCCGCTATTTTTTACGGGCGCGGCGGCGAATCCTTCGGGAAGCGAAATGGCCGACGCAGACGTCACGGGATTACAAATTGGGCTGAATGGCGGCGGCGAGCAACGCCTCGTATTCGGTGGCGGTCAGCATTTTTTGCGCCAGCGCCAATTCTTTCAGGGTGTGGCCGGTGGCGAGACTTTCCCGTACCAGCGCGGCGACCCGGTCGTAACCGAGGCGCGGATTCAGGAGCGTGGCGAGGGCCGCGCTGCGTTCCAGATTGCGGCGGCAGACGGCTTCATCCGCCGTGATTCCGGCGACGCATTTTCCGGCCAGCGCGCGCGCCGCGGCCGCGAGCAGTTTCGCGGCTTGCAGGCAGTTGGCGCCGATTAACGGCATGTGCGTATTCAATTCGAGTTGGCCGGAGCCGCAGGCCAGCGCGACGGCNNGATGGATTGATTTTGCCGGGCATGATGCTGGAGCCGGGCTCGACCGGCGGCAGACGAATTTCGCCCAGGCCGGTGTTGGGGCCGGAACTCAACAGCCGCAGATTGTTGGCGATTTGATGGACGTCGAGCGCCGCCGCGCGGATGGCGGCGGATACGTGCGCGAAATCCGTCATGAATTGGGTGGTGTAAATGCCGTCTTTGGCGACGCGGAAGGAGCCGTTCTCTTCGGCGTTCAGGGCGGCGATGATTTCCGCGCGGAAGGCGGGCTTTGTGTTGATGCCGGTGCCGATGGCATTGCCGCCACTGCCCAGCTCCCGGAGCGCGTCGGCGGCGGCATTCAGGCGCTCGGCGGCTCGCGCGACGGCCTGGGCATAGGCGTCAAACTCCTGACCGAGAGAAATCGGCACCGCGTCCTGCAAGTGCGTGCGCCCCGCCTTGAGGATGCCGGAAAATTCGCGGGCTTTGGCGCGCAGTGCCCCGGCCAGCGCGCTCAGGGCGTCCGTCAGCAAAGCCACCTGACGCAGCAGGGCAATTTTTGCGCCGGAGGGGAAGCAGTTGTTGGTGGACTGCCCCATGTTGACGTCGTCGTTGGGGTGGATGGCGGCGGGGTGGTTGCGTCCGCCTTCCAACGCTTGATTGGCGAGGTTCGCGATGACTTCGTTGACATTCATGTGAGAGGATGTTCCGGAGCCGGCCTGATAGATGTCCACAGGAAATTCCGTGTCGTGCGCGCCGGTTAAGATGTCCCGGCAGGCTTTTTCGATGGCGGCGGCTTTGGCGGATGGCAGCAGGCCCAGCTTGGCGTTGGCGCGGGCGGCGGCCAACTTCAGCAGAACCATGCCGTGGATGATTTCGATGGGCAGGGGCGTTCCTGAAATGGGAAAATTCTCCAGCGAACGCGACGTGTGCGCGCCGTAAAGCGCGCGGGCGGGGATTTCCCGCGGGCCGAGGAAGTCGTGCTCAAGGCGATAGTCTGCGGAAGTTGTCATGGTGCGGGTCAGGATAACGCCTCCGCCGCCGCAGCTCAATCCCAAACGCGCGCGGCACCCGGACGGGCGCAGGGCGGCATTTCATGGGGTGAATTTCCACATGCCAGAGCAAATACGCTGGCTCAATATTTATTCTGTAATTTCAATGGATGTCGTCAGTGGAATCTCAACCCCTCGGTTATTATCTTTTACGGTCACGTTGAAGGTCCACTTGCCGAGGGGGTCTCCTTCATCTGCGGACCATTGAAGTTCCGATTGGGAGAGCAGCAGATTGTTCCGTGGCGCCTGCATCTTTCCGTTGGCGCAGGTGAGATCAGGGATTTTGTGGGCGATGCTTCCGTCCGGGCGAATAATTGTAAAATCGCAAGTCACATCCACGCATTCGTCGGCATCGCGCCTGGGGTTCACGTAAATCACCAGGGGGATGACCATTTGGCCGATTACGGCGGTTTCGGCAATGGAAATCCTGGGCCTTTCCCATTTCCTCCAGTCGTTGTAAAAACCAAGATTATCCGTGATGATCAGGTGAGCGCCAAACCCATCTTTTGTTTTCCGGTTTTCCGAGTCCGGCACAGGCTCCCCATTCGCATTCCGCCAGCAAAAATCCTCCTCCGGCGGGATTCCGGCGCATTCTTTCAGGAATAATTTTTTGTGGGCGTATTCGGGGTTCTGGATTTGTGAGCGGGCATAGTTCCGGACCGCCGGGTGTTGCTCGCAATTTGATTTGAAGGACCAGGTGGCACTTCCGATGACCAGCATTTTTTCGATGTCTTTTTCGGGAAATTCTTCGCCGGCATACGCCAATAATTTGTCTAAATATGTGGTTTCTCCGGTTGAAAAATACCGGCACCACCAAATATCCAATTTGCCGGGATCAATCTGTTGGTCATCTTCAATATATTTTACGAGGCCTGATTTTCCTTGGATAATTTCACGGGCCAGAGCCGCAATTTTTCCCTCTCCGGCGATGGGCCAGGAATGTTTTTGGGACATATCGGCAATCATGAGGGCGACGAGTAATCCGGCGTTGTTATCCTGTGTGAGAATCTTTCTTTCAAGCTGCTTGGCCTGTGCCTGAAAAGCTTGAAATGCCTCTTGGGTGGGGGATGGGTATAAATCATTCATTTGCCGGGCGAAGTTTTCAATATCCCCGGCAAATACAAGTGTCGGAATGAAAAGAGTGAGCCATAGGCGTTTTAACAGTGTTTTCATTTCTTTCCTTTGTGGGCGCTAGCTTTCATCCGTTTGGGCGCTTTGTTTTGACTTCTTTCATTGTCCCATGGCTGAAATTTCATGGAGGATGATTTGGCAGCCTGCAACATTCATCAGCATGAAGACCATCATAACGATGACTAGAAATCTGAAGTGTTTTTTCAGGGGCAGGGTGATGGTGGCTATTAGCAGGGCGAGGTAGAGAAAATAGCCCAGGAGCAGGCCCGCTTTTGTGTATGCGATGTCTTCGCGCAGGCCCGCAAGGATGAATATCAATCCCGCGGGATAGAGATGGAACGCGAAAGCGCCGTTCAGGCAGAGCAGCATGCCCAGCGCCAGAATGCCGAAAAAGGTGAATAGCCGGACATCCAAACCGACCCACTCCTCGCCGGAGCGATACACCACCTTTGGTTGCGGGGCTTTGGGGGCAGCGCTGGTGGCTTGTTTCATTTTTTGCTCGAAGGCCTTGTTTGAGGTTTATCGGCCGGTTGGGGCCGAGCCGAATGGATGGGGGAAGAGTAGCGGGCGGGGGGCGGGGCGTCAATCTTGCGCGATGCCGGTTTTCTGGAGTCTGTTTTTCCACGGTATGGAAACTTTATTTTGCGTTTTTCCACGCTATGGAAAAATAATTT
>MTKW01034432.1_pt1 | contig 15363 bp, 13 predicted proteins | sample 1042761 | NCBI WGS metagenome assembly MTKW01 (sample SAMN06205366, study PRJNA360243) | anaerobic digester metagenome | biome: Wastewater treatment plant; feature: Anaerobic digester sludge; material: sludge; isolation source: anaerobic digester fed with sludge from wastewater treatment plant ... | reverse complement strand
ATTCACTACCTTTTACTGAGTATAGGTTTTCAATCATAGAAGACAGGTTGCTTTGGTTCTACCAGAATATCTTAAGTAAAATTATCTTTAGATCAATTAAGAAAGCAAATAAGGTACTTGTTCAAACTAAATGGATGAAGAATGCATGTGTGGAAAAATTAAATATAAATCCAGTCAAGATAGAAGTATTACCGCCTAAAATAAATATTGAAGTAATAAATAAATTTAAACCTACAAAAGAAAATTTATCTACCTTTTTTTATCCAGCAAGCGGAGTTTTATTTAAAAATCATAGGATAATCATTGATGCATGCATGAAGTTAAAGGAGCAAGGAATTAATGATTATACTATTATATTTACACTAAATGGCAATGAAAATAGGTATGTTGTACAATTATACAAAAGCGTCATAGAACATGAACTGCCAATAAAGTTTATAGGCAGCTTATCAAGAAAAGAGGTATTTGATTATTATTCAAGGTCAATATTGATATTTCCATCATATGTTGAAAGTTCACCACTACCTTTGAGTGAAGCGAAAATGCATGGAACGCCAATTTTGGCGTCGGAATGCCCTTTTTCACACGAGATACTTGATAAATACAAATATGTTGAATTTTATCATCCACACAAAAGTGACACACTTATGGATAAATTATTAAAATACATAAGTAAAAGAGAAAGATTTAACTAGCGGCCATTCTATTGGGGGGATTATCAATGTTTTTTGCCCTATACTTAATTATATTTTGTATGTTATTGTGCTTAACAAAGATAAAATATAGAACAATTGTTAAGTCTAACATCTTATTCACTGGGATGTGGTGTATTTGTGCCGGCATATCTTCATTGGGTTTGTATGGTCACTTTAAACCAACACCAATTATTCATTTATATTCGATAACAGCTATTTTTGTTTTTAACGTAGTGTTTATTTTGCATAACAATAAATCTAAAAACTCGCTCGACAAAACAATAAATATTAGAGGCGAAGCTCGGCTGGGGATTATTTATTTTGTAAATTTAATTGCATGGTTATATTTTAGTCAATTTGTCCCAAAAACTTTTAATATTATAAGTATATATGGATTAAGAGAGTTGAGGCAATATGCATTTGATTCAGCTATGGGGTTGGCTACAACCAAGCAGTTACTGATAATCCAATGGGTTATATACCCAATATTTGTCGCAACTGTTTTGATTGCTATAAATTATTTGGTTATAGGTAGAAAAAAATTTTTGTTAAATGTATTTGCTTTGATAGATGTAGCCTTATATACATTGATGTTTGGGGGAAGATATCTTATTGTAAAGGTGATGATGTATTATATATTTGCATTTTTAATCGTTAAATCCGTAAATATAGAAAAGATGAAAAACAAGAAATTAAGCGTTATGTTTATCGGAACAATTATAATAGCAATTATTATATTAACAAGTCAAAGAAATTGGGGAGATACGAGTTTTATCGAGAATGTAGTAGTCTATTTCACAGGTTCATTTACATTTTTAGATGTGATATTAAGTGAATTTGATTGGACAAACTATCCATTATTTGGGATGGGGGTATTTGGGTTTATTATTAACCTTCTATATGCTCCATTTGCATTGATATTTAAGCTTCCTTATCGTGGTTCTAATCATATTATTACGCAATTTACAGCAATACCTAGATTTATATCACATACTAGAAAATACAATGCAATGACTACTATGTTATATCCTTTTATTCGTGATTTAGGATTTATCGGAATAATATTAGGTACTTCATTTTTAGCTTGGTTTATAAGTTTTGCAGAAAAAAAATTTATTAAAACTAATCATCTTTTTTATTTATGTTTGTATGTTTATTTGGCTTTTGTGTTATTCGATAGTGTCATGTCTTATCAATTATTGTTTCCAGCTTCGGGAGTTACAATAGGTTTCTTATTTATATTAATAAAAACTACAAAATAGTTATTTCAGGAGGGATGTCATGAAAATTAGTATTATCATACCAGTCTATAATGTAGAAAACTACATTAGAAGATGTTTGGATAGCATTGTAAATCAAACATACCAAAACATAGAGATAATTATCATTAATGATGGATCCCCTGATAAATGTGGTACAATATGTGACGAATATAAAGAATTAGATAGTCGAATAATCGTTATTCATAAAAAGAATGAAGGTGTTAGTGTAGCAAGAAATAGTGGTTTGTTAATAGCTAGTGGAGATTATGTATATTTTTTAGATTCTGATGATTATCTTACTGAAAATACAATAGAAATATTATATAAAAATGCCATTAAAAGCAATGCTGATATAACAATAAGTAATCATATATTCTTTGATGAAAATGGTTTCCACTGGAAAAGAAGCAATTATAAAATATCAAGTATTGATAAAAAAAATTTTATGGATAGCTCATTAAGGTTTAAGTATTTCTTTGGTAAAAGTTTTGGGGTTCAAGTTTGGAATAAGTTGTATAAAACTTCATTTATTAAAGAAAATAATGTTGATTTTGATAGAGATCTATATATTGCTGAGGACTTTTTATTTAACTTTAAACTATTTACTCATAAACCAAAAATATGTTTGATAAATGATTATACATATTATTATTTCCAAAATACCAAATCAGTAACACATTCATATAAAGAAAACTTAACAGAACTTTATATACAAATGATAAAAAAAATGCATCAACATTTATCAGAATTAAATATAGAAGATAAATACCAGGATATTTTATCATATAGAGCATTTACTTCTATAGATGGAAGTGGTCTTAATATATACAATTATTCAAAACAAAAATTAAGAGATATTAAAACCGAACTAATAAAATTTCAAAAATGTGATATAACAAATAGAGGCATTCGTGATTTAGCAAAATGGAAATATTTAAAGGATGTACCCAGAAATGACTGGAAGTATTATGCATGGGTGTTTTCATTGGCTTATACTCTTAATTTAATAAATATAGCAGCATTGATACACTTATTTAGATTTACAATTCAAGATATGTGTTTCACTAAATGCCTATACCATAGAGATCGCTCAACTATTCCGGAAACAACTGATCAATGATTCCGCTAGACATCCGATCACCTATTCCGGATGTTGCCGATCACTTGCCGGAACGAAGAGACGCCGGATTTTCATCTGATCGGTAAGGCGTAACTTTTCAACCGGATCTGCCCGTGGGTGGTACGGATCGGAACGCAAGCGATGCCCCAACAGTTTTGCAATATAATGGTTGGAACGATCCAAGGCTGATCTTAGCAATTTGTGCCATTGATTCTACTTTCAATACTAATTTGTGGGCGTTGTGGACCAAGCGGTCCAAGATAGCATCAGCCACGGCAGGGTCACCGATTCTGTAATACCAGTGTTTGACGGGAAGTTGAGCGATAATGATAGTCGATCGGCGCTGGCTGCGGTTATCGATAATTTCTAGGATGTCCCTGCTTTTAGTTCTGTTTAAAGATGATAGGAGGAGATGGTATTAAAAAGTATGGCCGGGCTCTTGCTTTCACCAGGCACTCCCTGAGTAGAGCTGACTCAGCCTGATAAGCCCCTATACAGGCGCGATAACCCTGCTTGGGATGTGGCTTCTCATCGATGAACGCCTGGACTAGTGCTGCAGTTTGGGGACCGATCTCCCCGGTCCAGCGTATGATCGAAGAGGGGGTCCATTCCAAGTATTTCTGGTGTTCTTTCAGCCGATGCTCATTTAGAGTACTGAATTTACCCTTGCCGGTAAGGCGCTGGTGGCCGATCACACATTTACCTTTGTGCAGGATCTCCACCACGGAGGCGGTCAGGTGCACCTCCACTTGTTCTTTGACAAGTCTAAACGGTACGCTGTAGAATATTTCTACTTTGACATGTAATCGATATTCACCGGCCTTTTTACACCGGGCCGCCGAAGAACTCGAAGGCATAGATATGACCCGTAATCCAGCTTTCCAGGCTTTCATCTCGGGTTGCCATGGCTAAGGTATAGTTGCTCGCGGTTAGGACCGCCACGAAGATATGGGTCTGCCAGACATTTTCCGTCACCGGTTCAGTGATGGGCACGGTCTGCCTGGCACGGTTTTCTCTCCAGTCTTGTTAACAACAGATGGTTAAAGAAGGCGACCAAAATAATAGAACTTAGAAAGGACAAATACTATGAAGAAGTTAACACAAGATGAAATAAAAACCATCCAAATTGAAATATTGAAAGTAGTGTCAGAATACTGCGAAAATGAAAACCTAAGATACTTTTTGGCATATGGAACTTTATTGGGGGCAGTTAGACATAAAGGATATATACCATGGGATGACGATATAGATATTTTAATGCCAAGGAATGACTACGAGAGATTTATTAAATACTTCAATAAACAAAATAAAATATATAGAGCTTATTCATGCTCTAATGATCCTGTCTATCCCTGGCCATATGCAAAAATATCTTATGAAAAAACATTACTTGTTGAGAAGCTAGATATAAGATTTGATAAACTTGGAGTTAATATAGATATATTTCCTATAGATGGGTTACCAGAATCAAAAAATGAACAAAATAAAATATTAAATAAAATTAAAATGATGCGTAAAATATTAAATCTAAAATATATAGCAATAAGCTCTGGACGAATGTTATACAAAAATGCTATTTTATTGTTAGGTAAAATAATATTTTCATTTATCAATTATAGAAAAATTGTAGGTTCCATTAACCGTCAAGCTACAATGTACAGTTATAAAGATAGTAAATATGTTGCTTGTTTAGTATGGAATTATGGTTGCAAGGAAGTTATGCCTAAAAGTATATTTTCAAAACAATGTGAATTAGTATTTGAGGGAAGGAAATATAAGGCACCTATAGGATATCATGAGAATTTGGTAAAAATATATGGCAATTATATGAGACTACCAAAAATGGAAGATAGAAGAACCCATCATAATTTTAAAGCATATTGGAAATAGTGAAAGGGCAAGGGATGTGGCTTGATGAATGTAGCTAATCTGATATCGGAAATTAACAAATTGGGTGTTGGATTTTATTCGGGAGTTCCAGATTCTCAAATTAAACCATTTTGTGATTTCTTAATAAACACTTATGGGATATCAAACCAACATATTATTGCTGCTAATGAAGGGAATGCTGTGGCATTGGCCGCAGGATATCATTTATCAACAGGCAAAATTCCATGTGTATATCTTCAAAACAGTGGTTTAGGTAATATTATAAACCCGGTTACTTCTCTTCTAGATGATAAAGTATATGGTATCCCTTGTGTGTTTGTAGTTGGGTGGAGGGGAGAACCGGAAATGCATGATGAGCCACAACACTTGTTTCAAGGCGAAATTACACTAGAGATGCTGAAAGTGGTGAATCTTAAATATATTGTTATTGATAAAGAAACTACAGAGCAACAACTAAAAGAAAATATGGTAACTTTTAAAGCGTTGCTTGACTCAGGAAAGAGTGTTACATTTGTTATAAAAAAAGGCGGCTTATCTTTCGATAAAAAAGAAAATTATACAAACAACAATCCTATACTACGGGAAGAGATTATCCGCGCTATTACAAAAGTGGCAAAAGAGGATATTCTAATTTCAACAACTGGAAAGACATCTCGAGAGTTGTTTGAAATTAGAGAGCAGAACAGTCAATCGCATAAATACGATTTTCTTACAATAGGTTCAATGGGGCATAGCTCATCAATAGCTTTAGGTATTGCCCTTAATAAGCCCCAAAAAAGAGTGTGGTGCATAGATGGTGACGGAGCAGCCCTCATGCATATGGGGGCTATGGCAGTTATTGGAGCAAATTCACCCGGAAACTTTATTCATGTTCTAATAAATAATGGTGCTCATGAATCTGTGGGGGGACAACCTACTGTTGCTCGAAAGATTAATTTTGGAAAGATTGCTTTAGCATGTGGTTATAAGGTTGCATATCATTCAGCAAACATTGATGAGCTAATAACAGTTCTGACCGAAGTGGAAGGAAAACAAGGGCCAATATTTATAGAAGCAAAATCGGCGATAGGATCAAGGGATGATCTGGGGCGGCCAACAACAACGCCTACGAAAAACAAAAAAGAATTTATGCAGTTTCTTATGGAGTGTTAGCGATGAAGGCTTTAATACTCAATTCAGGTATGGGTAAACGAATGGGTGATTTAAGTAGTCAACAACCAAAATGCATGACTAAAATTAAGAATAACGAGACCGTACTCAGTCGTCAATTAAGGTTTTTGAAGCAATGTGGAATCCAAGAAATAGTTTTAACGACAGGGTGTTTTGATAAAAATCTGCTTAAATACTGTCGTTCTCTAGATTTATCACTAAATTTTACCTTTATAAATAATCCTGTTTATTATAAAACAAATTATATTTACTCAATCTACCTTGCAAGAAAACATCTCAATGATGACATTTTACTCATGCATGGGGATCTTGTATTTGATATTAGTGTTTTAAAGGATATACTTGGACAAAACGTTAGTTGCATGACCGTAAGCACAACTATTCCATTACCGCTAAAAGATTTTAAGGCTGTGATTAAAGGAGGTTTAATTAAAAAAGTTGGAGTTGAATTTTTTGAAAATGCACTGGCAGCACAACCACTTTACAAGATAAATAATGATGATTGGAATGTGTGGCTCAATTCTATAGTAGCTTATTGTGAAGCTGGACAGGTTTCTTGCTATGCAGAAAATGCTTTTAATGAAATATCTGACAGGTGCCATCTTTACCCGTTAGATTATAAAGATAGACTCTGTGCGGAAATAGATACACCTGAGGATCTGTATTTTATTCAAAATATAATAAGTGCAGAAATATAAAGGGTGATTCACCATGAGTGAAAACAAAAAAACTGTTTATATGAGCTTTAGCACGGATGTAATTCACGGAGGGCATACATCAATCATTCAAAAAGCAGCCGAACTAGGCGAGTTGACAGTTGGTATGTTAACTGATGATGTTGTAGCCAGCTACCGGCGATTCCCGGTTTTAAAATATGAAGAAAGAGTTAAAATCCTAGAAAGCATTAAAGGTGTAAGCAGGGTCGTACCGCAAAATACACTAAGATATGCAGATAACTTACGTAAGCTCAAACCAAACTATGTTGTTCATGGTGATAACTGGAGAACCGGTTTTCAAAAGCCAATTAGAGATGAGGTAATCGAAGTATTAAATGAATATGGGGGAGAGCTTGTTGAATATCCCTATTCTCAGAATGAAGAATACGAAATGTTAGAACTAAGTCAAAGAAGGCAACTTTCAATGCCCGATGTGCGAAGGGCCAGGTTAAAACAGCTGCTGGAAATGAAGCCCTTGGTTACTGCGCTCGAGGCGCACAGTGGTATTACGGGTTTGATAGTTGAGAAAACAACTGTTTTAAAAGAAGGTAAAACATATCAGTTTGATGCAATGTGGTGCTCAAGCCTGTGTGATTCGACTTCAAAAGGTAAGCCTGATATTGAGTTGCTTGACATGTCTACACGTTTACGTACAGTGGATGAAATTATGGATGTTACCACAAAGCCTATTATCATCGATGGAGATACGGGGGGGCTTACAGAGCATTTTATTTACAATATCAAGACACTAGAACGTATGGGAATTTCTGCCGTTATCATTGAAGATAAAACAGGTCTTAAGAAGAATTCACTTTTTGGTACCGATGTTGTTCAGACCCAGGATAGTATTGAAAATTTTTGCGCCAAGATTTCAGCGGGTAGGGATGCATTAAAAACTAACGAGTTTATTTTAATTGCCAGGATTGAAAGTCTGATACTTGAAAAAGGTATGGATGACGCCTTAACCAGAGCCTTTGCATATGTAGATGCAGGCGCCAACGGGGTAATGATCCATTCTAGGAAAAAGGATCCATCAGAGATATTCGAATTCTGTAATCATTTTAGGCAAAAAGATACGTCTACGCCATTAGTGGTTGTGCCAACCTCTTTCAATAGTGTAACTGAAGAGGAGTTTGCCCTGTGTGGTGTTAATATTGTGATTTACGCAAATCAGTTAACTCGCAGCGGATTCCCGGCAATGAAAAAAGTTGCAGAAACTATACTGACAAACCGTAGAGCAAAAGAAGCTGATGATATGTGTATGTCGATCAAGGACATTTTAACATTGATACCTGAAGATTATTAGTTGGAACAGAAGGTGACATAGATGAATTACCAACCATTTTGTAGTACCGAAATTGTTTTTTCTAATAAAGAAACAATGATTAATAAACTTTTTTCTATCGAAGATTCAGGCAATATCGTACTGGTTATGAGCGAGACATCAGCCTCGCGCTGGAATATGTTATCATTTATCGAACAGTTACAAATTAAGTGTAAAATGTTAAATGCTACTTTAACCTGGATCAAGAAGGTTCCAGTAAATCCTACACAAAAAGATATCATAAGATCTTTGCAGCAGATAGGAAATAAGGCGATTGATCTCATAATTGCTTTTGGAGGAGGAAGCGGTATTGATCTGGCTAAAGGAATAAGCGCATTTCATAGAAAAGATAAAAATGCTCAGTATACAGCAGATGAGATTACAGATAGTATAAATCATAAATTTTACAAAGACACAGTTTTTACAGACATAATAGCTTTACCTTCTACTGCAGGAACCGGATCTGAAGTTACACAGTGGGCAACAATTTGGGATGAGAATAAGACCGGGAAATTTTCTATTGATACGCCAGGGATAAAACCGAAGATGGCTATTATAGTACCTGAACTGACATTATCTATGCCTTCAGAAATGACTATCTCTACCGGGTTGGATGCAATGTGCCAGGCAATAGAGTCATACTGGTCCAGGCACACAACTCCGATCGTTCAACAAATAGCTTATAGAGCTGTAGAATTATCGATCAAAAACCTGAGGAATGCTGTGGAGCACCCGGATGATCTTATTGTTAGAGAAAATTTATGCAAGGCTTCATTATTGGCCGGCCTGGCTTTTTCTCAGACCAGAACTACTGCATGTCATTCAATTTCATATCCGCTTACTATGTTTTATGGTATACCGCATGGATTAGCAGCGTCCATTACCTTAGATTCAGTAGGCAAGATAAACAAAGGACATTTTACAAATGATCAAGAATTATTTGCTCTGTTTGAGGAACATGGTAGTATAAATAATTGGATTGATATGGTATGTGAAGGGGTAATTGATATGCGGTTATCTTCATTTGGACTAACAGAAAGAGATATTCCGTTAATTGTAGATAATGCATTTACGGGAGGCAGAATGGATAATAATCCTGTAGATTTAAGTAAAGAAGATGTATTCAAAATATTAAAAGCAACATTATAAAGGTTGTGGTGGGTGCATTATGAAAAAAACAGCACTATTAATAATAATCATTACAATTATATCCAAATTTGTTGGTTTTGGTAGAGAGATGGTATTGGCTTATTTTTATGGGGCATCGAGTATAAGCGATGCATATTTAATATCTATGGCTATTCCCGGAACCATTTTTGCTTTTATAGCTAGTGGGCTTTCCACGGTTTTTATACCAATATATACTAAAATAGAAACAGAATTTGGAGTAAAACAAGCAAATAGTTACACTACCAATTTAGTGAATATTCTATTATTAATTTGCACTTTATTGATTTCATTTGGATTGATCTTTACTGAGCAAATAGTACGGGTTTTTGCTTTAGGTTTTGAAGGCGAAATTTTGAATTTGGCTGTAAGCTTTACAAGGATAAGCTTATTGGGTATTTATTTTAATGCTTTGATTACGATTTTTAGCGCCTATTTACAAATAAATGGTAACTACGCAATACCTGCATTGATAGCATTCCCATATAATTTATGCATTATAATTTCTATCATCTCAAGTTCCAGGGGAAATTTAATGATATTAGCTTTCGGAGTTTTCTTTGCTGCAATTGCACAATTTCTTTTCTTAATACCCTTCATTGTAAAAAAAGGATATAGATATAAGCCCATTATTAATGTAACTGATCCTAATATCAAATACATGGTCTATTTAGCTTTGCCCGTTTTTATAGGTGTAGCAGTAAATGATGTAAATGTCATAGTAGATAAAACTATGGCATCCCAAATCTATGAGGGCGGTATTTCAGTCCTAAATTATGCCCAAAGACTTAATGATTTTGCTCAAGGAATTGTAGTGCTTTCAATTTCTACAGCAATGTATCCTTTAATTTCTAAATTGGCAGCTGATAATGATATTTCTAGTTTTAAAAAAATACTTTCTGAGTCAATTACCGGTATTAACATACTGGTTGTTCCTTGCACTATAGGTGCAATGGTTTTATCACAGCCCATTATTGAAATGCTTTTTGGCAGAGGAGCTTTTGATAAGCAGGCTATTGAAATGACTGCATATGCCTTGTTTTTTTATGCAATAGGGATGACCGGAATAGGTTTAAGGCAAATTCTTTCAAGATCTTTTTATGCCCTTCAGGATTCCAAAACACCCATGATTAACGCTTCAATCGGAGTAGTTGTAAATATTATCCTCAACTTAATTCTTTCTAGGTTCCTAGGAGTTGGTGGGCTGGCTTTAGCGACAAGCATATCTGCAACCTTCATAACTGTTCTTTTAATTACAGGCCTTCGTAAAAAAATAGGAGCATTTGGTTTTAGAAATATAACGATCTCCTTCTTTAAAATCCTGTCTGCCTCAGTTTTGATGGGCATTATTGCCAAGGTTTTTTTCAACTACTTAACTACAACTTTAAGCCAAAACTTATCGTTATTACTAGCAATGGCAGTGGGCGCCGCAACTTACTTTGTACTGATCTATTTTATGAAAATAGAAGATGTCGATGCAGTAGTTAAAGCAGTAAGGAAAAGGATAGGTGAGAGAATAGCTTAAGCTTAAGTAAACTTAGGGAGGTTAACAATGAACATCTTAGTCACCGGCGGCGCCGGATTTATCGGTTCACACACATGCGTAGCTTTGCTGGTGGCAGGTTATAGCGTGATCGTGGTAGACAATCTGTGTAACAGCAGCGCAGAGACTTTGGATAAGGTGAAACAGATCACCGGGAAAGAGCTCATCTTCTACCGGATCGATGTGACCGATACTGCGGCGGTTGATAGGGTTTTTGCCGATCACCCTATCGACGGGGTGATCCATTTTGCCGGTTTAAAAGCGGTTGGCGAGTCTGTGGAGAAACCGCTGGAATACTATTATAATAATACCGTTAGCACAATGGTTCTCGCCGGAGCCTGCCGGAAGTACGGGGTGAAACGTTTTGTGTTCAGCTCATCGGCGACGGTCTACGGGGATAACCGGGTCCCTTTTGTAGAGACGATGGAGCTCCGGCCGGCGACAAACCCGTACGGCCAGACGAAGGTGATCAGCGAGAGGATCCTTACCGACGTAGCCCGGAACGCTTCGGATTGGGCGGTGGCGCTGCTGCGCTATTTCAACCCCGTGGGGGCACATGAGAGCGGCCTGATCGGCGAAGCACCAGCCGGCATTCCCAACAACCTGATGCCCTATATCACCCAGGTGGCTAAAGGAAAACTGGCCAAACTTTACGTTTTCGGAAACGATTACCCTACTGTTGACGGCACCGGCGTACGTGACTATATTCATGTCTGCGACCTAGCCGAGGGACATCTGCGGGCTCTGGATAGACTCACACCGGGGGTGCATATCTATAATTTAGGGGCCGGCCAGGGGACAAGCGTGCTGCAGTTGGTGAAAGCCTTTGAAGAGGCGAACGGCATAAAATTGCCTTATGAGGTTGTGGCCCGCAGGCCCGGCGATATCGCCGAAAGCTATGCCGACGTAGCCAAAGCCCGGAGAGAGTTGGACTGGGCGGCTAAGCGAAATATAATCGATATGTGCCGTGATGCCTGGAGGTTTGAGAAGGGCCGGGATTCTTCGCTGCGCTCAGAATAGAAGGTAATGTAAGGAGGCCTGATAAAGATGGAGGTACGGAAAGCGATCATTCCGGCGGCTGGATTGGGCACCAGATTTTTGCCGGCGACAAAGGCCCAGCCCAAAGAGATGCTGCCGGTGGTGGATAAACCTGCCCTGCAATATATTATCGAAGAGGCGGTTCAGTCGGGGATCGAAGAGATCCTGATCATTACAGGAAGAAATAAAACCTCGATAGAGAATCATTTTGACAAATCAGTTGAACTGGAACTTGAGCTGGAGAGACAAGGAAAAGATGATCTGCTTGCTGAGGTAAGGGAAATATCAAATATGGCCAATATCCACTATATCAGGCAGAAGGAGCCCAGGGGGTTGGGCCATGCCATCTACTGCGCGAAAAGTTTTATCGGCAAAGAGCCTTTTGCTGTTCTTTTGGGTGATGACATCGTTTATGCTCCGAAGCCCTGTTTAAAGCAGATGATTGAAGTCTATGACAGATATCAGGCTTCTATTTTAGGGGTGCAAGAGGTAGAGAGAAAAGATGTTTCGAAATACGGTATCATTGATGGGGTGCAGCTGGAAGAGAGGGTTTACCGGGTAAAGGGACTGGTCGAAAAACCCGATATCGGGCAGGCCCCTTCCCGTATTGCTATTTTAGGCCGTTATATTATCAGCCCGGCCATATTTGATATACTAGCCCATACCAAACCAGGTAAAGGTGGCGAAATTCAGCTAACGGATGCCTTGCAAGGGCTAGCCGACAAAGAGTCGATCTATGCCTACATCTTTGAGGGTAGAAGATATGATGTCGGTGACAAGCAGGGATTCCTTGAGGCTACCATAGAATTTGCTTTAAGAAGAGAAGATCTGCGCAAAGAGTTTTTAAGCTATTTAATAAAGGTCACGGAAAAAGTGAGTAAAAGCCCGGCCTATGATGAAGCGGCTGTAACAAGGGATTGATGTGGACGCGTGAGCGGGCAGATTTGTTTCAGACTGCTGCTTTTGATATAATTATCCCTGTTAAGTTAAGTCGCTTATCGCAGTAAAGACAAAATTAAACAACGAAAACATTACCTTATTTAAGGGGGAACGCCGGTGGCCCTACCTGAAGTGAAGCAGGTGCATTTTATCGGGATCGGCGGGTACGGTATGAGCGCGCTGGCCCAGGTACTGCTGAAGATGGGCTACCGGATTACAGGTTCTGATATAAACGACTCGGCACTCATCCGTCACCTTGCTGCCCAGGGAGCCGATATCAAACTGTTCCATCATCCTGACAATGTCGGTAAAGGAGAACTGGTTGTTTTTTCAACGGCAATCCCGGCAGACAACTCCGAACTTGAGGAGGCGCGCCGGCGCGGCATCCCCGTCTGGCACCGCTCCGAGCTGCTTGCCACCCTGATCAACAGCCATTACGGTATCGCTGTCGCCGGAACGCACGGTAAGACAACCACCTCGACGATGATTGCATTGATTCTTGAAGCCGGTGGCCTCGATCCTACTGCTTTAATCGGGGGGGTAGTCTCATCTTTCCAGAGCAACGCCCGCTTTGGCCGCAGCAATTACCTTGTAGCCGAGGCCTGTGAAAGCGATCATTCATTTTTACGTTACCGGCCGCATATTACTGTAATTACCAACGTGGAAGCCGATCACCTGGAGCATTATGAGAATGACTTTAGTTTACTTCTGAATGCTTACGAAACCTTTCTGCGGAACCTGCTACCTGACGGCTGCGCCGTACTTTGTTTCGACGATCCCTTTCTGCGAGAATTGGCTACCCGGATAGATCGTAAAGTGGTGACCTACGGTCTTGCTGAGAGTAGGGAAGGGAGCGGGGCAGATTATACCGGGCAGGAGATTGTAGTAACCGGGCAGATGTCGAATTTTACGTTTTGCCGTCGTGGCGAGCCGCTGACAGGGACTGTTACCCTGCAAGTGCCCGGTCGTCACAACGTCAACAACGCCGTCGCTGCTCTAAGCGTTGCTGCAGAGCTTGGCTTGAACCTGGAGCAGTGTGCCGGCGCCTTGAAAGAATTTCGCGGGGCGAAGCGGCGCTTTGAAATAATTGGAGAGGTAAACGGGGTCGCGGTTATCGATGACTACGCCCACCACCCTACCGAGGTAAAGGTAACCCTACAGGCGGCACGAGCTGCCGGAAGGCGTGTTTGTTGTATCTTCCAACCGCACCGTTACTCCAGGACAGCCTATTTTTTTGAAGAATTTGCCCACTCCTTCGGCGATGCCGACCTGGTCCTGCTTCACCAGATCTACCCTGCCGGCGAGAAGCCGCGTGAGGGGATTACCTCTGAGGCCCTTGCCCGCCGCATCAGTGAAATTAAGGGAGAACCGGTCCATTGCAGCGATGACATGGATGAGCTTGGGCGCCTTGCCCTTGCGTGGGCCCACCCCGGAGACATGATCATTGTAATGGGCGCCGGCGATATCACCGGACTTGCTTACCAACTAATGAAAAGTTGACTCTTGTCAGAGCAGGGGAACATATTAACTTTGTGGAATTATCAAAGCTATACTCAGTACAGGTTTTAGGGAGGCCGGAGAGCTGCATATTCTGATAATAGATCAATTCTTTGCGATTAACGGAAATGTACCGGGGCGAAGATTTTTCGAGATAGGCCGCCGGCTGGTTGACTGGGGACACCAGGTTACCGTCATAACCGGCAACTCCGAGTTGGGGCTGTCGTTGGGCAAGAAAAAAATGGGGCTGCTGCAGCAAGACGGCATGGCGATAGTTACTTTTAACCTCGGTTATAACTTCCGGATGAGAACAAGGGAAAAATGGCGCATTTGTTCTCATTTTGCCCGCCAGGCCGCCCGTCAGAGCCGCCGGTTGCCGCGGCCGGACCTGCTGTTGGTATCCTTGCCGCCACTTACTGTTACAAAACCAGCATTGTTAATTAGCACTTTCTACCGGGTTCCTCTGATTATAGAGATACGGGAAATTGATAATGCAATTATAACCCCCGTTGACAATTGGTGGAAAAGGATATTGGCCTCACCGGTCCAGCGTACGGCGCTGATCACATTTCACCGGGCCACCTCAATAATTGCAACCAGCCAGGAGAACGCTGTGGCAATTGCGCAAATTACTTTGCCCGGTAAAGCAATCACCGTGATTCCCGACCACCTAGCCCCCGGGAGTGCATTTGATGAATTCAGCAAAATTTTAACAACCATAGAGAGAGAGCAGAAAGTGATCAAATGAGATAATTAATGCTTGACTTATCTAGCTGATGCGCCATAAAATTAGCCTTAGGTTAAACGGGATATAGATTATAATTTAGTTTGGAAAGGAGCCGTTTCACTTGCTCCAGGATGAAGAAAAAGATTCCCGTAAAATACATATCTCCAAAGTTTGGCAGTGGGTTGGGGTTCTGCTAATTGGCTGCGGGTTAGTGCTGCTTGGCTATTTTATTTATCAAAAAACGCAGCTCGCTTATTACCAGTACCAGCTCAAAA
>MTKW01004819.1_pt1 | contig 15375 bp, 12 predicted proteins | sample 1042761 | NCBI WGS metagenome assembly MTKW01 (sample SAMN06205366, study PRJNA360243) | anaerobic digester metagenome | biome: Wastewater treatment plant; feature: Anaerobic digester sludge; material: sludge; isolation source: anaerobic digester fed with sludge from wastewater treatment plant ... | reverse complement strand
TCAAGATATAAGCATAATTAATAAAATTTGAATATAAAAAAATCTAAAATTGAAATTAAATATATTCTAGGCTAGAAAAATAAAAAAACCATCATTTTATCTAGGAAATTAAAAATTTAAAAGTAGAGCAAGTTGAAAAAGACACAGCAAAGCTAGGGTTAACACTTTAACCCCAAAATATGATAAAAATTAAAAGATAATATCTAGTTTAATTATGAAGCTCTTTTAAACTTAGACAAAGATCTGATTTTATCTTTCTGGTTATCAGCAATAGCTGCAAGGGCTAGAGATAAAAGTGTAATATGACCTAAAGTATTTAAATTGGTAATAGAATTAATATTTCGTACTGTAGGTTTTTCAAGGTTTAGGTTTTTCCATCTTGAATTGTATCTTTCAGACTCTGTCCTTAAGGCATAGATTTTTTTAAAAAAGATTGATTCACGATTTATAGAAGCTCGATAATCAGTACCAATTGAAATATATCTGGTACAGCCACGGTTTTTCTTGCCATTAAAGTATTTAGGATGCTTACAAGGGCATAAAGAATCATCTTTCTTAGTTCTAAAAGGACAACAAAACTTTTGTTTAATATAAGAGTCAAAGTATTGTTTTCCATCCTTGTGCATAGCAAGGCCTGCTTCACAAATGATATTAGTATCATTTAACATCTTTTTTTTCTTGGTGTTGCGGGGGTTAATTGGGATAAATGCATGACCTTTAAGGTCGTATCTAATATAATTGTAAATTTCCTTAGTATCATATGCTTTATCACCAATGAAATAGGTTTCTTTAAGAGAAAACCATTTATTAGTTTCTTTTAAGAAATTAATAACAATAGATGATTCAGAAACATTAGCAGTAGTTGTCTTTTCAGCAATAGGTAGGCCAGAGATAGCATCTGTAAGAACAATATTTTGATAGCCCCAATAAAACTCATACTTCTTTTCATTATGGGAATTAGACGCAGTATGGACTCCTAGCTTACAGTCTGGGTCTGATTTAGGGCGATTATCTTTACTAAATTTATTACTAGCAAAAGATTTAGCATTATTTTGTTTAGTGTTGGCAAATACAGGAGTTCCATCACACGAAACAAAAGAATTATCTATAAACTCAAGTTCATTGAGTCTTAATACCTGGGATTCCATGACTTCTTTTAAGAGTTCATTATCTAAATTCTTAATAAATCTTTGAAAGACAGAATAAGAAGGTAAAGGTTTAAAAGGTTCAAAACCACATAAATATGCAATATATGGATTAGTATCAAGAAAACTAAGTAGTTCGGTAATCTTAGCCAGTTTTTCAGTTTTCATAACAATAAAAGATCTAAAAAGAGCATGAAGACTGTAACCAGTAGGGCCAAACTTAGATGTATGATACTTTGGGAATTTAGATAAATCAATGACATCAAAGATTTTTTCATAAAACTTTGTTTTACTATTAGATGCAAATAAATCAATATTATTAAAGATTAATTGACGTTCATACAAGGGCTTCGCCTCCTTAATATAATATTTGGTCGTACTTATATTATTCGAGATAAAGAGGCGAAAACCCTTTTTGAAAATAGAAATATTTTTGGAGTGATAAGAAAAAATCACTGCTTACGAGACAGTGATTCCAAGCGTTAGAAGTTATGATTAACGCTATAAAAAAATTACGATCATGAGGTGATAGACATTATCTGACTTTGTAAGTACATATCAACAATATAATTTAGATCTAAAACCATTAGATTATTCTACTATACACGTTTAAAGAACTTTGTATATTTAGAAAAATCAAATAAATAGGAGGAGTTATCATGATAAAATGGAGAAAAATGTATGAAGAAAAATTACTTTCAGTTGAAGAAATTGCAAAAAAAATAAAATCCAACACTGTGTGTGCAAGCCCAATAGCTGGTAGTGAGGCAATCGGTATACCAGAGGCAATTGCAGATCGTGCACTTAAAGAAAATCTTATAAATATTAAGCATTGTTCTTTATTGTCTATGAAGACAAAAAAAATCTGGAATCCAGAATTAGATGGCAAGTTCAACCATATAACTTGTTTTGCTAGTGCTAATTCTAGAAAAGCTATTTGGGACAAAAGATGCGAATTTATTCCTAGTTTTTATCATGAGATACCTAAGGTTTGGGAAGAGACAGTTAAACCAGATATATTCTATGCAACAGTTTCTCCTATGGATGAACATGGATATTTTAGCTTAGGGATTGGAGTAAGCACATGTCAAACACTTATTAAAACAGCACAAAAAATATATGTTGAGGTCAATAATTATATGCCTAGAATTCATGGTGATAGTTTCATTCATATTTCAGAAGTAGATGCAATATGCGAATTTCATATACCATTGCCTGAACTCCCTGTAGAGCCAATATCAGATACTGATAAAATCATAGGTAATTATATTGCTGAATTAGTTCCAAATGAAGCAACGATACAACTTGGAATTGGGGGGATACCTAATGCAGCAGCAGCATCACTTTATGCTAAAAAGGATTTAGGTATTCATACTGAGATGTTTACTGAATGTATGGTTGATTTAATTGAAAGTGGTGTAGTAAACAATACTAAAAAAAATATACATAAAGGCAAGAGCATTGCTACATTAGCCTTAGGTACTAAAAGAATGTATGACTTTTTAAATGATAACGTAGGAGTAGAACTTTATCCAGTTAACTATGTTAATGAACCTGATGTTATTGGCATGCATGATAATTTTATTTCAATAAATTCATGTATAGAAATTGACTTATTCGGTCAGGTCTGTTCTGAAACCCTTGGTCTTAGACATTTTAGTGGTGTAGGTGGACAAGTTGATTATATTAGAGGTGCAGCCAAATCTAATGGTGGAAAGTCAATTATTGCTATACAATCAACTGCTAAGAATGGTGAAATATCAAAAATAAATTCACTACTAACAGAAGGTTCTATAGTTACAACAACAAGAAACGAAGTTGACTATATAGTTACAGAATATGGTGTTGCAAAGTTAAAAGGAAAGTCAATAAGACAACGTGCAAAAGCTTTAATAGACATTGCACATCCCAACTTTAGAGAGCAACTAATATTTGATGCAAAAAAAATCAATATATTATAATTGGATAATTTAAGACATGTATAAATATGTAGACAATTCATTTGTAATGTTATTATTCTCTAATCTAGGAGGATATTTATAATAATTGAATTTATTTTTATATACATTGAACTTAGTATTTTTTCTATTTTATCTATTTAAAACACTATTATTACATTGGCATAATGTTTGCATGTTTATAATATTAACCCCAAATCAATCATAACCAATAAATATTATTTAATTACTAATTGCATTATAGAAATTCAGCATGCTTAACAGAACATTTGTTAGTAATTTCACAAGCAATAAAATTACTATCATTTTAGCTGCAAACAGGCAAATGGTGAAGTTATCCAAAATTATATGAGGAGGTTGTATTATGAATTTTGCATTTACACCTGAGCAAAAGTTAGCGTATCAAATGATTAAGGAATTTGTAGAAAATGAGATAAAACCACTAGCTGCAGAAATTGATGTGACTGGAGAATTTCCATTAGAAAATATAGATAAAATAAGAAGATATGGAATTAAAGGCATGTCTTATCCTGAAGATATTGGAGGTTCAGGAACCGACTATATAAGTTATGTAATAGCAGTAGAGGAAATAAGTAAAGCATGTGCATCTACTGGATGTATGTATGCAGTAAATACAGGGCTTGTTCCTGCAGTTATATTAAAATTTGGTACTGAAGAACAAATAAAAAAATATGTTCCTGACCTTTTAAATCAAAGTAATAAGATTGGTGCATTTGCACTAACAGAACCTAATGCAGGATCAGATGCTGCTGCTCAGCAAACTATTGCAGTAGATATAGGAGACTATTATTTGATGAATGGCAGCAAAACATTTATTACAAATGCTGGGTTCGCTGATACTTTTATTGTTATGGCAATGACTGATAAATCTAAAGGAGTTAAAGGAATTTCAGCGTTTATTGTTGAGAAAGGAATGGAAGGTTTTGAAATTGGAAAAATAGAAGATAAATGTGGTGTTAGAGCGTCATCAACAGGTGAGTTAATATTTAATGACGTAAAGATCCCAAAAGAAAACATGTTAGGTAAATTAGGAGAAGGATTTAAGATTGCAATGACGGGTCTTGACGGAGGTAGAATCAGTATAGCTGCACAGTCTTTAGGAATTGCTGAAGCTGCTTTAGAAGAAGCAACAAAATATACTAAGGAAAGAAAACAATTTGGTAAACCAATAGGAGCAAATCAAGGAATTCAATGGTATATTGCTGAATGTGCAACTAAAATTGAAGCCGCAAGAAGTCTTGTATATAAGGCAGCATGGTTAAAACAGGAAGGACTTCCTTTTGGTAAAGAAGCTGCTATGGCAAAATACTACTGTTCTGAATTAGCTATGGAGATTGCAATAAAATCACTTCAAATGCATGGAGGATACGGATATACAAAAGATTATCCTATTGAAAGAATATTTAGGGATGCTAAAATCACTTCAATATATGAAGGTACTTCTGAAGTTCAAAAAATGGTTATATCAAGACATGTATTAAACTTGAAATAAACAAAATATTTTTGCTGTTTTCAACTAATGCTTTTTAACTATGAAAGCCATGTAATTATAGTATAACTCCTTTATGGTCATAACTTTGCCTCTTTTATTATGCCAAAAAGGAGTTATTTACTTTCTTAATCTATATATCTTAATAAACTTTCTATTATATTTAAGCTTTTGTTATAAAGACCTATGCTAGAAAAAAGTTCAAATAATTCAGTTGTTGCAGTCTAAATGTCTATATATATCGACATGTATAGAAACGTCATATGTTCTCAACAATTTAAAATTCAACGTTTTGTATTGAATTGTGTAAATTTTTCGACTTTTTGAAGTGTGAATATCTGCTATACTGTTAAAATTGCAATGTTTATGTTATGGCATGATAATTGCTATATATAGTATACGAGTCGACTCAATAAAGTATAAGCAAAAATAATGATACGTGTTTTTATAGGGAGTGTAAAGTAATATTTTTAATAGTTGTGGTATCCATATAATTTTAAAGTTATTCAGCCTTTGTATCTGCACCATTATTTCTTGCTTATATATATGATTAAATATGGCTAATGGAATGGATTTTGCAAGATTCTATTTTCCTAACAGCAATTTTTGAAGCCTTTAAATAATTATGGAAAGGGGATAAATATGCGAAGTGTATCAGTAATTGGCATAGGTGAAACCAAAATGGGGAATTTCCCAGACAAATCTTTAAGGGAGATGATATTCGAAGCAGGAAACAAGGCTATTGATGATTCTGGAATTGAAAAAGAGAGAATACAAGCTCTTTATTTAGGAAATTTTAATAGTTCCTACTGGTGTACACAAAGTCATATGGGACCAATGGCTGCTGAAACATTAGGATTACAAAATGTTCCCACACTAAGAACAGAAGGTGCTTGTGCGTCGGGAAGTCTAGCTTTTAGACAAGGATTATTAGCTATATCATCAGGTCTATATGATGTAGTTCTTGTTGGTGGAGTTGAGAAAATGACACATCAGTCAACGCCAGTAGTTACTACTGGGCTTGCTAGTGCAGCAGATTATGAATATGAGGTAAGAATGGGAGCCACCTTTCCTTCCTTGTTTGCAATGATTGCAAATAGATATTTTCATGAATATGGAAATGTTAGAGAAGAAATGGCTATGGTTGCTATTCAAAATCATGATAATGCGTTACTAAATCCAGATGCCCAAATGCATAAAAAAATAACCTTAGAAAAAGTATATAATGGTTTTCCTGTAGCATACCCATTAACAGTTTTTGATTGTTCATTAATTACAGATGGTTCAGTTTTTGTTGTACTTGCTGCAACAGAAATTGCAGAAAAAATTTCTAAGAAAAGAATAATTGAAGTAATAGGCACTGGCCATGGTGGAGATGCTTTGACACTTCATGGCAAAAAAAGTATAACAGCACTTAACGCAACAATAGCAGCATCTAAAGAGGCATATGGTATGGCAGGAGTTAAGCCATCAGATATAGATATAGCAGAAGTACACGACTGTTTTACTATAACACAGATTATCAACACAGAAGATCTTGGATTCTTTGAAAAAGGTAAAGGAGCCTGGGCAGTAGCTGAAGGTAAAACGGCTTTAGATGGGGAGATACCAATTAATACTAGTGGAGGGTTAAAAGCAAAAGGACATCCTATCGGAGCAACAGGTTTAAGTCAAGTATACGAAATTGTAACCCAGATGCGTAGAGAAGCTGGGGAAAGGCAAGTAAAAAAGGATGTAAATATTGCATTGACACATAACCTTGGTGGCTCAGCAGCTACTTGTGTGATCAACATTTTCAAAGGGAGGTAAATAAATGAACGAAAAAGCTAAGATATACACTTATTCAATAATTTATACTGCTTCTTTAGACTTTGCTGATAAAGTACCTTTTGTCGTTGCTGTTTTAGAGAATGAAGAAAATGACAGATTTATGAGCTTTATTGAAGGATATGAAAAAGAAAAAGATATAGAAATAGGAATGGATGTTGAATTCTCAAGATTAAATGATGATGGCAATCCAATTTATAGATTTATCTAAAATATAAGGAGGTTACATTCATGAGATTAAAAGACAAAGTATGTATAGTAACAGGATCAGGTAGTGGGATAGGTCAAGCTACTGCAATAAAATTTGCTTTAGAGGGAGCTAAGGTAGCAGTATGTGATGTAAACGAAACTGCAGCAGCAAATACAGTAAAGGAAATAATAGAGAAAGGTGGTAAAGCTAAAAGCTACAAGGTAGACATTACTGATAAAGAAAGTATTCAGAATGTTGTAGATGATTTAATGAAACAATATGGTAGAATTGATGTTTTAGTAAATAATGCAGGAATCATTATGGATGCTCAACTAAAGAAAATGACAGACGACCAATTTGACAAGGTAATAAATGTCAACCTTAAAGGAACTTATCTTTTTAGCAAAGCTGTAGTAAATATCTTCATTGAACAACAAAAAGGTGTAATATTGAATGCATCTTCAATAGTAGGGCTTTACGGAAACTTCGGGCAAACTAACTATGCAGCATCAAAGTTCGGAGTTATTGGATTTACTAAGACTTGGGCTAAAGAGCTAGGAAGATATAATATCAGAGTAAATGCAGTTTGTCCGGGCTTTATAGCTACTTCAATTCTAGCGCCAATGCCCGAAAAAGTAATTAAGTCTATGGAAGATAAGGTTCCAATGAAACGATTAGGAAAACCAGAAGAAATTGCTAATACTTATGCATTCCTTGCATCAGATGAAGCAAGTTATGTAAATGGAGCAGTTATTGAAGTTAGTGGAGGTATAATAATTTAACACACAAGATTCATTTATATTTTATCTTTAAAAATAATACTTGGATTATGTAGTTTTAGAAACTAAATAATTCTATAATACTTTTATAAAGAAAAGGTGGTTTTAGTATGGGCAGAATAAAATTCGTGACTACTAAAGAAGCTGCTGCTATGGTGCCAGATGGAGCATATATTGGCACAGTAGGTTTTATGCTAACTGGCACTCCTGAAGAAATGTTTATTGAGATTGAAAAGAGATTTCTTGAAACAGAGAGTCCTAATAACATTTCATTGATGTGGGCTTCAGGTCCTGGAGATGGAGGAACCGAGAGGGGATTGAATCACCTCTGTCATGAAGGACTATTAAAACGAACAGTAGCAGGTCATTATGGACTAATTCCCAAAATGGCAGATTTAATTAATGAAAACAAAATTGAGGCATACAACTTCCCTCAGGGGGTATTAGCAACAATGTTTAGAGATATGGCTGCACATAAGCCAGGTGTTTTAACTCATGTTGGGCTAGGCACTTTTGTAGACCCAGACTATGAAGGTGGAAAATTAAATGAAATAACAAAAGAAAATCTTGTACAAAAAATTGAAGTTAATGGAGAAAAATACTTGTTTTACAAATCACAAAATATAGATGTAGCATTAATTAGAGGAACTGAAGCTGATGAGGATGGAAATATCGGAATTAGCAAGGAAGCATTAAGGCTAGAAAACCTATCTGTAGCAATGGCTGCAAGAAATAATGGTGGTTTAGTTATTGCACAAGTTGAAAGATTGGTTAAGAGAGGTACAATAGATCCTAGAAATGTAGTAGTTCCAGGTGCAATAGTTGACGTAGTTGCACTAGTTCAAGATAAAAAGAATCATATGCAGACATCAGGTACAGACTTTAACATAGAGTTTATTTCGGGTGTAGGTGTGCATAAAGATACATTTAAATCAAGTAAGCTAGACGAAAGGAAGGTTATTGCAAAAAGAGCTGCACTGCAGATGGACAAGTCTAAACTAGTATTGAATTTCGGTATTGGAGTCCCTGAAAAAGTAGCAGAGGTATTAAAAGAAGAAGGAATAGAGCAGCACTTTGTTTCCACTGTAGAGCCTGGTATTTATGGTGGCTCAGCACAAGGGGGACTAGATTTTGGTAGCGCAATAGCACCTCAAGCAATAATTGATCATCCATATCAGTTTGACTTTTATGATGGTGGTGGCGTTGACATAACATTCTTAGGAATGGCACAATGCAATGCTGATGGGAGCTTAAATGTATCGAAATTTGGGCCTAAAGTTCCTGGATGCGGGGGATTTATTGATATATGTCAAAACGCCAAAGAATGTGTTTTCTGTGGGACATTTACTGCAGGTGGATTAAAAGTTAATATAAATAATGGGAAATTAGAAATTATCCAAGAAGGTAAAGTAAAGAAATTTGTAAATGAAATTGAGCAAATAACTTTCAATGGTAAGTTTGAAAGCAAAAAAAATAAAAAGATTACTATTGTGACAGAAAGAGCTGTGTTTGAAGTTAGGTCAGAAGGTTTGACTTTAACAGAAATAGCCCCAGGAATAGACTTAGAAAAAGATATATTAGCTAATATGGAATTCAAACCTATTATTGTAGATAATCTAAAGGAAATGGATAGTAGAATCTTTAATGATGAGCTTATGAATTTAGTACTATAATAGGCATAAGAAAACATTTTATATACTAGTCTAGTAACTTCATATTGTTTCAGATAATAAACAAAATAATGGCAGCTGATCTTTGGATAGACAGTTGACCTTTTTAAGGCAGCTGATCTTTGGATAGACAGTTGACCATAACTAAGATAGATTATTTTATCTATCTTAGTTATGTTGAATTATTAGAAATTGGATTACCAATTGGTATATGCAAAAACTAAGAAAAAAGGAGAGAGTTCAATGATTGTTGAAAAAAAATATCTAAGCTTAAAAGAGCATTTTACAACCGAAGATGGATTTGTATTTAAAAAGCCTGTTGCTGCTTATGAAGAATATGGACAAGCAGATGGCCCAGTTGTGGTTATGTGTCACGGAGGTCTTTCAAGTCCTCACGCAGCAGGGATATACAAGGACAATAACACTCTTGGTTGGTATGATGCACTTATTGGTCCGAGCAAGGTAATTGACACAGACATATACAGAGTTATCTGTGTAAACAGTCTTGGTGGTATGTTTGGGAGTACCTCCGCAGCTTCGTTAGACCCAGACACTGGCAAAAAATATGCTGCAAACTTTCCTTCTATTACCCTTGTAGATCAGGCAGAATTTCTTTATAAAGTACTGATTGAGCTTGGTGTTAAAAAGGTTGCTTGGATAATAGGTGTATCCATGGGTTCAATGAATGCGTCTCAGCTTGCTGTGCTACATCCTGAATTTATTGGAGCAGTTACACCTATTGCTACTGCTGCTTATATGCCTTCTGGTGGAATGGCATACCACAATGCAATTGCTAATGCTATAAGATTACACCCTGACTACAACGGTGGAGAATACGAGGACAGACCTAATATGGCTACTGCAATACAAACTATTGCAGAATTCAATCGAATTTACTATACACACTCTACTCTTTATGAAGACATGACAAAAAATATCTCACCAATTGATCAGGCTACTAAAGATAAGGTCATAGATGATTATCTACTGGCTGGAACAGTTGAATATTCAAAATCATTAGATCCTAATTCTGTGTTAAAGACTGTAAAGGCGGTTAACACATTCAACCTTGCCAGAGGATTTGCGAGCCTAGAAGATGCATTTGCAAGACTGAACATGCCTGTAATGGTTATAAATGTTGATAACGATGGAATGTTTCCGCCTAAGTATGGTAAAGAACTTGCGAATGGAATCAACAAGCAGAATCCGGGCATGGCTGAATACTACACGATTACGAGTATGTATGGTCATCTTGGCTGTGTAGCAGAGTATGAGCAGATCAGGAAGTTGCTTGCAAATTTCAGAGCTAAGCATATTCCTAATAAAGTTAAATAATAATTATGAAAAAGGGAGATGAGATTTATGGGAGATTTTAGGTTGTTATTAGCTTTTATTGTATCTCTTGCTGTTGTCATTTTTATGGTAATGAAAAAGTTTGTACCTTCATTCTGCTTGTTTGTAGGTGCCATAATTGCTGCCATTATAGCAGGGATTCCTCTTGGAGATATTCCGAAAATTATGAATACTAGTTATGGAAATATTCTTATTTCTACAGGTATACTTATGTTATTTGCGTTTGTATATACTCAGTACCTAAATGAGTCTGGGGGCATAGTCGAATTAGCTAAAGCTCTTATTCGTTTTTCAGGACCTAAGTATGACTTAGTGGCAATTGCCTTAGTAGGCTACATTCTATCTATTCCAGTTGGATTACTTGCTTCAGTTGCAATTATTTCTCCTATGCTTAAACCAATGTCAAAGCTAACAGGAAAGCCACTTGCCGCATATACCACTGCGTTTATCGTGCCATCACTACTAACAGCCTGCACAGTTGTTCCAACATCTGGTCCTGTACTGATTGCTGGACTACTTGGATTAAACTTGGGTTGGTATATGCTTTGGGGAATAGTACTTACACTGCCTCTAGCGGTTATCAGTACTCTACTAGCTTACTGGATAGCAAAAAAATACAAGAATACGGCAATAGATTTTGCCGATGAGGAAGGCGATGTATTAGATCTATCTGCGGATCCAAATAGACCCTCTCCTAGTCTGATGTTTATTCTTATACTTATACCGATTGTACTAATTATCTTAGGCTCATTTGCTCCTATTATATTTTCTGCTGATAGTGCTATAACTGGATTCCTTAAGTTTGTAGGTGACCCTGGTTTGGCGATGTTCTTCTCGACCTTAGTTTCTATGATTACACTTAGTAAGTATTTGCCAAGATCTTCTAGCGCAGTATTTGCAGAAGGAGTTCGTGAATCTGGTCCTATTCTTGTTATATTAGGTTGCGCAGCTACATATGGAGGCGTACTTCAGGCTTCTGGAGTGGGTAGTTATATAGTTTCACTACTTTCTGGCTTTAATATGCCTGTACTGCTCATAGCTTGCATACTTATGGTGGCACTACATGCGGGGACAGGCGCTGGGACAATCGCTGCAGTAACGGTTATTCCTCTGTTGCTACCTATGTTCCAAGAAACTGGCACATCCCTTATGCTTTTCGGGCTCTTGATGGGTGTAGGCCAGTTGATCTTCCTTATCCCGACAGATGCTACCTTCTGGTTTGTAAAGGAAAGCTGTAATTTAACCGAGTCAGAAACTGCTTGGTCTATGTGTGTTCCAGCAGGTATCGTAGGTATTTTAGGATTCTTTATAATCTTAATTTTGAATGGGTTTGCTACTTCAATTCCAGGTATGTTTTAACAAAGTATTAAACACAAAATAGAGTGGCTAAAGCAATATTACGATCTAGTGTCAACGAACATTAAGGGGCTGTTGCACAATGAGTGAAAAAATTCATTGGGCTTCAGCCCTTTTGATGAATAGACAAAGCTGTATTTACTTTGTCTATTCATCTTACAACATTAATTCCTATTGCATCAGTAATTGTAGTTATTATTCTTTCTAGAATAGGTGTAGTTTAATATAGAATAAATCAATATAAAAGCCTTTATACAAGAGGCTTTTATATTGTAAGTAAAAGTTTTAGATAAAATTATTTTTATCAATATTTTGTTTTTCAATTTTTTATACACAGTAGTTCTATGGATTCCCAGTTCTTAAGCAGTTTTTCTTTCATTATAATTACTTGTTTTTAATGTATTTAAGTTAATTCCTTCGTTATAAGTTTATAGAAGATATTCAGACACTGATGCTACATGGGGTTGGGTAAGCTATTTGCAAGTGGGGATATAGTAAATCTAAAAGTATTAAGCACTGTAGATGGGCTACTTTTAGTGGTGATGAGTCCTCAAAAAAATGTAAATGTTCTAACAGGAAAGATGGTAAAGTAGTATATCTGAAACCTGACTATTACATTAGACTGTTTCTACCCATTTTAGCTTATCTAAGTAGGAACAAGGTAAAAGTTGGTAAGAAAATTTGTAGTGCAAAGGCTTTCGTTCTTGCACCAGTACATTATATTTCAGTACAAGTAATTCTTTCATCAGAGGAATACATATTTACAAGAGAATCAAAGTTTTGATAATTTCAGTGGATCCAATGATGTTGATTTTTTTACAGGTGCCATTTTAAAAATTATTATTACATTTAATCTTTGAAGTTTCTTAAATTTTCGTTATTTTAGAATAAAACATCATTTTTCGTGTTTATTGATTGAAAATTTAGAAAACATAGAGGAAAACGAAGGTTTTTGTCGAAGCTAATTGTAGTAGTAAATTTCTTATCCCTAAAGTATATATTATTTAGGTAATAACAATATATGCGACCATTAACTGTTTGCTTTAGGTAAATAAGGATTTGATTGCTATAATTTATTTTGATTCTATTTCAAATATATTTGGTTGTGCTTATAAAGAGGTGATGGTGCATATTATTATACATACAATTCTATAATTGTCACACCTACCAGTTTTCATTCTATAGTAAAATTATGTATTAGCTTTGTTATTTTTATTAACTGTAGAGAAAGTATTCTTTCATTATTTTTTGTAATTTTATATATGCAAAAATTGATTACCTTATTATAAGGAGTGGGATGCATGAATGATATTACCAAGCTTACCGAATGTAATGTTAACGAATTAACAAGGCATAAATTAATTTTTGAAAAAATACTTGAAATATCCGAAGATGGTTTTTTAATTGTTGATGATAAAGGATATATCATTGAAATTAATAAATCATATTGTGAATTTCTTGGCTTGAATAAGGAAGAAATAATTGGGCAACCTGTTATGAAAATAATTAAAAACTCGAAATTGCCAGAAATGTTATCTAATAAGGAAGATATAACCGAAGTAGACGTCATACATAAATTGGTAGACGGACAAACTCCTACAAAAGAAAAGTATACTATTGTTACTAGAGCATGTGTAAAAGAAGGGGATAGCATAATCGGAGCAGTGGGGCAGATAAAATTCACTCATAAAACAATGGAGCTTGCTGAGAATTTACAGAACTTAGGCATGGAATTACAGTATTATAAAGAAGAATTAAAAAGAATAGCAGGAGATAAATATTCTGTTGAAAATATTATTGGAAAAAGTGAAGAAATACAAAATACAATATCTTTAGCTAAAAAGGCTGCAAGAAATGACTTTACTGTTTTAATAACAGGAGAGACTGGTACGGGGAAAGAGGTATTTGCTAATGCTATACACTATTTAAGCAGGAGGAGGGACAAACCACTTATAAGTATAAATTGTGCAGCAATACCATCAGAATTACTAGAGTCGGAATTATTTGGGTATGATGAAGGTTCATTTACTGGAGCAAAAAGAGGAGGAAAGAAAGGAAAGTTTGAGCTGGCACATGGAGGGACTATTTTCTTAGACGAAATTGCTGAAATGCCTCTACCTATGCAAGCTAAGCTTTTAAGAGTGCTTCAGGAAAATGAAGTTGAAAAAGTAGGAGGATACAAGCCTATACCTATTGACGTTAGAGTTATAGCGGCAACTAATAAAAATTTATATGAAAAAGTTAAAAATAATACTTTTCGTGAAGATTTATATTATCGATTAAATGTACTGGAAATAAAGATTCCTCCATTAAGGGACAGAAAAGATGACATTAGTCTTTTTATAGATTCTTTTATTGACGAATTGAACGTTAAGTATGGGACTCTTATGAAAGTTTCATCTGAGGTAAAGAAAATATTGACTGATTATAATTGGCCAGGCAATGTAAGAGAACTTAAAAATGTTATTGAAAGGGCTTATGCATTGGCAGAAGATAACGTTATACTTAATAAACACTTGTCTAAAAACATTTTAATGGAATCTAAAATACAGTTGCCTAATATAGAGGATAAACCTCTTGAACAATTAATGGATGATATAGAAAGAAAAATAATAATTGAAGTATTATCTAAGAATAAGTTTAACTGCAGAAAGACAGCAAGTGAACTTGGAATACACAGAAGCACATTATATAAAAAGATGGAAAAGTTAAATATAGATAGAGATAGTGACAAATAAAATAGCCACTATTTCTTGTAACTTATAATACTCAGGGAAAAGCAAAAATATATTAAGATAAGAAAAGTTATTATTTATAGCTGCTTAAGGGAGAGATGTACCCTACTCTTTTATTAATATAAACCAACCATAGCCTCAGCCATTAGGTTTTAAAAATAAAATCTAGTGGCTTTGTTATTTTGTTTGCTTATAAATTATAAACTGGAATAGTAATAAATAAAGGATTTTAAAGAAAAATGTAGAAATAAAAAGAATAATAAACATATTAATTTTAATTGACATAGAAAGCTTTCAAAAATTCTCTGATATAAGTTATAACCTTTTGTCACCTTAGTTTTATTGAACACATTATCTTACTTAGGGGAGATACATTATGGTGAAAAAAAAGATATATATCTTAATAATAGTAATTTTTGCAATAGTTTTTTTCATGTTAATTAAAACTCCAGAAAATGCTTCTTTTGACGAAAAAACTACTTTGCGTATAGCTGGTGATAATAACCATCCACCTTATGAATTTATAGATGCAAATGGCATATATAAAGGATTTAATGTTGATATTATGAATGCACTCTCTATTGAACTTGGAATGGACATAGAATTTGTACCTATGGAATGGAATGATGCAGTGGAAGCCCTTGAGAAAAAAGAAGTTGATGCTATACAGGGAATATCTAAGACAAAAGAAAGGGAAGAAAGATTTTTGTTTACCAATCCTACGGCAATCAATTCTCAAGTTATTTTTGTTAGAGAGGAAACAAGTATTGTTTCTGGAATAGAAGACTTGTCAAGATATAAGCATAATTAATAAAATTTGAATATAAAAAAATCTAAAATTGAAATTAAATA
>MTKW01000366.1_pt1 | contig 15384 bp, 15 predicted proteins | sample 1042761 | NCBI WGS metagenome assembly MTKW01 (sample SAMN06205366, study PRJNA360243) | anaerobic digester metagenome | biome: Wastewater treatment plant; feature: Anaerobic digester sludge; material: sludge; isolation source: anaerobic digester fed with sludge from wastewater treatment plant ... | reverse complement strand
GAAGCTTATGCCGCTATTCAGGAAATCGGCTGCGGCTTCAGCCAGTATCGCGGCCCCATACACCAAGGCTTTCTTGTCAAACGAAGCATCAGGATGGTGGAGTCCGGGCGAAAAGTTGGCCCCAAGGCCGATGTAAGCGGCATGCAGTCCTGGAGTTCTCCTTGCATACCAGTGAAAATCCTCAGACCCAGGAGTCGTGATCTTCTCTACAACGCCTCCCTCTCCCAGCACCGAGACTATAGCCCGGCGCGCCAGAGCGATCATGCCCTCATCATAGCGTGGGGCCGGCATCTGCTTTTCTCTTTTCAGCCCTGCCTCGGCGCCATTAGCAGCCACGACAGCCCTGACCGCCCCATCCACCTTGGAACTAAGCTCATCTGCGATCTGATCAGACTCGCTTCTGATGTTCACCGTCAGGCTTCCCCTCTCCGGTATGACGCCGCCTGGCCCATCTCCCGCACTCAACGCAACTACGTTGACAGTCGCACACCTAAGCGGATCGGGTTTGACATTATTTACAGCCAAGGTTGCCATAGCCACAGCGTCCGCCACGTTTATCCCAAGGTGAGGCCGCCCCGTGTGAGACGGTTTCCCAACCACTGAGTAACTAAGGGTTCTCCCTGCCGAATGCCAAAGACAAGGTGTTGCCTGCCCCACACGGCACTCTGACACAGGCCGCAGGTGCATTCCGAGCAAGGCATCTACTCCCCGGACTGCGCCCGCTTCTATCATCCTGCCAGCGCCCAGCCCTGTCTCTTCCCCGGGCTGAAAGATCAATCTTAGCCTGCCTCTGGCCCCGGCACACCGCCGGGCCAGCATGAGTCCTGCCGTTATGACTATTGTCGAATGAGCATCGTGACCGCAGGAATGAACCCAAACCTCGCGTCCATCTATGTCATGCCTCATTGCGTCCATATCGGCCCGAAGGGCAATCACCGGTCCCGTCAGATCACCCGCAGCAGGATCTCCTAAGTCAGCCACTATCCCCGTATCCGCAAGGCCCTTCTTCACATCAAACCCGGCTTCCGAAAGCCTGTATGCTATGAAACCCGCAGTTTTCGTCTCCTGAAATGGAGGCTCCGGCATCCCATGGAGTGCAGTCCAAATCTCTTCAATTTCGTCCTTCATGTCAACAGCTGCCTCAAGATAGACGCTCATGGCGCGCCTCAACCTCCTCCCATGACCTTGCGAGGTTTTCCCGCACAGCACCGTCAATCTCAACGCCTGCCCGCATCAATGCCAGCATAACCGCCCCAACCACTGGCGGAAATGCCGCGCTGACCACTGTGGCTGCGGGCGCGAGCCGGCCAAGCTCTTCCTCGAAAGGACGCGCAATGACATCGCCCGCCTTGAACACGCTTCCCTGGCGAACTACTGGAAACTCGGCCGAAGCCATGCCAAGTCCATCTGCAGCAGACCACACGGCAAGGGCCAATTCGCGCCCTGCCCGGTTCACGATGTCGAGGGCAACCTCATCGCCCTCCCGGGCCGAAGCCATTACCTGCATGCAGAAATCGGCGATGTCCCTGTTGTTTACCGGCTGCTTATAGAGGACAGATCGGAGTCCATCAACGGTTTCTATCCCGAAATGATCCAACACCCTGTCTGCTAAGGATGTTGGCTTCCCACGGCCGTCATGAGCCTTAGCCGCAGCTTCAAGTCCCAGGCGTCCTATCCACTGGCCGCTACCTTCATCTCCGATGCGATACCCCCATCCGCCAGACCTACGCCGCCTGCCTTCCCCGTCAACAGCCATGGCAATACTTCCTGTTCCGGCAATGATGACCACACCGTACAACTCACCCGTGGCAGCCGCAAGGCCTGCCGCCGCATCATTGTCAGTTGCTATCTCTTCTGCGTCCAAGACCTGGCGGGCCGCCTCTGNNCCGGGCAGGCGCAGATGATTGGATGGTCCAGCGTAACCCAGTCCAATGATGTTTCCGTCCATTTGTGCTATGGCGCAGGCGGTCTTGGTTCCCCCGCCATCAGCGCCTATTACAACGTCCATTCAAAACCCTCCGGCTATATGAAATTCAAACCCGGAACAGGCAACGGGATCGCATCCGTGCCCCCGAATAACGCCTTCACAAGATCGGCACCTGAGATCGCCAAGAGTCGCGACAGCGAATCATCCCGCGCAGCGCCGCCCCTTTCGGAAATGATGGATCCAGCGCTACTCAGAAGTGCAGAAGAATCCAACGCCATCACTGTATAGCCAGGCAACGTTGTTCTACGCAAGGGCAATGCAGCCCGCCGCAACGTTTCAACCATGTCGCGATCTGATGAGCAAACCGTCATCGTAAGCACGTTGGGCGAAAACGCTGTGCAGGCATGCCCCACCAGACAAGCCACAGCCCATCTAGGCCCCGCGAACTCGGGCACATGCAGCCTTACTCCTCCGCCGTCCAGGGTGCGCACGCGTGTAACAATGTAAGCCAGCGTTTCCCGCCCGGTACATGCCACTTGAATGCTCTCATAGGCGTAAAGACGCTTGACGTCAGACCTCCACCAGGCCAATTCATGAAAATCCTTGACCGATCTTGCATATCGCACTGGTTCACGCCTGTATGTGGCCGCCATCGACGGCACGTCCTCCGCTCCTGCCTGCCTGCACACAATCTCCCTGTCGTCACCCCACGCCCGCGCAATTTCGCACAGATAGGAAAGTTGATCTTGATGTGCCTCTACCCTCACGAAATCGCCGGTTTCAACAGCGCCCAGCCTCTTGTATACATTGGAGTCGCCTGATATGAGCATCATGACAAGCCCCTCGGACCGCGCCTGGTCCATAATGCTCTCCACAAGCCTCGACGCAAGGCCCTTGCCCCGATAGGCTGGCAGAGTGCAGACTGATCCGAGCGCCGCCACAGGAATCCGCCAACCTTCAACCACCAACTCCTGTGCAACATATCCTCCATGAGCCACAGGGATCCCCGCTGTCTGATCGACGAAAACCCTGAGCCGATCCAGATTGCCTCCAGAAAACAGCTGCGGAAACTCGAGCCCCATGGTGCGATCTTCAGGGCTGAAGACTGTGTTTACAAGCTCTACGACCTCTGTAAGCTCTTGTTCGAGAGGAGGACGAGGTCCATCCATTTGATGTGCTCCCTTCTTAGTGCGTATGGCCGCCCCCGGAAGGATCAGATGCCAAGCATCACCTCTGCGATGGCGAGAGCTGCGAGATTTGCGTCTAGAACCTCGTCCAGCCGCATGGCGCCCATTGTGAGGGTGCCTATCGCCCCGCGCGTCGTTGAGGCGGCTACAGTTTGCGTAGGATCGCCGTATTCGTCATCGTAGCCGGCGCGAACGGGCTCCTCCGTGCTATCCCCGCTTACCCAGTACTTCCAGTTTAGCCCACCCATAAGTTCGATTGCCACGAGATACTCTCTGATGTTCAGCCTCCACCAGTCCAGTTCGGTAGGCGTAGCCCCTGCCTTCTCCTTCGCAAGGAGATCATCGACATCGCATTCGATCTCTGCCATGTCCTCGGAGATTCTTCTCCACAGCGGCTGCAATACAGCTGCATCTCTGGAGACAGCCTCCACCGCATTCCAGGAGCGAAGCATGCATTCGCCCGCGCTGTAGCCTGGAAACCCGAATGCTTCACCCTCAAAGGTTGCGGAAATGTGCTCGAGTTGCTCATAATCGTCTGCCAGCCGGCTAAGCTTCGCTGGAAGCTCGCGTATTCGTCTTGCCGGCTCCTTCATGGTCCATCCGAAGTAGCAGTAATTCCAGAAGAACTTGGATCGCTCAGTCTTATCCCCAAGGCGAGCCGTGATGTTACGAGTCTGGTCGATGCAGTAGCTGATCTCATCGAGCGATGACTCCAGGTCGGATATGCATGCGCGAACAACAGTGGCGTGAGGAGGATTCGACAAGAGCGGCGCAACCACTCCCGCATGTATCCTCGATGACCGCAGCTAATCCCTGGAGCCCGGGTTTCCAAGACTGAGGAACTCCTTCGAGAACTGCTATCGCCCGGTGATCAGAAACGAAATTGGGTCCACCCCCATAATAAAGATCGGATATCATGTCATCATAGCCCCTGAACAGCGGATGGCTGCCCGGCCGTTGACGAACAGCTATCCAAGTCCCTATAACTCCTCGTCCTTGAGATGGAGCGTCTACAAGGTTCAGCTCAAATTGTGGCGCTGACGCCAGATACGCCCCTGCACAGATGCCCAGATAGCCACCGCCAGATTCCACAAACGAGCGTATGTTCGCCTTCCCCGCAGGTCCAAGAGCGTATGACTGCACATCCTGAGCCCCTCCAGGCATCACAAGGATGTCATAATCATCGAGAGCTCCACGCCTGATCTCGATGTCTGTCACATAACGTGGATACACACCGACGAGCTCCAGAGATGAAGCTATGTCAGCAGCGCCCGAGTATGTCCGATCGCCCTGATAGACCGCAACGCTTACGGGCCTGAGGCGGAAAGCCGAAATCCGTGGTTCGCCGCTGGCGAAGCGCCTGGCATAGACGATTGTATAGGGGACTCCTAGCCTGTCCGCAAGTTCTTGAGCAAGCGCTGCAACTGAAGGGGTGCCGTCAGGCGCGGGAACCCAGAAACTGCCGCGCGGAAGCATGTCGTCCTCATACTCAAAGGGCTCAGCTATCCAGAATGCCGGAAGGCCTAACCTCATAAGCATGTTCACAAGCCTGTAGGCGCGAAGCTGCTCTGCATATGCCGAAGAGCCGTCAGATATCGTCCCTACAGGAACAAACAGGCCGAGTATCCCTTCGCCCTCCGCCGTTTGGGCTGTAGCCTTCACCCCAACCAGACCCATGACGACAATCAGAGCCAACCCCACTACAGTGTGAGAGAACGTCTTCACATTCATCTCCGCCATCACCGTCCCCATAGCGACGGGGTGGGGCAACAGCTCCACCCCTTGCCTCTTTGCTCCGCTTGCGACTACTTCAGAGCGTCAGTCATCGCTGACCATCGTTCTTCGTTCATAGTGCCGAACCTGAACAGAGCAACGCCCTCGGCCCCTGCCCCAAGGCCGGCCTCGATAGCCTTTTGCACCGCGTCACGATCGGCCTTTTCGCCATAGGCCTGAACTCCTATGTAGACTGGCACGTCATCGCCAACAAGCTTAGCTGCTCCACGTGCCACATCCCCAACCCAGGCAGGGGTTTTTCCGTAATCAAGATGATAGGCCATGGGGCAGACGAAATCGTAAAGTTCTCCGGCGTCCTCATAGCTCTGACCATAGTGGCACATCGCAAAGGAGTTTGTCTCCGGGAAGGCGCCTTCAGGCATCAGGCTTGCAGAAAAGATCACATCTGGCTTTGCCAGCTTGGCGGCGGCGCGCATGCTGGCCGCGGCATCGCGTATCTCGGCCTGGCGCATGTTGACCCAGGCGACGACATCTGCGTCGCCAGACTCGTATGCCTCGAAGAATCGGTTTGGATTGGCGTTGCTTGCATAGAAAGTCTCAAACATGACCTCGCGGACCCGATCGACGTTGATTCCCAGGGCAGTTGCCTTTTGAACGTGGTCGGGGCAAAAACAGTAGACCGCGTGGCCGTAGCGTATGTAATCCAGGTGAATTCCGTCGACGTCGTAGTTCTCGATCACTTCTCTGATCATGTCATTCGTGTACTCCAGGTGGGACTGGGAAATGGGGCAAACCTTTCCGTCATCCACCGGATACGGCTTGAAATCAGTGTTCGCCTTCCCATGATGCCAGATCCTATCTTCATGATGCAGATCGGTGTAGGACTTGTCCTGGTTGAACACGAACCAAGCATGCACTCGGATCCCCAGTGGGCGACAGACCGCGATGATGTCGCCCAGAGCGTCTTTGCCCTCCTCCGCCGGGGGCGCGATTGCGCTGACGTATTCGGCCTTGCCAGCCGTTCCTCTCACCAGCAGAATCACGTCGGTCACGTTGTTTGCAGCCAAGCTTTTCACAACAGCTTCAGCGCCCTGCGCCCTCACGGTGCTTCCCCACATCCATACTGCCAAAGTCTTCCGGTCCTTTGCCGCAACAGGAGCTGCGCAGCAAGCCAGCATGAGACATCCGATTACGCAGTACAACACGAGTCGCCCATTCGTCGACATAGCTTCAGGAGCCTCCCTCTTCAAATTGTCTTCGTCTCGATCGGCGCCAGATGCGCCAAATCGAGTGAATAGCAAACAATGCTGAGCTGTTTTTGCTAGCTAAAGCTCGAATGTTGGATGCCATAGATTCCACGATCATGCAAAACTATTCGAGATCCGCCTAGATCTCGAGCCCGTACCCACGGGGATAGAATCCCGGTATCTCCACAGGAAGCCTTCCCTTCGCCGGAATCTCGCCAAACATCACTTCCACCATGGCTCTGATGGAACATGGCCGATACCCGTAGGTGACGAGGTAAGTTCTGACTTCCGGATATGCCCTGATATCGTAGGGGTTTCGAATGCCGCACGCCACAACAGGCGCACTTACCGCTCCATTCAGCATCTGCACGAGTTCGCCCTGAGCCTTCTCTTGTTCCCGGGTTTTGCAGGATGTTGCGATCACAACCGCATCTGCACGTCCTGCCGCCGCAAGGGCTGCATCGATCTCGTCCCTAGTGGGGCACAGACTTACGCCCACTTCAACCGAAGTCACGCCCCGCGACGCAAACTCCTTGCCGAGCACTGTGTCACCTTCCGCCAAGTCCTCCGCCCGAAGCCTGGGCATGGTGGCGGGGTAGATGACAGCAATCGTTTTCGGTCCATCGCCGCGGAAGGGAAGCACTCCGTCGTCGTTTCGCAAAACCGTGATCGACTGACGAGCGATTCTCTGCTCGGCCTCAAGATGGTCCCTGCATCCCACAACATCCAGAGGAGGACGTCCGTCTGTCCACATCCTCAGGCGAGCCTCTTCGAGCTCGAGCTTGGTAGTGATGATCCGCCTGCACGAGGCGTCTATGGCCTCCCTGGGAATCCGCCCATCCAGCACCGCCTGCTCCATGCCGTCAATCGCCTGCCTCTGCAGCTCAAGAGTGTGACATATCAGGACCATGTCAGCTCCTGCCTCTACTGCCCGAACCGCGGCTTCGGGCGTGCCTATTGTGTCCTTGATGGCCCCCATCTCCAAGCAATCGGTGACTATCAGGCCACGAAATCCCATGCGCCCGCGGAGAAGTTCAGTCAAGATCGGACGTGACAATGTCCCGCACGCGCCTGTTGTATCGAGAGCCGGAACCTGAATGTGCGCCGTCATCACCGCCCGTACCCCAGAGCGAACAGCTTCCTCAAAAGGTGGCAGATCCAGGGCTTCAACCTCTTCGATGGGCGAATCTACGAGCGGCACTGCAAGATGGGAATCTACAGCAGTCCGTCCATGCCCGGGGAAGTGTTTGGCCATGCACAGCACTGCGCCTTCCTCGTATCCGCGCACCGCGGCACTTCCGAACCGCCCAACCAACGCAGGATCATCACCATAGGCCCTTACCCCAATTATCGGGTTATCAGGATCAGCATTCACATCTACATCAGGAGCTGTCACAACGTTTATGCCCATGGCCAGAGATTCAAGGGCGATTGCCCGGCAAGCCTCATGCGCGTTTTCTGCATCACTCGTCGCTGCAAGAGCCATGTTGCCCGGGAAGACAGTAGTTCCATCTGTCACCTGCATGACCATGCCGCCCTCTTGATCCGCCATGATGAAAAGCGGAACCTTCGCCCCTGCCCTGATCGCGGCATCTTGGAGGGCTGATGTAAGCTCCAGCATTTCAGCGGGTCCGCGCGCGTTGCGGGCAAAGATGCCGACACCGCCCACCCCGGGGTCTTTCAGGAGCGACTCTATCCCTTCAGGTAATTCACCAGCGACGCGCTCCGGAAATCCCACGATGGTCATCTGCCCGATCTTCTCGCGCAAGCCCATCGACAGCAAGAGCTCATCTGCTCGACACGCGCCAGTCCTTCTCATGATGAAATCCCCCTTTTGCTTGGCTCAGCCCTTGACTGCACCCATCACAATCCCTTTCTGGAACGAGTCCTGCATGAGCAGGTATACAACGACTATTGGGATCGTAGCAATTGTCATGCCGGCACACAACGTGCCCCATTCTGTTACGTTCAAACCCCGGAACATGGTGAGCGCCAACGGCAAAGTCTTCAGCTTGATGTTGTTGATAATGAGAAGGGGCCAGAAGAACTGGTTCCACGACCACATGGCCTTGAAGATAGTCATCGTTCCGACTACCGGCTTCGCCAGCGGCAGCATGATTGACCAGTAGATTCTCCATGGCGAACAGCCGTCCACAAGTGCCGCATCCTCAAGCTCCTTTGGCACTGACTGGAAGAACTGTTTGAACATGAATACTCCGAAGCCCGACGAAAGAAACGGTACGATCATGCCTTGAAATGTGTCGAGCCAACGTAGTTTCCTCACAACAAGGAAGAGAGGCACGGCAATGACGTAGAAGGGAATCATCATCGTGGCCAGGGCTAGGTAGAATAGGAGGTTCTTGCCGGGAATGTCCCTTCGCGCCAGAACATATCCGGCCAACGAGTCTATAATCAATGCAGGACCAGTAATTAGGGCACTCACAAGCACACTGTTGAAAAAGAATGTTCCCAGAGTCACAGAGTCGCTGAAAACCCGGGGGAAATCCCAGGCGCGAACGTAGTTTTCAAATGTGATTTTCGAAGGAATAAGCTGGTAAGAGATAATGACCGAGTCTGGAGTTAGCGAGGTTGACAGCATCCAGAGCACAGGAGCTACCATCACAATGGCGCCTGCTACAAGCAGTATATACTTGAGTCCTGCCAGAACTATCTCCCTGCACGTGCGCTTCTTTTTTAGCTTTGGAGTCATGTTCATCGCCCTCCGTTCGACTTTGAAGCCTAGTATACGATCTCGTCTGCCTTAAACACTTTTCTAAGCACCCAGCTCAGGAAGAGCAATGAAATGAACAATGCCACAGCCAATGCGCTTGCATATCCCATGTCAAACTGAACAAAGCCCTTGTTGTGAAGCAGGTTGATTAGAGTGGTAGTCGAATATCCCGGCCCGCCTGAAGTCATGACATAAGTCTGCGTGAATACCTGGAACGAGCTGATAATCTCGGTGACAAGTATGAAGAACGTAGTGGGCCTCAATAGAGGTATAGTGATAAACCTTATTCTCTGCCATACCGTCGCGCCGTCAATTGCCCCCGCCTCGTAGAGCTCCAGGGGAATGCCCTGCAAACCTGCTGTGAATATGGTCATCACATATCCAAGGTCCTTCCACACGCTCAGCACGCAAACTGAGAACATGGCGAGATTCGAATCAGAGAGCCACCCTTTGGGCGCCACGTCGAAGAGGCTAAGAAACTGATTGGCAAGACCGTTGTTGCTTGCGCTGAATACCAGCGACCAGACGATTGCGGCGGCGACCATTGATGTTACAACAGGAAGAAAGTAGATGGTTCGGAAAATCTTTCGTCCCCATAGATTTGCTTGATCTAGCGCGAGAGCAAGAAGCAGACCGAGGACAAGACGCGTGGGCACCGTCCCCAGCGAGTACCTTACGGTGTTTTTGAGCGCAGTCCAGAATACCGGATCGGAGAAAACCCGTCTGAAGTTGTCAATCCCTGAAAACTCAGGGGTCCTCATCGACAAGATGCTATAGTCGAAAAAACTGAGATAGAACGCCCATACAACGGGGACGAATATGAATACCAGGAATATCACGTAGGCCGGCGCCAACATCGTATAGGACTCCAGGACTTCCCCGAGTCGATACAACACACGCTTTTTCTCAGCCACAGGCCTAGATTTCATAGTCACCGTCTCCCCTCTCCCGGAGTCCTGTCCTCCGCCGGACCCGACACCACGGTCAACGTGGGTCCGGCGGAGGACAACCGTAGTAGCCTCTACTTGCTCTTCAGCAAGTCCTCAAGCGCTTTTTGCATGTCATTCATTGCTGCCTGCACCGACTTAGTGCCTTCCATAGCCTGCTGCACTTCAGCCCTGATCACAGGAGTCATGCTGGAGGCCTTGGGGTGTTTGAAGTAGAAGAAGCCACCTATCTCCATCTGCTCTGTGTATACCTTTCGAATTGGGTCAGCCTTTACATACGGATCTGTAGAGGCCGACTTGAGCACAGGCGAGAACCCGCATGCCTTGCAGTACGCGAGCATTGGTTCTCGGGATACCATGAATGATAGGAATTTCCACGCAGCTGCCTTGTTCCTGGACTGACTGGACATAACAATCACGTCAGAACCGCCGAACGCCCCATGTGCCTTGTTATGGGGAAGCAATGCCACACCGAGCTTGCCAGCGAGCGCCGGCTCTTTTGAGAACCTGACTGCCGTGTCAGACGCGTCGAAGAACATCGCAACCTTGCCCTCTGCGAACATCTTTTGAATATCCTGCAACGCTATTGTGGTGATGCCCGGAGGGGTCACCTTGTGCTTTCTCACGAGATCCACGTAGAACTGCATTGCCTCGATTGCCGCAGGGGTGTTTGCGGTAGCAATGCCCTTCTCTTCATCTATGAAGTTGACTCCGTTCTGAACCAAGAACACCTGGTACTGCGAGACATAACGGCCTGACGTGCCGAATCCATACTGGTCGATAACGCCATCACCGTCTGTGTCGCGAGTGAGCTTCTTTGCATAGGTTAGGAACTCATCCCATGTCCATGATGGATTGGGTTCGGGTACGCCGGCCGCCTTGAATAGGTCTTTGCGGTAGAGCATGGCACGGACATCGCCAAACCACGGCAGTGCCACTACCTTGCCATCAACCGAGCATCTCTCCAGAAACTGAGGGTAGAAGTCTCGTTTCATTTCCTTCGACATGTATTTGTCCAAAGGCTCCAAGGCGCCGCTTGCAGCCAGCACATGCTGGAAGGGATCTCCGATCGTGAACACATCAGCAATAGTTCCACCAACTATGGCTGCCTGGAACTTGACGTGTGGATCCTCTCCCCACGGCACAGCCTGGAAGTTGACACTGATGTCGGGGTTCGCAGCCTCAAACTCCTTGATGATCTGCCTCATCACCGGGGCTGTTTGGGAGTCTCCGCCAGCTTGCCAGAAGTTGATTGTGACTTTCTTCGCCGCGCTCACGGGAACGATCATGGCCGCAAGAACTAGACCTACTACAATGGCAGTAACAACCCGCTTCATTGTTCAAGCCTCCTGATCATTTTTTATGGAAACGACTAAATCGCGCATCGGAAGAACTGCCGTGTGCAAAGCCTATTTCCATCATCCACCTCCTAACCTCAAAATTGTTGCTCAAGCCCTTTTCTCAAAGGCCCCCCGCCACTGCCGGTCGATCTCATCGCCCCCATCCACGTTGGCGCTTACAAACACCGGAGGCACGATGCCCATGGCGCCTAGGCGTTCCACTACTTCCGCCTGAATCATGTTGATGATTGCAGCTCCCACCACAGTAGATGTGGGGCAGACATTCGTGGGCAGACCGTTCACTGGCAGCACGGCATCGCCTACAACACCACAGTTGTCTATAACAATATCGGCAACGTCAAAAAGGCGCTCTCCGCTTGAATGGCGGGAGGGAACGCTCTTCGAGTGCGCAAGGGATGTAAGAGCCACTACAATAATCCCGCGCGCCTTAGCAGTAAGAGCCATCTCCACCGGAACAGCGTTCCGGCCTGAATTTGATACGATCATCAAGACCTCGCCAGGGCGAATGCCGGAGTGATCCAGGATGATCTCCGCGTATCCCTCCAACCGTTCCATGTCTGTGGACTTAAACGGACCATCGTGAAGCATCAACGCCGGTTCGAGTATTGCGTTGACCGGCACAAGCCCGCCCGCCCTGTAAAACGCCTCTTCCGCAATGATGTGGGAGTGGCCAGTTCCGAAGATATGCAGTCTTCCGCCATTTCCAATTGCCTCGGCTATTGCATCAGCGGCTCTGCCTATCGCCTCGAGTTGTGTCTTTTCTACCTGATCCAGGGTCTGTTGAACGCTTTTTAAGTAGTTTTGGGCTAACATTGGTCGACGCACATCCCTTTGCTCGAAAGTCTGGCCACTGCCGTTAGTATCTCTTCTGTCGCTTCAGGAGCAAGATCGCACATCAGCTGCTCGTACCCGTCCGGCCCCGCCCGCATCGGCGATATGTATCCCAGATGGCCATTTGAATAGCCAACCACCCACACACTCTCCTCTGGTACGCTGGCACCTTCAGCCACCGTGGCGCGGATCTTGTCGCCTAACTTGGCAGGCGCTTCACCCGGCACGAAAACCATCGCCAGATCGCCCAGCCTAAGCAAGCACAGGTGGGCAACGAGGGGATTACGCGGTCTGCCATGCTCGTGCCTTATCCTGTTGAGCACGATCCTCCAGGCTGCGGCGCGGTCCAGTGCCTCTTTTAGGGCCAAAGGGCTCCCGCCGCACGAAGCGAGTCTGTGCGCCTCTCGTTCCTCCCGGGAGATAGCCGCTAGTGCGCAATGTTCCGAAGGAAGCTGTCGTCTGGGAATACTGATGGATTCATGTTTGAGACATACGTGGCATGTCCTGGAGGGCCCGGAGGAGGCAAACACGTCAAAGACCTGGTCTGCTGACATACGCCCAAGCCTTGCAGCCTCCTCAAAGGTCTGGGCTTTTCTGGTGTATCTGGTGCTTACATCGGCTGCCGCACCATTGAGGAAAATCACGAATGGGCGCTGCACTCCTGCGCGGCGCAACTGTTCTTCGCAGGCGTCTACCATGAAACCAGGCCAGTCCCGGGAGACTAATGCGTTGCCCGGGCCTAGCACCGTAGCATGGCACCCAAAGTTAATCGCTCTTGCCACGAATCTTGGGACGCCTGCAAGGTTTCGATTGACCGACCTAAATTCAGCAACCCGAAGAGCCTGATTGGCCGGCCCTGCCTCACCTGTGACGCCATTTCTTATGCTGGCAACGCCCACAATATCTCCCGATGCCCAGCTCAACTCACACGCGGTTCTCATGCTCCAGGCGCGTCCGGCAGCTTCTGATACTGCTGTGATTATTGAATCCACTATCGAGGAGTCATACCTATTGGAATTGGGGAAGATCAGTCCCGGGCCGCTGTGTGTGTGGGTTGAGCAGACCATTACAGATGACGGGGGAATGGAAGTTTGGGCAGATACTGCAGCGCGCAACAAGTCAGTCAAATCCGAATCCACGTACAGCACGTCGAGCACCACAATGGCTACAGATCCACCATCGCCTTCAACAGTAAGCAACCTGGCACAGAGAGGATCATTCTGTGTCTCTGCCAATTCAGCCCTAGCCTGATACCCCGCAAGAGGCACAGGATACGGCATCTTGATGTAATTGAGGCCCGCTCCGACAGTAAACACCTAGCGTACCCCCGTCAGTATTTCTTGTCCTTAACAGTCTCGCCCGTTCGCTCGATAAACTCGATGGCTCTGTCGTACATTGACAGCGATACTCCGACAAAGAGCGCGTCAACCACTGAAAGCTGGGCCATCATAGATGGCATGCCGCCTGACCCGAAAGGCGTCTCTTCAGAGGCTGTGCGAAGAACTACGTCGGCAAGCTTAGCCATGGGCGAACGCGCCCGATTAGTAATACATACGATGCAGGCGCCCCTCTCTTTGGCAAGTCTGAGCACGTCCACGACGTCCTTTGTGCTTCCGGAATGGGAAAACCCTATTACAACGTCGTCTTCTGTTATCAAAGCCGTCGAAATCGCTTGCATGTGCGCGTCTGCATAGAAGTTGGCATGTATGCCTACCCTTAGAAGCTTGTAGTATGCATCTTGGGCTGAAAGCGCTGACGTACCAACGCCATATAGATAGACGTGCCTCGCCCCGACTACCGCGCCAACTGCCTGCTGCAGTGATTCAATGTCGAGCACATTCAGCGTGTCGCTTACAGCTTGAATGTTGGCCTGAAATGCCTTGTTGACGGCCACTGGCAATGAATCGCCGGGCTCGATGTCGTCATGGATGTTTTTGCCGGGTGATACGAGTTCTCTAGCCAGTGCAATCTTGAGTTCCTGATAACCACTGAATCCCAGAGCATTGGCAAACCTGATTATCGTGGCGTCTGACGTGCCTGTGGCGCTGGCTAGTTCAGTAATGGACTGGTATACTACCTGGCCCCCATTGTCCAAGATGTATGAGGCGACCTTCTTCTCTGCCGGCCGAAGCGAATCGAACATTCGGCGTATGAGAGCCAAACAACCTGGCCTGGGGAGAATAGCATCAGCAAGTTCGTCATCATATTGGCTCTGGCTCATGTAGCTCACCCCCTCTGCGCTATTTCGTCGGACACCGTGTATGGAGTATTGCTTCATATGTGTCAGTGTCTTAGTGGAGATATTCTGCATATGTTAGTGGATTCCTTCCACAGAATACGAATAATTTCTGTAGATTATCTTCAAGGTGTGCTAGAGCGTGAGGCAGCAGAGAGATGGAAGGGGAGCGCGTTATGACAAAGCAGCTGCTAGAGATAGCTGAACCGAGGGCTTGGCCCACATTTCGCATGTTGCGTGTTCTATATAGCCATTTGGTGCATGTAAGGCCAAACAGCATGTTTGAAGGCCCTGGACTATGCATAAGCATGTCTCATGAAGTTCAAGCAAGCCACAAGGAGTGTCCTAGCCCTATCAGGCGACCAAAGCCCAAACTGCGGGCGGCGCGGACTCGAGGACCGCGCAAGAACTTGTTGAAACTTGTCTAGGCCACCATAAGGTTCCCATGGAGTTTGACTAAATCACGAGTATCTGAGGCCATGCGCTCCGCCTAGCGCCCGGCCTGGCGCCCGCCGCCACCAGTGGGCTCGCAAGTGCCTCGGGGAGCTCGTCCATTGGCACCCACGGCATTATCTGGGCAAGTCTTGGCAAAAGTCTTGACAAGTTTCTGCGCGATCCTCGGGGCCGCCGCATCATCTGCAGTCCAAACCCTGGCCGCCTAATTGGATTAAGATACTTACTGCAAGTTATTTAGCGCGGTTGTCCGCGCGGGTTACGTTACAGATGCAAGTCACCGGGTGAATGAACCTATCTCTGTCCGTAGCGTCTAGCGAGGTCTGCCGCCTCCTTCTCCACTATCTCATGATCAAGCACTACAGGCTTGCCAATAATGTTCGCAAAGCAATACGTTATTGCGCTTGCCTCCAGGAACTCGCAATTTCCAAATGCCATGGCCAGGTCCTTGCCGGTACAAAGCACACCGTGGTTGGCCAAGAGAACNNTTGCGGGCAAGCTCTTCCGTTCCAATGCTTCCATACTTGGCGCACTTGAGGCCTCCTCCAAAAACGGCCACGAAAGCATCGAGGATCGGGGGAAAGTCCTGCCTTGTGGCCGCTATTGCTGAAGCGAAATTCTGGTGTGTATGGACGATGGCGTTAACATCTGGCCGCGCGTTGAAGATAGCCCTGTGCATGTTCCGCTCGATGCTTGGGGTTCGGCTGCCTTCGATGATGTTTCCCTCAAA
>MTKW01009448.1_pt1 | contig 15390 bp, 16 predicted proteins | sample 1042761 | NCBI WGS metagenome assembly MTKW01 (sample SAMN06205366, study PRJNA360243) | anaerobic digester metagenome | biome: Wastewater treatment plant; feature: Anaerobic digester sludge; material: sludge; isolation source: anaerobic digester fed with sludge from wastewater treatment plant ... | reverse complement strand
AAAGCCAACTATCTCACAATGATTTAGTTGGCTTAATTTTAGTTAATTAATGAATATCCCTAAAAAGTTGGGACGATTTATCTCGGAACAAATTCAAAAATTTGCTGCTAAAAAGGACAAGGAAGTTATGGAGGATACGGCCGGAAAAATAGAAGCAACAGGAGAGAAACTTGCTACGGCTGATTTGACTACTCCGGTCGCACCAGCTGCTGCTCCGGCTCCTGTTCCTTTCGACATAGGAAAATTTGTAGGTATTTTCGCCGCATTAAGTTTGGCTTTGGGAGCCATCGGATCGTTCCTGATGGTGACTGTGACCGGATTTTTGAAATTGAAATGGTGGCAAATGCCTTTGGCAATAGTCGGTGTTTTGTTAGCCATTTCTCTTCCCTCCATGATCCTTGCTTATTTGAAACTTCGCAAGCGTAACCTTGCTCCGGTACTTGATGCCAATGGTTGGGCCATCAATGCCCGATTAGCTGTCAATATTATTTTTGGACGCGAACTGACACACCTTGCTGAATTACCTGAAAATTCGAAAGTCAATATGATTGACCCCTTTAAGAAGAAACAGAATCCATGGCTATACATAGTTTTAGGCTTGATAGCAGCACTGATTGTTGCGGGGGTGGTATTGTGGTTTTTGGGGATTTTGCCGTCGTGGATGGAGGCGGTTAAGGAGCTGTTTTAAGCGGACGCGGACATCTACTTTTCGGCTAATTCCCCAAGTACTTTGCTCAGGTTATTCCAACCTGTTATCTCTACATCCCCCATTGTTAAAGAATTTTCTCCGGTGTATATGATGCGTTTATTAACTTTCGAACCTTTAAGGGGGAAAGACTTTAGGTTTTTCATATAATCTCTATTAAATGTTGCACCGCCTTTTACCTCAATTAAGTGCAACCTCCCATCAACTCCTTCTAATATGCAGTCCACTTCAACTCCGTTGTTGTCTCTCCAATAATAAACGTTTTTTCTATTATATCCTTTATGTGCTTGAAGTTTAATAATTTCAGCAATCACAAAATTCTCAAATAAAGCACCGTACAAATAATGCGATTGAATCATTTCTGCCGAACGGATATTGAGCAATGAACAAACTAATCCGGTGTCATAGAAATAAATTTTCGGTGATTTTATCAGTCGTTTATTGAAGTTTTTGTAGTAGGGCTGTAGTTGAAATAGAATGAAGCTCGCTTCCAGGAGCGATAGCCATGATTTTGCCGTGTTTACCGACACGCCTGCATCATTTGCCAGGGAAGTAAGATTTAGCGTTTGCCCTATCCGGCCTGCGCACAGAGCAAGAAATCGGGTAAATGTAGTTAAATTTTCGATGGACCTCAATGTTCTTACGTCTCTCTCTATATAAGTCTGAATGTAAGGAGGATAAAATTCATTCGGTTCGATACTAAAATCATAGATCCTTGGATAGAAACCAGTGTAAATGGTGTCGAAAACCGTTTCTCGCAATCCAATTTCCAATATATCAAACGGGAAAAGTCGGTTGATGCTTGTTCGCCCTGCCAGCGATTGAGAAATGCGTTCATTCATCAAAAAACTTTGCGAACCGGAGAGAATATATTGCCCGGCTCGGTTTTTTTCGTCAGACACCACCTGTAAGTAACTAAACAACTCCGGCACTTGCTGTGCTTCATCAAAGATAACACCCTTTTCCCGGCTGCCTAAGAAACCAATCGGGTCATCCATTATTAAATGACGATAATCCGGCCTTTCCAGATTAATATATTCATAATCAGGAAAATAGTTTCTAAGCAAAGTGCTTTTCCCCGACTGGCGAGGTCCGATAAGCGTGAGAATAGGAAACTTTTCTAAGCGCTTTTTAAGAATATGTGCAAGTTGTCTTTCAATCATTTTTATACATTTATGCAATTAAAATGCAAATATACATAAAAAAATCGATAATTTATCTGTTTTCCTTGATTTATTATATTTGCACCCGATATTAACTAGAAAAATGCACTTTACACACTTTTTGGGGTAGTATCACAAAATATTCGAAATAATATTTTAATCTGTGGTCATTTCGATACGCTGTGCTTCGGGCTTCGATACGCCTTGGCTTCGATACATCGGTATTTTGCTTCGCTCCATACCGACACTCAGCCTCCAGGCACTCAGCCACCTTCAGTATTAACACTCAGTGACCGGGTGGTACTGTGTTATTTTGTTCCGTAGCAGTGGCTGAGTTGTTTCGGACACTGAGTTGTTGAGCGAAGCGAAACAGTATCGAAGTGCCGAAACAGCACCGAAGCCATAGCGGTCATTTCATTTTGCGAAAAACCTTTTTTGCTAATTTTGCTAATTCTTTATTTTTTCCCTCTATCAATGCTTCTTTCTTTTTCCGACTCCAGCCTTGCACTTGTTTCTCTCTGTAAAAAGCATCTGCTACACTATCGTACTCTTCGTAATATACCAATTCTACAGGTAATCGTTTCCGTGTATAATTCGCTCCTTCGCCTGATTGGTGTTGCTCTAATCGCAACTCTAAGTTGTTGGTGCTTCCTGTGTAGTAAGTGCCGTCTGCACAGAGTAGTATGTATATGTAGCCGGATTTCATTTTTATTTTATTATTTTGTCTACCGGTGGTTTCGATACATTGCATTTCGCTTCACTCAATGCAACACTCAACCACCTAAGTGCAGCTATGTTGTTTCGGACACTGAGTTGTTGAGCGAAGCGAAACAGTATCGAAGTGTAGTACCGTAGCGATGGATTCGGACACTGAGTGTTGATACGGAGTATCAATGTATCGACATTTCGACCTTGCTCAATGACCGAGTGCCGAAGCCATAGCGGTTAAAGTAAGAAGTTCTTTCCATCTGCGGTAATTTGGTTACTGAGTGCCGTAGGCATATCGAAGTATCGATACATTGATATTCTGCTTCCGGTGTCTTCGATACATCGGTATTTCGCTTCGCTCAACACCGACACTCAGACACCTAAGTGCTACTCTGTTATTTACGGTCATTTCGATACATTGCATTTCGTTTCACTCAATGCAACACTCAATAACCGAGTGCTGCTCTGTAACTTCGCTGCAACTCCTCAGCTCCGTGACCCCGGAACTCGTTACCTCGAACCACGCAACCTGCCTCGGAACACGAAACTCAAAACTCAAAACTATATTTCTCCTCGATTCCAATTATATCAAAATAATACATTGTATTTGGAGTCAATTTCAAAAAAAGTAAATCGGAGTTATATACCGACTATTTAAATAATTTTACGTACTCTTCAAACATGTACATTTTTCTTCGTTGTCCACCCGTAATTTCTTTCAAAATCCCTAAATCTTCCATCTCTGAAATTAATTTGTAAGCAGAAACTGCCGATTTACCCACCACTTTTTCTACTTTAGCCGCATTAATTATCGGAATGCTAAACAGCTCATTGATAACTAAACGAGCATCTCCCGAACGACTTCCCAACGGTTTAAGTAAATCATCTAAAGATTTCTGAATTTGTAAAATATTATCAAAAGTTTTTACACCGTTTTTAGCTGTCTCGATAACTCCCGTTAAAAAAAACTTGAACCACTGATTGATGTCGTTGTGGGTTCTTACACGCATCAGGTTGTCATAATATAATGATTTGTTTTTTTCAAAAAAATCAGACAAGTATAAAATGGGACGTTTTAAAATGCCTTTGGAAATTAAATATAAAGTTATCATCAATCGGCCGACCCTTCCATTTCCGTCCAAAAAAGGATGTATCGTTTCAAACTGATAGTGAATCAGGGCTATCTTTAGTAAATCCGGCAATAAGTGTTCTTCACTATGTGCAAATTTTTCAATGTCTGAAATTAAACGACCTACTTCCGAAGCGGGAGGGGGTACAAAGACAGCATCATTGATACTTGCTCCGCCCACCCAATTTTGACTGGTTCTAAACTCACCGGGAAGTCTGTTTTGCCCTCTCACTCCGGATAAAAGTATTTTATGTGCTTTTTTTATCAACCTGCTTGAAAAAGGCAATCGGTGTAATTGCAAGACTGCCTCATTCATCGCTTGTATATAATTTTGCACCTCTTCCCAGTCATCTCTTTTTTCAGCAGAGATTTCATCTTTTGCAAGAAATACTTCCTCCACATGTGTTTGGGTCCCCTCTATGCGGGACGATTGCGTCGCCTCTTTGGCAATGTGCATGGAAATATACAAATCAATATTGACATATTCGGAGTACATATCCAGGCGGCCAAGATGTCTGTCTGCTTGACTAAGCAATGTGATCACGCTCATATCATCTATTTCCCACTTTCTGTTTATTTCGTTGGGAATAAATGCTTTATAATAACCTTGGTCGATAATTTTTCCTGATAAAAATTTGTTGCTCATTGAAATAGGCATGAATCAGGTGCAAAAATAGCAAATATTATATATTGAACAACCTGTTATTTAAGTTTTTCCCATAAAACTTAAATAAGGTAGTTGCTTATTAAAGTTTTTTTGAATTTTCCATAATTAATATTCAATTTTTTGAAATCGGGGTATTGCCCCAAACTTCCACTTCATTTTTTTGTCTTGATACAAAAAAACGAAGCAAAAAAAACCCCTCAATTCCAATTATATCAAAATAAATTAGTTATCCAATAAAAACAATACCTGCTTCCCTGTCTTCGTAATTCTATATTTTTGATTTGGAGCTCTTAAATTATCGGGATTGGTGTAGCAGATCCATCCTAAATTGAATAAAGGGTCAAGATGCCTTCGCTTACTATATGTATGATTCGTCAATCCACACTCAGCCAGAATAGTAGCTCTATTTGCCTCTTCTTTATCTAAAAAACGTAAAATTTTCTCTGCTAAAGGAGAAACTTCTTGCTCTAAAATTGTTTTTACTTGACTATTTATATGACTTGCTTTACTAGTTACATAGTCACTTACTTGGTCACTTACATAGTCGTTTACTTGGTCGTTTACTTGGTCACTTACTTGGTCACTTACTTGGTCACTTACTTGGTCACTTCCTTGGTCACTTCCTTGGTCACTTCCTTGGTCACTTCCTTGGTCACTTCCAACATCATTCCCTTGATTATCAATCTTTTTGTTGACATAGCGAACAATATCACCTAAACTCTCAAAACCGGAAAGTTTCGACTGATTTTTAGATTTAACAAAACTCTTATCTGCCAAAGCATGAGCCGGAATTACAGTCAGGAAATAGGTACTTTCTTCATCCGTTTCAAAAATCGGTTTAGGTGAGCCGTTGGCATCCATAGCCTTGTAAATGGCAGGAAAGCCTGTGCCACGTCCTTCTGTAAGTTGCAGTTCTTTCAGGAAATCACCGATACGCCTGTTTCGATACTCACGAGCCACAATACGGTGTTTTGTTTTCAGCACTTTCTGATCCACCGGAGGCACCGGACCGGGGAAACTCAATATCTCTATTTTATCCGCCCACACTTGTACTTCAATGGGTGACGGACGCTCGTAACTTTTATGATATACTGCATTTGACAAAGCCTCTTCTACAGCTCGAAAAGGGAAATTGTAAAATCGCAATGCCTCTGCTTTATCCGGTTGCTTAATGATTTTTTCCGATATAATATGCGTTTGAATAAAGCTTAATGCACTTCTCAACTGATTTTGTAAGCAGCCTTTGAAATAATGCTCTTCAAACCGTTGTCCCGACCCATCTTTATGCCACACCAATTCAATCCATGAGCGAGGGAAAAACTTTTCAGGACTTTTGCTGAAAAAGAGCAAGCCAACATTGATTGGACGTAAATCTTCATCCGGTCCTTTAGCTATATACATGGCTTTCGATAAATCTCTTAATGATATGCGAGTACTTTCGGCATACAAATCGCTTTTTACTTCTTGCAAGTAAGCTTGAATAAGTCCCAAATCAAAATCATCAATTACCGCCTGATTATTTGTCCTATCATCAAACGGAATACGAGCCGTAAGTTCCAGCAGTTGCCGATAAGTTTCCCCTTTAGCTATGACGCTATTAGAACCAATACGAACATAGGGTTGGCGTTGTGATTTACTGCCTGGTGTAGTAGGTGCGGTGTACATCCGGGAATCACCTGCCGGACACCAAAGTACCAGTATATGCCTGCCTTCAAGAATGTAAGGCTGCACGATAGGGAAATAATTAGGCTGAATTTGATACCCCAACTCCACGATTTTCTTTTGTAAGCTATCCAAACTATTCTCGCTTAATCCTGATGGAGGCAATATAGGCTTACCATTTTCCTCGTCAATGCCGACAAGAATGTAACCCCCGCCCCAGTTGTGAAGGTCGTTGGCAAAAGCACACATGGTATGGATAATGCCTTCCGGATTCCAGCCCGCCTTAAACTCAATCCGCTCCCACTCAATGGTATTGCCTTTTATCAGCTCTTTTATGTTTATGGGTAAAGCCATGTAAAACAGATTTTAATAGCCTCGTTTATTTGAATATTGTATATTTTTAGAAAAAACTGAGCCTACAAATTTACTGATTTTTGTTAACACTTTCAGCATTAGAAAATAAGTTTCACTTCATTTTTCGGCTCGCCAGACGAGGTCGATCGTTCTTACTGAGTTAAGGGTCGTTGCGACTTGCGTTCATCTGCGTAATCCGCAGCTACTTATTATCCAACACTTTCCAATAGCCGGTCCGTGGGCTACCTACTCGTTCTATCCTATTTTGCTCTTTTAGTTCAGCAATATCTCGTTTTATAGTTCGTCTCGTTACATTCAACAACCCTGCGAGTTCATTCATACTTGTTTGTTTATTTAATCTTAAATACTTGATTATTTTTTCTTGCCTTTCTACATTTTTGGGGACATTATTGGGGACATCAGTTTTATTTTTATCTACAGGCACATACCTCAACTCACTTACAAACCCATTTTGCATTTCCTCATAGTTGAATTCCATTCCGGGATAGTCTTTTATGGCTGTTCGTATGCGATGAAAACCTGTGCCGTATTTCTCTATATCTCCTTCTGTCATCATTGTACTTGGTTTGATAACTGTGTAGAATCAGTAGTATCCGAGATTTACAATCAGAAAGAACGGGTAGATGATGTGGAAATTGTAGTAAGTCTAAAACGATATATTTCTGAAATTAACAATTCCATTTTTGGATGACTTTAGTTCAATCTCTCCGTCGTATATGACTTGTGTTGAGGTAAGTTTTTCGTTTAAAAGATTTTTCAGATAGTTGAGATTGTGCATAAAATTGGGATGAAAAACGGAAGCTGATTTTATTTCATAGGCTTTGAATGTGTCGGCAAATTCTTGAACGATATCGATTTCTCGTTGTGATTTATCCCGGTAAAAGTAAAGATTGGAAAGTTTCCCTGCATTAAAGCGATTTTTCAAAAATTCCAACACCACCATGTTTTCAAAAATTGCTCCCCGCAGCGGATGCGTTTGCAGGTGATTTTCGTTTTCGATCCCAAGTAAAAAGCAAAGCAGACCGGTATCATAGAAATAAATTTTAGGAGATTTAATCAAACGCTTACCTACATTTCTAAAAAACGGCGATATACGAAAAACGATATAAGATGCTTCGAGCGTACTCAGCCATTCGTGGATAGTTGGAACACTAACACCTACTTCATTTGAAAGTGCCGATGCGTTAAATTCTGTCCCCGTTCTACCGGCACAAAGACGTATAAATACTTGATACTTAGACAATTCTTTGATATTGATAAGTTGTCGTAAATCTCGTTCTATATAGGTATTATAGTAATTTTTGCTGACTGTTTGCACAGGAATGTTTTTAGCCCAAACCGAGGGATAACCGCCATTCAACATAATTGCTTCCGTAGGTGCCGTTAAGCGTTCTTTACCTAACTCTGAAAGAGATAACGGCAACAAGGTCAAAACAGCTGTTCTTCCTGCTAAAGACTGTGTAACACTTTGTAACAAGGCAAAATTACTGCTTCCGGTAAGAACAATATGCGAATCAGGGTTTTCGTCAACCACCACCTGAACATACGAAAACAGATCGGGATATTGCTGAGCTTCATCCACGATCAAACCCTGCGAGTGAATTTCTAAAAATGCTTTGGGATTTTGCTTGATAATTTCTGTTTTTGCAATATCTTCCAAATTCACATAATGATAATCTGGAAACATTTGCTTACATAAGGTGGTTTTGCCCGATTGTCTGGGACCGGTAATGGTTATTACCGGAAAATAGCGCGATTGACTTATTATTTCGTCTTTTAAATCTCTGTTTATAAATAAGTTAGTCATAGTTCGGACATATTTTAAGTTGAACTTTAAATCTGTCCGCAAATATAAAAAGAATATAAATTCCAAACAAATTATAAAATGAAAATGCAAAAAACGGGATACTGTCCCAAAAAGTGTGTAAAGCGCATTTTTTCTATATTTGATTTTAAAAAAACCTATTAAACAATTTAAAATTAAAGATCATGCACTTTACACAGCCGCAAGTTAGTAAAATATTGGAAGATATTCTACAAAAAGAAGACGGATTAAACACAATTTTAAAATTAAGCTTGGAAGCTTTGATGAAATCCGAGCGTGAGATTTACAAAAACGAGGTTTCCGACTATAGTAATGGTTTCCGTAACCGTAAAGCATTTGGTGATAAACGGATGCTTGAACTCCAAATACCTCGCACACGTAACGGTGGTTTTTATCCGGTTATTTTGGCTTTGCTCAAGAATCAGGAACAGGAAGCCCGCACCCCGGACCTCGCCTCACACCTCCACCACCGGCACCCTTTCCCAATCAATTTTCTTAACGGCTGTTGCAACATCTATAAATTGAAAATCGATAAGCCATTGATTGAGTTTCTTTTCTGACCCTTTAAGACCAATATAAGATTTGAATTTTCTGAAAAGTGACAGTTCCTGAATAATAGGTTGTGAAGCATCAAGATCGCGAGGATGCAAGTAGGTCATCACATAATCAGATTGTGCAGTACAACGTTTAATCATACTATAGGGGAATAGGCGAAAATAACCACCACTGCTATATCAGCGAGTGTAAATAATCTGCTGTTTGTTTTAAACTATTCCTTCTCAACCTGTCTAAAACTTCGTATTCATCTAACGGTGGCTTTTTCTTATAAAGTACCATCTCTCTAAAAGCCTCTACTGCCACATCTTGGTTCAAATCAATAATATCTGTGAGAAAATCATCTGCAGTTTTTGTTTTCAACCCATACATGGCTAAAATTTCCGCCGGAAAATCTTTTATGTTATTGGTTACAATAATATGAGCATTGGTTTTGATAGCAGCTGCCAACACGTGACAATCTTTAGCATCAGGTAGGTTTAGGAACTCTATCAAATTTTCATAATTTTGAACCAAAGCATCCGGAAAAGCTAAATCCATCCTGCCAATTCGTTTCTTTGCTTCGTCTTCCGAAACTCCTTTACGCAACATCACTTCAAACCACTCATCAAATATATGTTTACTCCATTTGGGTGTATATAGATCGTAATGAGCAAACCATAAAAGCATATCTCGTATAATAACGGGATAAATAACGTTGGTATCCAATACCGCTATAAACTGAACACTATGTATCATACAAACCTAATTCTTCATCATCATTCATCATATCTATGAGATGTCGTTTTTGTTCATCTTTCATTTTTTGCTTATATGACATTACATCTTCAAACTTTATTCGCCGATGTCTCCCCACTTTTGTATATGCAATTTTATCCTCTTTTAATAATTTTACCAAAAAAGGGCGGGAGCAACCTATTATTTCAGCAGCACGCTGTGTAGTTACCTCCGTGGCAACAGGTACTAAAGAAAAAGGCTTACCATGGCTCATCGCTTTCAATACATCCGACAGCAGTTTCAAGGCATTGATAGGTAAAATTATTTTCTCTCCGGTTTCTTCGATTTCTATTTCCGTTTTATCGGTTTTTATGCGGCTAATTGCCACTTTCAAAGCATCATAAGATTGACGAGCCAATTTACTGTCTTGCTTGGTTGGTCGTTGTATTACTGTTGTTTTCATTTTTGCTATAAATTGGTTGCGCAACAAAAATAAACGAAACAATCGAAACAAACAAAATATTCGAAATAATATTTTAATTTATGGGCACTTCGATACGCTGCATTTCGCTTCGCTCAATGTAGCACTCAATGATCTAAGTGGTGCTGTACTACTTTCTTCGCCTCTCCCGCATCACACCTCCACCACCGGCACCCTTTCCCAATCAATCATCTTTACAGCCGTTGAGATATCTATAAATTGAAAATCGGTAAGCCATTGATTGAGTTTCTTTTCTGTTCCTTTAAGACCAACATAGGATTTGAATTTTCTGAAAAGTGATAGTTCTTGAATGACAGGTTGTGAAGCATCAAAATCACGGGGATGCAGGTAAGTCATTACATAATCGGATTGTGCAGTCCAGCGTTTGATCAAGCTGTAGGGAAATAAGCGGAAATAACCGCCACCGCTGTAAATAACAGGTTTTCTTAGTAAGTTGATGTAATTGATGGGGAGTTCTTTTAATTCTATACCCTTGTATTTGAGTAAAGAAGGAACCGGTTCGGTATAACTTGGGAAACCACCATGTGCCCTTGGTGCCGGAAAGATTGAACAATCAACCTCAATCCCGTTTTTCGCTAGCACCTCAAAAGCCCATTTGTTATCCTTCCGAATAGAAAAGCCGGGAGCACGAAAGTATTTCACTTTCTGCCCGGTGACATCTTCCAATGTTTTAACGGAAAACTCCAAGTCCCGACTGAATGTTTCACGGGTTTGTTCATATACTAACTGGTGCATACGGCTGTGCGAGCCAACTTCATAGCCTCTGGATACAATTTCTCTGACAATTTCCGGATAAGTCTCTGCTATCCAGCCCACACAGAAAAAAGTAGCTTTTACCCGATGATTTTCAAGTATGGAGAAAATACGCTCTACATTCCGATGGACGCGACTTTCGTACTTTTTCCATTCTTTGGCGGTTTTAGTGGAATCATTGTCTAAGATATGAAACCATTCTTCTATGTCGAAAGTGAGGATGTTCATAATATTGCTATGTTCTTTGTTTTATAAACTTTGCGGGTACACCGCCCACAACAGTATAATCATCCACATCTCTGGTAACCACTGAACCAGCAGCTACAATAGCGCCTTCTCCTATTTTTACTCCCGATGTTATCACGCTATTAGCTCCAATCCATACATCATTACTTATGGTGATATCCTTTTCTATACGTTCTTGGTATGTCATTGGAATACCATTACGGACAGTACCGTGATTGCCGCAGAACATTTTTACACCCGGACCTACTAAAACGTTGTCACCAAAAATAATCTTTGAGTTTTTTTCTGCCCAAATGCAACAATTCATGGTGATGCGGACATTGTGACCCAAGTAAATGTTTTGTGCATTTCTAACAGATGTCTTGGCATGTATTCGAAAATCACCTTTATGATTGATCTTCCTTCGCCAAGTTACGTGTTCATGCATATAGTAAGCAAAGTTTGAAAAAATTGCTTTTAAAAAAGATAAAGAAAACACTCCGCATAATACTTCTGTTATCATGTCTTTTGTTTTTCCTTTTTTCCAGCTGTCTTGTTGATTTTCCATTTTTATTTATTATGGTATCAAGTTTAAATAAACAATTAATTTGTGTTACTTTTATGAATAAAATTTATTTGATTGTGTTGATTATTGTTCAAAAAACTAAATTTAGCCAACTGATCATTGAACATATTATTTTTTAAAACAGATTTTCGTATTGCTTCGCAATACTTTCCCAAGTATATTCAGCAGTTGCGATATTGGACATCCTTTCTCCCAGCTCTACAAGTGTCTTTTGATTCAATTGTTTTATTATTTTACGAATATCTTTTTCATCCGTAAAATAAAGTGCGTGATTTTGAGTGGTTTCTCGATTTGTGGGAACATCAAAAGAGATGACAGGCAAACCTAAACTCATGGCTTCTACTAAAGATGGTGCTGTCCCACATTGGGAATGACTGTGTATATAAACAGAAGCATTTCCACGGATTAAGTTTAAAATTCTCTGATCATATATGGCATCTAAAAGAATAATATTTTTTGTGTTCTTTTTTAAATACTTCTCTTTCAAGGATATACCGTAATCCGAAACATTCCAATTAGCAATCAACACCAAAGGAATTTCGTCTATCGTTTCAAAAGCCTTTAAAAGAACGTGCAAATTATTATCAACTTGTGCTCTTGAAACACTGACTGCATAAGGGTTTTTCAAGAATGAATATTTTTGAACATCCTTATCTGTAATGGTTTGTTTTACGACATGGTCTCCACCATATCTTATAATTGTGCTTTGTTTGTTAAAGTTTTTAAGTAAGCTGTTTGACAACAAACTATTATCTACAATGCTGTGAAAAGAATATTTAGCGGCATTTTTATGGTTGAAATAGCTGATGCGTGACTGTAGTTTAGAGTATTTTTTTCTTTCCCACTCATTAAGTCCTCCATGATTTACCAATATTTTTTTTCTGAAAATTTTATTTAAGGATAAAAAGAAGCCGGCTGATGGACCTAACACCAAAATAACATCTGAAGTAAACCAAGCATGTAACAAAGAGATAGAATCATAAAAAATAGCTTGCCACCCATTGGCACTCAAAGGTAAGGTTATTAACTTACTGTTATTGTAGATTTTAAGTCCGGTTTTTTGCTTTTTACTGCAATATACGGTAAACTCAAATTTATCATTTAGTTGATGTGTTAGATTTTCAGCCAATGTTTCAAAACCACCATACTTTGCCGGAATGCCGTTGGTTCCAACGATTGCAACACGTTTCTTTCTCATGACAAATAACCCTGATAATAATTATCAATGTATTCTTTCAGAGCAACTTTCCAGTCTTGCATCAAATTAATTCCCCTGATTTTTAATTTTTTATTGTCTAATCTTTCACAAGGTGGGCGATCGGCAAAATAAATATCTTTGAAGTAATCACTACTTACCACATTAATCTTGATTTTATCTTTTAACCCTAAAATTGAAAGCAATTCTTCCGTTACTTCCAGCCGACTTGTTTGTCCACCACAAACCATATTGTACAAACCCCAATATTCTTTTTGAATCAGCACTTTTACGTTTTTTGCAAAATCATGGGTGTAAGTAGGAGTACCGTCTTTGTCATTAACAATAAACAGTTCTTTTTTTCCATCTTTCAATTGTTTCATCAATTTCTGAATGAATTTTTTGTCTTTTTCGGGACCCGAACCCATCATCCATCCGGCACGACATACTAAAAAACGTTTGGCATTTTCACACACAAATCGTTCACCCATGTATTTTGAACGAGCATACACTCCAAGAGGATTGGGCATGTCCCAATCATCGTACAAGTTCTTTTTACCATCAAAAATCCCTGCAGTTGAAATATACAATAACGGAATATCTAATTTATTCGCTATATAAACAGCATTTTCCACCGAGAGTGTATTTGTATTGTAGGTGTCATCAACATTTTGCTCACAAAACTCCAGATCGGTATAAGCACCCAAGTGAAATAGATAGTCAGGTTTAAAACTCATGACATCTTTTTTGTAGGCGTCCAAATCTCTGAAATCAAGATAAGATAGCCATGACTCGTTCACGTCTTTATCAGTACATTTTATTTCGTAATCCTCTTTAAATTGGGTGTAAAATGCTTCACCCAGCATGCCGCCGCAACCGGCAATGTAAATTTTTTGTTTCATATTTTAGTTTAATACTTTTTTGTAAATTGCTTTTATTTTTTTTGCGACTGAAACTATATCTAACTCTTGCTTGATTAATTGTTCCCGACCATTGTTTTTTCTTGTCTCGTTTAATACTTTATATATCAAGTCAGCCAGTTCTTCCGGTTCGTTTGTTTTTGCAACATATGATCCGTTCACATTTTGTAGCAATTCTTTTACACTACCAACATTGGTTGATACAACAGGAAGATTGCAAGCCATCGCTTCCTTTACTGAATTTGGAGAACCCTCAAAATCAGAGGTCAGAAGATGTGCACTGGCAGCATTAAAGTAATATGGGACCAAAGAACGTTTGATGTTAATTAATTTAAGCTCTTCAATATTGTGTAAATTATATTTTGTCTTTAATATTTCAATCGTTGCTTGAAATTTATCGTATCTTTTTTCTTGCCGTATATGATTAGAACTAACAAATAGTACATATATTTTATTCTTGTTTAATTTGAGTTTTTTTATACAAACTTCTTTGTCAATTGGTTGAAAGAAATCAATGTTCACCCCATTAGGCTGACAGAATACAACCTTGTTATCAATAACTTGAGAGTGGTTTTTTATAATTACCGCATCAAAGCTATTCTTAACAAACTTATATATATAATTGCCTTGCTCATTTACGGGATTGCTTTGATAAGACATAATTGTCTTAAAATTTCGCATCCTACCGCTCATAATCAAACATAGGGCACTTAATGCATGATGACAATGAATTAAATCATACTTTTTGTCCTTCAAAAAACTCCTTAAACGAAATATTGATCTTATATATTCGAACTTACCCTTTTCGCGTCCGTTAATAAAAAAAATCTCATTATTGATACCTAACTCTGCTAGTGAATCAATTTGTTCTTTAACAAAGATACCAAAGACAGGAAATTGTTTAGTGGGGTAGTTATTGGTAATATAGAGTACTTTCATTGATGTGAGAATATCTTTTGATTATGTTTTACACCGACTTAATACGATACGAACTTTCATCTTTTTTATTCAATAAAGTCTTTAATCGTTTCCAATTACTACCTAAAAATAATTTAAGATACACATATGGAATACTACCTCCCTCAAAGCCATTTCTTGGAACACTTAGCAAATTGTCGTTCAATCGAAGCGTTCTTTCTTCGGTGGTAAAAGCTAATTTAATGTTATTTTTTTGTAGAATATTCATTTCTCGTTCACCAAAATCAAATCCGGGCTTACCATTGGGATATGCAAATGAATAAATGGGCATGTCAAGCAACTCACTCAATTCTGATATTGAGTTCCCTATTTCGTATTTCACTGAGTCGTCATTTTCATTTTCTAAAATAGGATGAGTCATTGTATGGGCACCAATATGTACTAAGCCTGATTGGTGAATTTCTTTGATTTGTTGAATATCCATGTTTACACATGATTTGGGTGGCGTGTTAGTTTGTGCCTGGTAAGCATGGATAATCTCCCAAATTTCATTGATTTGTAAACTTTTCAGTTTAGCTTTAACCGGACTGTTCTCGTTATTTACAAATCTGAATCGCTCATTTACAAGTTTATTTAAAATTTCAAAATCATAATCGTCGATTTCTTGAAACCAAAAATTAATCCTCTCTGTAATAACTTTTGGGGATACAAAGATAGAAGCGGGTATATTGTACCTTTTCAATAAAGGAAAAACAACATCATAGAAACTCACATGGCCATCGTC
>MTKW01033686.1_pt1 | contig 15431 bp, 8 predicted proteins | sample 1042761 | NCBI WGS metagenome assembly MTKW01 (sample SAMN06205366, study PRJNA360243) | anaerobic digester metagenome | biome: Wastewater treatment plant; feature: Anaerobic digester sludge; material: sludge; isolation source: anaerobic digester fed with sludge from wastewater treatment plant ... | reverse complement strand
CCGCTGCGCACGCGCAAGCCCTCCGTCCAAAAACAGTTGCAGGCAAAACCGACCGAGCATAAGCCGCACAGCAAAACAGAAATGGAGCGGTGATGTCATGGCGAACCGAAAAAGAAGCGTCCAGCTCCACTTCATGGTAACGGAACGGGAAAAGGCGCTGATACAGGAAAAAATGGCGCAGATGGGCACCCGCAATATGGGTGCTTATCTGCGCAAGATGGCGATTGACGGGTATGTGGTCAGGCTGGACTTATCCGGCGTGGGAGAGCTTGTTACCCTCCTGCGCCGGTGCAGCAATAACCTGAATCAGCTCACGCGCCGCGCCCATGAAACCGGCAGCGTCTACGAGGCCGACATAGAGGATTTGCGCCAGAATTACGACCGCTTATGGGGCATGGCGGGCAAGATACTCACCGAGCTTTCCGAGATACGGTAAATGGAGCATATGCTCCTGCGCCGGTTGACAAAATGGACATTCGGCGCATCCGGTATTATGATGAAATCACAGGATAGAAATTTATTGGCAAGGAGGTTGCCTTATGAGGTGGATATTCAAAATATTGCTGTTCTCGGTCGTTGTGGTCTTGACCGTTTTTGTAGCGGCCTGCCGGTTCCTTTGCGCCTTTTCCACCGTGCTGCTGTCCATAGTGGCCTTTGTCATTTTCGCCATCGCCCTGGGCACGATGATTTTGCTGGGAGATTTTTGGGAGGGCGTTAAAATTGTGGTGCTGGCATGGCTCATATCTCCCTATGGGATACCGTTGTTCGCGTCCTTCCTCATAGAGCTGGTGGACGGTTTGAACAGCAAAATAAAAGCGATCTGATGCGATTTATAAAAGAAGCTGAAAAAGGCGGCTCACAAACGTGGTCGCCTCTACACTTTTTTGGAACTTTTTTCTTTGAGCTTATGCAGCCCCACATACTCGATTACTGCGCGCTGACCGGCATTGTCCAATGCCAGAATGTCCGATACCAGCCTGCCAACGGTGTGTTCGGGGCTGATCTTTCTGTTCAGGCCGTCTACGCCTTCCTTGCAATCCGTCCGTCCCATGATGTAGTCGGCAGATACCCCGTAGTAATCGGCCAGAGCCTCAAGCGCCCGTAGCGGAAGCTCGTACTCGCCCGTTTCATACTTGGAATAATGCTGCTGCGTCGTGCCCAGCACATTTGCGATGTCGATCTGTTTCAGGTCTTTATCCTCCCGCAGTCCGCGGAGGATTTCCGTATACTTCTTCAACCAAACACCCCTTTCTATGTATGAAAAGATTATCATACACTTGATGCGGCGTATGACGGCAAGTATAATTTGGTGTATGTCTATCAAGGCGTACCTATAATTATATGTTCGAAAGGGATGTAGAAATGAGAAATGTCGCCTGCGCTTTTACCGGACACAGACCAATGAAATTTAGCTTCGGATATGATGAGGAAGATGAGAGGTGCATACGGCTCAAGCTGGTGATGGCACAGCAGATCGCCTCGCTGATCGAGAGCCATGTATCGCTTTTTTATACCGGCATGGCCCAGGGAGTTGACCAATGGGGAGCGGAAATCGTACTGGATATGAAACGGCAATATCCCTATGTCCGGCTGATTGCCGTACTGCCCTGTGAAACGCAGGCCGATAAATGGTCTGTGGAGCAGCGGGAGCGGTATTTCAACACGCTGCCGGAGTGCGACGAGGTGATTACGCTCAATGCTCACTACACGTCGGAGTGTATGCTGGAGTGCAACCGTTACTTAGTCGATCACGCCGATTATCTACTTGCCGTTTACGACGGTGGCGGCAAGGGCGGCACGGCCTATACCGTCCGCTACGCGCGGGAGAAAAAAAGAGAAATCATCATCATTCACCCGGATACGCTGGAGATCATTTCGGCTGTGGACTTTGAGGCGCTGGAGCGTCGGAAACAGCTCCGGATTCTTCCGGGGAAACAGGAAAATAAATAAGAAAAAACGGCGGGCCAATACGGAACCCGCCGCTTTTGATTGGAGGTGAACAGCCTGTGGCAACCACCCGCATCATTCCGATGCACATCATCAAGGGGCAATCCGTGGCCTATACCGTCCATGAGCGCCTTGACTACGCCATGAACCCCGCCAAAACGCGGGGCGGCGAATTGGTCATGGCTCACGGCTGCGACGCCTCGACAGCCGCCGCCGAAATGCTGCTGACCAAGCGAAGCTATGCCACTTTCACCGGCAAGGCGGTTACACAAAAAGATGTGCTGCTGTATCAGATACGGCAATCCTTCAAGCCCGGAGAAATCACGCCGGAGCAGGCGCAGGAAATCGGCTATGAGTTGGCCATGCGCTTTACCAAGGGCAGGCATCAATTCATCGTGGCCACTCACATCGACCAGGCGCATATTCATACGCATATCATCTACAATTCCACCAACATAGACGGCACCCGCAAGTTCCGCGACTTCCTCGGCTCCGGGCGCGCTGTGCGGAAAATCAGCGACCGGATGTGCCTGGAACATGGCCTTTCCATCGTGGAAAATCCCAAGCGCGGCAACAAGCATTACGGCAAGTGGTTGGGCGACAAAAAGCCGCCGTCTTATCAGGATAAATTGCGGTTCGCCATTGACGAAATCCTTTCCCAAAAGTCTGCCGGTTTTGACGCTTTTCTGTCTGCCATGCAGACGGCGGGCTTTGAAATCAAACAGGGCAAGCACCTTGCTTTCCGCGCTCCCGGCCAGCAAAAATTTACCCGCCTGCGCTCCCTGGGCGACGGGTATTCGGAACAGGAAATCCGAGCGATCATCGCGGGCAAGACGCCCCTTTCTCCCAGCCGGTCAAAGGCCGCGCGGCGGGAGCCGCAGCGGGTCAATCTGCTGGTGGACATTCAGGCCAAATTGCAGGCCGGAAAAGGCCCCGGCTACGAACGTTGGGCCAAGGTGTTCAATCTCAAGCAGATGGCGCAGACCATGAATTTTCTCACCGAAAACAACCTGCTGGAATATGCCGAGCTGGAGGAAAAAGCAACGGCAGCGACCGCCCGTTTCAATGAGCTGTCGGCGCGGATCAAGGCAGCCGAAACCCGTATGGCCGAGATTGGAAACTTAAAAACGCATATCGTCAATTACTCCAAAACCCGCGACGTTTATACCGCCTACCGCAAGGCTGGATACAGCAAAAAATTCTATGAAGTGAACGCTTCGGACATCCTCTTGCACAAGGCGGCGAAAGCGGCCTTTGACGCGCTGCCGGGGAAGAAAATCCCCACCATCAAGGCGCTCCAGGCCAAGTATGAAACGCTGTTTTCCGAAAAGAAAAAAGCCTATGTCGGGTACGCCGCCGCACGCAAGGAAATGAAGGAATTGCTTACGGCGAAAATGAACATCGACAGGCTCCTGGGCGATGCGCGGGAACAGCCGGAACGGAAGCAGGAACAGGACAGATAGCGTGTTCCTTTTCTTCTCCCGACTGGTGGCTTTTGCCGGAGGAAAAGCCTGATGAGGCTTTCCTTCCTTGGCTGCAAAACGGCGCGGGCGGGGGGCCGCGTCAAGGGCGGGCGCAACCCGTTCATCTTGACCCTTGACGCGGTTTTTTGCCCGTGCTACCTGCCGGGGCGAAGCCCCCGCGTGGAAGCGTCCGCAAGGACGCGCAGCCGCCCCCGAACGGGGGCGTTTTGTGGGATTGGGGAGCCTTCCCCAACAAGCAAAGCACGGCGGTGTGTACCGCCGTGCCCTGCTTGCCACTTTTGTGGGGACATTCGGATATTCGGTTTTACATTTGGCATTCCTGTTTCACACAAATATAGTTTTTACGCATACCATCCTTCAAAAACTTGAAGCTTGTAGGCGTATACGGTATAATGTAAAAAAAGATCGGGTGATGCCATGATAAATTATCTAACGGTAAAAGAGGCCGGTGAAAAATGGGGCGTCAGCGGCAGAAGTGTTACGATGTACTGTGTCGAGGGGCGTATAGACGGAGCTTTGAAAAAGGGCAATTTATGGCTTGTTCCAAAAACCGCTGAAAAGCCCCCCGATGCCCGGCAAAAACAATAGACGAATGGTGTCGGGGCGAGGAGGTGACGACATGGCAAAAGCGAAACAGGACATGAAAAGAGGCTTCGCGGCTTCCTTTCTTGCGCTGCTCCGCTCTAAAGATAATATCAACGTTCGCAATGTGCGCGTGAGCCACTTGAAATATATGCTGATCTTTCCTCTGGCGCCTGTTTTTGCGAATATGCAGGGGGTGTTGTTCAGCGACTCAATACAGCTTTTTAACTTGGACGCCATGACACTTATGGGAAGCGCTTACTGCGTTGGAGCCGGAGTTTTGTTCGCGTTTACAAGTACAAAAAATATGGCGCTGGTTTCAAAGGCGTCCGCCCTCGTTACCACCGCCGCCTTTATCGTATGGCTTCTACTTCCCGAAAGTCTGCCGAGCCTGCTGACGGCTATATTCTTTATGTTTGGCCTGGGGGGATGCGCGGCCTGCGCGTCGTTTGCCTATACATTTACGCTCAACAACACAGAGCGCCTGTTAGGCGCCGCGGCCATCTCATTATTCTTTGCGCTCAACCAACTCATTTCGGGACTTTCTTTATTATCGGGTGTTTTTGATAAAACGTATCTGGCCGCGCTTATTCTTGGCACCTGCGTTTGCCTGTCTTTTTATAAGGCGGAGGATTTTTCAGCCACGGAGAGCAGACCGAAAGCAAGTCTGAATCCGGCCCTTAAGCTGACCTTATATTTCTTTATTGCCCACTACTTTGTGGAGATATTTTATACCTATTTGCCGGGGTCCTCATCGCCAGCCGCTATGGCCGCGAACGGAGCTGTGGGCATTCTCGCCATCTGCCTTGCAGTGGCGTTGCAGCTTATCACCAGGCGCAGCGTCTGGACCATGTGCAACCTATTTTTTATTGCCATGATCTGCACTTACGGCCTTTACTTTATGCCGGAAGGCACCGCCTTGCGGAGCTTTGCCCGCTATATCCATGGTTTTGAACAGATGGGATATATCGCAGCCTACTATCTTCTCGGCTGCGTATTTAAAAAGCACGGGAACTTTCACATCTTCAAGCTGTGCCTTGTGACCATCCTGCCGGTAAGTATGATCTCCTATGTGATTCCGGGCGCTATTTCCGCTCTCTCGCCCGAGCTTCTGCCGCTTGCGGCTACCCTGATCTCCGGCGCTGTATTTGTCGTATTTATCCTGTTGTCTCCTGCCTACTCGAAGTATCTTTTTTATGCGGAATGGTCGGATGATTTTCACGCTGTTGATATGACTGAGGCTGTGCGGAGGGTGGAGAAATCGAATGTGCTGGAGAATCTGAAACTCACGCCACGTGAAAAGGAGGTCGCCGCGTTCCTTTTGCACGGTAAGGATGCAAAACAGATCGCAGATGCGTTGAAGATCAGCGTACACACCGCCAATTTTCACATCAAAAATCTTTATAAAAAGCTGGATATCAACAACCGCTCAGAATTGTTCGTCCTGCTGAGCCCGCACAGCTTTTCACTAAAACCATAAATAGCTTTCAGTCATATCCTATCATTTTACAGCTCGTCCTTTGGCATAAAACACAGCCCTGACTTCGGTCGGGGCTATTTTTATATAAACCTACCATGATTAGTAGCTATCAAAAACAAGGTTTTCTCCCTAAAATGGTAGTTAGAGTGGGAGGGATTGTCATGCAACAAAAAACAGAACGCCCCTCGGAAGCGGATGCCGTAATAACCCTGACTCCGCGTGAGAAAGAGGTTTTTTATATGCTGCTAAAAGGCATGAAGGCAAAAGAGATCGCGACGGAATTTTCCATAACTGTTTGGGGTGCGAACTACTTTATCAAACAAATATACCGTAAATTGAACGTCAACAGCAAAACCGAGCTGGTATTGCGTTACTATGATTTCCGCCAGCCTATAGAAGAATAGGAGTTGAAGAAATGAAAATTTTTAAGAATGCAGCGCATTGGGTGCTGTCTCAGTTTAGGACGCATACTGTCCGTTCTGTACTTGTTACGTTCTCTGCTTTGGCGCTCGTAACGATAGGAATCTTATGGTCCCTCGGCTTTTTTACAGCCTTTTCCTACCTGCCCGACCGGGCTTATATCCTTGCCGATACCGAAATAAAAGAGCCGCAGACACTGGAGGAACTGCTGCACAGCGATGCCCCGAGCATCGACTCGTTGCTGCGGAATCCGGCCATTGCAGAGGAGCTGCTTTCGGCAGCACAGTTAACGGATATCGTGGACTCCCGCCTGGCTCTCAACAGTCTGCGCATTCTTGACAGGCAGCTGTCGGAACGGCTGGAAGAATCTGACGAGACAATACAGCTGCTTGATTTTCCGGCGTATGCGCCGGAAGGAGCGTCCTCAGCTCCCTTAAGGAATGAGCCTGAGAATCAAGCCACCGCCTCGCCGCTCCTTTTCAATGCCGGAGAGGTGCAGGCTCCGATGATTTTGCTGGCAAACCAGCAGCCCGGCATCCATGTGTCCGCGCCTTCTGTGCGGCAGGCCCTTGCGGCACAGACCGAAATTCTTACCAACTTGCAGGCCGCGACGCAAAACCTGCTCATGCCGCCTTCAGACGCAGAGTCGGTGGAAATACCGTCTACGGTTAACATGAAAGGCGTATGGCAAAACCCGGGCGAAATCCTCCTGCATATGACTCCCTCGGGCGACTGGGTTCCAGAGGGGGGATTTATGCTGTACCGTGAGATCGATGGTCAGCGCGAGCTTGTCAAAGAAGGCGTTGCTTCGCCGGCTAAGGGCCAAAGCGGTCTTATCGAGCTTGACGGATGGGAAGTGGATGATGAAGATGAGTATGCAAAACATAAACAGGAGAATATCAATCTCATCCAGGAATTATACAGGCAAGCCGAGTTGACAGACGCTAAGCTCATCGAAATGGGCATGGCGGACGCGGGAGAATTCCGCAGCGCGGTGTACCGCACCGACACCCTGGAATCCAAGCCGCGCGTGAGCGGTGCTGTCGATTTTGAAAAGATGCGGGATATGCGTATTACCATTCCCGCGGATATCGGGCAAAAAATTCCGGAGACTGATATTTTGCTGGGAAATCCCATCTACGTGCAGAATCGGTTGCAAAACAACGCTCTTACAAGCGCTTCGATTCAATCGTCTATCTGGCAAAAGTTTTCTCTCATACAGGCCAATCCCATAAGCGGCTTAAGTCTGCTGGAAGGCCGGCCCGAGTTTCAGATTGCCTATGAGATATTCACCGCCAGACAGCAGCTTATGTCATTGAGCTTCGTCAATGATGAATTCGCGGAAGAAGCAGGGTTTTTATTCTGCGATGATTTATCGGAACTTGAGCTCAAAGACGATGCTGATATCGCCTATTATGTGGAAACACCGGGTGGCACCTTAATTGGCAGGGTGTTTCTCACAAATGGAAAGGCAAATGATCTTACCAAACCGCAGGGTCTTTTGGGTTACGGCATCGATGGCAGAGTGCCGCTTCGCTGGGAGCAGGCCCAAAGCGAAGCAGAACGCGGGATTATCAGCGGCTACATTATCGAACGCAAGCTCGACGGGGAAAAAGACTTCGTCCGGATCAATCAGGAACCGGTCGCGATTTCCTACATGCTTGATGAATCCGACGTCTACTTCGAATCGCCCATATTCTTTGAAGACAAGGTGGAAAACGGTAGGACCGCGCAGTACCGCATTTGCTCCATCGATGTCTTTGGGCGTATGAGCGAATATTCCGATGTTATAGCGTTTAAAGTTGAAAAGGTCACACCGCCTAACGCCCCCGCTATCTCTCCCGCAACGCTTTCCATGCCCGGAAAAAGCGCTTCAGGAAAAGATGCGATGGACTCTGATGCCGACGAAACGACCCGCATTGCGAATCATTCCATCGGCGTTAACCAATCCATCGAGGCGAATAAAAACAAACGCGGCATCGTGCTGCCCATCTTTGCCGATTTTACCAATGCGGTTCGTTTCACCGATTCTGTCGATTCTGCCGAAAATATTGTTCGTTTCACTATTTACCGGGCAGTGGCGGAAGGAGCGAAAGGCTTCGGTCCCCCGGAGATTTTAAGCGATATCAAGTATGACAAGCCCTCGCCTCCTGTTGGATCAGGCGCCGGGGAATCCAGCGCCGGACGGCTTTCGCAGAGCGGTTCGGAAATTTCACAAAATTTACAGTCCGCTCCGTCCGTGGATCAGCTCGTACAGCAAAACGGCCGGCTGACCTGGCAGGGAAAATCAGTGGTTTCCAGCATCACGAAAAATAGGGCCAAGCAAATTATCTTGGACACTGAAATCTCAGGCTACCCTGACCTGACCTATTTTGATGCCGATGTGAAAGAGGGGTACACCTATAAATATTGGGTTTCAGCTTGGGATTCCTGGAATAACGAAAGCGCCTGGTCCCAGTCGGTAACAATGGGTGTTCCCACTAAAGCAGAGCCGAAAACGCCCGCCGCACTCAATATCAAAATGCTTGCCCGCGAGCTTCTTGATCTTTCGGCCTTGCCGCCTGGCGTACTGGGTGATCCTCTCGTTTCCTATGAGGCGCTGGCTAATGCCGCCGGCGGGCACATGCGGCATTATGAAGACGACATTGATACCGATACGGTGAAAACCGCCGATGCGGCGGGCATCCGCATTGGCAGTTTTACCTCGGCATCGTCCTTTCCCACGATCATTTCTACGCACTATGACAACCTTCCGGAAGAAAAATACATACACATGTTCCTTGCGGTTCGGGGAGAGGATGTTTTGCCCGACGGCACCGCCCGCTTGAAATGGCCGGCTTACAGCGGAGAAGGGCTGGGAGGATACATGATCTATCGGCCGCTGTTCGCACCCGGGCCGCTTAGCGAGATGCAGAAAATGTCCCGCAGCGAGCTCATGCAGATGGGCCGGTGGCAGTTGGCCAATGATAACAATAGCGCTGTTACTCAAAACCAGCTGGTTGTCGGCGGACTTGACCGAACGCCGGGAAGCATTTCACTTTTTCTCATTTGCCTCAAACCTTCCTCTTTTGCGGCGGAATATGCAAATATGGATTTTACGCTGACTGGACCTGACCCTTTTGGTCTGACAACAGCAGAGCTCGCAGCTGCTTTTCAGCCTTTCGGAGAAAGCCCGGCAAGCGGCTATGTGGATATCACTTGGGAGGCCCCCGGAGACCCGCAGATCGCATTTTACCGCGTTTACCGCAGCGAGGTGACAAAACAGGATTTTCAACAGGAATCTGACGCGCAAGCCCTGGACTGGACACTGGTAGGCGACCGCATCACCACGCCCACCTACACCGATCCGGTGGAGCAGAGCTTCGCGCACTATTACTACTATAAAGTGACGTCTGTTTCACCCTGGGGCGTGGAATCCACGGTGGGCGCAACACAGCGCTTCCGCGTTCCGGCCACGAAGCCGCCCCAGACCCCCAACCTGCTGTTGCCCCTTTCGCGCAAGGACGGCGTGCAAGTTAATTTCGCCGCGGTGAACTACTGTGATCGATATGAGATCTACCGCACCGAAATTCCGAGGCCAACCGCGGCGCAGATTGCCGGTCTGATGTCTACCAACCCGGATTTGTTTAAAGTACTGTTCGATACGCCTTCGGGCAAGGATTCATTTCTCACCGGAATGCTGAACGATTCGATCAATCCAGTCCGGTGGAAGGAATTCATTGGACCACAGGCTGTACTGCCGCAATATCAGAACGCTCCATCAGCCGCATATAACGCCGATTTCTTATTATACTCTCCCGCCGTCGGCGCGGCCGTTACCCCTGTACAATATCCGTCGGTAACACAGCGCGCGCCCGTCATGGCGCTTCAGAAATTCAAAACGCTTTCACAACTCGACAGCGCAAAGCTTATCAGCGGCCTTGCCGCGGTGGGAGACGCAAGCGGCCTGAAAGCCTGCCAAACCATACTGGAGCAGCTCGGGCCTCTCGCCCTTGCGGACTACCGTGATCTCAGCTTGAAAATGATGGAGATGGTGAGCTGGACCAAGCTGGGCGAGATACCTGCCGCCGAGCAGGAGGTGGACGACGCCACCGGGCTGCTCAAGCCGCTTTCCTTCATTGATCAAACAGCCGAGTACGGCATCACATACCTGTACACCGTACAGGCGTGGAACGATGACAATCTGGGCTCCGGGCGACCCGAGCCGATAGAAGCGACGCCCCGCAGAAACGGCCCCTTCGATCCTATCGGCGGGCTTACGGGAAAGATCGTGGATATGTACCCGAACCTTGCCTGGAACGCGCCCACAATGAAGAATCTGACGGAGGAACAATGCCGCGAGGACACGGTGGGCTACATCGTCTACCGTTCGGATAAAGAGGACGGGACATACTATCAGGCCAGCCCGCTTTTGTTTGAGCGGGAATGGATTGACAAGGACGCCGATTTGTACGCCTTCAACTGGTATCAAGTCAAAGTGCTGGATACCGGTGGATACCTGTCGGAGTTTTTCGAGCCGCTTCTTGTTCGCGGTCCCTTTGCTTCCGACTTGCAAACAATTATCCCCGATGCTGTTCAGGAAATGACATCTCCCGAAATTACACTGCCAGGCACAAGCTTTTCCATCAGGCAGGGTACCGAGTTTGATGTTATATACACTTTGACGGGTACCGAGCCCATCGTGGTTACGGTTTTTGCCAAAAATGAGAAGGGTGCGGAAGTAAGAGTCTTTTCGGTACACCCAGATTCCCGCACGGTAAGCGCCTTAAGGAGTCTCCCTATCGGCTCATACACCGTAACGGTCACGGCCAAAAACAGCGCCGGGGAAAGCTCCAAGTCCTTCACGCTGGATGTGACGGCCACAGCTCCCGTTGTTACGCCGCCCGAGCTCACAATACGGCAGACGGTCTTCAGCGTGAAAGAAGGCTCCGCGTTTGAGACTGTGTACACCCTGACAGGCACCGAACCCATTACGGTCACAGTCGCGGCCAAAAACGCGAAAGGCACGGCGGTAAACAGTTTTTCCGTGAATACGGCCGCCCGCACGGTAAGCGCCTTAAGGAGTCTCCCTATCGGCTCATACACCGTAACGTTAACGGCCAAAAATAGCGCCGGGGAGAGCTCCAAGTCCTTCACGCTGGAGGTGACGGCCACAGCTCCCGTTGTCACGCCGCCCGAGCTTACCCTGGAAAGCGCAAGATTTATCATAAAGCAAGGCTCGCCGTTTCAAACCTCCTACTCTCTCACGGGCAGCGAGCCCATCACGGTCACGGTAAAAACTGCCGGTCCCGATGGCGGAACAGTCAGCGGCTTTACCGTGGACACAGCCGCACATACGATAAAGGCAAGCGCCGAACTGAGTCCCGCCGTATACACCGTGACGGTGACGGCGAAAAACAGCGCCGGGGAGAGCTCCAAGTCCTTTGATCTGATCGTGGAGGCGGCGCCGCGGCTGACGTCTCCAAAACTGGAAGCGCGCGAGGATGATTACAGCTTTTCCATGTCTCGCACATTCGATTTTTCCCAGCAGCTTTTCGCGTCGGGCAGTGAGCCGCTGTTTTGGTCCCTTGAGCCGATTTCAATGCGCATGACCGTACCTGCCGAAGCAAGCATCGACGATACCGGCTTATTGTCGATAAGCAAAGATATTCCGATGGGTAACTATCGTTTTAAAGTCAGGGTCGAAAACAGCGCGGGTTTTGATACGAAGGAGATTGCCCTTGAGGTAAAGGCCAGAATTATTATACCGAAAATAGGCAGTCTTTCCACCGATTCAGGGCCGGAAATCGTGCGGCTGACCGCCATCCAGCCGCAGACAGCGGCGCCACTAACAACAACGCCTCAAATTGTACAGCCGGGAGCGGAGTCATATTATAGCGCGCAGATGCGGTGCATGAGCTTCTTCCTCACCGACGTGCAGCTCTCCCGCCCCCTGGGTTCCGCGGGTTTGTTTACCGGCTATTCAGGCACGGCTATGCTGAACATAAGCGGTGAGCCCATTCCGGTGAGCATTATAGGCGCCTCCGTTGAGAAGGCGGGCAGCGGCGCGGGCCAGGACAAAATGACGGGGGGAACCGTTTATATCACAGAGCCTCTTGAGAGTAAGGATATTGGTCTTACGATGGTAAGCCTCAATATCTCGCCGGCGGAAAATAAGGCGGAGATCAGCGGATATATTAAAAATCCCCAAAGCGATCTGAATGTGCTGGGCGACCGCTACGCCATCCAGTTTAAATACGCCGAACTGCGGCCCGGGAACATCATCGTGCGGCGCGGCGTGCCCAATATCAGGCATGAACAGTTTACGATCCGCGACATTCAGGAGCTGTGGATCAACATAAGCAAGGATTCCGATTGGGATCTGTTCACATTGGTCGGAGGCAGTGTGGAAATGAAATCCCATCTGGAGACGCTGGATAACAAGAGTCTTAAGTTTAAGCCCTTCAGCGTGTCCTTCGACCGCCAGGGCAGAATGAACGCAGATTTGAGTACCGATGGTGAGCAGGCGCTTCGGTTGATTGTCCCCGGAGGTGCTGCGCTGCGGGTTGAGGACGCCTTCCTTGCCATAAGAAACGGGGTCGTGCAGTCCAACTCCTATCTGCTGGGCAAGCTGGTGCTGCCCTTTGAAAAGGCGGACATACAGGGTCCCGGCGTGCCGGGAACCTATGCGGGCAGCCACCCCTATGAAAACGAGCTGGATGCGATTGCGGGCGCGCTGAACGCCGACGCCCTGAAAAATATGCCTGGCTTATCAGGAGCCATGCAGAAAGCCCTTGTTAAATACGGCGAGCGCGCGCAGCAAAACGGCCTGCTAGTTGTGCCCGACGATTTTGGCCTTCAGGATCAGTGCTCCTCGGTTTCCATAGAAGTACACGACTGGAGCGGCGCGGGTTTCACCATAGAATCGGCCGAGATGACGCCCGCGAATATGGCCGAGCGCAGCCTCAGCATCGAACAACAGCACTTGCAAGGCATTGCCATCACGCCCACCGCGGTCAGCGTGGACCTGGACCGGGAAAACTTTATTCAAAAAGCCATTGCGGAAACGGACGAAAAGATCATGACCCCCAAAGAAACCGAAAAGCCCTTCTGGGTCGGGCTTGTGATGCACGGCGGGACGGTCACGCTGCCGCCGGCCTTTGTCCGGGGGGACGACGACAAGCCGATCAGCTTTGATCTGGCCAAGGGCGAGATGATCTACGACCTAAACGGCTTCAACTACCAGACCTATCTCTACAACGACGAAGGTGTGCCCGCCAATTTCGGCGAGAGCTTAGGCGGCTTTAAGGACGTTTGGGTCTACGACTGCCTCCTGGACCTCTACGCCAACCGGGTGAACCTGGAAATCAACGCCGAGGTGGCGGTGGATCTGTTCCGTGGGAACCGGGTAAAGGCAAAACTCTATACCAATAAAGAGGATAACGCGGACGGCAAAAATGGCGAATTCCTCTGCTCGGTGGCGCCGACCACCATTGAGGATGTTCCGGCGACGGGCATTGATATGACCATCGACGGGGGTTGGTTCAGAGAATCGGGCATGCATATCAGCGGCTCGGTGGTGGTGGAAATCGACGAGATTCAAACAGGCGGCGAGCCCCTGCCCTTTACCGACCTGATCGTGCCGGCGGATATAAGAAAAAGCGGCGCGATGAGTGAAGCGAAGCGCCAATACTCCGCCGTTGAGCTTGACCGCCCCATCAATATAAACTTCCAGGGCTTTACCATGGAAATTCGCGCCCTGGATATGACCTATCAGGAGCATCCGACTGGAAGCGCGCTTAAAAGCGATATTTGGCTCACGCTGCACGGCGCCACGCTGCTGGCTGAGAACATTCCGCTCTCGTCGGACACTACCGATACGGTGGTGGTGGCTTGTCCCGTTTCAGACCCCCATCCGGTTGTGCTCTATGAGCAGTCACATTCGGAACTCAACGCCAATTTTGACGGCTGCATCGAAGTTTCCGGCGTACTGGTTCCCAAGGCCGTGCCACCCGGAGGCGACGGGCTTGTGGAATTTGATACAGAGCAGTTAGATCTTTCTTTTCTGAGTCAGCTCGATGTGGTGCCAGTCAACACTTCGGCGCGCTTTGGATATGACAGCGTTAAAGGCCGTTACTATTTTGTTGTCGGTATTGCCACCGCGCCAACTGTACAAGTTCCCTTCGGAGTCGGCAGAATGAACAATTTTGCCGGGCTTGTTTCCTACAACATGATCGCCGAAAGGGATAAACTGCGCAGGCTTACAATCCCGAGCTATGAGGGGATGGACGAGTTTATCAAACGGCAGCAGGTGGATCGGGAGGGCGGGACCTCCTTCGTCGCCGGCGTCAGCACGACGCTTGTCGTCATGGAGCTTTGCGAAATCCGCAATCTGTATTTTGGATTTGAGAGCGGGCCGATTGTGGATGCCGGGGGAGAATTGTGGCTTCCCCTTAAAGTAGAAGCCATGATCCAAGGCGATTCCGACATCTACAAAAAGGTCGGCACGGCCGTCCTTCTCTACAGTCATCCCGAACGGTACTTTTCATTTAGCACAACGATCGATTTAAACGTTGCCGTAGCACAGGTGGGCGGTACCTTGGGATTCGAATACAGCCCCCGCGTGTTTGGCGTATACCTCGGCTATCCGGAGATGCTGGGCGGTAGAATCGGCGTTATGCGCGTGGGGATGGGCATCGGCTATCTTGCCGAGGACGATGCCGGGCGAATGATACGGATGCGGGCGGAATTCGGTTACGACGCGAAGGTCGATATTTCCATAGTCTACCTGCGCGCCTATCTGTATGCGGGCGCCGACGGAGCCTATTACTTTGGCGGCCCTGACGCGGACAAAATAATCCTTGAGCTTTACCTCAAGGGTGGGGTAGAGGGCGGCATCCGGGCGCTGGGAAGACACTACAACATTATCAGCTTTTATCTTGACGCCAACGGTAAAATGACGGCGAAGTCCCCATATGACTCTTGGCTCGTCGAAGCGTCCTGCAAGGTATCCTACAGCCTGGACGTTTGGGTGCACTCCTTTGACGGCACAGTCACAGCGCGTTTTGATAAAAGGCTGGGATGGTGAACTGATTTTGCCGTGCTGCCAGCACGGTATTATCGGATATATCCAACCGGCAAAGCTCCGGAAGCGGGAACACCCGGCGGGTTATCGCCATCGACCTTGCGGTGCCTTTGTGCGGCGCGGCGGTCATCGTCATTGCGCGCCGCCGGAGGCGGCCGGCCCCCCAATAGAGGGCGCCGGAGAGCGAACATTTATGGAGGGATCGAACATGAGAAGAATACTATGGCTGTTTTTGGCTCTGGCTATGCTGTCGCTCTGCGCCTGCGGTGCGCCCGCTGACAATCAAGGCGGCGCGCCGTCGGAAACGGAGGCCTCCCTGCCCAGCAGCAGCGCGGTGACCTCCACGCAGGGTGAGGAGCCCGAGATGCAGATACTCATTTATGATGCGGACGGAGTTCGGGTCTACTATCTCGGTTATGCCGACGAGCCGCTATACGGCCCGCAGGTGAAGCTG